>Ga0302326_10002004_pt1 | contig 50646 bp, 43 predicted proteins | sample Palsa_T0_3_FD_202264 | JGI IMG/M metagenome (GOLD analysis project Ga0302326, IMG submission 202264) | Peat permafrost microbial communities from Stordalen Mire near Abisko, Sweden - Palsa_T0_3 | ecosystem: Environmental > Terrestrial > Soil > Palsa > Peat permafrost | place: Sweden: Abisko...
CGGCACCGAAGTCATATAATTCCCATCCGCCAGCACGTTGCCGCGCGGGTCGAGCTTCACGCCCAACTGCTCGATCATCCCGCCTTTCACCGGACCCAGGAACCCCATCGCCAGCAGCACCAGGTCCAACTGCTTCACATTGCCCCGCTCGTCGCCGGTGAAGCTGGTAGTCGCCACACTCCACTCGCGCAGACCGCCTTCTTCGTGCGAGCTTTCGGTGCGAAGCTGTATGGGCCACGGCGGCCACGGCGTGGACGCGGCGCGCGCATCGGGCGGCTTGGGCAGCAGCTCGAATTGGTGTACCGATAAGGCTTTGTGGCGATGCGTGGTGCCCAGGCAGTCCGCCCCAGTGTCGCCGCCGCCGATGATCACCACGCGCTTGCCGGTGGCCAGAATGGCTTCGGCGTCGGGCACCGTATCGCCTTCGCACCGGCGGTTCTGCTGCGGCAGGAACTGCATGGCGAAGTGGATGCCCTTCAGGTCCCGGCCGGGCACGGGCAGGTCGCGCGGATGCTCGGCGCCGCCCGCCAGCAGGATGGCGTCGTAATCCCGGCGCAGGGCATCCACCGGCACGTTGCCCCACATGGGAGTTGGGCGCGAACTCCACGCCCTCGGCCCGCATCTGTTCGATGCGCCGGTCGATCAAATGCTTCTCCATCTTGAAATTCGGAATGCCGTAGCGCATCAGGCCGCCGATGCGGTCGTTCTTCTTGCGTATTCCGAGGGATGGCGGGAAGCCGATCACTTTTCGGCGAATCTCGGAATGGTGATCGGCATCCTCGGAATGATATTCTTAAGCCGTCTTCATGAGTGAGGTGCGCTGGGCAAGCCAGCGGTAGGTTGGGTCTCCACTGAAAGGTGGAGGAACCAAATTGCCGCAAGAGAGGTTGTCCACGCGCAAGATCAAAGAGATTCTCAGACTACATGCCCTGGGGCTGTCACAACGTCAGATTGCCATCGGTTGTGCTATCGGTCAGTAGCCGTCCTGTCGCTTTCTGGACTATCGAGCACAACGATAAGCTAAACCGAATCAATGACTTGGAAGGAAGGCGCTACCCGCGGGCATTACATTTTTGGTCGCGGCCGCGCGCGCAGACGCGATCGTTGTGTGGCTAGCATCTCCTGCCGCCCGTTGCGCACTGCTTCCGCTAGGTTGCCCGCCTAGTCCACGGACCGGACCGTGCTCGTCCCCGCCTGGTTAGAACCAGAACGGTACAAACCGCTTCGTGCGGCTCATATAGCGCCGGTACGCATCGCCAATCGTCCCCAGGAGCGCGCGCTCCTCGATGCCGACGCGATAGCCGTAGACGACCGAGACGGTGCCTATCAACACGACCAAGCTGATCCAGTTGGCGAGGGCGAGTCCTATACCGAGGAAGAGCATCGCGCCTGCCGTGTACGACGGATGCCGCACGTAGTGGTAGGCGCCGCGGTCAACGACCACTTGATCCGGCCTAACGATCACGGCGCCCGTGAAGCTCGCCCCGAGCATCCGCCAACAATGGCGGCGCAGCAGGCTGCCCCCGATGATCGCGACGAGGCCCACCCAGAACAGCGAGAAGCGATGCGGGAGCGTCGCCGACGGCACGCTTGCCGCGATTGAGAACGCAGCGAACACCGCCAGACCCTGACCGCCCGCAATCATCCGTTTCGAACCGGCGTCCTGTGGACTCGTCGACGGTTCGGTCGACCTCGATATGATTCGAAACTCCGGCGCGAACGCCCAGAACAAAACGGCCAAGAAAAAAAGGCCGTAAGGCCACGAGAAGACGACGAGCGGTGGCATACCGCCTCAGTGTACCTTGCGGCTGAGACCGTGGAGACCAGTCGCCGCGCGACTCGACCGACTGAAGCGCATAGTGTCGGCGGAGCCGCACTGCCCAAGCGGACTAGACGAGCGTTTCGAATCCGCACGCGGCCGCAACGCGCGGACGCAGCGCAATGGAAGGTGGCGATGAACGCGCAGGTGTGAGGCGGTCGTCGTCCGTTCGCCCGAGCGTTTTGGTCTCGATACGTGCAATGCTGGTTTTGTGCGAAAGGCGTCGATTAAGAAGCGGGGGCAGGTTTTCGAAAAAGCTACTCAACTCCGAGCGAGTCCGCCGGGCAGCAACTTTCGCTAGAGGAACAGGACGGGCGAGCCTTGGAAGGATCATGTCGGAGATGGGCTACAAGGGCAGACACAAAGGCGGTAGGCAGGCATCACGAAACCGACGCTTGAAAAAGTGAAGATGAGCCGTCCGGTGCGAGGCGAGCGCCATCCGTCCGAGCGCGTCGGTAACCGAAATGCGCCGGTCAACGAATTTGGGAGCACGACGGACCCTCCGGCGCGCTGAAGGCAGCCGGACAGGTCAGACCACAAGATGTGATGGTCAATACACCATCAGCATTCCGAGCGGCCCCTTTTGAAAACAGCCTCCAGGATCGCCAGCCCTATATCTTGAGTAAAGGCAGATGCAGGGCCATATTGTTAAGCCCATGACCTAAACGGCGTCTCAGTGCGTCGTGAAACGCGGCAAGTACTTACACATCAACCGACTTACTCGCCACCTGGGTCGATGTCACAACCGCATATTCATCGCTTTAGAGCCGCCGGAATCCTCGTGACGTAACCCATCGCTGGGCTACCTGCGCCGTAAATTACCCACAACGCTAGGAATTGGGACTCTATAGGGTGCGAACTGGCGGCGCAAAGAGGGCCCGCTCGAACGGCCGGAACCTCGACGTATTTGACGGCCGCTCAACCACCGAACCGCGTACGCCAAAAGCTATCATTCCGAACCTGGAGCCCGCTTTCGCCGCCCGTGTTTTGTGCGCCGCCTTCGTCGCCGGTAACGACGCGCGGCTCATCGGCGAACGGGCGCAACGCGCGGGCGCAGCGCGATGGAAGGTGGCGATGAGCACGTCGGTGTGAAGAGGCGCGCGAACCGGATCGAACAGCGGGAGTATTGACCCGTTGGCGGCCGCTCGACCGATGAAGCGCGTCCGCCGAAACGCTCGAACTTCGCACGCCTAAATCCTGCTCTTTGAAGTGGCGCCCAAATGCCTCTATCGCGCCCCGGCTCCGGCGACTTCACTGTGAAACGAAATCCCTGCGTTGGACGGATCGCTAAATTCCAGCGTAGTTTGCGTTGTCTTACCCACCGCCAGCTCGTTGTTAGCCGGAAGATAGAAATCGATGTACGAGCTGCCTTCAGGCGCAAAGCACACCGTTGTTCCGTTACGATTGGTCAGAGTAACACCGTGCGTAAGATTCGCCAGGACCAGCGAGAGCGGACCGGCGATCGCCGTGTTCCCTGAGTTTTTCACTGTGGCGGTCTGCGACCAGGTCTTGGTAGTGGAGCTGTATGTGAGCGTTCCCAAACTGACCGTCACGTCGCTGGTGACGGCGGAAGCGCAAGGTAAGCTTGCGACGTATATCCCCTCGTCGTACCAATACGGGCCGCCCTCAGCATTAAACACGACGCGGCCCCCGTTGATCCCGCCAGTTCCGGTAGGCGAAACCGTTGTCGCGCACCCCACCGCATGATACGTGCCGTCGCAGGAGGCGCCGCTCGGTAAAGAATTTCCGGGAGCGAGGATCTGTGAAACCACGCCGTTCACGGAGGAATCCAGAACGTAATTCCCGGTAGTGTTATCCAATGCCGGGAAGACCGCGGTTCCTTCGTCCGCCGCCAGTTGATTGAAGGAGTTCGCACCAAGCGAATCGCCGTTTGGCTGTGTATTGCAAGTGTTCATGATGCTGGTTGCGGCGCCGCCTCCAAGACCGGTCTTGAAGACACCGCTGAAAATGCCGTTGCCGCTGCCACCGTTGGCGCAAGTTCCCAGATAAAAGGGATCCGTCGCCAGAAAGAAAATGTTGGCGCCATCCACAATCGGCCCGATATAGAACGAGGCGTTGTCAGGGTATGACGTATTATGCGCCGTGTCGCCCGGGAGCACATAGGACGACAACAAAATGGGACTGGATGGTGAGTTGACGAAAAGCCCATCCGCGCCGGTCTGACCGCCACCTGTAAACGCGGTCGCGGTCGCGCCAAGAAAGCCGCCTTCCCACTGATTAATGGTCTGGCAGAACCCCGGCGCGCATCCGGGCGGGAAGGGCGATTGATAGACCGTACTGGCATCGGCTATCAGATGCAGTTGGGATTCCGTGGTGTTCACGTTCGCGGGAGCACGCCACACGCCCGTATTCGAGCCTCCGCTTCCGACGGCTTCCGCCGAAAAAACCACTTGACCACGGTCAAGTGACATGCCGACTAATCCATTGATGCCATAGCTGGTGTTGAGTGCGCAAAAGCTTCCCCCATAGCCTGGCAAGGTCATCGTATAGTCGACCACTCTGAAGATTTCTCCACCCGTCACGGAAACCGTATAAAGGCCGCCGCTGCAATTAGGATAGGTAGGATTGTAACCGGCCCCATAGCCAAAGAAGAGCACGGTCCCATCGTTTACCTGAAGGTTGTTATCGCAGCAATTCGCCGTGAGACCGACGAAGTTGCCGGCGCCCGCCGGAAATGGAATCGGCGTGTTCGTGTCGACTAGCTTAACGAGCGCCTTAGTGATCAAATTATAAGACCAGATCGATGGCCCATCGTTCGACGTGCAACTGTCGTCCCCAGAGTCTAAGAAGACTACCCAAGGGCCATTGATGGCCGGAAACAAAGTCGCGGGGTTGAAAACTCCCTGACTTCCAGGACAGGCCGTGGTATTATCGACCACTTTTGTAATCGTCCACGTCTGAGCCCAAATCGGCTGCGCACCTGCGAGGATACCCAGCAATACCATCGTAAGCGCCATCTTACGAATCGTCATTTCTCGTTCTCCTTTATTCCCGAGCGTGCCGGCACGCCCTCTTCCAGGAACCGGCGAGCGGCGTTCAACCGCATGCTCATCTACTATGTCCGCCATCCGGCAAATATCACGCGGGAGGATCTGGATTAATGAATCAGCGACAATGGTTATGATGAGGCGGGTGTGGATCACGGCGGGGGTTCTTGTTTTCAACATCTTGGCCCAGACCGGGGAGCCCTCTTTACACGCCGGCTCGAACGTGATCGAGAAACTGCCGGGCGGAGCCGCGCATTTCTGGCGCATCTCCCTTCCCGAAGGCCAGACAGCGAGGCTGGAGATCGTCGAACGGCAGGGTCTGGCCGGGATCCTGTCTCTCGCCGGGGTCGACGGCAGCGAACTGGTGCAGGCCGATCTTCGCCAGCGGTCCCCGGCCGCGAAGAACCTGTTGATTCCGCCTGGAACCTACGAAATCAGCATGCAAGCGGAAGATCACGGTTCACTCGAGCGCGTGTTCGAGTTTCGAATCGGCGACTTACATGCCGTAAGTGAGCATGATCACGTGCGCCTTCAGGCCGAACATCTGCTTGGACAGGCGGAGCGGCTCCGACGCAGCCAACGGCGCTCGGATCTGGAGCAAGCGGAACCGCTCTACGAGCAAGCTGTGGCGCTGTGGGTCCAGTTAACAGACGCTCCCCGCCAGGCGGACACGCTGCAGCATCTCGCCGATGTTCGTTACCTGCGCGGCGAATCGAAGGAAGCGCTCAACGCATACCAGCGCGCTCTAGACCTTTGGACCGCCGGAGGCGACCGCGCTGGAATGGCGTCGGCGTTTTGTCAGATCGCCGCCCTCAACTTCGATACCGGACAACAGAGGAAAGCCGAGGATGAGGCCAGACAATGTTCCGAAATACAGCGGACATTGGCCGACGAGCGCGGTCTGGCCGCCGCCCTGCTGATCGAAGCGGAATTGCACGTCGCCCACGGCCAGAATGAGGAAGCCCGAGCCGCATACCAGGAGGCGCTGGCAGCGGCGAGGCGTGCAGGTGATCGGCTTCTAGAGGCTGATCTCTTCACCTATCTGTCGACATTAGATTTGAAGCTGGCGCGCTGGCAGGAGTCGAAAGAAGGAATCGAACAGGCCTTGGCCATCGCCACTGTGGAGGGCGATGCGTTGCTGAAAGCGCAGTGCCTGAACCAGCTTGGATCCCTTTATTTGGATACGGGCGACCTGCGGAAAGGAGTGGAATATCTGGAACAGGCCCTGCCGTTAAAAAAAACCCTTTCGGACCCGAACTCGTATGCCACTTCCCTTTATAATTTGGCAAACGCCCACGCGAAGCTTGACGAATACGGAGGTGCGCGCGCAGAGTATTCGGAGGCGCTGGCGATTTTCCAACGGACCGCGCTTGCCCGTGGACAGGCTTATGTTCTGACCGGGCTCGGCCATCTCGCTTTGAATACCGGCGACAATGGTCGGGCTGAATCGTTTTTCCGGCGGGCGCAGGCGCAATGGCGGGCGGCATCGGACCGGCAGGGCGAGGTATTTGCGCTGAATGCGCTGGGGGATGTTGCCGCGCGGCGTGGGCAATTTCCACGTGCCATCGAACTTCACCACCAGGCCCTCGCAATCTCGCGCGCCGACCATCTGCAGCGCGAGGAGGAACGAACACTGGGTTATCTGGCTGACGCCTACGACGGAGCGCGCGAGCCTCAATCGTCGCTCGAACAGGCGTCGCTCGAGCTCGATCTGATTCGGAAGATGGGAGACCCGGAAGGCGAAGCGCGAGCCTATTACCAGCAAGGCCGCGCCTTTCGCCGGCAGCATGAAAGTGACCGCGCACAAGAGGCGCTAGGCAAGGCGCTCGATTTGTATCAGTCGATCGGGACCCTTACGCGCGCGGCCGACTCACTCTACGAACTTGCAGCTTTGGATCGAGATCGGGGACGACTTCAGGAAGCGAGCGCAAGAATTGCCCAAGCGCTCGCTTGGCTGGATGCTACCGGGGCCGGCGCCGGCAGCGCGGAGTCCCGGATGCGATTTGCCGCTTCGCACCGCAAAAGCTACGATTTCGCGATCGACACCGCGATGCGGTTGCACGAGTGCTCGAAAGCGTTTGAATTGAGCGAGCGGGCGCGGGCACGAACCTTCGTGGACTTGATCCGCGAAGCCAGGCTCGACATTCGACAAGGCATCGATCCGGCGCTCTTTGAACGTGAGCGGAATGTTCAGGAATCGCTCAATGAAAGGCAGGAGCGGCTGATGCGACTGCTAGCGGCATCCCATACCGCGCCGGCCATTGAGCAGGCGCGCAAAGGAATCGATGACCTGGTCGAAAAATATGAGAACGTGGAAGCCGAAATTCGCAGGACCAGTCCACGTTATGCCGCCCTGGTTGAGCCGCATGCACTTTCCCTTGCCGACGTTCAGTCAAACCTGCTGGATACCCAGACCGCGATTGCCGAATTCTGGCTCGGAGAAGAACGCAGTTATGGCTGGCTCGTGACGAAAACGGATTGCTTGGGATTCGAGCTTCCGGCGCGGCGGGAAATAGAAGCGCTAGCGCGTCGCGCCTATTCGGCTTTGACTGCGCGCAATGTCTCACGCGAGCAGACTCCCGAACAAAGACAGGCGCGAGTGAGCGCTTCCGATCGGGAATTCGCCAGCGTGTCGGCAGAGCTAAGTCACACGCTGCTGGGGCCCATGAAAGGACTGTCGGGAGCCCGCCGTCTCTGGGTAGTAAGCGATGGTGCTCTTGAATATTTGCCGTTTGCCGCTTTGCCCGCACCCGGTTCCATGGCACCGCTTGTCTCCGCGCATCGGATCGCCAGCCTGCCTTCCGCTTCCGTACTAGCCGAAGTGCGGCAGGAGATCTCACAGCGCGAGCCGGCTCCCCGCGACGTCATGGTGTTCGCCGATCCGGTATTCCAGGCCGACGACGAGCGCGTCACGAAGGGCCATCCCGAACGGCGCGCCGAGGCCCATGCCCTGCCGCCCCCTGATGTTCCACGGGCCGCCGAAGACGTGGATCTAACCAGCTTGCCGCGGCTTTGGTTTTCCCGCCGCGAGGCGGAAGCTGTCGCCGCACTGGCGCCGCGCGCCCGTGTCCGGGTGGCCCTGGATTTCGATGCCAGCCGAACGGAAGCGGAGAAACCTATATTGGCAGATTACCGCGTGATCCACTTTGCCACGCACGCGTTTCTGGACAGCCGCCATCCCGAGTTGTCCGGCCTGGTGCTCTCGATGGTGGATCGTACCGGTCATCCTCAGGATGGCTTCTTGCGCCTGCACGAGATCTACAACATGAAGCTCAACGCCGATCTTGTGGTGCTGAGCGGCTGCGAGACAGCGCTTGGACAGGAGGTACGCAGCGAGGGTTTAGTAGGTCTGACCCGAGGCTTCATGTATGCGGGCGCCCCGCAGGTCCTGGCCAGCCTATGGGACGTTCGCGATCGCGCCACGGCCGAGTTCATGAGCAGGTTCTACGAGCCGCTCTTGCGCCGCAATCTCGTTCCGGAAGCCGCCCTGCGAGCCGCGCAGCTTGCGATGATGAAGGACCCACGCTGGTCTCAACCATACTACTGGGCGGCTTTCACGATGCAAGGCGCGCATTGATCCGGCGTCGTTCCGCCGAGCATCCCTGGGATTCGGTACAATCTCCGGGAGCCTTGTGAGGGAAGATGATCCTAAGATCTCCCATGGCCGAAAGCGCTGGGAATTGGACCGGGAGGGTTGGGAAGCCCTGATGGCAGCCCTGGCACCGGACCGCGATCTCGCCGGTCAGAACTATGAAGAATTACGGCGCCGCCTGACCGATCTATTTGCCTGGGAGGGATGCAGCCTTCCCGATCAATTGGCCGACGAAGCCCTCAATCGTCTCGCACGCAAACTGACCGAAGGCGTGGTTATTCCCCATCTCGACCGCTATGCCTTCGGAATCGCGCGGTTCCTGATTCAGGAGGACCTGCGCGCGCGGCATACTCGCCAGGCAGCGTTGCGCGAATTTTCGAACCAGAAACCGACCGGCCGCCTCGAGAGCACGACCGCCGCACTGGAGGAATGTCTGGCGGGTTTGCCCGATGCCAACCGCCGTCTGATCGAGCGCTATTACGCCGAAGATCGCACCGTGCTCGCGCGTGAATTCGGAATTTCCGTGAATGCGCTGCGCAATCGGGCCATGCGTATTCGCGAGGAGTTGTTCCAGTGTGTTTCGCGCAAATGTGATGACACTTAGATTTTCGACATGGTGAACAGAGACCAATTGATCGCATATTTGTTACACCAGATGGCTGAGGAGGAGCGACAAGCCTTCAGTGAACGATGGTTCGTCGAGCCCGAACTGCGAGATGAACTGCGCATGGCCGAAGCCGATCTGCTGGACGCCTACACACGAGGTGAAGTCTCGCGCGAGCAGCATAAGCAGATTGAACGATATCTACTCGCTTCTTCCATCCAGCGCCAGAAACTCGAGTTCGCGCAGGCTCTTGCCACCGCACTTCCGAGCGCGCGGCCGCGTAAAATCCACTGGGCCATGGTGGGCGCCGTGGCAGCCGGCCTGGTTTTGGTGGCCGCCCTTTCGACAGTGATAGCGCGCAATCGGCGCCTCGAAAATGAGCTGGCCTACCTCCAGTCGCAGGCACTCTCGCAGCCGCAACCTGCGCCACCGCGGGGAGGGGTCTATGCGATTTTTCTGCCCGCCGGTACCTTGCGATCGCGTACCGGAATCCGGCTTAGCCTGCCCACGGGCGTGGACGTTTTTCACTTGGAGTTGGGGCTCGAACCAGGGCAGGACGGGGAATTCGATTCCGCGGTTCTGTCCATTTCAGGACGCATCGTCTTCCGGCAGCAGCCGGTGAGCCTAGAAGGGGCAGCCCCTTTGGCACGAGCTTCGCTTTGGATTCCCTCCAAACTGCTCGCGCCGGGCAATTACACGATAAGGCTTGAATCGAGCGGCACGCCGGTTGCCTATTACAGCTTTACCGTGCTCCGCTAAGATGGGCGTTGGCGGGGTGAGGCGCCAGGTGTTTTGTTGCACCTTGAATGTCACTCAGACATTGGTCAACCGGAATTGCCCTTTGTGCAGTATCTGCATCAGTTCAATACCCGTGATGACGCGGCGCCGGATGTTGGAACGCATACGCCAATCCCGGTTTGTACGGCGGGACGATAGCCAATGAGAACGGCCGTTGTGTCCAACAAACTCGATAGATGTTGCCGTTCCATGAAAATGGGCAAAACAGGTTCTTCCCCGCCACTATGCCGAGTAGCGTTCTGCTCTTGATGCGGTCCGCGAAGCCGCACTGCCCGAGGGGACTGAAAAGCGTTTCGCATCCGCCTCCTTCGCCGGCCACGACGCGCCCCCTCATCGACGAACGCGCCGCAACGCGCGGGCGCGGCGCAATGGAGTTTGGCGATACGCACGCCGTCCGCTGGGCGATGCCTACGCTGCCGAGGGAATTGGCGTCGAAAGATTGGACACCTCCAGGATGAGGTGCACGGCAGCGTCCTGAGAACCCAGCAGCCAGGCTTCGCCGTCCCAATTGAGACGCATGAAACTCGCCCCGCTAGTGATCGCCACCCCACATGCGGAATAATCAGGAACGCGGAATATCCGCGAGTATTCCGTTAACCGCAGTTCCGGCCTGGACCCCAAGGTCGAGATCGAGTATGCTGGTTCGCGTGTCCGTTCTCCGATCTCTCGTCCTTCCAACAGGTTCATTGAGAGTCCCGACGCGAGCGGAAGCGGGTGGTTCTGCGGAATCGCTTGTGCTCTCACTTGTAGTGCCGACCTACAACGAAGCCTCGAACATCGAGCCTCTCCTCCAGCGCATCCGAAGCTTACTCGACCCCGGGATGGGCAGCCGCTACGAAGTGATCGTTGTGGATGACAACAGTCCCGACGGGACGTGGAAGGTGGCAGCGCGTGTCCAGGCCGGCTACCCACAGCTTGTCGTCTTGCGCCGCGAACAAGAGAGGGGGCTGTCGAGTGCCGTTGTAAGGGGATGGCAAGTCGCCAGCGGCGACATCCTGGCGACCATCAATGCGGATTTCCAACACCCTCCGGAATTGTTGCCGAAGATGCTGGAACTGGTCCGGGCGGCGGACCTCGTGATTGCCACCCGAATGGCCGCGACGGGCTCGTTCGGCGAAATGCCCTGGCAGCGGCGGCTCTTCTCAAGAGGGGCAAGAAGAGCCGGTGACTTCTTCGTGCCGCAGATATTCAGCCGCGTTTCCGACCCATTGAGCGGATACTATTTGCTGCGACGAGAAGCAATTGAAGGTATCGAGCTGCGACCGACCGGCTTCAAGACCCTGATCGAAGTACTCGCGTGCGGGCGGGTTAAGACCATTGCGGAATGCGGGTACGCGATGCATAAGCGACGACGCGGACAAAGCAACGCAAGATTGCGGCATTGCATGGAGTATCTAATACAACTCAGACGCCTCCGCGCGTATGCCAGGGCGCGGCAATCCTAGTGGCGCTCTTTGTCCTAGTTTTTGGTGGTCTTGCAACGCTGGGGGTCGGTACCTGGCTTGCTTTTCACCTTCGAGATCGCGAGCCGTCTCTGCACTGGCTACGCATGGCCATGCCGGTTCTTTGGTGCCTCTTTGCGATTGAGGTCTTGGAGGGAATCCTCAGGGAGCCGACGTTGATCTGGAACGAAATCCGGCTCTCGCGATCGCTGGCTCTGCTCCAGGGTTTTCATCTGTATCCTGACGAGCACGAGCTTGGCCCGGTTATCGGCACGCTACATCCACCCATCAGCCACTATCTCTTCTTACCGGCCGCTGCGATTCACGATCCGACCACGTCAATTCTTGCGGGATCGCTATTGGCCTGTGTGGTCGTGTTTTCCGCATTGGGATTCGCGCTGGTCCGGTCCGCTCCGGCGGTCAGCGGGCGGTGGGCGATCACGGCAGTGAGTTTCCTGTTCTGCGGGTTCCTGATCGTCGAGAGCGAAGGTACCTTTAACACCGCATTTGGCATCCACACGGACGCCGCCGCGCTTGCGTTTGCGACGATCGCCTGCACTTTCGTCAGCAGCCGCAACCGAATGACAACGGCCTCCTCCGTCTGGATGTCGGCCGCGGCGTGCGCACTGGCCATCGCCAGCAAACAGACGATCGCACCCGTGGCTCTCGCGATTTCCTTGTACGTTGCGATTACGGAAGGCCGAAAACGATTCGCGCTGTTTCTGCTGGCGATCGTAGTAACAGGGGGCTCAATATTGGCGTTCCTGCTTTTTATCCTGCCCGCGCGCGCTTTTCTCTTCAACACGCTGGTACTCGCCGCGCACAGACCCCTCAAACCTGGATATCTGGAGATTCTTGCGGGGGTTTATCGCATGGGGCGGCTGGAAGCGCTGCCGGCGCTCTTACCGGTCCTGTTTCTTGCGATTTCGTCTTGGATGGCAGCGAGGCCCAGGCGGGAGATCCGGCAATTCTTCGCCACAAACCGATGGATGGTGTTTCTAATGGCCAGCGCTGCGCTGGTTCCGGTATCGATGAAGGCAATTGTGACTGTTGGCGCGGATGTCAACCATCTTGGCTTTGTTCTCTACTTCCTGTTTGTCGCAGCGGGGCTTGCGATCCAACAGTATTTCACTGATGCGAATCCGGCGGCGCGGTTGAGCTCCCGCCTATTTCTCGCAACTGGGATACTGGTCAGTCTGGCCCCTGGAATGGCTCTCACCGTGCATGCGAGCCTTCGCAATCTTAGGGCGAACGCTTCTCAAACCGCCCATACTTACAATTTGCGCCACCCTGGACTGGCCTACTTTCCCTGCAATCCCATGACGTCTCTTCTCAAGGACGGAAAGCTGTACCATCTCGATAGTGCGCTTTATGATCGCGAGCTTGCCGGGTATCCTCTGACGCCGAAGCAGCTTCGGTCCGGACTGCCGCACAGCTTCATTTTGGTCGCGCTGCCGCCCGGGGAACAGATTCACTCGGAGGCGCTTCAGGGACTCTTTGCGGGCTTTGTCCGGGTTACCGATCCGGAATTACCGGGATGGACTGTCTACCGGCGGGGTCGGTCAGCTTAGTGTAATAGCGTTCCCAAAGCAAGGGGAGAGCGTAACCAACCAAATGCGGCGTGAATATATGCCCAGGATAAGTGCGATGAACAACACGGCTACCGCTTCGGCAGTTGGCCGCGGGCGCAGCTTGATAGAAGGTGGCGATGAGCGACCAGTGTGACGAGGGCATTATCTGTTCGCACTCCAGCTTCGCGAACGGATTGAGCGGCGGGAGGCCGACGCGTTGGCGGCCACGCTACCGACTGACGCGCGTGCACCAAAACCCATCAGCACTTGTCTGAGATGATCCAGTCGTCCCGGCTACAAATCATCCAGGGGAGGAAGGGTTCTACGAGATGGCTCGTTTGTGGCGCCGCCGCGTGCATGGCAGCTACGAGTGCCGTCGCTGTCATCAGCGCTTTGAGGTGCGTAGGAACTGGAGTAATGTCCGTGATTACCAGTGAGAGGGATACAACCGCCGGCGTCGCCCGCCACGACGCGCCGCTCATCGGCGAACGCGCCTACGCAGCGCAACGGAAGGTGTACCGAACGACGTGGGATCGCATGCAAGACTCAGATCGAGCGTACATCACGTCTCGACGTTATGACTGGTATCGCACTGGTTTTCGACAAACTGCCGATAAGACTGGGAGACGGCTAGACATTCCGAAAAACGCCGTTAAGGAGCAGACCCAAAATGGAACCTCCCGTGTTCGCCACGGCTTCTGCAGGCATCTTGATGTTCTCGCTAATCAGGCGTTGGCTTACCCACCGAGCTGGCTCGTATTTTACGCGGTGTTACGCAGCGAGCGACGCGACCAGGGACGCGCACGCCCGTCGCTGACGTACCGCACTACATCAGGATGGCGATGAACGTTCGCGTCCGTACTCGGCCGCGTTGGTCGCCGGCAACGACGTGCCGCTCATCGGCGAACGCGCCGCAACGCGCGGGGCGACGGAAGGTGGCGATGAGCACGGCGGAGAGCCCAACAGCATACCGTCACCGGCGTTTTCGCACCTGCGTTCATGCGGCATTATGCGGCAGAAGCCGCTTTCAGAGCGGTGGTGCAAGTATCCTTGCGCGCGCCAAAAGTGTTCGCCTGGGCGCTCGCTGAGCGCTTGCCGCGACCCGGGCAGTTTGTACGATGCGACAGGCTGACACTAAACGAGTTAACTGGGTATGCACTTGACTCAGGTAACTCCAACCGGTAGTATGGTCGCCAAATGGAAGATTACCCGCAGACGCTGCAGGAGTTCGAGGCCCCGGTTCTCGACCGAGGAAGGATGTCGCGAGTACCTCTTTCACTTGCGGTGGCCGGAGGGGTTCCGCTGCCCACGTTGCTCTGGTAGCAAGGCGTGGACGGTGGGTACCACTTTGTTCCAGTGTTCGGGTTGCAACTTCCAGACCTCCGTGACGGCTGGCACCGTATTCCAGGACACGCGGAAGCCTCTCGCCATATGGTTCCGCGCGATGTGGTATGTGACCAGCCAGAAGAACGGTGCCAGCGCACTGGGATTGCAGCGGGTCCCCGGACTGGGCAGTTACCGGACCGCCTGGTCGTGGCTGCACAAGTTGCGGCGCGCGATGGTCCGGCCCAGTCGCGATCGGCTCACGGGTTGGGTGGAAGTAGACGAGACGTACCTGGGCAGTCTGGAGGAAGGTACTGCGGGGAGGGGCGTTGAAGACAAGACTCTGATTGTGATAGCGGCGCAGGCGGACGGAAAGGGTATGGGTCGAATTCGCATGCGGGTGATCCAGGATGCTTCCGCGGCGAGCCTACATGCTTTCGTCGAGGAGTGCATCCAGCCCGGCAGCACGGTGCACACCGACGGCTGGAAGGGCTACACGGGATTCCAGAAGAAGGGATACGATCACGAGGTGTCGCCCATCCGAGGCCGGCGCAAAGAAGCCTCCACCCTCCTGCCTCGGGTGCATTTGGTCGTCTCGCTTCTGAAGCGGTGGCTGGATGGTACCCACCAAGGGGCAGTCGCACACCAGCATCTGCCGTACTACCTCGACGAGTTTACGTTTCGCTTCAATCGGGGGAGATCGCAGAGTCGAGGCAAGCTGTTTTTCCGGCTCGTGCAACAGGCCGCGGCCACCGGCCCAACCACCTACGCAGACATCGCCAAGCCGACCAAATTACTACGAGTTATTTGCCGCAGATCGGCCGCGAGTGCGATAATGAGACCAGCCTGCCAAGCTACTGAAAACACGCCAAAAACGCCCTTCACAGCGGGAGTTCTGCCCAGGCCAGACGGTGATCGTGCAACGCCAGAAGCGCGCCAAGCCTCTCAAGAAGCGATGCACGCGCGGCCGCAGGCGCAATGGGTGGTTGAGATCCAGGCAAGGCCCTACCAGCAGCGCCGCTTGTGCCTCACGTGCGAGGGCCTCAGGCGTCACGCCGGCGCGCTCCGGGCGCTCAGCCAACATCTCGATCACGAACGAAAGGGGTTGCGGTTCCTGGGCGGCGCCACGACGAATTCTTAAAAAATTAGTTGACAGCTTTCCGGTTCTGCGTTACAACAGAAGTAGAGCAATTCTTAATTCATTAAGAGAAACCGCCGATGGCACGGAAACAATCAATCACGCTCACCGAAGCCGAACTCCCCATCATGGAAATCATTTGGACCAAGGGCTCGGCGGCCGTGACGGACGTCGTCGAAGGGATGACGGACTCGACGGTGGCCTACAACACGGTTTTGACTACGCTGCGGATTCTCGAACGGAAAGGCTATGTTCGGCATACCAAAGAAGGCCGCGCGTTCGTCTATCATGCTGTGGTGGAACGCGGCGAGGCCAGCCGGAAGGCGGTCCGCAATCTGATGAAGCGCTTTTTTCAGGACTCGCCGGAGCTGCTGATTCTAAACGTTTTAAAGGACGAGCAGTTGGATCAGATGGAGCTTGACCGGCTGAAAAAGCTGATTTCGGGCGAGTGAGGATTCAAATGAATTGGCTTAATTTCGCAAATGTAGCAGCGGCAACCGCGCTTTCGACTGCGCTCAACAGTATCTGGCTCGGTCTATTGCTGGCCGCTCTGGCTGCCGTAATGCTACGCGTTATGCCACGCTCGAACGCCACCACCCGCCACGCCGTCTGGTTTACCACGGTCCTGCTGACCCTGACAATGCCGCCGCTTTTCCTCCTGGTTCCCCGGTCGAGCACCGTTCTATCCACCGTTAGCCTGGCCGCCGCGCCGGTCCCGTTGGCGGTGCCGGTCACGGCCGAGTGGCCGGTTTACGTGGTTCTGGCGTGGCTCACGATTACGGTAATCCTATTGGCGCGAGTGGTCTGGAGCCTGCACCACATTCACGGCCTGAAGCGCCGGGCCAATCTGTTAGGAACGCGCGGCGACATACGCCTGCTGGCATCGGCCGATGTCCGTGTACCCATGGCGGCTGGCTTCATTCAGCGCGCCATCATCTTTCCACAATCGGTGCTGGCGCAGTTGAGCCCGGAAGAATTCGAACAGGTGCTGTGCCATGAACTGGCCCACTTGCGCCGCTGGGACGATTGGACGCAATTGCTACAGGCGGTCGGGCAGGCGCTCCTGTTCTTCAACCCGGTGGTGCAATGGATCGGACGGCGCCTCGAAATCGAGCGGGAAATCGCCTGCGACCACTGGGTGGTATCGGCGACCGGGAAGGCTCGGCCGTATGCGGCGTGCCTAACCCATTTGCACGAGTTGACCAGACGGGCGCGGGCTCCGCAACTGGCGCCGGGCGCGACCGGTAGAACGCGGTGGCAGATCAGCGCACGCATCGAAGCGCTGCTCGAAGCTGATCGCCATTCGACGCCGCGCCTGTCGCGCTGCGGATGGCTGGCCGCCTGCGCGCTGGCGAGCGCGGCGCTGGTGGTGGCTACACAAGTGACGCCTCCGGTCGGCGTCGCGGAGTTGCCGCTCGCTTCTATTCCATTCGCTCGCCTGAATACTCCGGCTGTTCCGGCTGTGGCATTAACGTATACAAGAGCGGCGCCGGCCAAGCCTCGTCTATTGGCGAGCCGCATGCGCAAGCCCGCGCAGGCCGGTTACGTGCTCGTACGGGCCTGGAGCGTCGAAACGCCATCGAATTACCTGGTGATCACGGTAGTCTTCTTCGAACCGCCACCAGTCACCTTGCTGAACCGTATTTAGTTACTAAAGCTCTCTCAAAAAGGACAACACCATGAAGCTAAACAGAAGCCACGCTACCCTTGCGCTCCTACTCTTTTGCGCGGGGTTGTTAGTTGCTAACTTGATGAATCATTCTGGAATGATCGCGCGCGCGGCCTCCACAACGCCGGCGGCGCTCGCCATTCCCAACGCAGTTCAACTCTCCAACTCGTTCTCGTCGATTGCCAAGCAGACCGAGCCTTCGGTGGTGCAGATCGTCAGCACGATACAGGAAAAGCGCACACCCGTACGTGGGATGTTCAGAGGCAATCCCTTCGGCGGCGACAATCCGCTCGAACAGATGCCGCAAACGCCGCGCCGCGCGATGGGCCTGGGTTCCGGTTTCATCGTTGACCGCAGCGGTTACATCATGACCAACAATCACGTGGTGGAGGATGCCACGCGTATTCAAGTGAAGCTGCCCGGCGACTCGACCGAGTATCCGGCTAAGCTCATCGGCACTGATCCCGAGCTGGATCTGGCGGTGCTGAAGATCGACGCCGGCAAGCAGCTTACGCCGCTCAAGACCGGCAACTCCGATGCAGTCGAGACAGGCGATTGGGCGGTGGCCATTGGCTCGCCTTTCGGCCTCGAACAGACCATGACCGCCGGCATCATCAGCGCGAAGGGGCGCGATCTCGGCGATCCCGGCCATCAAATGCAGCGCTTCCTGCAGACTGACGCAGCCATCAACCGCGGCAATAGCGGCGGCCCGCTGCTCAACATCAACGCCGAAGTCATCGGCATCAATACCATGATCGCCAGCGGTAGCGGCAACTTTGAAGGCATCGGCTTCGCCCTGCCCATTAACCTGGCCGTCGACTCTTATAACCAGATCGTGAAGAACGGCAAAGTATCGCGCGGCGCGATCGGCATACAGTTTGGCCGCGAGCAGAATGCCTCGCTGCTGAAGGCTTATGGCGCATCGAGCGGCGTGTTCGTGCAGCAGGTAACTTCCGGCGGCCCGGCCTCCAAGGCTGGCATGCTGGCGTCCGACATCATCGTCGGGATCAATGGCCGCCCGGTGACGGATGGCGACCAACTGGTGCAAGCTATCTCGGCAACGCAGCCCGGCGCTACCGTTAACCTGAAGGTACTGCGCGACGGTAAGACGCTTGAAGTGCCCGTAAAGATTGGCGACCGCGCTGAGATCGTGGCAGACAACGGGTCCGGCAAAATGTCCCCCGAATCCGCCGAGGGCGAGGCCACCCATTCGCGTCTGGGAGTCTCGGTGCAGAGCCTGGATCCATCCGATCGCGAGCAGTTGGGCTTGTCTAAGGGCGGCGTCGTCGTCGCCGCGGTCGAACCCGGCTCGCTCGCCGAAGACATCGGCCTGACCAAGGGCGATGTGATCGTGGCCATCAACCGCCAGCCGGTTTCCTCGGCCGCCGATGTGCGCAACATGGTGCAATCGGCCAAGCCGGGCGAAGCCATGGCGTTCAAACTGATGCGGAATACGGACGGAAAATGGAACTCACTGTTCACCGCCGGTACTCTGCCCGCTAAGTAAGCCTGCTACTAAGCAAAGTGCGCGCCGGGGCGTCAATGGGGCGCCCCGGCTCCTGGTGCGCTGGGCACATCTTCGAAGGGCGATTTGTTGTTGGGGAGTGCAAGCGGCTGCGGCCGCTCCGGTCGATAGCGCTCGAGACGCGGCGGCCGGGCGTCGGGCTCCAACAGCCATGCGGTCCGGTCGGGATAGTAGCGCCGCAGCTTCTCATCTTCCACGGGACCCAGATCGAGCGCGCGAACGATCGCGGAGCGGTCGATGTCGGCGGCGTTCCAGACCCACTGGTCCAAGCGGTGTTGCGGCCCATAGCGAACGAAGACCAACTGCTTGCCCCCTAGTTGCGCCAGACGGCGATCGATGGCGATACGGCCTTCAGGATCGCCGTGATTCACATAATCCCAGCTCTCATACTCCTCGGTTAATTCCCGCGCCGGCTCCCACCCGGCCAGCAGATGCAATCCATACCAGAAAATGAACTGCGCGGCCGCCAGCAGTAGGATCAGACGCGCGGTTTCGCTGCTCCAGCGGCTGAGCCGCTCCAGCGCGGTCACGCTGACGAGTACGAAGAGGCAAGCGCCGCCGGCAATGTAGTGCGGGTAGAAGTACGGGTAAAAGTTCGCGCCGAGACCCAGGATGGCGAGGGAGAGAGCTACCCACAGAAACCGGAACTGGCGGAGCGCCGGGAAAAACACGGGCAGCGCCAGCAAGAGCGGCACGGGGAAGAAGAAACGATAGAAACGCACGCGCTTCCCTAGACGCTCTAGGAATGCGGAAAACGTGTCGGGCGAATTGCCATGCACGGAGGACTGCAGGTCGTAATCCGTCTTCTGCTCCTGGGTCAACGGGCGATGCGGCGTCGGGACAGGCTGCGGCGTGAAGCTGGTGGGAACCCCATATTGATACTGACTCAGCATGTAAGGCAGCATGGTCCAATGGCCTGTCACTTGCCGATTCTGAAGCAGCGTGAGCGCTACGGCGGGTAGAGTGGCGAGCGCCGCGACCGAGCCGATGCGAGCCAGCAAACGCCATCGTCCGCGAAACGCCGGAATCAGAAAAAGCCCCACGCATAACAGGATGAGCGCCGTCTCGAAAGGGCGCGTCAGCCACTCCACGGCTATACCGAGGCCCAGGAGCGCGGCATCGCGGGAACGAGCGCGCTGGTGCAATCGCGGCAGCGACCCGAATATTAGGCAACCTCCGGCGGCGGCCAGCGATCCGCCCCAATACGTGTTCATCCAATACTGCAAGGGTCCGAACTCGAAGACGGCGAGGAGCCCTCCTATAAGCGCCCAAGCGGGGGTGGTCCACGGGCGCAGCATCCAATAGCACAAGCCGCAGAAAGCGCCCGCGCACAGAACCACACCCGCCCACTGCTGGCGCAGTATGATCTGCCCGAAGGCCAGCGCAATACCCTGGCCGAGCGGATAGATCGAGCTATAGGTTGGCTCCTGCAGGACGAAGTTGGTTTCAAAGAAGCGGTGCATCGGGTGCGGCGGATTTGCCAGGCGGAAGTGCGCCAGCGTATCGCCGAGGAGCGCGTAGCTGAAGTCGTCGGGGGCGCGCGGCGCCGGCACCGGCGCAGTGGGTAGGAGTGCCAGGCGGAGGGCCATGGGCAGCAAGGCCAGAACTAACATCGACCAGCGCGTGCGCCTGGCGATGGCGGCCGGCCCGCAGCGCACCACGGCGATGAGCAGAAGGACCAGGAGGCCCGCCCATGCCAGCACGATGAAGTCCGCGGCGCCGAAGCCGATCGGGTTGTAAAGAGGCCGCAGGGAGCGGAATAGCTCGGACATCCGAAAGTGCTATTCTCGCAGACCGCCTGCGAAATCCGGTATCGTAGAAACCAGGATGCCGGATTGGCTGGGTATTCACGAACCGGTGCTGGTGAACACCATAGGGCACTGCGCCGGCGCCATGATTTTCGGCATGCTGTTGTATTTCCTTGTGGTGAACCGCCACCGCGCTCGGGAAGGACGCAGCCGCCTGCCCGTGGTGGCCGCCGCGCTCGCGATGCTGTGGAATCTGGGATCGCTCATCGCCATGGCAACCGGTCCAACCGGCGGAATGGCGGCCGATGTGATCGTCGCCGCAAGTTTCTCCGTCCTGAGTCTGCTACCGGCGGTGTTGCTGCACATATCGCTCGAGTCGCGCCACCCGGCCTTGTGGGTCGCGGGCTACGTCCTGAGCGGGGTCGCCGTAGCGCTGCACGCCGCCGATTTGTTACTGCGCGGGCCACGCTTACATTACGCCGCTCTGTTGCTTGTGACGCTCGGTTTTGCCGGCCTTACCATCATCTCCGTATGCATCGAATTGCTGCAGGAGCATCGGGCCGCAAGTTCCAGGCTGGCGGGCGCCATGGGGCTTTTTCTGTTTGCCATCTCATTCGTTCACTTCGGCGGAGGGCCCGCTCGAATGGCATGGTCGATGGAGCTTGCGCTGCATCACGCCGGCCTGCCGCTGGCGCTGCTGGTTTTGCTGCAGGACTATCGCTTCCTTCTGGTGGACGCATTCCTGCGGTTCATGGTGAACGCTTCGCTCGCGGCGGCCGCAGTCCTGGTGCCCATCGGAGTGCTCCAATACCCCGCATTCCGGCAGCGTCTGCAGCATCCGTTTGAAGCCGGGGTGTTGTTCGTGTCCGCCGGCCTGCTGTTAACGTTGTTCGTCTATCTGCGGAACCGCATCCAAAGCTTTCTGACCCATGTGATTTTTTTGCGCTCCAACGTCGATGAGGCTCTGCGGGAGCTCCACGATTTAGCGCGCGCGGCCGGCAGTGAGGCTGAATATCTGCGCGGCGGCGCCGAAATCATGGCTCGATTCCTGCGCGCCTCGCGCTGCGACGTGACCGAGCAAAATCCTCGCGGCGCCGGCACGCTGACAGCGCCAACCAGTGTCGTTGATTCGTCAAACTGGACTGTTCCGCCCTGGGTACACGCGCTGGTCCCGATCCGGTTTTCCCGCGGGGATGCGGCCTACGTGCTGCTCGGTCCGCGCGACGGCGGGCGCCGTTATTTGAGCGAAGATCTTGGCGTTCTGGCTCGCCTCGGAGCCGCCGTCGCGGAGCATATTGAACAACTGCGTAGCCTTCAGATGCAGAATCTTGTCTCTCAGGCCGAGCTCAAGGCTCTGCAGGCGCAAATCAATCCTCACTTCCTGTTTAACTCGCTGAATACCCTGTACGGAACGATCGATCGAAGCAATGCCCAGGCCCGGCGGCTGGTGCTGAACCTGGCCGATGTCTTCCGCTACCTGTTACGCGCGGAGCGCACCTTCATCGAGGTGGAGGAGGAGCTGAAGATTGTTCGGGCATATCTGGAAATCGAGGAGCTGCGCCTTGGCCCGAAACTACGGACCGAAATCGAGATCGACGACTCCTCGCTGCACGCCACTATCCCGCTGCTTTCCGTTCAGCCGCTGGTGGAGAATGCCGTCAAGCACGGGGTCGCATCCAGAATGGGCACGGGCTTCGTGCGGCTTAGGATCAAGGCTGATACGGAAAGCGTATCCGTGGAAGTGTCCAACTCCGGGGAGTGCGATCCACTTACTCTATCGAGCCCCACCGGCATCGGTCTGGCCAATGTCCGCCGGCGCCTGGCGCTCTGTTATGGCTCGGAGACGCGGCTGGCTGTGCGAGCGGCGGACGGGATCACCACGATCGGTTTCGTTCTGCCCACCAAACCCGTCCCCGAAATTGCGGCCGTTGTTTAGGGAGAATAGACCATAGGCCATGCCGTTGAGGACCCTGGTTGTCGACGACGAACCGGTTGCCCGAAAGGTGCTGCGCGAGGAACTGGAATCCATTGGTGACGTCGAGATTGTAGGAGAAGCGGACGATGGCATATCGGCGCTTGAACAAATCGCGTCGCGCCGGCCGGATCTTGTGCTGCTAGACCTTCAAATGCCGGGGATGGGCGGGTTGGATGTAGTTCGCAAAATCCGTGGCGGTGCGCGCTTGCCGGCGATAGTTATTGTGACTGCCTATGACAGATACGCACTCGAAGCTTTCGAAGCGGGGGCCGTCGATTACCTGCTCAAGCCCATCGGCCAAGAGCGCCTGGCGGAAGCTGTCGAGCGCGCCAGACGCATTACCGGGCGGGAGGCTGTGGAAAGGCTGGCGCAGCTTCAAGAGATCGCGGACCCCGCTTCCGGGCCGCTGCCCCGGAAGATCGTGGGCAAGGTCGGCGAAGAATACTTTCTGTTAAACGCCGGCGAGATCTACGCTTTCCAGGCGGACGGCGACATCGTTTGGATCGTTACGGCCAAACGGAAGTACCTGGCGACCCAGACGCTCAAGGTCCTCGAGCAGCGGCTGGGAAACACCAGCTTCCATCGCATCCACCGGAACGCGCTGGTAAATGTGGATCACGTGCGCAAGATGAGCGCCTTGAGCAGCCAGCGCTGGTTGATCACGTTGAGTAACGACCAGGAGTTTATAGCGAGCAAGAGGCAGGCGCGGAATGTCCGGCAGCTTCTGAGCTGGTGACGGGCGGCGTTTAGTGCGCGGTCTCCTTATTCTTGATTACCTGCTCGGCCCGCTCGGCGGTTGCCGCACGGGCGCTTTCCTCCAACTTACTGTAGGTCTGCATCTCCGCCTGTGACTCTTGTGTCCGTCCTAGCGCGCGGTATGTTCTGGCGAGTAGAAAATGAGTGCTGGGCTCGGCCGGATCGGCTTTTATGGCTGCCTCGAGATCGGTGACCGCCTCCGCGTTACGGTTCAACTTGATCAAAGCGCGCGCGCGATCCACGCGGGCGTCCGCGAGAGTCGGACACATCGAAAGCGCCTGGTTGACATCGGCTAACGCCTCTTCCGGACTCCCGTTCTTTTGCAGGACTACGTTCCCGATCTTCCAGCGGGCCAGGCAATTTGCCGGATCGACAGAAAGCTCCTCCTGGAACTGCTCCGCAGCCGAATCCCATTGCGAGAGACTCAGGTATGCGTCTCCGAGTTTGTAGTGTGTGCCGGGCTGCCGGGGAGCCATCTCGACCGCCTTCTTCAACTGCACCACGGCTCCATCGTAATTATTCATGGCTTCCATCATCTCTCCCGACAGCTCGTACGCCAGCACCGAATTGGGATCGATGGCGTTCATCCTGGCCAGAGCTTGCTCGGAAAGCTTCATGTGGACCTTGGCGAGGAGATACCAAACCTCCTGGTTCTTCGGCTCACGGCCGGCGAGTAGTTGTAACTGAGCCGCCGCCGCATCGTAATCGCCCAGTTTCGTCAGATCTTTCACCAGGAACATCTGGGCGTTGCTGTCAGTGGCATTCGCCCGAAGGGCCGCCTCCAGCCGGGGGCGCGCCTTATCGTACTCCCCGACTTCGAAGAGCGAGATGCCGAGCAGCGCCGACGCTGACGGCATGCCCGGGCTGATCTTGAGCCCCAGCTCCAGCACTGTTGCAGCCTTCCGATAATCGCGTTGACGGAAGTACAGCGCGCCCAGGTTGTTGTAGGCAGGGCCCAGCCGCGGCGCGATATGCAGGATCTGCTCATACTTGGCGATAGCTGTAGCAAGATCGCCCTGCGACTGGGCCGCCTTCGCCTGGCTATAAAGTTCCTGGACACGCGCGTCGCCCTCGCCGGAGTCGGGCTGGGCGGGCAGGTCCGGGATGCCCACGACAACCAGCACCAACATCAGCACCAGGAAGGACATCGCAAAGGGCCGGAAGGTCATTACTTTATTATCATTGTAAAAGATGGTAAACATGAGATCGAGCCACGCAGGTCTGGTGGTCGTCCTCGTGGTTCTTCCCACCCTCGCGATTCTGTCTCTGGCTGGTGGCGCGCCTGTAATCCAGTTCGCCGAAGTAGCCGACGGCGCCGGAATCCACGCCGAGATGCGCTGCGGCGGGCCCGAGAAACGCTGGATTCCCGAAGCCAATGGAAGCGGCGCCGCCTGGCTCGACTATGACAACGACGGCCTGATGGATCTGTTGATCGTGAATGGCTCCTCGATCGACCAGTTGCGGCGTATCGTGGCAGGCCAGCCTCCGGCGCCGTCCAAGGGCGGCGTGTACCTGTTCCACAATCTGGGAAACGGCAAGTTTGAAGATGTCACCGAGCGCGCGGGTCTCTCGAACCCCTACTGGGGAACTGGCGCAAATGCGGCCGACTACAATAACGACGGCTATACGGACATCCTGATCACCACCATCGGCGTCGACCTGCTCTATAAGAACAACGGCAATGGAACTTTTTCCGAAGTCGGAGGCGCCGCCGGCTTGAGCCGCAACGTGGAATGGCATACGGGAAGCGCGTTCGGCGACTTCGATGGCGACGGCTATCTGGACCTGTACGTAGCCAGCTATCTCGATATTCACTCGATCTCCCTCAACGAACCCGCGCCGGTTTGTCCTTACAAAGGTATCCCCGGCTTTTGTGGCCCCATCGGCCTGAAGGGAGGCCATGGCGTGCTGTATCACAATAACGGCGACGGCACCTTCACCGATGTCACTAACCGGTCCGGCCTGGGCGAGCGAAGAGTCTCGCATGGTTTCACGGCAGTATTTGACGATTTCAATCAGGACGGCAAGATCGATCTCTTTGTGGCAAACGACTCCGACCCCAATTTCCTGTTCCTGAACCAGGGGAACGGCACGTTTAAGGAGTCCGCGCTGGAACGCGGTGTGGCCGTCAATGGGGACGGAGTGACACAATCGAATATGGGAGTAGCAATTGGAGACTTCGATAACCAGGGAAAGCTTAGCCTGCTGACGACAACGTTTTTCGACGACTATTTCCCGCTGTTCCGGCAAGACAAGTCAGGCTTCTTCGATGACATCGCCTTGCCTGCCGGACTGGTTGCGGCTACCAAGCCGTACCTCGGCTGGGCCTGCGGGTTCGCCGATTTTGACAACGATGGCCAACGGGATCTTTGGCTCGCGAACGGTCATGTCTACCCCAGTTCGCCGCGCTATTTCCAGCCGTTCACGGTCCTGCGGAATCAGGGCGGGGCATTCTCGACGGTATTTCACTATCCTGCTACGCCGGACAACTCTTACCGCGGCGGCTGCGCGGGTGATTTCAACAACGATGGCAGGATAGATGTAGCAGTGTTGCCTATCTCGGGCCGGCCTCTCTTATTTCAAAACGTAACAACGAACTCGAATTACTGGGTTGGCCTGTACCTTCGCGGTACGCGCAGTAACCGCGATGCCATCGGCGCGAGTGTGCAGGTCGCGTCCTGCGGGAAGACACAGTTCGATACGGTTCGCAATGGCGGGAGTTATCTGTCGCGCAACGATCCGCGCCTGCACTTCGGGATGGGGGCCTGCTCCAAGGTGGATCGGGTCACCATCAAATGGCCGAGAGGAACAGTTCAAGTGTTGAACGAACTTCCGGTCAATCGCTACACTACGATCGAGGAGCCGCGGTGATTATTGGGCGGGTGTAAGGCCCATTTCGCGCTGGTATTTCACGATGAGCCCGGCCGCCTTAGTATTCTCGCCTTGCTCCTTGTAGATGCTGCTCATGAGTTCGACTGCCTGTTGCAGCAGTGGATCGAGCTGCAGCGCTCTTTCCAGATGGCGGAGGGCTTCTGCCTTCCTGCCGGCAGCGATCAGCGCCGAAGCGGCATTTACTTCATAGGGAGCATAGGCCGGCCGCAAGCACCAGAACCTTTTCAAAGCGGCGCAGAGCCTCGGCGCAGCCGCGGTTCGGCTTCACGCCACGCGACCAAATCTTCCGGCTGGACTACCTCGCTTCGCGGCTCGGGGCGCCGGTGGTCCGTGAACACCGTGTGGCCGCCATCGCGTGCGGCGAGGCGTGGCATGTGACACGCTACACAATCGCGGCCGGGTGCGGCGTGGGATTTCTCCAGCATTGCGCCGTGGCAGTTCAGACAGCGCTCTCTGAAGTACGCCGCGGGCTGTGCCGGGCTCGCATGAGGATTATGGCAGCTTCCGCACCAGAGCTTGCCGCCTGCGGGCCCAGACGCTGAGTGCCCGTTGCTCCGAATGACTCACCACTTTCAGTGTCTTGCCGGGTTGCTGAGCGGCGACATAGACGGCATAACTATCTTCAAGGCTCTGGCCCGGCTGGAAATCCGCCATGCTCTTTCCCGGATTGGAGATGCGTACGTCTCCAGCGAGATGACATTGCTCGCAAATGCTGTCCCGCGCGGCCCCCCGCAGTTTCGCTGGATTGAGAATCGACCCCGGCACGGGCTTCTTGGTGAGTCTCACCCGGCCCGTGGCAACGATCGCAGGAGATGCTTTCCGCCAGGAAGGCCGGCGTTCGATAGCGATTCAGAGTATACGGAACCGGTTGTGACTTTCCCGAATGGCGGAGCAGGCACTCCGGCGTGACTGGCCGCGAGAAGTCCGGATGATGAGACACTTCGTAACCCGGAGCGACATCCCAGAGACGGCGATTGGTGTAGTAAGAGAGCGGGGATTGAAAAAGATGATCGCCAATCTGAACCAGATAGCCGAAGGCGTGCGCGCCGGAGCCAAGCACGTATGCGACGCGCTGCCCTCCGCTTACACCGTCGCGCTCAAACCTCTGCAGCATGCCCGATGGATTCGAGCGAATGGAAAATCTGGTCCCGGAGAGAGTCAGGCTGGCCCGTCACTTCGCTCAGAGAATGGGCCATGGCCGACTGCCGATAGCCCTGCACCTCTTTTGGATGGCAGTCCACACAGGGCAGATCTACGGCAATTGCGGGCACGGCAAGAACCACGATCATTCCGATTGCGTTTAGTGCTGCCCCGATTAACATTACGACCTCTGCCCGGTGCCATAATGGATCGGATCTCCAACATGCCCGAACTCGTACAATATACCGTCCAGGATGACATAGCCGTTGTCACCATTCACAACCCTCCGGTGAATGCGCTCAGTCCGGGGGTGCCGGAGGGCATCGATGCAGGTGTCGCCCGCGCAGCCGCCGACCCGGCCGCCAAAGCGGTTGTGCTGATTGGTTCCGGCAACACGTTCATCGCGGGCGCGGATATCAAGGTATTCGGCACGATTCCGGACCGCGCAGTTTCGATCGAGCGCTCGCATCGCATCCACGCGCTGCTGCGGCGCATCGAAGACTGCCCCAAGCCCGTGGTAGCCGCTCTGCACGGCACCGCGCTCGGCGGCGGCCTGGAATTCGCCATGGCCTGTCACTACCGCGTCGCCGTGCCCACCGCGAAAGTCGGGCAACCCGAAGTTCTGCTCGGCATTATTCCGGGAGCGGGCGGCACCCAGCGCCTGCCACGGCTGTGCGGAGTCGCGACGGCCGTGGAACTCTGCACGCTGGGCCAACACATCGGCGCGAAGCGGGCTCTCGCCGAAGGTATCGTCGATCAGATTGTCGAAGGCGATCTGCTGGCGGGCGCGATGGCGTTCGCGCGCGAGAAGGCCGCGGCGCACGAAACACGCAAAGTCCGCGAGCAGAGCGCCAGAATTGCGGACCGAACCCAAGCTGCCGCCGCTTTCTCCGCCGCCCGCGCAGGTCTGCGCAAAACGGCGCGCGGCGCGCAGGCGCCCTATGCCGCCGTCGATGCCATCGAAGCCGGCGTCCTCAATGGCTTCGATGCAGGCTCGCAACGCGAAATCGAATTGTTCGCCGATGGCGTGCTCTCCGCCGAATCCCGCAACCTGATCCGCCTGTTCTTCGCCGAGCGCGAAGCAGCCAAGGTCCCTGGCGTGCCCAAAGAGACTCCCACGGTCGAGATCCGCAGCGCCGCGGTGGTCGGCGCCGGAACCATGGGCGGCGGCATCGCCATGAATTATGCCAACGCCGGCATTCCCGTGCTACTCAAGGAATCCGATCAGGCAGCCCTCGACCACGGGCTCGCGACGATTCGCAAGAACTACGAAATCTCCGCATCCAAAGGCAAGATGACGCCGCAACAGGTGGAGCAAGTCATGTCACTGATCCGCCCGACTCTGACTTACGATGGCTTCGACAAAGTGGATATTGTGGTCGAAGCCGTGTTCGAAAATCTCGAGCTGAAAAAAGCCGTGTTCGCCGAACTGGGGCGCGTCACACGGCCCGATTGCGTGCTGGCGTCCAATACCTCGACGCTCGATATCGATCAGTTCGCGCACTCGAGCGGCCGCCCCGCCAACGTGATTGGCCATCACTTCTTCAGCCCCGCGAATGTCATGAAGCTGATGGAGATTGTGCGCGCCGCTCAGACCGGCGACCAGACTATTGCGACCTCCTTGAAGCTCTCGAAGAAGCTGAACAAGGTGGGTGTGGTGGTAGGCAACTGCTTCGGCTTCGTAGCCAACCGCATGCTCGCCTATTACATGCGCGAAGGCTACCTGCTGCTCGAGGAAGGCGCCGGCGTTCCGCAGATCGACAACGTGCTCACCGGTTTTGGCATGCCCGTGGGCCCCTTCGGGATGCAGGATATCGCGGGCATCGACGTGGGGGCGCGCATACGGCAGTATCTGCGGTCCGTGGGCAAGAGCCGCGCGGAAGGGCCGGAGTCGCCGGTGCCCGACTGGCTTTACGAGATGGGCCGCTATGGCCAGAAGACGGGCGCAGGCTGGTATCGTTATGAACCCGGCAGCCGCGCGCCCATCCCCGATCCGTTGATTGAAGAGCTGGCCGAAAAGGCGGCCGCCCAGCGCGGCATCCAGCGCCAGCATGTCTCCGACGATGAAATCCTCTCGCGCATCATGGTGGCGCTGGCCAATGAAGGCGCTAACGTGCTCGATGAGCATATCGCCCTCAGGCCCGGCGATATCGACGTGATCTATGCCTATGGCTTCGGCTTCCCCCGGCATCGCGGAGGTCCCATGGCCTACGCGGATTCGCTGGGGCTCGGGCACGTGCTGGCGAAAGTGAACGAGTATCGCGAGCGCCTCGGCGATCACTGGAAGCCCGCGCCTCTGCTCGAGCGCCTGGCCGCGGCCGGCAAGGGTTTCTATGACTCGGCTGCCGCGGCTTCGGCCGGTTGATGCTGCCGTGACCTTCGAATTCTTCCGCTTAAGCCTCCACTTCCGCGCGGACGAGCCGCTGTTCTTTCCGCCGGGCAAATCCGCCAACATGTTGCGCGGTGCGCTCGGCGCGAAGCTGCACAAGACTGTGTCCGCTTCGGAATACGCGCGACTCTTCGCGCCAAGAGGTGACGGCGGCGGACCCAGCGGACTCGTCGATCGGCCGCGCCCGTTCGTTTTCCGAGCCGCACACCTGGATGGCATGAACATAGCGCCGGGCGCCGGCTTCCACTTCGATCTGCACCTGTTCGATGTGCAGGAACCCGCGCGCCGGCATTTTGAGAATGCTTTCGCGCAACTGGCCCACGTTACGCTGATCCAGGTCGAGCAGGAGCATGTGGCCATCGAGTTGAATGACACCAGTCAGTCTGCCGAATGCGTGCGCGTGCAGTTCGTCACTCCTACCGAACTCAAGGCGGGCCAGGAGTTAGTCACTCGTCCGGAATTTGGCATCCTGTTCGCGCGGCTGCGGGACCGCATCAGCACCCTGTGCGCGCTCTATGGGCCTGGCCCGCTCGAGATCGATTTCCGCGGTATGGGAGAGCGCGCCGCCCTGGTGCGCCTGTCGCGCTGCGAATTGCATTGGGTCGAAACCGAGCGCCGCTCCGCGCGCACAGGGCAGACCCATCCTCTCGGCGGATTCACCGGAGAAGCCGAATACCAAGGAAGCCTGGGCGAGTTCCTGCCTTACCTACGCGCCGGCCAGTGGACCGGCGTGGGCCGCCAGACCGTCTGGGGAAAAGGAGAAATATGTTTCCAGCTTTGCTGTTAGCAGCCGCCAAGACCTACACGCTGCCTCCCGATAAGCTCGCCAAAGCCATCGCCTACGCCACTGCCCGCAACTGGCTGCATTTCATCGCCGTGGCTTACGGCATCGTGGTGCTGGTTGGCGTGCTGGCCTGGAAGATGGCGCCGCGTCTGCGCAACCTGGCGGAATCGGCCTCGCGCCGCCGCATCGTGCAAGCCTACATCTTCGCGCCGCTGCTGCTGCTCGGGATCGACGTTCTGGAGCTGCCGCTCTCTCTCTATGGCCATCATCTCTCGCTCAAATTCGAGCAATCGATTCAGGGCTGGGGTTCCTGGTTTTGGGACTGGACCAAGGGCGAGTTGCTATCGTTTGCGCTGGCCGGGGTGCTTGTCTGGATACTCTATGGCGTGATGCGCCGCAGCCCCCGGCGCTGGTGGTTCTACTTCTGGCTGGCCGCCGTACCCATCGTCGTGTTTCTCATGTTCATCGAGCCGCTCGCCATTGAACCGCTGTTCTTCAAGTTCGAGCCGCTGGCCGCGAAGCAGCCCGCGCTGGTGGCCGAGATCGGCAAAGTCGTGGCTCGCGGCGGGCTCGAGATTCCCGCGGATCGCATGTATGAAATGAACGCCAGCGAGAAGTTGAAATCGCTGAACGCGTATGTCACGGGCATCGGCGCTTCCAAGCGCGTAGTGGTCTGGGACAACACTATACAGAAGATGAATAGCGGCCAGATTTTATTTGTCTTCGGCCACGAAATGGGGCACTACGTTCTCGGGCATATCTGGATCGGCATCGCCGCGGCCAGCGTGGGCATTCTGGTATTCCTGTTTCTCGCGTATTACACCATGGGCTGGGCGCTCGGGCGCTGGGGCGCACGCTGGGAAATCCAAGGCATGGCGGACTGGGCCTCGCTGCCTGTGCTGCTGCTGGCGCTGGCCGTCTTCGGATTTCTGGGAGAGCCGCTATCGAGTTCGTTCAGCCGCGTGCTGGAACACAATGCCGATATCTATGGACTCGAGGTAATCCACGGCATTGTTCCGAATTCGGCGGAAGAAGCGGCGGATGCTTTCCAGATTCTGGGGGAAGTATCGCTTGACGATCCACACCCGAGCCCGTTCATCGAATTCTGGCTGTACGATCACCCATCCATTACCGAGCGCGTGCGATTCGCGTCGGAGTACGATCCGTGGGCGGCGGGACAGTCGCCAAAATACGTGAAGTGATGATGTCTCCGCCGCCGCTTGCGATAATCACTCTTGATGAGTGCATCCGTCGCCATCGTCGGAGGTGGCATCTCCGGCCTCTCCACCGCGTATTACCTGGCCCAGGCCGGCATCGCCTCCACGCTCATCGAGGCGCGCCCGCGCTTGGGCGGCGTGATCCAAAGCGAGCATGTGGAAGGGTGCGTGATCGAGGGCGGTCCCGATAGCTTCCTCTCCGTAAAGCCTGCCGCCATGGATCTGATCCGCGAGTTGGGTATGGCCGGCGACGTCATTGGCTCGAACGATCACCTGCGCGTGACCTACGTTTGGAAGGGCGGGCGCCTGGTGCCGATGCCGGACGGTTTGCAGCTTATGGTGCCCACCAAACTGCTCCCCGTGCTTACTTCCAGACTGCTGAGCTGGCCAACGAAATTTCGCATGGGGATGGATCTCTTCCGTCCGCCCGGCAGCCATCCGGAAGACCAATCCGTAGCCGACTTCGTCACCGCGCACTATGGCGCTGAAGCCGTCGACTATCTGGCCGAGCCGCTGCTCTCCGGGATTTTTGGGGGCAGCCCCAGCGCGCTCAGTGTGCTGAGCGTGTTGCCGCGATTTGTCGAGCTGGAAGCGAAATATGGAAGCCTGACCAAGGGTGTGCTGGCGGAGCGCAAGGCCCATCGGGAGCAAGCCAACGGTCTGCCGGTGTTCCGCACGCTCAAGGGCGGATTAGGGCAATTGGTGGCCGCTCTGACTGGGCGGCTGGAGGGCCATGCAACCGTACTGTACCAGCGTGCCCTGGCGATCGAGCGCTCGGACGGCGGCTTTCGCATTCGGCTCGCGGACGGCTCTCTCGAATGCGCCGGCCTGGTGCTGGCCTGCGAAGCGTACAACGCCGGCGCGCTCGTGAGCACCCTCGACGACCGCCTGGCCGGACTACTCGCGGCAATTCCGTACAGCTCGTCGATGACCGTCGCGCTGGCATTTCCGGACAGTGCCTTCCCCCGGCCGCTGCGCGGTTTTGGTTTTCTCGTTCCCAAGCGCGAGCGCCGCCGCCTGGTGGCCTGCACCTGGGTGGGCACGAAATTCCCGAACCGCGTATCCGGCGGGACCACCGTGCTCCGCTGCTTTCTAGGCGGCATGGATGACGCCGCGATCCTTTCGGAAAGCGACGATGCGGTGACCGCTGCCGTTCTGAGCGAGCTGCATGAGATTGTTGGATTCGCGGCCGAGCCGCTGTTCCGGCGCATCTTTCGCTGGCCCCGCTCGATGGCCCAGTACACCGTCGGCCACGCGCAAAGGCTCGCGGAAATCGAGACGCGCGCAACGGAGATACCCGGTTTTCAACTAGCGGGCAATGCCTATCAGGGGATCGGTATTCCGGACTGCATCCGCATGGGAAAACGGGCGGCCGAGTGCCTCGCCAAAGCATTAGCAAAATAACATGCACATTCAGATATTGCTCACGACGGCGCTGTTCGCGAAGGCCATATCCGTAGACCCCACAGCCGACCCGCTGCCCGGGATGCCTCCCGTCCTCGATAAGCTCGATATCTACTCGGCGGACGCCGCCGGCGGTCTCAGCCCCGTTGTCCGGAAGTTTCCCTCCTTGATCTATGTGCCCAACAGCGGCAGCAACAGCGTGGATATTATCGATCCGAAGACCTACCGCATCATCCGGCATTTTCGCGTCGGCCGCCAGCCGCAGCACGTAGCGCCATCCTACGATTTGAAAACGCTCTGGGTTTTGAGCGACCTCGGCGACAGCCTCGCGCAGATCGACCCCGCCACCGGCAAGAAGGGCAAGACCATCAAGATCAAAGATCCGTACAACATGTATTACACGCCCGACGGCAAGTTCGCCATCGTGGTGGCCGAGCGCATCCACGAGCTGCACTTCCGCGATGCGCAGACCATGCGTCTGGTCAAGCACCTTCCTGTGCCCTGCCGCGGTGTGGACCACATGGATTTTTCGGCCAATGGCCGCTACCTGATTGTCAGCTGTGAATTCAGCGGCCAGCTGGTGAAGGTGGACGTGGCCACTCAGACCGTGCTCGGAACCCTGGACCTGCCCGGCGGAGGCATGCCGCAAGACGTCAAGCTCTCTCCCGATGGCAAGGTTTTCTACGTGGCCGATATGAAGGCCGATGGCGTGCATCTCATCGATGGCGAGCGTTTCTCCGTTCTCGGATTTCTGCCCACTGGCAAGGCCGCGCACGGCCTCTACGCCAGCCGCGACTCCAAGCTGCTCTACGTCTCGAACCGTGGCGAGGGAAGCATTTCGGTGATCGACTTCTCGACCCGCAAGGTCGCGCAAAAGTGGCAGATTCCAAACCATGCAACGCCAGACATGGGAGGCGTCTCGGCCGATGGCAAAGTGCTCTGGCTATCCGGACGCTACAGCCGCGAAGTGTACGCCATCGACACCAGCGACGGGCATCTGCTGGCGCGCATACGCGTGGGCAAAGGCCCGCACGGGCTGTGCGTCTACCCGCAGCCCGGGCGGTATTCGTTGGGCCACACGGGCGTGTTCCGTTAGGCGCCCGGCTTCCATTTGATGTTGCATCCCACGCTGGGCCTCTGCTCTTTGGCGACTGGCTGGCCGGACAACACCGCATCGAGCGCGGCCCGCAAATCGTGGCCCGTGACGGGCACTCCATTGCCGGGACGGCTGCCGTCCAACTGGCCCCTGTAGACCAGCTTGCGGCTCTTGTCGAAGAGGAAGAAGTCCGGCGTGCAGGCAGCCTGATAGGCTTTCGCGACTTCCTGCGTCTCGTCATAGCACACCGGAAAATTGAATTCGAGCTCGGTGGCCATCTCCCGCAACCGGCCGGGCGCGTCTTCCGGATACTGCATCACGTAATTCGACGAGATGGCTACGATGCCGGCGGATTTGCCGCCGTACTCTTTTCCCAGGCGTGCCAGTTCGTGCTTGACGTGCTGCACGTAAGGGCAGTGGCGGGAGATGAACATTACGAGCAACGCCTTGTCTCCGGCGAAGTCGTTCAGTGTCACGGTCTGTCCGGCGACTACGTTCGGCAGACGGAAATCGGGGGCGGCCGTACCCAGCCCAAGCATAGTGGATTCAGTTTGTGCCATGGCGGTTTTACCTACGCTCTATAATTATCCGCCCGCCAGTTCTTCACCGCGCGCTTGATGTCAGCCGCGGGCATGTTGGCATCGACAGCCTTTCTGGCGAGCTCGATAAACTCCGCGTCGGAAGCGAAGCGCAGCGCGATGATCTGAGACATGGTCAACCGCGGATCGAACAGTTTTCCGGTCATCGCGAAATGCCGCAGGTTCTCCTCGGTGCGAATCGCACGATCCTGCGCTTTAAGCGGAAACGTCCGGCAGAAGTAGAAAAGCAGGCACGAGCAAAGCGTCAGCACGACAATGAGAGAAGCGCTGTACCGCCGCTCGGGATCGCCGATCGACTGAACCAGGTTGACCACCGAGCCGATCAACGTCAACACTAACAGACTGGACAGAACGTAGTGATACAGCGGCACGAACCGGGCATGATTGGCGTAATTCTGTGTGGTCATGTGGCGATTGTACTAAACTAAACGCCCCGATCGAGCACCAACACCCAGTCCTGAAAGACCGGCGCCACGGGCGGCTGCCAGCGTCCCGAGGAATCCGCCAGTGCTTTGCCCGCGTCATACTCTTTCCCAGTTGCGGGGTTGAAGTAGAACGCGTGGTACGGAAGGTCCGGCTCGAGCTGCGTAATGGCCGGCGCATCCCACAGAGGAGGCATGAAGACGATGCGCAGCTCGCGCGGAATGCCGGCGCAATACGGCTGCACGTAGTTTTCCTTAGTCCAGTGCGGCTCGACCCACTCCGCATGCGGCTCGAGACGCCACCACGGATATCGCATCAGGAGCGCCTTGGACATTCCCAACTGGCGCGATCCCGGCAGCTCGCTGGCTACATCCCACGGCGTGTCGCCCCATGAGCGCCCGTGTGGCGACGGGCCGTAGGGTTGCTGAGCGGTGTTCACCTGCCAGATTCCGTTGGCGCCATAGGTGTGTCCGGCGGCGCCGCTGAGCATACAGGCCCAGAACATGAACCGCTGCACTTCCTGCCGGCTCTGCTCCAGAATGCCTTCATAGCAGACCTCGCCAACCAGCACCGGCAAGGGCGGGTTGATCGCGCGCGAGCCGGTCACCAGCTTGACCGTATTGGGAATGCTGGCGCGATCGCTGTGGCCGGTCTGCAGCATATCGAAATCCAATACGGACGCGTCGTCAACGGTATTGCGCGCGCTATCGGAAGGGTGAATGGTAATCGGGTGATGGAACGGGTCCGTCGCTCGCACATAACCGGCCAGTTCGGTCCAGCCGCGCTTCTGCATGGCGCGGTCGCGATCCTTATCGGTCGAAAGGTAGTAGGGCATGGTGCCTTCGCCTGCCAGGCACCAGATGGCGGGATGCGCGCCCCAGCGCGCGATGAGGTAGCGCCAGTGCCGCTTCATACGGGCGATTCCGAGGATCGGTAAATAATAACCCCAGCAACCCACAATGCATGGCGCGAGGCCATGGTCGACAAGGTGTTGCATGCGCAGGTCGGCCATGTCGAAGTACGCCGGATTGATACGCGCGTATTCCGGCTCCCACGGGAAGCCTGCTTCGTTGGCGCCGCGCGGATCGAACTGGGGCATGTCCGGATAGAGGCCCGCCACGATTTGCACTACGGTGAAGCCCTTATTCACGCGGTCCGCTGCCAGCCTCTCAAAATCCGAGGGCCATCGCAGGCGCTTCGACAGGCCCATCCACCATGTGTCCCCAAGCCAGAAAAACGGCGTTCCATCGGCGTGCTCCAGGTGGCGGCGGTCCTCGGATACGCGCGGCGCGCCGTGCCGCAGAAGCGGATTGGCGCCTTCATAGGCCGCGACCTCCAGCACGCCTGTCCGCCCGTGCAAGTCAGGGTTCGAATTATCGCTGCAAATGGTCTCGAACGCATAGCTGCCGGCGGCATCGGCGGCGTAGCGGACGCGCCATTCCTGACCGCCCGCCCAAAATGCCGGGACCCGTTGTGGCTTGCCACTCGCATCGCGGAACACCACATCCAGCTCGATTTCGTTGTACGGATCGTGGTAGATCTTCCCCGATTCGAAAATGAATTCAGTTGCCGAGCGCGCCACCGCCTGGCGGCCCTGTGCGGCGCGGGCCGCCAACAGGAACGGCGCGGCGGTAGCGGAGCACAGGAATGTTCGGCGTGTGAGCGTCATATGGCACGGATCATATCACCACGCGCTCGTCTCCGTCGCGCCGCGTGACGCGCTCGCGATCCAGGTATTCGAGCAGCGGGATCGCATACTTGCGCGAGACGCCCGTCCACTCCTTGAACGCGCCCACGCTGAACCGCGCGGCTTTGTGTACCGCCAGCATCTGTCGCAGCTTTTCCATGGCCGTATGGTGAAAGACCAGGTCGTCACTCACCCGTATGAGGCGCTTTTCGCGCAGCAGGATCTGTAACAGCGAGCGGGCGCGCGCAGCCTCCACGCCGGATTTCGCCAGCACCTCGGGCAGCGCCGGCACGGCTAGGCCGGCCTGCTCGAACGCGCGCTCGATGGCGGCGCGGGCCTGTTGTTCGTCCTGCTTTAGAACCAGCTTATGGGTGGCCAGCCGTACGTTTTCGCCTTCCACCACGATCTCTCGCGCCTGCACCAGCAGCGCATCGAAGAGGAACGCCGGCGCATCCGGGAGTTCGCGCCCGCGCAGATCCTGCTTGGCGATGCCGGGCAACAGCGGGTTCCGCTGATGAAACTCGCGCACGGCCCTGGGCAGCTTGTCCCGCGCGGACTCAAACCAGGCGCGATCCACAAACCAGGGCTGCGGCTGTTTCCAATACAACACCGGTGCGCGTGCCGCGGCTGCTTCGATGGCGCTCTCCAGCATGCCCGTGCGCGCCACCAGCGCATTCATGTTGAGACCATCTCGCGATTCGCGCACCACCAGCGCGATACGTTCCGCCGCGGGCGCTTCGGCCAGGATGCGAAGCCGCTCCGCGACTCGATCGGCCTTGCGGTAACGAATGCCCGCCGTGTCCAGCACCACACCGCCGCCGATGGTCACCACCGGCGAGAACATCCGGATGATGAAGCGGTCTCCGGGCAGCAGCAGCGCCGTCTCGCGCAGCACTATGCGGGCCCACGCGCGCTCACCGGGCCGCAAGACCATCCCGCCACCCAGCAGCCGCACTTGCGCTTCGATTTCAGCCGTGCCCGCGTGGAAGTGTACGGGCGCGCGATGCTTCAGCGGCTTGGCCGAAGGCAGCAGTTCAAGCGAGCAATCCACCTGCCTGGTGGTCCGGAACAATCCCGGCGCGGCCGCCACCATTCCGCGCGCCAGTTCCGAGGGCTCTATGTCCGCCAGGTTGAGGGCCGTACGCTGCCCGGCCACGGCCTGTTCCGCGGGTTCGCCGTAGACCTGCACGCCGCGCACGCGCAGCCGGCGGCCGCCCGGGTGCAACTCGACTTCCTGCTCTTTGCGCACGGCGCCCGAGATCAGCGTGCCGGTCGCTACCGTGCCGAAGCCTCTTATGGTGAAGGCGCGGTCGAGCGGCAGACGGAAGTGTCCCGCCGCGCTTTTTTCCGGTACGGCTTCCGCGGCAAGCCGCAGTTCTTCGCGCAGGGCATCGAGGCCGGCGCCCGTGATCGAGCTCACCGCAACCACCGGGGCGCCTTCCAGAAAAGAGCCCGCCACGAACTCCTCGACTTCGAGGCGCACCAGGCCCAGAATATCGGTATCGACCAGGTCGGCCTTAGTCAGCGCCACGATTCCTTTCGGAATACCCAGCAGCCGGCAGATATCGAAGTGCTCGCGCGTCTGCGGCTTGATGGATTCATCCGCCGCGATGGTGAACAGCACCAGGTCGATACCGCCCACGCCGGCCAGCATATTTTTGACGAAGCGCTCGTGACCGGGCACATCCACGAAGCCCAGGCGCAGGGCCGGCCCCAATTGCAGATGCGCGAATCCGATATCAATGGTGATGCCGCGCCGCTTCTCCTCCTCCAGCCGGTCCGCGTCGATGCCTGTGAGCGCCTTGACTAAAGCGGTCTTGCCATGGTCGATGTGCCCCGCCGTGCCGACGATGATGTTTTTCATCCTGCTGATGATCATCGTACTACCCTGATGTGAGTCAGTGATGCGAGTCAGGTTGACATGCGCGCGGGGCTTGCCTACACTAGCGGGCGTGGACGTCCACTTCTCACCGGAAAAGGAAGCGCGCCTCCAACAGCTTGCTATCCGCACAGGTAAGGATGCCGCGCAGATGATCGAGGAAGCCGTTGACCGTATGCTGGAATACGATGCCCAGTTGATCGAGGCCGTGGAAGAAGGGCGAGCGGCAGCCCGCCGTGGCGAACTGCGGGAGCACGATGAGGTGGTAGAGCGCATCGAGAAGATCTTACGTGCCTGAATGCGAGCGCTAGAAAAGAAGACACGAAATCATTGAGAACCAGGTGCAGGTGCTTCGCATCCGTCACACCTCCCAGGATTGGCCGTGAACGTGATATTCTTCATCCCGCCAGCTTTCTGGCCTGCTTCTGCGCCAGCCTGCTCCATTGGGCGGTTACCCGCCGCAGATAGCGCGGCGCCGTGCGCGCGGCTTCCGTAGCTCGCTCGTATATCTCGCGGGCTTCCCATGCCCTGCCCAATCCCTCCAGCGCCTGCCCCAGGTAATAGAGCCCCTCAGGATCGTAGGGCCGCCGCTCGATATATTGCGTCAGATAGTTCCGCGCATCCTCCCACTGGCGGGCGGCCAGGTACACTGCACCCAGCTCGCGCAGTATCTCGCTCTGGTTGTGCTTGTCATCCTGGTCCACGACCGTCTGGAAGTGGGCCAGAGCATCGGCGAGCCGCCCCTGTTCGCGTGCTATGCGGCCCAACTGGAAATGCGCATCGGTCTGCTCCGGGTCGATGCCCACGGCATTCTTGAACCGCTGTATGGCTTCGGTATACTGACGGCGCTGCTGATAGATCAGCCCAAGCTGGTACTGCGCCTCGCCGTCATGCGGGTTGATGGCCGCCGCCTCCAGCATCCGCCGAAAATGCTGACGGCTGCGCAGGCCGCCACCCAGCTTGCCGATCTCGCCGCCGAGATAGTAGTAGGCGTAGAACAGGAAGAAAGGAGAAGCTAGCCATCCGAGCACAAATCGGAGCGGCCCCCAGAGGTAAGCCACCGCTACCAACGGAATCCACGACAAGCACACCACGGCCACCGCGCTCCTGTTCCCGGTCCCGAACACCGTTCGCACCGCGAAGAACATCATCACCAGGAAATACAGGTATGCGAGGCCGGCGGCAAGCCCGAAGATGGCAGCCGGAAGCACCCACGCAGCCAGCACCAGCGTAAGATTCGCGGCGGTCCACGCCATAGCGGTACAGGTCAACAACGAGGAATAGTCGCGTTGGAAGACGGTGCCCAAACCTCCACCCACTCCGGCCAGAAGCTTGCTGAGCAGAAGGACGCCGGGAACGTAGACCACCGCCAGGACCAGTAGCGGAACGTAGAAGCTGAACGTTAGCCATGGCCGCAAGGTGACTCTGAGCAGCAGCGAAACGGCGAGCATAGCCAGGCTGGAATAGAGCAGGCTGCCCCGATCCAGGATCGCGCTCATGGCCGCGGCGGGCCGCCAGAACACGAGCAACAGGAGCTTCGAGTTTTCGACCAACATAGAAGGATAGCAAGTCCGGCGTTACCGAGCTGTGACTGTCAAAGAATGCTCCGAGCATCCGTATCCAGCAGTTGGAAAGTTGGATAATGGCAGACACGAGTACTGATGACCCTAGCGCCCGGCGTGGTACTGCCCGAGCTTGAGATCGCCGCAATCTGCCGCCGCTATCAGGTCAGAGAACTGTCCGTGTTCGGTTCGGCCGCCCGCGGCGAGATGCGTCTGCGATACCGAATCGATCTGCTTGTGGACTTCCTGCCCGAAGCACGTCCCGGCCTCCTCGGCTTGTCGGCCATGAGGCGCGAATTCTCTGCGTTGCTCGGTCGCCACGTGGACTTGGCAGTCAAGCCCGCTCTGAAGCCGCTCATTCGGCCCGAAGTTTTGGCCGATGCCCGCGTGATCTATGCGGCGTGACGAGCAAAGACTCCATGACATTTTGGATGCTTTGGATTCGGTGGCGACGATGATCGGCGGACGCACGGAGGCCGAGTTTCTCGCCCATGCGAGGCTATGCCACGCTGTGCTATGCCGTTGCGCAACGGTTCACGGTTGTCGGCGAGGCGGTTACCCGGCTCAGTGCCGAAATCAAGCAACGGCATTCGTCGGTTCCGTGGACCGACATCGTTGGACAGCGGAACATCCTCGTGTTCGAAACCGAATAGCGGAGATCCTGGCGGCTGAGTTTTCCGATTGATTGGCCGGGATCCCCGAAAGCCCACATCAGGGTCGTGCCGCGCCGCCCGGTCCCGGCGAATCGACCCAGGAACTGACTCAACGACGGCTGGTCGGATCGAATCAGGGGCGTTCTAACCCCCCGTTCAACTGGTACACGCGTCCGCTGGCCAGTTTCACCTGCGCCTGTTTGTCGCCGTAGCGCACCACGCACGCATGATCCACCTTGGACCGCAAAACCGCCCTGGTCAACTTGCCGGCGCTCCAGTCGAGATCCACCGAAACGCCGCCGCGAGCTGCGAGCCCCTGTACGTTGCCGTCGCGCCACACCTCCGGGAGCGCCGGCAAAAAGGCGATCTCTCCGGCATGGCTCTGCAGTAGCATCTCGGCAATCGCGGCGGTCCCGCCGAAGTTGCCGTCGATCTGGAAAATGGAGGACTTACCCGCCGGGTGCGTGTCGAACAGGTTCGGCCCGGTGCTGTGTCGGAACAACATCGCCAGCGATTCATAGGCTCGCACGCCATCCTCCAGGCGCGCCCAGAAATTGATGGCCCAGGCGCGGCTCCATCCCGTATAAGCTCCGCCCGCGGCCAGCCGCCGGTCGAGCGAGACACGCGCGGCTTTGGCCAGGGCGGGAGTCTTGCGAGGCGTGATCCGGCTGCCCGGAAACAGCGGGTACATGTGTGACATGTGCCGCTGGCCCGGCTCGCTTTCTTCAAAATCCTTGGACCATTCCTGCAGTTGGCCATACTTTCCGATCTGGAAAGGAATGAGCCGCGCATGCGCCTTCCCGAGCCTGGCGGCGAACTCCTCGTCCACACTCAGCAGCCGCGCCGCTGCGATGCAATTCTCGAACAACTCCGCGATCAGCGCCATGTCCATGGTGCAGCCGGCGCTCACTTGAGCGGTCCTGCCATCGGGAGCGCGGAAGGTATTCTCGGTGGAGAGCGAAGGGCAGGTGGTCAGGTGTCCGCGACCGTCTTCGATGAGCCAATCGAGACAGAACTCGGCCGCGCCTTTCATGATCGGGTAGGCGCGCTTCAGGTGCTCCCCATCGCCCGAGAACAGATAATGCTCCCAAAGGTGCGCACAGAGCCACGGCCCACTCATAGGCCAGTTCGCCCAGGTTGGGGAGCCCGACCCTTCGCCGACCGGACCCGATTGCCGCCACAAATCCACGTTATGGTGTGAGACCCAGCCAGCCGCCCCGTAGTTGACTTTCGCAGTCAGCCGGCCATTCCTGCTAAGCCCTTCGATCAGGTCGAACAGCGGTTCATGGCATTCGCTCAGGTTGCAGGTTTCCACCGGCCAGTAGTTCATCTGCACGTTGATATTTGCCGTCCAGTTCGAGCTCCAAGGCGGTTGGACAAGCTCGTTCCACAGGCCCTGCAGATTCGCAGGCTGGCCGCCGGGCCGGGAACTGGCGATCAGCAGATAGCGGCCATATTGGAAATAGAGGGCGGCCAATCCCTGGTCCGGGTCTTTAGCATTTTCCGCGAACGATCGGAGCCGCTCGTCAGTCGGCTTTTGCGCGACCGGGCCCGAGCCTAGATCGAGCGTCACCCGGCGGAACAGGCGTTGATGATCCTGTATGTGACTTTGCCGCAGACTTGCATAACTCTTTCGCGCGGCGCTCTCCAGCGTGGCCCGGCAAGCGTCGGCCACCGCGCCGGCCGGCAAGTCGGGATCGCGGTCGAAGCCCCTGTATCCCGTGGCCGCCGTCAACAGCAGCGTAACGGCGCGCGCGCCGCGGATATTTAATGCGCCGCTCTCCGCCTCGATCGAGCCGCCTTCCGGGATGGCTCTCAGCAAACTCGCAAAATGCATGCCGAGGCCGTCCTTCTCGTCGTAGACCACCGCACCGCCATGATAATCCGGAGTAGTGTGGGCGGGAGCCTTGCCCCGCAGGATCAGTCCGTTTTTGCCGGCGATATCGACTGTGCTGTGTACCGGGCTGTCGAGCGAGACCTCGAAACTCAGGCCCGCCGGCCGCGTGGTGGTGAGCCTTACGACCACCACCTGATCCGGCGCGGAGACAAATACTTCGCGCTGGAACCCGGCGTCGTCCGAGCGATAGAAGACACTGGCGATAGCAGTGTCTAAGTCGAGCTCGCGCCGATACCCGGACGAGTCGCCGGCTGCCTCCAGCTTGAGGCGAAGGTTCCCGAGCGGCAGGTACGATTCATTGAAAGGGCCCTGCATCTTCTGGCAAACCGAGCCGGCCTCGACATACTTCTCTTCTTCAAGGACCAGCCGCCGCACCACCGGCAGATACTCAATGGCGTCGGGATTATTCCAGTCGCGTGGATGCCCCGACCACAGAGTGTCTTCGTTCAGTTGGATTCTCTCCGCCGCGATGCCTCCGAACACCATCGCTCCCAGCCGGCCATTGCCCAACGGCAAAGCCTCTGTCCATTGCGCCGCCGGCTTCGTGTACCAGAGTTTCAGCACGTGCCCGGCGGGAGCCTGCGCCGGAGCCAGCCGCGCCGCCGCGAGCCCCGCGGGGATCGCGCCCAAAAACTCGCGCCTGCTTGTCTTTGCCATGTGCTTCTCATCTTAGCCCGATCTGTTGACTGTGGCGCGCGTATCGACTAGCCTTGAGGTTCCTTATGCCTGACGCTGAAATGGATGCCGCTCACTATACTTGCCTGCGCAGCCTAGCGCCCCTGGCTGTTGACGCGGATCTCTCGAAAGCGCCCTGGCGGAAAGCCATCCGTTCTCCTCGATTCGTCGACATGGTGACTGGCGACCCCGGTTACTTCGATACGCATGCCGCCGCGCTGTGGGACGACCAGGCGTTGCATGTCGCATTCTGGGTAGACGAGCCCTTTGTCGAGGCGGCGTTGACCGTGCGCGATTCCCTGGTGTTCAACGAGAATGACGTGGAGCTCTTCATCGACGGGGGAGACTGCTACTACGAATTCGAGATCAATGCGCTCGGCACGGTTTACGAAGTGTTCTTCGTCTGGAAGGACGCTTACAGGTGGGGCGGGCGGTTCGACGTTCCCGAGTTTGACCTGATGAACGCGTTGACCTTTGGCGGAGACTACGATCGCACGGGCGCCACCTTCTGGCGCGGGACGCATCCGCGCGGGTGCCGCTGGGCATTTCTGGATTGGGACTTCCCAGGCATGCGCTCCGCAGTTCAGGTGGATGGCAAGATCAACGATCGGTCCGTAGTGGATAAGGGATGGTTCGCCGAGATCTCGCTTCCTTGGGCCGGAATGCAGTGGCTGGCTAACGGAAGGACTCTGCCTCCAAAGAACGGAGACATCTGGCGCATGTTCTTTGGCCGGTTTGAGAAGCTTACGCCGGGCGGCGTGGAAGTGCAGCCGCATCCGGCCTGGTGCTGGAACCGGCACGGCCTGTATGACACGCACTTGCCGGAGCGCTGGACCTATGTGCACTTCTCAGACAGTTACGTTGACGATAGCTTATGAAAATCACGCGCGTCGAAGCCATCTATCTCCGGCAGCCGGAGGTAAAGTTCCAATGCGACAGCGGGCAGGATGCGCTGATCGTGCGGGTGGAAACCGATGCCGGCATTGTCGGAATCGGCGAAGTTGACTCCAGTCCGCTGGCCGTGAAGGCCATGATCGAGGGGCCGTTTTCACACACCACGGCTTGCGGGCTGGGGCAGGTGGTAATGGGCGAAGATCCATTCGAAACCGAGCGGCTGTGGCACAAGATGTACCGCGCCAACATCTATGGAGGCCGCCGCGGGGCGGGCATCCACGCCATGAGCGGCATCGACATGGCACTGTGGGATATCAAGGGCAAAGCGCTGGGGCTGCCGGTGTGGAAGTTGCTGGGCGGCGGCTTCCACAAGACTATCCGCTGCTATGCCAGTTCGCTGTTCGGCGCCACGCCGGAGAAGACCGGCGAGCTGGCGCGGCGCTATCGCGACCGGGGATTCACCGCGGTGAAGTTCGGCTGGGACCCCATGGGGCAGGACGAGAAAACCGACATCGCGCTGGTGCGTGAGGCGCGCAAGGGACTGGGCGACGGCGCGGACCTGCTCATCGATGCCGGCCTGGTGTGGGACTCAAAGACCGCGGTACAGCGGGCGCGCGCGTTCTCCGAGTACGATATTTTCTGGTTGGAGGAGCCGCTGCGGCCGGACGATTACGACGGCTATCGCAAGCTGGCGGAGGCCACCGAGGTGCGTATCGCGGCCGGCGAAGAAGAGAGCAGCCGGCTGTCATTTCTGGAGCTGATGGATCGCGGGCGCATCGACGTCGTGCAGGTGGACCTGACCCGCTGCGGCGGCTTCACCGAGGCGATGAAGATCGCGGCGCTGGCCTGGGATCGTGGACTGCCGATCGCCAATCACGGCTTCACCACTTACATCAATGTGACTGCCGCGCTCCATTGGCTGAACTCCATCCCCAACACCCTGATCTGCGAGTTCGTGGCGGAAGAGGAGACCAACCTGCGAGAGTCGATCACACGCCAGAAGCTACGCGCCAAGGATGGATACCTGGAGGTTCCACAGGAGCCGGGATTAGGCATCGATGTAGACTGGGACGCCATCGCAAAGTTCCGCGTATAATCGTATTCTCATGAAAGCTCGCGTTTTTGTGTCACTGAAGCGCACGGTGCTCGATCCGCAGGGCCAGGCCGTGCGCGCCGCGCTGGCGGGATTGGGCTATGCGGCCATCTCGGAGGTGCGCCAGGGAAAGTTTTTCGACCTCACCATCTCCGACGGAACCAGCCGGGAACAGGCGCGCAGGGATGTCGAAACCGTCGCCCAGGAAGTACTGGCGAATCCAGTGATTGAAGAATACCGCGTCGAGCTTCTGGATTAGGCCCGGGGCTAAACCCGAGTGCTAAAATTGCTATAGATGCCGATTACCACGATGGGAGTGGTTAGATTGCTCCCATTGATCTTTGCGCTGAGCCTGCCCGCTTGTGGCGAGGATTCATGCACCTTGGCGGCTCTCCAGGGACCCTATGGATTTCAGCTATCCGGCGACACCGCCATCACCGGTGACTCCAAGCCGGTTACCGCCCTCGGCCGGATCGTGTTTGACGGTGACGGGGCGATGAGCGGTTACTCATCGGTCATGTTCGGCGGCTTTCTTTTAGGGAATCCTGTCACTGGAACTTATGACACTCACTCGGATTGTACGGTGTCCTGGGCGCTCCAGGATGACTCCGGCGCATTCCAGCATTTCACCGGTGCCTTTACGCCCGACGGGAAGAGAGTGGAGTTTCGGCAGACGGATCCTGGCGGCGCGAAGCATGGCGTCATGGCGAGAACTAAGGACGATTGTAAGGTCTCGGACCTGCAGAAGAGCTACGAGTTCACTCTGTCCGGCAGTTCCTTCCCGATGGCGGCCGGAGAGGTTGCGAGCACCGTTGCGCTCAAGGGTGTGATGTCGGCGGACGTCAACGGCAATTTTAAATTGACGCTTGAGGGCAAGTCTCCCGTCACCGCGGACGTCACGGTCACAGTCGAATCCGACTGCACCATGGCGCTTGAGTTCACGATTCCAGTCGAAAACGGCGGGACCGGCACATCGATGAAATTGAGGGGCATTCTGGTCAACGGGGGTAAAGAGATTCTGGCCATTCAGACCGATCCGGGGTGGATGGTGTCGGGGAAGTTTACGGCACATTAACGCGTCAGAACGGGCCCGCCGCGGAAACGATCAGAAGGTGAAACGACCACCAACTGTCGGAGCAAGGTTGTTGTCGTAGTTATAGGGGACGCCGGGGCCATGAGGAATGGCGATGGCCAGACCGCCGCTCACGTAGGAATACGCAAATCCGGCAAAACCGTCGAAACGCTTGGTGAAGTGATGATCCACATAGAGCGACTCCTCGTTGAGGGTGCCCGCGCAGGAACTGCGGAAACCGGCTTCGGGCGAGCAGGTCGTCGGAATACGGAAGTCGTTCTGCAGCTGATGATACCAGGACAAAGTGATGTCGGTTTTGCTATCGATAGCGTATTTCAAGCCCGTCCACCAGATCTGCACGTGCTTGGGAGAATCAAGATTGTCGTCTTCGACGCCGCTCATGAGATAACCGCCCTGGTCCAAGGCGCCAACGCCCAACGGGTTCGACGGGTTAGCCTGCCGGATGTATTCGTAGCCGGCAAAAAGCTTGAACGGGTCCCACGTATACTTGGCAGCGAACATAATGGCGCGGTTGTCGGTCACGATGCCATATACAGTGTTGGTCGTTCCGATCAGATTGGCCCCGGTGACGGGGTTTGTATTGATGCTGTTGGTGGTCGACTGATATGACTGCGTCGGACTCTGAGGCCCCAGCAAGGGGTTCAATACGCTGATCGCCTGGTTGTAACGTTGGTAGACGACGTCGGCGGAGAACTTGCCGTAGCCTCCGCCGAGGTCGAATCCATAGGCGTTGTTATGCGCCGCTTCCGGCGTACAGGTGGCGGCAGTCCAGGTTGCGGAGGCCGAGTAGCAGCCGGCAGAACCATCGGCGAATTTATACATCGCGCCGAAATGGACCGGGCCATAGGTGAGGCGATACTTCAGGGCGTCGTCCCAACGGCTGTCTTCGGTGTCGCCCCCGCCGGCCATCGTGCCGTTATACCCGATGTATGAAAAGGCATAGCTGCCGCCGGCCGGATCGTAAACCAGCATCGCATCGGTACCGAGAGCGCGCTGACGGCCAAAGGTCAGCGTACCGAGAGACTCGGACGATATACCGGCATAATATTCGTCATTGAAGGGTTGGCCCGCGCGCGCGCCGTCGATGGCTTCCGAATAGCTGCGCCTGGGAAGGCCGTTGTTGGAGAAGTCGGTGGCTGACGCGTTGGCGAGCTGGCCGGACTGCGGATTGATGCCAGTTGAAGCGTTGAACACAATGAACCAGCCATGCAGAAACTCTTCCTTGCCCCGGATGCCCAGACCCGTCTGCTGCAGGTTGTTCGGTGCGATGAGGAATCGATGTTGATAGCCGTTTCGGTTCACCAGAGATTCGCCTTCATAGTTAGTGGCGTTTTCCGGTAAGCCGTGGCTGACCCAGCCGACGCCGACGTCATACGCACCGTACAGCGTGATGCCGTGCCAGGTCAGCGCGCAATCGGTGGTGGCGAACTCGTGGCCGCTCGCGCAGGCGTCGGGGGTGCTCCGCTGCATCTGAATGTCGACCGTCGCGTTCTGGCCAACCGCCAAGCTGATTCCCGTGCGCGTTTCATCGGCGAACCCTTGTTTTGCCGCTCGAATCGCGAAGCGCCCCGGAGGCAGGCCGGACGCCTGATAGTGCCCCCCGCCGTCGGTTGCGATCGTGCGCGTTGCACCTGTGTCGTTCTTGATTGTCACCGCGACATCGGCAAGGGCTGCGCCGGTTTGGTCCGTCACCACGCCGGAAAGGCTCGCTCCCGTTTGAGCCCACGCCGGGAACGCCCCCATCGCAAGCCACAAAAGCAGCAAGACGGAGAGCAATGTTGTTTTGGCCATGTCGTTTATAAGAGAAGATATATTGTAAAAACGACAATACCACAAACCGGCGGCGGCGCTCCGAACGCTTAGCCCGCGATGCCCGCGCCGCACCTTAGACTTGCCGATGCGCCGCCGCTGCGCATACAATTGGTTTTCCGCGGTATTTCAACCGCCCGAGGGGACTTGTGTCGGATCGTGCCATTCTTTTTCTGTTCAGTGTCTTTGTGGAGATCGCGTCGCTAGCGGCGGCGGTCTGGCTGCTGGCAACCGGTCAAGCCGGAACAGTAGACGGGCTTTTTTTGCTTCTGACCTGCCTCTTAATTGCGCTGGCGTTCGGGCTGTACCTGGTCTTCATGATCAGGCGGGCGATGGAACCGGCGCCGGCGCCAACTTCAGCCGCGCAGCCCGCTAAGACCACTACGCCCGCGCAGCCGCAAGCCAAACCCACGCCTGTAGCGCAATAGGCGGCGCTACTTTTTCTTTGGGGCGGCGGGCGCCGGCGGGGGGCCTTCGCGTTTGATCACGATACTGGTGATGCGAACCGGAGTGACGGGCTTTTCTCCATTCACCGGCACGTGCGCGATCTTCGTGACGATATCCTGCCCTTCGACCACCTGCCCAAAAATAGTGTGCAGCCCGTTGAGGTGAGGCGTGGGCACTTCGGTGATGAAGAACTGGGAGCCGCCCGTATGCGGACCACTGTTGGCCATGGCCAGGCGTCCCGGCACGTCGAACTTCAGGTCCGGCGAGAACTCGTCGGGAATAACAAAACCGGGGCCGCCCACTCCGGTCCCCAGCGGATCTCCGCCCTGGATCATGAAATTGGGAATGACCCGATGAAAGATGGTGCCGTTATAAAGCGAACGCTTCATCACCATCAGGCCGGTCTTGGGGTCTTTCCATGCCTTCGTGCCGCGGGCGAGCCCGACGAAGTTCCTTACCGTGATGGGCGCTTCCTTTTCGAAAAACTTGACCACGATGGCGCCCTGCGTAGTATTAATGGTCGCGTACAGGCCTGGCTCGCGGGCAGGCGGCGCTGCCGGGGGCGCCTGGGCGAGGGCCCCGGCGAGAGTCGCTAACAAACCGATTATTGTTTTCATGCGTTCAGCTTTTTCCAGGCGGGAGTCACCCCAGTTTATCGATATCGATACCCGAGTCCCAGCGTTCGTTGGACTCCATCACTTCAGTCCAGGTCGTTTCTTTGCCGCTATAGGCAGCCGTGCGTCCCAATATACAAGTAAGGGCCGATTCGGCTCCCATGCCGATCTGATTGTGAAGATTGCGGCTCGTAATGCTTTGGATGAAGTCGGCGTGCTTCGATGAGTCGGCCTGCGCCAGATTGTCCGTAAAAGTTCCGGTAACGGAAAAGTCACCTTTCTTCTGGTCGGGTTTGTCGCTGCCCTCCCAGGTCCACGGCTCCTCTCCGGAGATTTGCACGGGTCCTGAATAAGGCGATGAGGAATTGCCGCGCGGCCCGAAGAAGCGCTCCGTCACATCGAAGCCGCCCTTGCCGAATTGAGTCGAGCTAAAACTGAGATGCACATCGTCGGGGTAGTAGAAGATGACGTCGAAATGTGAATAGGCATCGCCCTTTTCGGTGCGGCCCTTGCGTCCACCGGTGCCGATGGCCTTGTAAGGATGCCGGTTGAGCACCCAATTGCAGATGTCGATGACATGGATATTCTGCTCCACGATAATGTCGCCTGACAAGACGCGGTCATGCAGCCAGTGGCGCAGACGCAGCTCCGTCGGAGATGCATTGGGGTAGTCCGGCAAGTCCAGGAACGGGCAATAGTAGTGCGCTTCTGCGCACGCGATTTCGCCTAGCGCGCCAGCTTGGATACGCCGCACAAGCTCCACAAACGGGGGCGCTTTGCGAATCTGAAACCCTACATCGACGCTGACCCGACCTTCGGCCTTCTTGGCGGTTTCGAGCACGTTCTTGATTCCCCCGGGGTCTACGGCTACAGGCTTCTCACAATAGACGTGCTTGCCGGCCTGCACCGCCGCCGCCAGATGCTGAGGATGAAAGTAGGGCGGCGTGGCGATGACCACGGCGTCTATCTCATGGGATGCCAAAATCTGCTCGGCCGCGTGAGGCCCCTTAAACATTTGAGATTTGGCGACGCCTGCGTGGCCTTGCTTGTTGGCGACGGTGTCGAAATGGTCCTTGGCGGTCAGCAGGCGATCCTCGAACAGGTCCGCCAGGGCCACGATGCGCGCCGGTCCGTTGAGAGCGATGCTGGTAGCATCGGCGGTGCCACGCCCGCCACAGCCGAGCAAGCCGACGCGCACGGCGGAGTTGGCTTGCGAGCCACGCACCAGTTGCGGTTTCAAAATCATCAAGCCCACGGCGCCCGCGGTTCCCAGAAATGCGCGCCTGTCCAGATCCTGTTTCACCTTCTCGTCCATGATTACTCTCCTAACCGACTAACTTTTCCAGATAAGCTTTAGCCGCTCGAACATCTTCGGTCTGTTGGGGGCCGGAGATCTCACGCTCGATGGTGAGCGGCCCGCGGTAACCGACT
>Ga0302326_10002005_pt1 | contig 50623 bp, 44 predicted proteins | sample Palsa_T0_3_FD_202264 | JGI IMG/M metagenome (GOLD analysis project Ga0302326, IMG submission 202264) | Peat permafrost microbial communities from Stordalen Mire near Abisko, Sweden - Palsa_T0_3 | ecosystem: Environmental > Terrestrial > Soil > Palsa > Peat permafrost | place: Sweden: Abisko...
ATATGGAGGAGCGCATGACCGTGTGCAACATGTCGATCGAAGCGGGCGCGCGCGCCGGTATGATTGCACCCGACGAGACGACCTATGCGTACCTTGCGGGACGGCCGCGTGTGCCGCAGGGACTTAAGTGGGATGAGGCGCTCGCGCGCTGGCGGCAGTTGCCAAGCGATGCCGGCGCGCGCTTTGACCGCGAGGTCGCGATCGACGCCGCCGCTGTCGAACCCATGATTACCTATGGCACGAATCCCGGCATGGTGATGCCCGTGAACGGGACCATTCCCGAGCGCGCGAACGATGCGGCCTTCGACCAGGCGCTCGCCTACATGGGATTCGAAGCCGGCGCGATGCTCAAGGATAAAACCGTCAATGTCGTGTTTCTCGGCAGCTGCACCAATGGACGGCTCTCGGACCTGCGTGCCGCGGCGACACTGTTGCGCGGCCGCAAGATCGCGCCGGGCGTGCAGATGCTGGTGGTGCCGGGCTCCCAGGCCGTGAAGAGAGCGGCCGAGGCCGAAGGCCTCGACGGCGTCTTCACCGCTGCCGGCGCCGAGTGGCGCGAGTCGGGCTGTTCCATGTGCCTGGGGATGAACGGCGATCTCGTCGGCAAAGGCGAATACTCCTTAAGCACGAGCAATCGCAACTTCGAGGGCCGCCAGGGGGTGGGCGCGCGCACGCTTCTCGCAAGCCCCCTCACCGCGGCGGCAAGCGCGGTGCGCGGGCGCGTGACGGACCCGCGCGAGATCCTGAACTCCTAGCGAGTGATTGAGTATGGAGCCAATTCTCAGCTTGCGCTCGCGCACCGTCGTGCTCGCCGCGGCCAACATCGACACCGACCAGATCATTCCCGCGCGCTTCCTGACAACGACCACGCGTGAGGGCCTGGGCGAGCATCTCTTTGCCGACTGGCGCTACGATGCCGCGGGCGCGCCGCGGCGCGACTTCATCCTGAACGGCGCGGCCGCACGCGACTGCCGCATCCTCGTCGCCGGCCGCAACTTCGGCTGCGGCTCTTCGCGCGAGCATGCGCCGTGGGCGCTTCTGGATTATGGCTTTCGCGCCGTCATCAGCACGCAGATCGCCGACATCTTCCGCAGCAATGCGCTGAAGTGCGGCCTCCTGCCGGTGGTGGTCGACGCTGCGACCGCGAGCTGGCTCATCGAGCATCCCGGCGCCGAGGTCAGCATTGACCTGCCGACGGCCACCTTGACGCTGCCCGCGGCTGCGCCGGTCGCCTTTCCGCTCGAGACGTTTGCCCGCATGCTCCTCGTCAATGGCATCGATGAGCTCGAGTATCTCCTCGAGCGCGACGCGCACATCAGCGCCTTCGAGCGCCGCCGGTCGCAAGGATGAGGGCGACCCTTGCGGTGTTGGCCGGCGACGGCGTCGGCCCGGAAGTCACCGCCGAGGCGGTGCGCTGCCTGGAGAAGATCGCGGCCCTCTTCGGTCATGAGTTTGCGCTCGTTCCCGCAGCGTTCGGCGGCGTGGCCATCGATGCGCACGCGGATCCGCTGCCGCAGCAGACGCTTGCGCTGTGCCTGCGCGCGGATGCGGTACTGCTCGGGGCGGTCGGCGGCCCCAAATGGTCGGCGCCCGCGGCCAAGGTGCGCCCCGAGCAGGGGTTGCTGCGCCTGCGGCGCGAACTGGGTGTGTACGCGAATCTGCGTCCCGTGCGCGTGCACCCTGCCCTTGTCGATGCGTCCCCCATCAAGCCGCAGTTCCTGTCGGGAGTGGATCTCATCTTCGTGCGTGAGTTGACGGGTGGCATTTATTTCGGCGCCAAGGCGCGCAGCAGCGAGCGCGCCAGCGATGAGTGCACCTATAGCGTCGCCGAGATCGAACGGGTGGTGCGCGTCGGCGCCGCGCTTGCGCGCAAGCGGCGGCGCAAACTCACGTCCATCGACAAGGCCAACGTGCTCGAGACCTCGCGCCTGTGGCGCGAGGTGTGCACGCGCATCGTCGAGCAGGAGTTTGCTGATATCGCGCTCGAGCACATGCTGGTCGACGCCGCGGCCATGCATCTGCTCCTGCGGCCGCGCGAGTTCGACGTGCTCGTGACGGAGAACATGTTCGGCGACATCCTCACCGACGAGGCATCGATGCTGTGCGGGTCGCTTGGATTATTGCCGTCGGCATCGATCGGCGCAGGCAGCCGCGGCCTGTACGAGCCCATTCACGGCTCCGCTCCGGACATCGCCGGCCGGGGCATTGCCAACCCCTACGGGGCGATTTTGAGCGCGGCTCTGCTGCTGCGGCATTCCCTGCACTTGCATGCGGAAGCGCGCGCGCTCGAAAGCGCCGTCGCGCGTGCGCTCGATGACGGCGCACGCACCGCCGACATCGCGCGCGCCGCGGTGCCGCCTTGCAGCACGCGTGCGGCGGGCAGCGCCGTCATCGAACGCCTCGCGGCGCGCGCGTAACTTCCTTTGGCGCCGCAAGCCCTTAGGCTGAGCGGCAGGCCCCGGCGGCCCGCTGCAGGGCTCGGGCAAGATCGGCCTTCAGATCCTCGAGCGCCTCGATGCCGATGGAGAGCCGCACGAGCCCGTCGGCAAGGCCCGCCTGCGCCCGCGCATTCGCATCCATCGCGGCGTGCGTCATCGTGGCCGGATGTGCGACCAAGCTCTCCACTCCGCCCAGGGATTCGGCGAGTGAAAAACACTTAAGCTGCGCGACGAAGGCGCGCACTGCGTCATGGCCGCCGGCAAGCTCAATGCTGATCACCGCGCCCATGCCGCGCTGCTGGCGGCGCGCGAGCGCATGGCCGGGATGCGAGGGCAGACCCGGGTAATACACGCGGGTCACGTTGGGCTGCAGCAGGAGCCAGGGCGCCAGCGCCTGCGCATTTCTTTCATGGTGCTCGAGGCGCGCGTGCAGCGTGCGGATGCCACGCAGCGTCATGAAGCTGTCAAATGGCGCGCCGGTGACGCCCAGACAGTTGGCCCACCAGCTGAGCTCCTCAACGTGCGCGGGCGTGCGCGCGACGACGGCGCCGCCGACCACGTCGCTGTGGCCATTCAGATACTTGGTCGTCGAGTGCACCACCAGATCCGCTCCCAGGGCAAGCGGCTGCTGCCAGGCGGGCGAGAGGAAGGTGTTGTCCACCACGACGAGCGCGCCGCTGGCATGCCCGAGGGATGCGAACTTTTGGATATCGGTGATGCGCAGGAGCGGATTGCTCGGCGTCTCGATCCACAGGAGCGCAGAGGGCCGCTCGAGCGCGCGGCGCACGGCTTCCTCGTCGCCGAAGTTGAGAAATTCCACCTGCATTTCACCGCGCCGCCGCCACGCCTCGAAGAGCCGATAGGTGCCGCCGTAGCAATCATGCGGGGCGACGATGCGCGAGCCCACGGGCAGAAGGTGCCCGACGAGCATGACCGCGGCCATGCCCGTGGCGGTGACCACGGCGCCCGCGCCCTCTTCCAGGTCGGCAATCGCCTGCGCCAGAAGGTCGCGTGTCGGGTTACCCGAGCGGGTGTAGTCGTAGCCGCGCTTCTCGCCGAAGGCGCGAAACGCGAAGGTCGAGGTCAAATGGATGGGCGGCACCACGCAGCCGGTGGCGTCGTCGCATTCGAGCCCCGCGCGCACGGCCTGGGTTTGCTGCCCAAGAGGTGCACTCAGCAAGAGTGCCGCGGCATCGGGGGTTAAATCTACTGAGGCATTCATCACAGGCTCCGCATGCGCAATGGTCCGGTTCACCGGCACTCCTGCGGAGCACCCGCATCCATGTGCGGGTCTGTGGCGTCCATCTTCCGCACGGCCTTCAGGCCGCATGGCAGCTACGCGCACTGCTCATCTGTTGATCCCAAGGAGGATCGCAGGAGTTGGCACCTTTCCGAGCTGGTTAGGCTTGCGGCGGTTGCCCCGGCGTCTAAGGGCCTTTCCCTCAGCCGGTCTCGATGAGTGGCTAAAGTCTAGGATGACGCCCGGGAGGCGTCAAGGCGGGCGGACCGGCTGCCCCCGCGGCGCGCGCCCCAAATAGGGGCACAACTGCCCGTCAGCGCGGCACCAGGGTGTCCGCATGCGCATCGGCCATGCTCGCTTCCTGGTTGCGGCCGCGCACGCGCAGCGATTCGGCGATGAGCCGCCACGCGGCGGCCTGGGCATTGGGATCGCCGGCGGCGAGCGCGAGGGCCTTGTGAGCCATGTTGTCCGCCTGCGCGGGATTGCCGGCGGCGAGCTGCACGCGCGCAAGTTCAATCCAGGCGAGCGGGTTTTCCGGCTCGATGCGCAGCGCGCGCTCCAGAGTCGCCGTCGCGGCCGCATAGTCGCCCGCGGCGACACGCGTGTGTGCCTGGGCAACGAGAGCGCTTGCGGCGCCGCCCAGGCGATACTGCCGAGTCGGCGCGGGCGGTGTCGGCACGGCGGACGGCGCCGCGCCGGGTGCTGTCTGCGCGCCAGCTGACTGCGCCGGCGCATTTGGCGGACGCTCCGGTGAGACGAGCGAGCGGCATGCCGCGAGGATCACAACCAAGAAGACGAGCGCGATCCTGATGGGAATCATTGGCGAATGATAGCGCGCAGGCGCTCGGTCAGACGTTCCGCCGCGCTCGGCACCAGCGCGGCAATGCAGCCGGGCTTCTTCGGCAGCTGCGTGCTGACGGGCACGCCGATGTGGATGGTATTCGCATTGGCGCAGGCGCCCTCAATCTGCAATCCGCTGAAGTAATCGATGGCGACATCCGTCAGCGACTCCGGCATGGCCGCGCTCCAGGATGTCGTCCCGAGGCCGGCGAGCGCGCGCGACCAGATGGCAAGCGCCGCGGCTGCGCCGGTAAAGCCCGTCGGGCGGTTGTCGTCGTAGCCCACCCACACAACAGCGAGATGGCTGCCCGAGAAGCCCGCGAACCAGCTGTCGCGCAGGTCCGAGGTGGTTCCGGACTTGCCCACGACGACAACGTCTGCCGGCAGCACGGCGCGCGCGGGGCGTCCCGTGCCGCGTTCGATCACCTGCTGCATCATCTGATCAACCCCGAAGACGACGTCGGGCTGCGCAATCGGCGTGAGCTCGAGCGGAAACGCCTTGAGCGGCGCTCCGGCGGCGCTGATCACCGCGCGCACCGCACGCAGCGGCATGCGATAGCCGCCGTTGGCAAGGCCGGTGTACAGCTGCGCTACTTCCAGCGGAGTTGCGTTGACGGCGCCCAGGAGCAGCGCCGGCACCTGCGCCGGTGCGCGCTCGAGGCCAAAGCGCTGCAGAGTCTGCGCGACGTGCGTCACTCCGATGTCCATGCCGAGTGCAACGGTTGCGAGGTTCATGGATTCGGCGAGCGCGCGCACGAGCGGCACGGGCCCGTAGGTCTGGCGCGTGAAGTTGAGTGGGCGCCAGTGGGTGCCGTTCGACATGCGAATGTCGACCGGCGCATCCTGCACGATGCTCGCAAGATTGTAGCGATGCGTCTCAAGCGCGGTCAGATAGACGAAGGGTTTCACGACTGAGCCCATGGGACGCGCGGCGTCGAGCGCGCGATTGAAGCCGCTGTAGCCGATGCGCCGGCCGCCGACGATCGCGATCACATCGCCGCTTGCAGGCGCGGTGATGACCACCGCGCCGTCGAGGGATGCGCTCGTTGCGGCGCGGCCGCGCTCGAGGCGCGCCAGTTCCCGATCGAGCGTCTGTTCGGCCTCATCCTGCGCGCGCGGCTCAAGACTGGTGTAGATCTTGAGTCCCTGCTGCGTGAGGTCGGAATCGGGATAGTCGCGCCGCAGGGTGCGCCGTACGAAATCAAGATACGACGGATAGTAGGCGCCCGCGGCACGCGTCGTGACGCCGAGCGGCCGCCGGGCCGCGCCCGCCGCATCCTCGGGGCTTATGACCTTGAGGTCCGCCATCAATTTGAGCACGAGATTGCGCCGCGCGAGCGCACGCTCCGGGTGATGGCGCGGGTCGTAATAGGAAGGCCCGCGCACGAGCGCGACCAGCAGGCTCAACTGCGCCAGATCAAGTTCGGTGAGCGGCTTGCCAAAGTAGAACTGGCTCGCAAGGCCAAAGCCGTGCACGGCCCGGTCACCATCCTGCCCCAGATAGATCTCATTGATATAGGCGTTCATCAGATCTGACTTCGTGAAGTGCGCCTCGAGCGCGATCGCCATCAGCGCCTCGCGCACCTTGCGGCCCATGGTCTGGCGAGAATCGAGGAAATAGCTCTTCACGAGCTGCTGCGTGAGCGTGCTGCCACCCTGCGCAATCTGATGCGAGCGCAAATTGACCCACACGGCGCGCACGACCGCCTCCGGGTCGATGCCGTGATGGCTGTCGAACTTGCGATCCTCGACGGCCTTCAGCGCCGCCGGCAGGAGCGTCGGCACTTCCGCAGGCGTCACGACAATGCGATCTTCGCCATGGGTCGGAAAAATGCTGCCGATGAGGAGCGGATCCAGGCGCACAATGGGTACCTCGTGGCCCGCGCTGTCGCGCAGCGCCTCGATCGAGCGCGGCCCGGCAACGATCGTGAGAATCTGTGCCTGACGCACCTCATCGGCAAAGCGCGTCGCGCGCAGCGCGATGTCGATGCGCTCGTCCTGGCGGCGGTAGGTGCCGGGCCGGTCAAGCTTCTCGCTCGCGCGGTACTGCAGGCGCGCAAGCTCGGCGATGAGATCCGTCATCGCAAGCGGCGCCCCCACATAAAGCTCAAGGGGTGCGGCGTAGACCTGCGCCGGCAGTGTCCAGCGGCGCCCCTGGAACTGCTGCGTGACGCTGCGATCCAGGAAGTAGTCAAAAATGGCGAACCCGGCAAGGCCAATCACGAGGACGCCGATCACGCCGCTCCACAGGAGCCGTCGAAACCGGAGCTTGCGCGGCCGCCGGGCCATGGCTGTCAGAGGCACACTTCCGGGGCCGGCTCGCGCAGGTTGTAGCGCGAGCTCATGACGTAACCGTAGGCCCCGGCATTGGTGATAAGAAGAACGTCGCCTTCTAAGGTGACGGGCAGCAGCCGGTCGTGGCCGAGAATGTCGCCGCTTTCGCAGATGGGCCCGACGATGTTCACCAGCTGCTCGGGCGCATCGGCAAGGCGCGTCAGGTTCACAATCTCATGGTAGGCGCCATAGAGCGCGGGACGGATGAGCGAATTCATCCCCGTGGCGACCCCGACGTAGCGCACCTCGCCCTTGGCCTTTAGTTGCGTCACGCGCGCGAGAAGTACACCGGCGGCAGCAACCAGGTAACGCCCGGGCTCGATCCAGATTTCAAGCTGCCCATGGGCCGCGCGCACTTTGGCGAGCGCCGCATTGAGCTCAATGAGATCCACTCCCGCCTCGCCTGCCCTTTCCGGCACGCCGAAGCCGCCGCCGACGTCGATGACCCGCGCGTCGGGAAATCCCTCTACAAGTTCTGCGAGCAGCGAAGCGCTGCGCTGCCAGTTACCGACGTTGAAAATCCCGCTGCCCGCGTGCGCATGCAGCCCCGTGACCCGGGCCTGCGCGGCACGCGCAAGGCGCGCGAAGTCGGGAAGATCTGCTACCGGGACGCCAAATTTGGAATAGGCCCCGGCGGTGCGCACATGCTGGTGGTGGCCGCGGCCCGCGCCGGTATCGATGCGCACGAAGATCTCGTGGTCGGCAAAGAGCTCGGGCCAACTTGCGAGCGCGTAGCCATTATCGACGGTGACGCGCACGCCCTGCCCGAGGGCCCACGCGTATTCAGCGCGCGCTGCGAAGTTCGGCGTGTACAGAACTCGTGCGCGCTCGATGTCGGGGAACAATTGCAGCACGCGCTCGACTTCGCCGCGCGAGACGCATTCCAGATCGATGCCTTCTGCGTGCAGCGCTCGCAACACCAGCGGGTGTGCGTTGGCCTTCACCGCGTAGAGCACGCGCGCCACCGCCGGCAGCGCGCGCAGTGCGCGCGCGGCCGCGCGGATGGTGTCGCCGTCATAGACGTAGGCAGCATCCTGATCGCCGAGCGCGTGTAAGAGCTCGCCGCGCTTCGCATGCCACCACGCGCGCGACTCGCCCGCGCGGCGGGGCTGCGCGAAGAGCTCGTCCCAGGTCGGTCCGAACACGCGGTCCCCTGCCCCCGGGCGAATCAAAAGCTCGTGCAGCTGCTCGACGAGCCGCTCGCCCTGGTTCTCATCGACGACGAAGGTGAAGTTCAGATCGTTCGCGGCCTGGGTCACAAGATAGATCTTCTGCTCGGCAAAGAGCTCGAAGGCATCTCCCAGGCGATGCAGGATGGCGCGGATGTTGCGCCCGACGAGACTCACCGATGCGCACGGCCCGATGACCTGCACCCGGCACAGGCGCTCAAGATCCGCAACCAGTGCGGAAAGCAAGGCCGGATCGAGAGTGTTGGCCGCGGGGTCGAGCGAGACGGTGACGTTGGTTTCGGATGTCGATACGAGATCCACCGACATGCCGTGCGCTTTGAAGATTTGGAATGCGTCGGCGAGAAAACCCACCTGATGCCACATGCCGGGGCTGTCGAGAGCTACGAGCGTAATGCCTGTGCGGATGCAGATCGCCTTGACCTGCGCGGCCGCATCACCGCCCTCGTGGCTGACGACCGTGCCCTCCAGTTCCGGCGTGTGTGTTGCGTACACATGCAGAGGAATGCGCGCCAGGCGCAGCGGCAGTATGCAGCGCGGGTGCAGCACCTTCGCGCCGTTGCTCGCGATCTCCTGCGCCTCGTCATAGTCGAGTGCGCGCAGGAGGCGCGCGGTGGGCGTGGAGCGCGGATTGGCGCTGAACATCCCGGGCACATCGGTCCAGATCTCCAGCCGCGCGGCGCGCAGCTTCGCGGCGAGATAGGCCGCGGAGGTGTCCGAACCGCCGCGCCCGAGAAGCACGGTATGCCCTGCGGAGTCGCTGGCGATGAATCCCTGCGTGACGATCACGGCAGCGTGCGCGGCGAGGCGCGCCTCAAGCGCGGCGTCGGCCGCGAAGTCGCAGGTGGCCGAAAGCACCGCCGCTTTGGTTGAGGCGTCGCGGCGCGCGCTCGCGCGCAGCATGCCGCGCGCGTCCGCCCACTCAACCTTGAGCCCGGTGCTCGCAAGGTAGCGTGCGCCCAGCTCGGTCGCCATGAGCTCGCCGCTTGCGAGCACGCGCGCACGCGTGCTGTCGCTCACCGGGTGGGCGGCGCGGCTCTCCACCGTCACCTGCCGCAGCTCTGCAAACTCGCGCGCAAGCTGCGCGCTCACCGGAATCCCAAGCTCGCGGGCAAGATCGCGGTGACGCTCCTCGATGGCCTTGAGGAGCGCCTCGCGCTCGTGCGCATGCGCAGGATCGAGAAGCTCTTCCAAAGCGTCGGTCACGCCGCTTAGCGCCGAGTGTACGACGAGCACGCGTGCGCCGGCAGCCTCGCGCTCTCGCACCACGTGGGCAATGTTGCGCCAGTTCTGAAGCGAGGAGACGCTCGTGCCGCCGAATTTGAGGACGGTCCAGGATGAGGCCGAGCGCATCACCGACACGACTGAGCGGCGCGGGTCCGATCAGGACTCGTCGTCAAAGGTATCGCGCAGGTCTTTCTCGAGCTTGCGGTCCGCCAGGATCTCCTCGAGTCGGCTCCAAGCGGCTTTTCCGCGCTTACCCTGGTTGCGTACGCGCTTATCCACTTTATCCAACAGCCGCTCGTATTCGGTGCCGTCTTCGGCTCCGCTCAGGAATTCCTCGTCAATATCGAAGCTCTCGGTGTCTCGCTCGGGCATCGCGTGGGGTCTAATTCTTTATAACTATCAATAAGTAACGCGCATATACGGCGCGCCGCAAGGGTTGCGAACTATAGCGGATTCCCGCCGCCGATCAACTGTGATACACGCAACGCCCTCCGTCAGGCGTCGCGCACCATAACTGGTGCGCCCCGGCTTAAGCCCAAGCCATCGGCGGCGCTCTGCTCGGCGCGCGCGATTTCGATCACGCCGAACGAATTGACAAGCGCGAGATAGTCCCCGGGCCGCACATCGCCGTAGGTGCGCTTCAATTCGAAAGTGTGGTTGCCGGCAATGACCCGCGGCGCGCGCAAGTGCCCGATGAGGCTCGCGTCGATATTGGTGATGAGATTGCCGAAGTGATCGATGGTCATGACGAGTCCGGTCACGTGGCGGCCATCCACCGCCGGCTCGTCCACCCAGGACGGCACCAAGGTTTTGATGCGCTCGCCCAGGTCCTGCGGGCCGCAGCGCCCGGAGGCGAGCTCCGCGGCCAGCGGCGCGAAGATGTCGCGCCCATGGAAGGTTGCGCTCGCGTGTTCGATGCCATAGCGCACGAGGGCGGCGGGCGCAAGGCGGATGATGATGGCGTCGGCGTGGCGGCCGACAATGGGCGCGAGGAGGCCGTTATCCGGTGCAAAAAATAGATGGCCCGCAGCCGTGACGATGATGATGTCGCGCGAAGTGCCCACACCCGGATCGACGACGGCGACGTGCACGGTGCCGGGCGGAAAATAGCCAAAGGCCCGCGCCAGCCAGAAGCCGGCTTCGGCGGGCCAATGAACCACGATCTCATGGGTAAGATCGATGATGCGCGCCTCGGCAAAGCGGCTGAGGATGCGGCCCTTCATGACACCCACGAAGGGGCCTTGATGCCCGAAGTCAGTCGTGATCGTGATGACTCCGCTCGCGTGCGCAGGGTTCATAATGCAAGGTGACAAAATTGACGGATTCTCTGAACATGTCCGCATCGGCGCCAGCTGTCAACGCCAGTGTGCGCGGCCGCACATTTCTCATGCATCCGATGCCTGCGCCAGGGCGTACCTAGACCATGTCCAACAGCGACGCCGCCAACAGCCTGGATGACGAGCTTGCGCAGCTCGTGCAGGCATGCGCGGCGCGCGACCGGCAGGCCCTCAGGCGGATCTACGACTTGATGGCCGCCCAGATGCTCGCAAGCTTGGTGCGCATCTTGAAGCGGCGCGCGCTCGCCGAAGAGGCATTGCAGGATGTCTTCGTCAGCATCTGGCAACGTGCGGCGCAATTTGACGGCACCCGCGGCTCGGCACGCATTTGGCTCCTGGCGATTGCACGGCATCGCGCCATCGATGTGCTGCGCAGCGAGCGCGTGGATCTGTATCGCGAGGCGGATGTCGAACAGATGGCGGAGCCCGCCATGGAGGGCGCCGGCGACTGGTCGAGCGCGGGCCGCTCGGCCGCGGCGCTCGCGCGCTGCTTTGCGGAGTTGAGCGGCGAGCAGCGCCGCGGCATCGAACTTGCCTTCGTCAACGGGTATTCGCACGCCGACATTGCGCGCGTGACCGGAGAGCCATTGGGCACCATCAAAAGTTGGATCCGACGCGGGCTCGCCTCGCTGCGACAGTGTCTGGAACGATGAGACACGATCAGCCACAGCTCATTGATGCGCTCGCATCCGAGTACGTGCTCGGCACCTTGCGCGGCGCGGCGCGGCGGCGCTTCGAGCGCTGGCAGAGTGCCGAGTGGCACGTCGCAACCCGCGTGCGCGCCTGGGAAGGACGCCTCATGCCGCTTGCCCTCGGCCTTGCGCCGATTGCGCCTTCGCCAGGCGTGTGGGAGAGGATCGAGGAGCGCATCCGCAGCGCTGACGCGCCGCCTGCCCCCGCCGGGCGCCGCGCGCGAGCGCGGCCCGCGCTGCGCGCGCTCGCGGCGGTGCTGGTGCTGTGCGCAATCTTCGCCGGCGCCTACGTGGCGTGGCGCATGACCGAGCCTTTGCACCTGCAGACGGTGGCGACGATCAAGGGCGCGCAAGGCCCGGTGGTGTGGAGCATTCAACTTGACTCGCGCCGCGAGCACTTACGGGCCGTGGCGCTCGCGGGCGCCGCCGCACGGCCGGGCCATTCCTTTGAACTGTGGGCGCTGCCGCCTGGCAAGGCTGCTCCAGTGTCGCTCGGCGTGCTGCCGGATGCGGGCGAGCTTGAACGCACGCTCACCGACGCGCAGCGCGCAGCGCTCGCAAGCGCCGCCCAGGTGGCGGTGAGCCTCGAGCCGCCCGGCGGCTCGACCACTGGGGCGCCGACGGGCCCGGTGCTCTTTGTCGCGCCGCTTAATCGGGCTTGAGTCAATAATCCGTAACCATCGGCACGAGCGGGCGCAAGCACCTCCGCGTGCACGCCGCTTTAGTCAGTCAAAGACGCCGCTTGCGCGTGCGACGCTCGCCTTGTGAGCCGGTAGATTTCACAAATTCGCCGGCGATCCGGCGGGCCAGCCTCTCAAAGCTGCGGATTGGATGCTGCAGGCGGGGCGGGACGCGGCGTGGCAACCGACGTGGCACTGCCCTGCGGAGCCGGCGCGGCCGGCGCTGGCGCCGGCATGGTGATTGTGGGCGGCCCGGGCGCCGGGACCGAAGTTGCGGTCCCTTCGGGAGCCGAACTCTGCGGCGGCGCTGGCATGGTGATCGTGGCGGGAATCGGTGCGAAGTATTTGGGTGCGTCAGCCGCCGCAGGGACCGGCTGCGCCGAAGCTGCGGGCGCATCAAGATCTGCCTGCAGCCCGACCAGCGTGGGCATGCCCTGGGCCGACTGCAGCGTCTCGCGCGCCAGGTCCCAATTGATGGCTGCGGTGGTCGCGCCGAGCGCATGGTCGAGCCGCAGCGACAACATATCCAGATCCGGCTCCATCGGCTGTCCTTCGGCGTCGATCTGCGGATGCGCCTCGAGCAAGAGTTCACCGTCCACGTAGGCGACCTTCACGGGCTCATTGACGAGCCACACCTTGGTGCCGACGGGCACCATCTTAAAGAGTGCCTCGATGTCCTCCGGATACATGCGGATGCAGCCGTGCGTGACGGCCATGCCGACCGCCTGCGGATTGTTGGTGCCGTGGATGAGATAATCGCCCGGGTGGATCGCAAGGCGCATCGCGTATTCGCCGAGCGGATTGTCCGGCCCCGGAGGCACGACCTTGGGCAGCGGGTCGCCGCGCTCGGCGTGCTCCTGCAGGACCGACGGCGGCGGATGCCACGAAGGCAGAGCCTGCTTGCTCACAATCTGGGTCTGCCCGAGCGGCGTGCGCCAGTCCATCTTCCCGACGCTCACCGGATAGGTGATCACCACCGGCTTTTCTCCCCGCTTGGGCCGGGGGAAGTAGTAGAGGCGATGCTCGGGCAGATTGACCACGATTCCCTCGTGCGGCCCGGGCGGCAGAATGCGCCGGCCAGGAACGAGCACGTCAGCGCCGGCCCCGGGAATCCACAGATCGAGAGTCGGATTGGCGCGGCGGATTTCCTCGTAGCCGACGCTGTTGCGCCGGGCAATGTCGAGGAGCGTGTCCTCGTAGGCGGCCTTGACGTACTGGTCGGTGCCGTACACCGGCGGCGCATCCTTCACCAGTTCATACTGAGTGGCGCCCACGGGCATGCATAACAAGAGCGCCAGGGCGCCGGGCGTGAGTCGCCGCTGAATCATGAATCTACAACCGGTTTTCGCACCATAGCCCTGTATTGTATGCATATTCGGCGCCGCCATCGCGCATTAGAGCGCATACCCCGCGACTTTTACGCGCGCGGCACTTTGACGGTTGCGCGTGAACTCATCGGGATGCACCTGGTGCATGACGACGGCAGCACGCGCCGCACGGGACGTATTGTCGAGACCGAGGCTTATTGCGGCCCGCGCGATCTGGCGGCGCATTCGGCGCGCGGCCACACGGCGCGCACCAGTGTGATGTTCGGGCCGCCCGGATACGCCTACGTGTACCTTATTTACGGCGTATGGAATTGCCTGAATCTGGTGACGGGAGCGCCAGGAAAACCGCATGCCGTGCTGCTGCGGGCGCTGGCGCCGGTAGAGAACCTCGGCAGCCCGAGCTGGGGGCCGGGACTTCTGTGTCGCGCGATGCACATCGATCGGCGCCTCAATGCGCAGGACCTGTGCGGGCAAGTCCTATGGCTCGAGCGGCCCGGCCTGGGAGCGCCCCGGCCGCGGGTGGCCCGTGCTACGCGCATTGGAGTCGACTACGCCGGCGACTGGGCGCGCCGGCCCTGGCGGTTTTTTGACCGCGATTCGCCCTACGTGTCGACCGTCACGGCGAGCGCTCGAAAAAGTGCAGTTACTGTCTTCCCGCGCGGGGGGTCTCGGTCGGAAAGTCCTGCTCCGCCGAGCGCCAAGAAACGCTAGATCCCTATCGAGCGAATACCCGGTCGTGAGCCCTGGACCCGATCCGCCTGACAACGCTCTCGCGTGAAAACAGTAACTGCAATAGCTTATCTGCGCCGGGAGACCGAAATATCTCAGCTGGGATGCGTTCATGCCGCGGGCGGGGTCTTACCCGCTTCCGCCGCTGGCTCATGGGACGTTTGCGCTGCCGCTGCAGGCACGCGCGGGTGCTCGCGCCGGCCTCCGGCGCTTCAATTCGCGATATTGGCATGCCGGGATGAGCGCGGCTGCGTCCCCGCGGAGTCTGCGACCGCTGTCGCGGCTGAGCGCACCGCACCGCAGCCCGCGCGCTGCAGCACCTCAGCCAGCGCGGCGCAGGCGTTCACCGATACGAGCGGCACCGCGTGGGTGGTCAGGTTCTGCGAGGTGCGCGCCAGCACCCGCGAGAGCTCCGCGGCGCTTAGATGCGGCCGTTGGGACAGCAGCAGCGCAACCGTAGCCGTGACTTCCGCGGCGGCAATGGAGCTGCCGGAGGCGAAATCCCAATGGCCCCCGGGAACGAGGGTGAGCACTTCACGGCCGGGCGCCTGCAGCTGAGCGCCTGCGCCGCCCGCTCCATCCTCTGCGGCCGCGACGGCCAGCACGCCCTCCACGTCCGTCGGGAAGCCGGCCGGTACACCCGCGGGCGGCGCGGCGCCGACGAATGTCATGCCGCGCTGCATGCCGCGCCGCAGCAGGCGCGCGAGGAGCGGATCGTCCGGCCCCGCGAGACTCAGATTCACCACGTCCGCCTGCATATCAATGGCGGTGCCGAGCGCCTGGGCAAGCGTGAAACTGTTGCAGGTGGCGGCGGGCGCGCGCGGCGCCTGCCAGCATGCCTTCAGCGCCAGAAGCCGCGCCTCCGGGGCTATGCCGGCGATGCCGATGTGATTGTCCGCAACCGCCGCGATGACGCCGGCGACCGCAGTGCCGTGACGATCGAGCCGGAAGGCAATCTCATCGGCATCGACGAAATTGCGCCGTGCGACTACCTGCCCGGCAAGATCGGGATGCTCAAAGTCGATGCCGGTGTCGATGATCGCGATGCGCACGCCGGCGCCGCGCGACCATTGCTGTGCCTGTGCGACGGTGAGATCACTGAGGACGGTCTGCAAACCCGCATACGGGTCATTGAAGACGCGCGGCTCCGAATCGGTCTCGGTCGCAAATTGATTGAGCGGCTGCGCGGAATCCACGCGCGGGTCTTGGGCAAGCGCAGCGATCATCTGCGCGGGGACCGCATCATCGGGGACTTGGAACACGACACAGTGCACGCGCAGCGCGGAAATGGGCCATGCCGACACCTCAAGCAGCCCATAATCCTTGGTGATGGCACGCACCGTCGCGCGGGCCGCGCTCGTGACGCCGTAGAAACCGGCGCTGTCATAGCCGCGCAGGGTGGCCCCGGCGCGGGTGGCGAACGGCTGGGACTCGTTGCGCACGGTCACGACTACAAATTTCGACGGCTCCGAGCGCGTCTGTGACGGCAGCGGCGGCGCGCGCAGGCGCGCATTCGGCGTGGCGCAGGCCGCAAGAGCAATGCAGAGGAGGCTTGCCAGAGTGTGCTTCACGGCATTTGACTCAGGGCGCGCTCGCGACGGGTTCGGCGAAGCGGACGTTGGCATCGCCACGTAAAACGGCGAGGCGCTCGGCCACGTCAGCCGCAGAGTCGCGCCCGGGCGCCAGGTTGAGTGTGTACACCCCAGCCTCGGTCGGGCCGTCGCTGATGTAGGCATCGATCGAATGCAGCAGGCGCGCAAGATCGCTCAGCGTCAGATTCGGCGCGAACACGACGCGCAGCTGCGCGCCGCCGGCGGCGACGGATGCGGGCGTGGTGAGGGTGACATAGGGTGCGGCACTTGCGCTCGTGTGCTCGAGCGTCCAGGCGCCCCAGCCCGCCAGGCCGAGCGTGCCGAGGACGCTGGCGGCGGCGAGCCAGCGGTGCGCGGGCTTGCTGCGGGCCCGGGCCGGCGCAGCATCGAGGCGCGCCGCGAGCTTCTGAAAGGAGGCTTCGGAGGCGAAGGCGATGCTGTCATTGGGCTGCATCGCGTCAAAGATGGCGAGCTGTCGCGCATACTCGCGCGCGCACTCGGTACAGCTTTGCATATGCGCACGCACGGGCGCGGCTTCTGCGCCGCTCAAGCGGCCATTCACGAGCCAGGGAATGAGCTCCCAAATGACGCCGTGCGCGCCGCCCGGCGCCGCGCCAGCACTCATGCCTCTGGCTCCGGATGGATTCCGGCAAGCGCCGGCAGCAATAGCTTCAATTTCTTGCGCGCGTGGAACATGCGTGTCTTCACGGTATTGACGGGACAGTTCATGATCTCGGCGATTTCCTCACAGGAGTGCCCCAGGTGATAGGCAAGCTCGAGCACCAGGCGCTGCTCTGAGGGCAGGCGCGCGAGCGCGGCATTAAGCCACTCGCGCTGCTCCGCGCCGCTCCACGGCTCATGACTTGCGTCCCCCTCCGCGCGGGTATCGTGCGCACCGGCCTGCATGAGGCTCGCGCGCTTGATTGCCTTGAGCCCGCGGCGATAGGCGATCCCCATGATCCACGTCGACACGTGCGAGGCGCCGCGAAAATCGCCTGCTCTCTGCCACACGACCCAAAACGTATCGTTGATGATCTCCTCGGCGAGGTCATAGCGGGAGGTGACGCGGGTGAGAAACCGCGCGAGGCGCCGATGATAGAGGAGGTAGAGCTCCTTCAGCGCCGCGCGGTCCTCGCGTGCGATGCGCACGATGAGCGCGCGGTCGCGTGAATCGCCCAGCGCTGCGCTCGCAGCGGAGGCGCGCCCAGGTCGCGACGCGCCGCTCGGCTCAAAGCTCACGGGGGCATCTTCGCGCGCGCCGCGCGGCTGCAGGACAGGAGCCAGCGAAAGTGCGAGCATGCCGGTGAGTTCCGCTGACGCGCATATTGGTTCAAAACCGCCACACCACAGTGCCGACCCAGTGGTTGCCTGCGAGCGTATCGCCGTACAGATAGACGACGCGCGGCTGCAGGCCAAAATAAGACACATCGAGCTGGAACGCGCCGATCGCGTAGGCGATCCCGGCGTTCCAGTATGCGTAGCCGTATCCTCCCCTCATCGCATCGTACCCCAGCGCCGCTGATAGTGTGAACGCACGGCCGAGGCTTTGGTGTACCGCGGCGCTGTATGACAGCAGGCGACAGCAAAGCGCCACCGCGCGCTCGGAGTAGTTCCCGGTGTCGGGCGTCCACGCCACGCTCAGAAAGAGCCGGTCCTCGTAGGCCCAGGTGCCCGAGAGCTCGTCATAATCATAGTGCGGCGTGCCATGGCTGTCGGGGTAGGCATAGTGCACGTACTTCACGGTGGCGCTCGAGTCGGCGTTGATGAGAAAGGTGCGGCCGGCGTAGGCGTTCAACTCGTAGTTCCCGCCGGTCGCGTACCGGCCGACCGTCGAGCCCCACAGCCCGATGAAATTCTCGGCCGTCGCGGCGGAGGATTCGCCGCGATAGTGGATGTCGCCCTGAAGCGCCGCATCGCCGTCGGACTGCGACAGGCCGTGATAGATGTAATCCGAGGTCACATCCAGCGAGCCGCCGAACGAGCCCTGCGCCCAGGCAGCACCCGCCGCGCCGTACGCGCACACGACAGCGACACTGAGCAGTAACGGACGCCGCATGATCTTCCCTGGAAGCCCCGCTGACTTCCGAAGCGTACTACACCGGGCGCTTGTTCCTGACCGCTTCGAGGCCGGCGCGAATATCGGGCAGCCGAAATCCCAGAAACTCAAGGGCGAGGGAAGCATCGAAGTTAGGCCCTGCCAGGCGCAGCCAATTATTGAGTGCGCGCTTGGTCCATTGCGTGGCCGTCGCACTGCCGGCCGCAAGCTTGCGTGCCACCTCTAGGGCGTCGTCATATACGGCCCCATCATCGACGCAGCGCGCCACGAGCCCGATGCGTTCGGCCACCTCGCCCGTCACCGGCTCGTTCAGCAGCAGGTAATAGCGCGCGCGCGCAAGGCCGCACAGAAGCGGCCAGATGAGCACCGCATGATCTCCGGCGGCGACGCCGAGCCGCGTGTGCCCGTCCATCAGGCGCGCACTGCGCCCGGCGATGGCAATGTCCGCCAGGAGCGCGACGGCAAGTCCGGCACCGACGGCGTTGCCGCGGATCGCGGAGACGATGGGTTTGGAGCAATTGATCATGTTGTAGACGAGATCGCTCGCCTCCTTCCATACGCGCACCAGCGCCGCATCGTCGGCGATCATCTCCTCGATGAGCGCGAAGTCCCCGCCCGCGCAGAAATGCGCCCCGGCGCCGCGCACCAGCACGGCGCGGACCGCCGGGTCGGTATCGATGCCGCGCCACACCTGCGCAAGATCGCGGTGCAGCGCCGCGCCGGCCGCGTTCAGGTGTCCCTCGTTCGCAATGATCACCTCGAGAATTCCCGGCAGCGGCGTCTCGAACTGCAGCGCCGGATGGGCGGCGCGGTAGCTGGCGAGTGATACGGCAGCGGCGCTCGACATGGCTAGGCCACCTCGTCGGGAATGGCGCGTTCGCTCACGATGGTGAGCACATCGTAGCTTGCCACCACGGCGCCGTCCTGATTGATGATTTCAGCATCCCAGCGCACCTCGCCGTAACCGGCGGCGGCACGCAATGATTTCTCTTTGCAGCTGATGCGCACACGGATCCGATCCCCCGGTTTGACCGGCTTCACGAAGCGCAGCGCATCGATGCCGTAGTTCGCGAGCACCGGCCCGAACTCCGGCTCGACGAAAAGCCCGGCAGCGGCGGCGATCAGAAAGTATCCATGCGCGACGCGGCCGCCAAACAAAGGATTACGCCGCGCCGCGACCTCATCCATATGCGCATAGAAATGGTCGCCGGAAAGCGCAGCGAAACTCTCGATGTCTGCGAGCGTCACCTCGCGCTCCTTGGAATTGAAGCTGTCGCCGATGGCGAGCGCTCCAAAGGGAATCCGGAACGGGTGTACTTGAGGCGCGCGCTGCCGCGAGCCGCGCACCCAGCGCGAGGTCACCGCCGTCAGCACATCAGGCGTGCCCTGTACCGCCGTGCGCTGCATGTAGTGCAGCACGCCGCGCATGCCGCCGAGTTCCTCGCCGCCGCCCGCGCGCCCCGGGCCGCCGTGCACGAGATGCGGCAGCGGCGAGCCATGACCGGTGGAATCGGCCGCGCAATCCGCGTTGACCACGAGGATGCGGCCATGAAAAGGCGCAAGTCCCGCGACCAGGCGTGCGGCCAGCGCATCATCGGCGCTGAAGACCGAGGCGACGAGGCTGCCGCCGCCGCGGCGCGCAAGTTCGATCGCATCATCGACACCGTCATAGGCAAGAACGCTGCACACGGGGCCGAAGGCCTCGACCGTATGCACGGCGCGCGCCGCGCGCGCGTCGCGGCAGTGCAGGAGAGTCGGGGCGACAAATGCGCCGCGCTCGGCATCGGCACCCGCAGGGTGCAAAGCAAGCTCGCCGCCGAATATCACTGCATCCTCGGCCGTGAGCCGTGCGAGCTGCGCGCGCACCTCGCGCCGCTGCGCCAGCGATGCAAGCGGCCCCATATTGACCGTGTCGAGCCGCGGATCGCCGATCACGAGCTCGGCAAGCCGCGCGCGCACGGCTGCGAGCACATCTGCACACAGCGCCGCGGGCACGATCGCCTTGCGGATGGCGGTGCACTTCTGGCCCGCTTTGACGCTCATCTCGCGCACCACTTCGCGCACGAAGAGCTCAAACTCCGGCGTACCCGGGCGCGCATCCATGCCCAGGATCGAGGAGTTCAAAGAATCGGTCTCCGCGGTAAAGCGCACCGAGCGTTCGGCCACGGCCGCATGCCGTCGCAGCACCGCCGCCGTGGCGGCGGACCCGGTGAACGAGACCACATCCTGCGCCTGCAGGAACTCGAACAGGTTCCCAAGGCTGCCGCACACGAGCTGTACGCTGCCCTGCGGCAGCACCGCCGACTCGATGATGCGCCGAAAGAGAAGCTCGGCGAGATACGCGGTGCTGCTCGCCGGCTTGATGATGGAAGGCATTCCGGCGAGAAACGCGGGTGCGAGTTTCTCGAGCATGCCCCACACCGGAAAGTTGAAGGCGTTGATCTGCAGCGCCGCGCCCGCGAGCGGCACGCAGATGTGCTGGCCGAGAAATCTGCCGCTCTTCGAGAGGGTCTCGGTGGCGCCGTCAATGTAGACGTGGCCATTGGGCAGCTCGCGCACTGCCTTTCCGGCGTACACGAAGAGCGTACTGATGCCGCCGTCGATATCGAGCCAGGCGTCATGCTTGGTCGCGCCGCTGCGGTAGGAGAGCGCATAGAGCTCCTCCTTGTGCGCTCCCAGCGCCTTGGCGAGGCTCTTCAGCAGCGCTGCCCGTTCATGAAACGTGAGCGCGCCGAGCGCCGCTCCGCCAACGCCGCGCGCATACTCGAGCGCCGCGGAGAAATCGATGCCGGGCGCACCCATCTGCGCGACGACCTCGCCGCTTGTGGCATCGCGCAGGACATCTCCGGCAGCGCTGCTGCGCGTCCAGCGTTGCTCGATGAAGCTTTCCAACTGCATCATTTTCCCCGTCACCCTGAGGAGTGCGCCGCCCGCGCGGCCTGCCAGGCGGCGAAGGTGCTGCCCTGCGCGGCAAGCTCGGCAAGTAGCGGTGCCGCGCACCAGTAGCGCGGGCCGTGCTCGAGTGCAAGGCGCCTGATGCCATCGTACACGGCGGCGAGGCCGACGGTATCGGCGTACGCCATCGGGCCACCGCGCGCGCGCGGAAAGCCGTAGCCGTTGCACCAGATGACATCGATGTCGAGTGGTGCGGCGGCGATGCCCTCAAGGAGAATTGCCGCACCCTCGTTGATGAGGGCATAGATGCAGCGTTCGACGATTGCAGCGTCGCTGAGCGGACGCGGCGCAACTTTCAGACGTGCCGCCTCCGCGCGGATGAGGATGTCAACTTGCGGATCCACCTGGCGCACTCGCGAGCCGGGCTCGTAGCGATACATGCCGCGACCGCTCTTCTGGCCGAGACGTCCGTGTTCGACGAGGAGGTCAGCGACGCGGTAGTAGCGCGGATCGTCCGGCAGGTCCTTGCGCTCGCGGCGGACGCGATAGCCCACATCGAGGCCGGCAAGATCCCCGACTGCATTCGGTCCCATCGCCATGCCGAACTTCTCGAGCGCAGCATCGATCCGCTCGGCGGCGATGCCCTCGAGCAGCATCAGCTGATTCTCGCGGCCATACGCATAGAGCATGCGGTTGCCCACGAAGCCAAAGCAATTGCCGACCACGACGCCGGTCTTGCCGATGAGCTCGCTGAAGGCAAGCGCGCGCTGAACGCTCCTGGCGGAAGTTTGCGCTGCGCGCACGATCTCAATGAGCCGCATGACGTTCGCCGGGCTGAAGAAGTGCATCCCGACGACATCCTGCGGGCGCGCGGTGACGCTTGCGATGGCGGCGACATCGAGCGTGGACGTATTTGTCGCGAGGAGCGTATCGGCGCGGCAGCTGGCATCGAGTGCGCGGAACACGTCCTGCTTCAATTGCAGGTTTTCGAACACCGCCTCGATGACGATGTCGGCATCGCCCAGCGCCGTGATGTCGCCTGCCACGGCCACGCGCTTGGCTGCTGCCGCGGCCGCCTCTGCCGTAATACGGCCCTTTTTCGCGCTCGCCTGCAGAGCCTCAGCGATGCGCTGCCGCGCGCTCGCAAGCGCGCTCGCCTGCGAGTCGACCAGCGTGACTGCAAGGCCCGCGGTGATGCAGCTCGTCGTGATGCCGGCGCCCATGGTGCCGGCGCCGATGACCCCGACGCGCCGCACCTGCGGAAGCTGCGCACTCATGGAACTTCAGCGCCCGCTGAAGCGGGCGGCTCTCTTCTCGAGAAAGGCGGCGACGCCTTCTGCGTAGTCGAGCGAGTGTCCGAGTTCGCGCTGGTAGTCGCGCTCGACGTCGAGCTGCTCCGCGAGGCTGCGCTCGCCGGAGGAGTAGATCGCCTCCTTGATCCGGGCAAGCCCTCGGGTGGGCGCCGCAGCGAGGCGCTGCGCAAGTTCTTCCACCGCGGCTGGGAACTCCTCATCGGCGACGCAGCGCCAGATGAGCCCCCAGGCGGCGGCCTCCTCGGCGGCAAGCTTGTCGCCCAGGAATGCGACACCGATCGCACGCGCTCGCCCCACGAGTCGTGGCAGGAACCACGTGCCGCCGGAATCGGGTACGAGGCCGAGTTTGACGAAGGACTGGATGAAACTTGCCGAGCGCGCGGCGATGACGAGGTCGCAGGCGAGCGCGAGATTGGCGCCGGCTCCGGCGGCGACGCCATTGACGGCGGCGATTACGGGCAGCGGCAGGTTGCGCAGCGCGAGCACCAGCGGCTTGTAGCGCCGCTCGATCGAATCGCCCAGATCCGTGGCGGCGCCGCCGGGGGTGACCGCGCGATCGCCCAAGTCCTGGCCGGCGCAAAATCCGCGCCCCGCGCCGGTCAGGATCAGTACCCGGCAGCTGCCATCCTCTTTGACCTGGTCAAGAACGGCGCGCACCTCCTCGTGCATTTCAACATTGAAACTGTTGAGCCGCTCCGGGCGGTTCAGCGTCAGTCGCGCAACCCCGGCGCGCGACTCAAAGAGGATGGTCGCGTAGCTCATGCGTCAGGTCTCATCGTAGGTGATCTCAATCTGCGACGTCTTCGCATGCGCCTGGCAGGCGAGGATGAATCCCTGCGCAAGCTCCCACTCCTCGAGCGCGTAATTCTGTGTGAGTTCAACTTCCCCGCGTACGAGCTTGGTGCGGCAGGTCGAGCACACGCCGGCACGGCAGGAAAAGGGCAGATCGAGCCCCGCGCGTGCCGCGGCGTCAAGGATGCTCTCCGTGCCGGTTTGCATGCTGAACACCCGGCGGCGCCCGTCCATGATGACCTCGACCTGGGTCTGGCCTGCTGCCGCCGGCGGCGCAGCGGCGGCGCTCGGCGCGCGCGCCGCCGCGGCGCCACTTGCCTGCGTATGAATCCTCTGCGGCGCGACTCCGAGCTCCAGGAGCTGCGCTTGCAGCGGCGCGACCGCCGCGGGCGCTCCCAGCAGAAAATATTGATCAACGAGAGGCGCTGCAAAGAACTGCGCTGCGATGGCGCCAAGCTTGTGCGCATCGAGCTCGCCGCTCAGAAGCTCGCCCTCCTCCGGCTCGCGCTCCATGATGAAAAAGAGCGCGAGGCGCTGCAGATACTGGTCCTTGAGCGCGAGCAGCCGCTCGCGCGCCGCATCGCTCACCTCGCCGTAGTTGCCGTAGAAAACGCGAAACGAGGCTGCGGGCTCATCAAGAAGACGTGTCGCGATGAGCGCCACGAGCGCCGTAAGGTCGGCGCCTGCGGCGAACGCGACGTAGCTTTTGCCCGCGCCGCGGTGCGTCACGGCTGCCGCGCGCCCCTGCTCCTCAATCATCGCGGCGCGCCTAGATGCACTTGAAGTAGTCAAAGGGCTCAAGACAGGCCGTGCACTGGTAGTGCGCCTTGCAGGGCGTGGAGCCGAATTCGCTGACGAGGCGCGTCGCGGCGCTGCGGCAGCGCGGGCAACTTACCTGGGCCGCGCCGAAGAGCCGCTTGGGATTGGCTACCGCCTCCGCGGGAGGCGCAATGCCATAGGCGGCAAGCTTCACGCGCCCCGCGGGCGTGATCCAGTCACTGCTCCAGGCCGGGGCGAGCTGCGTTTCGATGACGGCGTGGCCGAAACCGGCGCGCGCCAGCTTCTCCTCGACCGATCTGCGGATGACTTCCGTCGCCGGACAGCCCGAATAGGTCGGAGTCAGGCCCACCTGCAGCTCATCCCGGCTCGCGCCGCGCACGTAGCGCACGATGCCGAGGTCAATAATGCTCAGGATCGGGATCTCGGGATCGGTAACCTCGCCGAGGAGCCGCCAGACTTCGCGTTGCCAGTCGGTCTCTACCTGCGCGAGTGGGGATACGAGGCTCATCGGCGCCTACCACTGCGCGCCGGGATAGGCGCGCTGCAGAAACTGCATCTCCGCCAGCATGTAGCCCAAATGCTCGGTGTGCACGCCGCCCCTGCCATGCCAGGGAAATACCGAATCGGCAGGCCGAATGAGGGTCGCCTCAGCGAGCACGGCATCGATGCGCGCAAGCCAGCTCGCCTTGAGCGGCGCCGCGCTCGGTGCAATGCCGGCGGCAAGCATTGCAGCGTCGACCTCGTCTTCCGCGAAGAGCTCGCCCGTGAATTGCCACAGCTCATCGAGCGCATTCTGCACGCGCGCGTGGCTCTCGGCCGTGCCGTCGCCCAGGCGCACGATCCAGCTTGCGCTGTAGCGCAGGTGGTAGCGGGTTTCCTTCAACGCCTTGGCGGCGATCTCGGCAAGGCGCGCATCGGCACAGCCCTGCAGCGCCTCAAAGAGCTCGAGCTGCCAAGCCGACACCAGAAGTTGCCGCACCAGCGTCCTGCCAAAGTCGCCATTGGGCTGTTCGACGAGCGTCAGATTCAAAAACTGCGGCGCATCGCGCAGGAAGGCGAGATCATCCTCGGAGCGGCCGCGGCCCTCGAGCTCACCGGCATAGCTCAGGAGCAGCCGCGCCTGGCCGATGAGATCAAGTGCGATGTTTGCAAGCCCGAGGTCCTCCTCGAGCGCCGGCGCATGTCCGACCCATTCGGCGAGGCGCTGCCCGAGGATGAGGCTCGTATCGGCGAGCCTGAGCACATAGCGCAGCCGCGCATCCGCGCTCGGCGCCGGCAGGAGACTTGCGCTCACAGGTTCTTCACCTCTTCGGGAATCGCGTAAAAGGTCGGATGCCGATAGATCTTGTCGCGCGCCGGTTCAAAGAAGGCATCGGCGTCGAGCGGGTCCGAGGCGGCAATCTCGCTCGAGCGGACGACCCAGATGCTCACGCCCTCGAGGCGGCGCGTGTAGACGTCGCGGGCGTGTTCGAGTGCCATGCGCGCGTCGACCGCATGCAAGCTGCCCGCGTGCTTGTGCTCAAGCCCGGAGCGCGCGCGGATGAAAACCTCAAATAACGGCCAGTCGGGCGCTGTCATGCGGACTCCTTGCAGGCTGCGCTGCGTGCGTGCGCCTTTTGTGCATAGGCGGAGGCTGCCTCGCGCACCCACCGGCCCTCTGCGTGCGCGCTGCGGCGCGCCTCCAGGCGCTCGCGGTTGCACGGGCCGTGGCCCTTGACGACGCGGTGAAACTCGCTCCAGTCAATTTCGCCGCAGCGGTAGTGCTGCGTCGCCTCATCCCAGCGCAGCTCTGCATCCGGGACCGCGAGCTTCAGGAACTGCGCCTGCGGCACCGTCACATCGATGAAATGCTGGCGCAGCTCGTCGTTGGTGAAGCGCTTTATCTTCCAGCGCATCGACTGCGCGGTGTGCGGAGATTCTGCATCGCTCGGCCCAAACATCATGACCGACGGCCACCACCAGCGATTAAGCGCATCCTGCGCCATCGCGCGCTGCGCGGGCGTGCCGTGCGCCAGCGTCATCATGATCTCGAAGCCCTGGCGCTGATGAAAACTCTCCTCGCGGCAGATGCGCACCATCGCGCGCGCGTACGGGCCGTAGGAGCAGCGGCAGATGGGTATCTGATTCATGATCGCGGCACCGTCGACGAGCCAGCCGATGGCGCCGATGTCCGCCCAGGTGAGGGTCGGATAGTTGAAGATGCTCGAGTACTTGGCGGTGCCGGCGAGCAATTGTGCGACGAGTTCGTCGCGGGATACGCCCAGGGTTTCGGCCGCGCTGTACAGATACATGCCGTGCCCGCCCTCGTCCTGCACCTTGGCGATCAGCACGGCCTTGCGGCGCAGCGTCGGCGCGCGGGTGATCCAGTTTCCCTCGGGCAGCATGCCGACGATCTCGGAGTGCGCGTGCTGCGAGATCTGCCGCACGAGGGTGCGTCGGTAGGCCTCCGGCATCCACTCCTTGGGCTCGATCCTCTCGTCGCGCTCGACCTTGGCTTCAAAGCGCGCCGTGAGCTCGGCGGCATCCGCCGCCGGCGTCTGCAGACACTCCTTGCCGAGCGAATCCAGGCCTTGCGTATACACCATAAGCTCCCGAATCTTAAGGCTCTAATCTGACACAAGAAACTCCATACAGCAACTATTTATGTGTCACAATTTGACTCCCAGCGTGCCTGCGAGACACTGCCGTGACTCATCCGATCGACGCCTGCCTGCACGCCCTGCGCGGCCGCTTCCTGCGCCAGCGGCCGCTGCGCAGCGGCTCGCTCCTTATGACCATTCTGGGAGATGCGATCGCGCCGCGCGGCGGCCGCGTGACTCTCGGCAGCCTGATTCGCCTCGCTGCGCCCTTAGGCCTGCCCGAGCGGCTGGTGCGCACGTCGGTTGCGCGCCTCGCCCAGGACGGCTGGCTTGCTGCGCGGCGCAGCGGCCGCACCAGCGAGTACGCGCTCACCGGCCGCGGCCGGCGGCGCTTCGCCGCCGCCACACGCCGCATCTATGGAGCGCGCCCGCACGGCTGGAACCGGCGCTGGACGCTCATCCTGCTCGCGCCCGCGCCGGCCTCAGCGCGCGCACCGCGCGAGCGCCTGCGCGAAGAGCTGCAGTGGCTCGGTTTTGGGCAGTTTGCAGCGGAAGTTTTCGGGCATCCGAGCTTCGGCGGCGCGCCGCTGCGCGCGCGCCTCGCAGAGGCCGGAATTGGCAACCAGGTGACACTCTTGACGGCCGCGAGTGTGCGGCCGCGCGACGATCGGCGACTGGTACGCTGCGGGTGGGATCTGGCGGAGCTTGCGCGTGCCTATCGGCGCTTCGTTACCGGCTTCGCGCCGCTCGCCGCGGCGCTCGCCGCCGGCGCCGTGCCGGCGCCCGAGGTTGCGTTCGTGGCGCGCACGCTGCTCATTCACGAGTACCGCAGGATTCACCTGCGCGACCCGGCGCTGCCGGATGCGCTCCTGCCCGGCGACTGGGTGGGCACGGCGGCCTACGAGCTGTGTCGGGAGCTTTATAGAGCACTGTTTCGCCCTGCCGAACGGCATCTCACACTGCATGCACGGCGGCTCGCCGGCGCCCTGCCGGCAGCCTCGCGCGCGGCGCAGCGGCGCTTTGCGCACAGTGGCGGCCGCGCGCTCAGGTCGGATTCTCGAGGCTGAACGACTGACTCTGGTCGTCGTAGGCGAAGGCTTCGGCGTACCGGCCCCAGCTGATGATGGTGCGCAGAGTTTCCTCGGCGGCATCCTCCGCCATGTGGTCCTCGAGCTCGTCGAAGAAGCGCGTCTTGGGAGCCGTGTGGCTCGCGCGCTCGTCGAGCACCCGGCGGATGTAGGCGGCGAGCGGCACGTATTTGAGCAGGTGCAGCGAGAAGAGCCGCTTGCGCTCGTCGGTGTCGCCCTTGGCAAACTGCTCTCCCGCCTCGGTCAAGCGGATATCGCCGCCTGCAAGCTCGGCGAAGCGCAGCATCTGCAGGGCCTCCGCCACCGGAAAGAGCTCGTCCGCCTCCATGCGCAGGTCCGCGGAGATCGCCGGCAGATCCGCATGGCCGTTGTAGGGCGCCGTGCTCACCGCCTCGAGCAGACCCGCGAGCAAATTCGAGGAGACGTGCGTGAGCATCGCGCCGATGCCCGCCCCTGCATAGCGTTCGACGCGCCCTTCGGGGCGCGCGTCCGTCCCCGGCCGCGTGGTCATCTCCACGTAGACCCGATCAATGATTGCGCGGAAGCGCGGGTCGAGTGGCTGGCGTGGCTTGGGCAGATCGATGGGGATCTCGCTCACGATGCGCCCCGGCTGCGCGCAAAAGAGCAGCAACCGGTCGCACATGAGTACCGCCTCCTCAATGTTGTGCGTCACGAGAAGCACCCCCTGTATGGGCAGCTGCCCCGCCGTCCACAGGTCGAGGAAGTCATTGCGCAACGTTTCGGCCGTGAGCACGTCGAGCGCCGAAAAAGGCTCATCCATGAGGAGGATGTTCGGATGCACCACGAGCGCGCGCGCGAAACCCACTCTCTGGCGCATGCCGCCGGAGAGCTCGCGCGGATAGGCGGACTCGAAACCGTCGAGGCCGATGAGGTCGATGGCGGCTAAGGCGCGGCGCCGGATCTCGGTAGCCGGGACCCGCAGAGCCTCGAGCCCGATCTGCACGTTTTCGAATACCGTCAGCCACGGAAACAATGCAAAGCTCTGGAACACCATGGCAATGCCGGCTGCCGGGCCCGCGACGCTCTGGCCGAGATAGTTGACCGTGCCCCCTGTCGGGTTCGCAAGGCCGGCAATCACCCGCAGCAGCGTCGATTTGCCCGAGCCCGAACGACCGAGCAGGCCGACGATCTCGCCCGCACGCAGGGTGAGGTCGACGCCGTCGAGAACGAGCAGTTCATCGCCGTCGGGCTTGTGAAAGGCCTGCCGTACTTTTTGCACATCAAGAAGGAGCGGCGCATTCATCCGCAAAACCTCATAGCTTCAGGCCATCCGGAAGCGGCGCTCGGCCTGCGCATAAAGCGGACGCCAGAAGAGCCGGTTGAGCAGCACGACAAAGAGACTCATCACCACGATCCCGAGTACCGTACGCCGCGCATCCCCCGCGGTCGTTGCCTCTGCAATGTAGGCGCCCAAGCCGGTCGCGACCAGCCGCTCCTTGCCCCAGGTCGCAAGCTCGGCAACGATGGCCGCGTTCCACGAGCCGCCCGAGGCGGTGATCGCGCCCGTCAAGTAGAACGGGAAAATTGCCGGCAATGCGATCCGGCTCCACCACAGCCAGCCGCGAATATGCAGATTCTCGGCCACATTGCGCAAATCCGGCGCCAGCGACGATGCACCCACGATGACATTGAAGAGAATGTACCACTGCGTGCCCAGAATCATGAGCGGGCTCAACCATATGTTGGGACTCAAGCGCCATGCCACGATGCCGGAGACCACCACGGGAAAGAAAAGATTCGCCGGAAACGCCGCGAGGAACTGCGCTATCGGCTGCACGATGCGCGTGACGCTCGGGCGCAGGCCGATCGCAACCCCGATCGGCACCCACACGATGCTGGCGATGGCGATGAGGATGATCACGCGCGCAAGTGTCGCAAGCCCGAGTAGCAGCACGTGGCCAATTTCCGCGCCGGTGACGCCGGCGTGCACAAATACGGCAATCTTCCAAATTGCCGCGAGGGTGAGGAGCAGGATCCCGCCGTACCACACAGGATCGAACCACGCCGGGGTCACCTTGCGCACCACGAGTTTTCGCGGCCGCTTCTGCAGCCGCTGCAGATTCTGTCCCCAGCGCGATGCGCGGTGTAGCAAGGCGGCAAAGGCGCGCCGCAGCAGGCGCAGAACCCGCGAGCGGCGCAGCATGGTCAGCACCCAGGAGCGTGAAGGCATAAGGCCCGCCTCCTGTTCGAGCGTGAACCAGTCGGCGCTAGCAATGAGCGGCCGGAACAGGAGCTGGTCGTAAATGAGGATGACGACAAACATCGCCCCGATGGCCCAACCGATTGCGACCAGATTGCGTTGCTCGATGGCGAGCGCGATATAGGAGCCGATGCCGGGCAGCGTCAAGGTCGTATTGCCGACGCTGATGGCCTCGGAGGCCACCACGAAAAACCAGCCTCCGGACATCGACATCATCATGTTCCAGATGAGCGGCGGCATGGCAAACGGCACCTCCAGGCGCCAGAAACGCATCCACCCCCCCAGCCGAAAGCCGCGCGCGACCTCGTCGAGCTCGTCCGGCACGCTACGCAGCGACTGGTAGAAGCTGAACGCCATATTCCACGCCTGGCTGGTAAAGATCGCAAAGATCGCCGCGAACTCCGCTCCGGCGATGCGCCCTGGCGTAAGGGAGAGGAAAAAGACCACGGTGACCGAAATGAATCCGAGGATCGGCACCGATTGCAGAATGTCGAGCAGCGGCACGAGCAGCACTTCGGCGCGCCGACTCTTGGCGGCGAGGGTCGCGTAGGTGAACGTAAAAACGAGCGACGCGATCATTGCGATGAGCATGCGCAGCGCGCTGCGCGCGCTGTAACCGATGAGCTTCCACGGATCGAGCGAGATCGGCGTCGCCTCCAATCCCGCAAGCGGCTGGCCGAGCCCATGCGCAGCCTCGCCGAGATAAACGAGCACAGCAAAGACGAGTGCAATCGCGACCACGTCCCAGCGATCCGGAACGAGACGGCTCTTGAGGACGGAAATAGGCAGCCGGTCGATGAGCATGCGCGCACCTTACCGTAACTACGTGGCCGCCGGCTTGTCTTGCGAGATGAAAATTCTCGCCTGCAGTAGGCTTCGCGGCGCGTGATCTTTGCGGCCATTGCGAGCCGCGCATTAATTGCGTACTGTCAATGAAGGAGACGAGTGGGAAGAATCATATGCTGACGCGACGCAAGTGGATCACCGCTTCCACGGGAGCCTTGATGCTGGGCGCACTCGGCGGCGCGCGCAGCGCGGAGCCTTCCGCGGCAGGCACCGCCGCGGATGATGTGCTCGTCGCCCTGCCGGGCAAGAAACCCCTCATCAAGCGCACTTTCCGCCCGCCGAACTTCGAGACTCCGCTCGCTGATCTGCGCCAGCCGTTCACGGCGAACGATGCCTTTTTCGTGCGCTATCACCTGGCGGTGATTCCCGAGGTTGACGCGCGCGCCTGGCGGCTGCGGGTCGGCGGCCCGAGCACCGCACGGCCGCTCGAGCTGTCGCTCGAGGATCTCAAACGCGGCTTCGAGCGCATCGCGCTGCCTGCCATCAACCAGTGCTCGGGCAACCGCCGCGGCCTTTTCACCCCCCGGGTTCCCGGGGTGCAATGGGGTAATGGCGCGATGGGACATGCGACATGGAGCGGTGTGCGCCTGCGCGACGTGCTGCACAAGTGCGGGGTGCAGGCGGATGCACTCGAAGTCGTGCTCGACGGCGCCGACGGCGCGCTCCTGCCGCAGACTCCGGACTTCCAGAAGAGCCTGCCGATGGAGCGCGCGCTCGATGAGAACACGCTCATCGCCTTCGAAATGAACGGTCGTCCCCTGCCGCACTTCAATGGCGCCCCCGCGCGCCTGATCGTGCCCGGCTGGACGGCCACCTACTGGGTGAAGCATCTCACCGACATCCGCGTGCAACCCGAGCGCTTCGATGGTTTCTGGATGAAGGGCGCATACCGCATTCCCACGGGCGCATTTCCCGGCGCCCGCTTTGCAAGCCAGGAGACGCCCGAGACCACCCCGATCACGCAGATACTCGTCAACTCGCTCGTCACCGCGCCAGCGCCCGACGCGCGCCTGACGCGCAACCGACCGGCGGAGCTCACCGGCTGGGCCTGGGACGGCGGCACGGGAATCGCGGCGGTCGACATCTCAACCGACGGCGGTCTCAACTGGCGCGCCGCGGCACTCGGCAAGGATCTTGGACGTTTCGCCTGGCGCGGCTTTCACGCCGCGCTTGACACCTCACGTCCCGGGCCGCTCGCGGTCGCGGTGCGCGCCACCAGCCGCGGCGGCGAACGGCAGCCGGAAAAACTCACGCCCAATCCCGCCGGCTACCATGACAACAAGATTCTGTCGCTCGCGCTGGAGGTCGCATGAGGCGCACGGCGCTCAAGCTCGCACTCGTGGCTTGCACCGCCCTTGCCTCCTGCCCGCTGCTCGCCGGTGAGGAGGGCATCCATCTCATCGATGGGCCGGGCCACGATCTCACCTCCAGCAGCTGCGTCAGCTGCCACAGCCTGGATTACATTCCGATGAACGCGCCGGTCATGAGCCACGCCGCCTGGGAGAAAAGCGTGCACAAGATGATCGACAAGTTCGGTGCGCCGATCAGGCCCGAGGATGTCGATGAGATAGTCGCCTATCTCGCCGCGCACTATTCCGGCTGAGGCGCGACTCGCCTGCGCCTCCTCGTCATTACCGGTTTGCCGGGTAGCGGCAAGAGCACGCTCGCGCACCTCCTGGCACGGCGCTACGGCGCGCTCCTCCTGAGCAAGGATGTCATCAAAGAAGAACTCCTCGAAGTGTTCGGCGCCGGCGATGCTGCGCACTCGCGGCTCTTGAGCGATGCAAGCTTCCTAGTGCTCTTTGCGGTTGCGCGGCAGGCCCTGGCGGCAAGGGTCGAGGTGATTCTGGAAGGCAACTTCCGCCCCGGCGAGCACGAGCGGCTGTTGCCGCTAAGCGCCGCGCTGCGCATCGTGCAGGTGCTGTGCCGGGTGGATGAGCCCGCAAGGCTTGCCCGTCTTGAGCGACGGCGGCAGGATGCGGCGCGGCGTGCGGGCCACGGCGATGCGGATCCTGCGGTCAGAGCCGAGAGAAGCGGCGATGCCTTCCTCGAGCTACCGGGGGAGCGGCTGACTTTTGACGGTGGCGAGGCTGCCGATGCGGACCAGCTCGAGGCCATCGACCGCTCCTGGCGCGGCGGCTAGTGCGGACGGAATGTCCTGACGCCACGCCCGCGCAGCATTGGGCTCGATCAGCATTTGAGCACGCAGACCCGGATGATTGTCTGCCAGCACCAGAGAGCCGCCGTGGAGCTTCGCGACGGCGGCGACCAGACTTAAGCCCAGTCCCACGCCGGGTGTCCCGCGGCTGGTATCGCCGCGGTAGAAACGCTCGGGTGCTTTGAGCTTCTCGCTGTCGCTGATCCCGGGGCCATCATCGGCGACGCAGATCTCGACCGCGCCTTCCGCGCGCCGCAGCACTTCGACGCTGACGTTGCCGCCGTCGCGCGCATATTTGAGCGCGTTGTCGATGAGATTGCTCACCGCCTGGGCGAGGAGCAGCGGGTCGCCGGACACCGGTACCGCCCCGCAGTCACGGCAGGCAAGATTGATCCTCTTCAACTCCGCCGCCGGCAGGTAAAGTTCCACCGCCTGCGCCGCAAGCTCCGCCGCGTTCACAGGCACGAAGCCCGAACGGCGCATGCCGGTGTCGATCTCCGCCAGACGCAGGAGCGCATTGAAGATGCGGATCACGCGATCCACGTCCGCCACCGCGGCGTCGATCTCGGCGAAGGTCTCGTGCGCAGAGGGGCGCGTCAGCGACAGCTCTTCGAGGCGCGAACGCAGCTCGGCGAGCGGCGTGCGCAGATCATGAGCAATGGCATTGGACACGTCGCGGATGCCATGAAAGAGCTGCTCAATCTGATCGAGCATGCCGTTGATGGTGCGTGATAGCGTATCGAGCTCATCGCCGCTCTGCGGGCTCGGCAGCCGATGGCTTAAGTCGCCCTGCATGATCGCATGCACCGTCTGGCGGATACTGTGGATGCGGAACAGGAGCGTGCGGCGGATGAGGACGCCGCCCAGAACCCCGACTAGGCACAGGACCGCGACCGCGCCGGCAAGCCCATACCAGAAGCGCCGCTCGAGCGGCGCGAAGCGCGCAAGATCGCGGCCCACAAGAAGATTGTAGCCGCCGGGCAGCGCCGCGCGCGCCAGCACCGCCTGGGTGGGCTGCCCGGCAAGATCCATCGTGATCGTGGAGATGCCGGGCGTCACCGGCACGCCGCGCGGCCAGCCGGGCACGTTGCCTGCGAGGCGGTGCAGCGAGGAGTCCGTCAGCAGCAAGATGCGCTCCCCTGCGATCTGCAATCCGACGCGCGTGTCGATGAATGCCCGCAGGCCATCGGGTCCGTCGCGGCGAAACACCTCCATCAGGCGCTGTGTGTCCGCCTGCAAAAGCTCGACCCGCCCGTCCTGAATGGTGACCTGCCAGGCATACCACAGAGGCGCCGCAAACAGGATGAGCGCCACAATCCCCAACGTCACATAGGCGAACGCCAGAGTGAACGCCGATGATTGAATCATGCGGTTCATGGAGCGCTAGCCAGCGCTGTCGACGTTTGCGCTCAGCATGTAGCCGGCGTTGCGCACCGTGCGCAACAGCGGGCGCTCGCAGTCGCAGTCGATTTTCTGCCGCAGCTTGCTGATGTGCACGTCAACGACGTTCGTCTGCGGGTCGAAGTGGTAGTCCCAGACATTCTCCAGCAGCATGGTGCGCGTCACCACCTGGCCGGCATGGCGCATCAGGTATTCCAGAAGCTTGAACTCGCGCGGCTGCAGCGTGATCACGCGATCGCCACGCACGGCCTTGCGCGACAGCAGATCCATGCGCAGATCGCCGACGTCGAGAGTCGTCTCGGTGCTGTTTCCCTGCGCGCGCCGCGCGAGCGCATCGAGCCGCGCAAGCAGCTCGCCAAAGGCGAAGGGCTTGGTGAGATAGTCGTCGCCGCCGCTTTTCAGGCCGCGAATGCGCTCATCCACGTCGGAGAGCGCGCTCAGGATGAGGATGGGAGTGCGGTTGCCCGCCTTGCGCAGCGCCTCAATGATTGCAAGTCCGTCGATCTGGCCCGGCAGCATGCGGTCCATGATGATGACGTCGTAGGGCTCGCTTGCCGCAAGGAACAGGCCGTCGCGGCCGTTGTCCGCATGATCCGTGGTGTGCCCGGACTCCTTCAGCCCTTTGACCACGAACTGGCGCACGCGCTCGTTGTCTTCGATGAGTAGGAGCTTCATGGCATCCCTCGAGGAAGCGCGCCCATGCTCACAGCGCCTCAATCGGGGTCGGCGGCGGCGCGACATCTTCACGGCGCGCCCCGGCCGCCGCGCGCCGATCTGCAAAACGCATGCTGAAGCGGTCGAGGTACAAATAGATGACCGGAGTGGTGAACAAGGTCAGTGCCTGGCTCAGGAGCAATCCACCCACCATCGTATATCCCAGCGGCTGACGCAATTCCGAGCCAGTGCCGCGACCGAGCATGAGCGGCAGCGCAGCCAGAAGCGCCGCCATCGTGGTCATCATGATCGGGCGGAAGCGCAGCAGACAGGCCTGGCGGATGGACGCTTCGGGCGCGAGGTGTTGCTCGCGCTCCGCCTGGATCGCAAAGTCCACCATCATGATGCCGTTCTTCTTGACGATGCCGATCAGGAGAATGATGCCGATGAGCGCGATCACCGACAGATCAAAATGGAAGATCATCAGCATCAGAAGCGCGCCGACCCCGGCCGACGGCAGCGTCGACAGAATCGTCAGCGGGTGAATGTAGCTCTCATAGAGCATCCCTAGGATGATGTAGACGACAACGAGCGCCGCCAAAATAAGATATGGCGTGCTCTTCAGGGAGGCTTGAAAAGCCTGCGCCGAGCCCTGGAAAGTGCCGGTGATCGTCGCCGGCAGGCGGATGCCCGCCGCTTCCTTATTGATCGCATCAACGGCGTCACCCAGCGCAACCCCGGGCGCAAGGTTGAATGACAGCGTGACGGCGGGGAACTGGCCCTGATGGTTGATCGACAGATACGTGACCTGCTGAGTGTTGAACTTTGCGAAGGTCGACAGCGGCACCTGTTGGCCCGTGAGCGGCGACTTGATATAGAGCTTCTTGAGACTGTCCGGATCTTCCTGCAGCGCCGGAGTGACCTCGAGAATCACGTGATAGCTATTGAGCTGGGTGAAGTATTGGGTGACCTGGCGCTGCCCGAAGGCATCGTATAGCGTATTGTCGATGACCGAGGGCTGCAGGCCGAAGCGCGCGGCCTGATCGCGGTCGATGGTGACGGAGACCATCGTGCCGTTGGTCTGCTGATCGGAGGCGACGTCGCGCAACTGCGGCAGCTTCTGCAGCTGCGCAAGCAGTCGCGGCGCCCAATCATTGAGCTCGTCAAGGTCCGAATCCTGCAGCGTGTACTGGTACTGCGTACGCGAGGTGCGGCCGCCGACGTTGATATCCTGCGCCGCCTGCAAAAAGACCGTGGCGCCAGGCACCTTGGCAAGTTCCGGGCGCAGCCGCGTGATGATCTGGTCCGCCGTGACCGAGCGTTCGTCGCGCGGCTTTAAACCTATGACGACGAAGCCGTTATTCATCGGCCGGGAGCCGCCGATAAAGGCTCCCCAACTCGCAATCGCGGGATCGCGGTTGATCACATCCGTGAGGTTGTGCTGCAGTCGCACCATCTCGTCGAAGGAGACGTCCTGCGATGCATCCGAGACTCCCACGATGATCCCCGTATCCTGCTGCGGGAAGAACCCCTTCGGGATATAGATGTAGAGGATCATGGTCGCGGCAACTGTGGCCAGAAACACATATAGAGTCGGCCGCTGGTGGCTCAGCACAAAATCGAGTCCGCGCGTGTACGCCTCGAGCATCTTGGCGAAACCACGCTCGATCACCAGATAGACGCGGCCGTGGCGCACGTGCTTCTCGTCACGCAGGTACAAGGCGCACATCATCGGCGACAGCGTGAGCGCAACGAAAGCGGACACCAGGATGGTCATGGTCACGGTGATGGCAAATTCACGGAAGAGCCGACCGACGATCCCGCCCATGAGCAGGAGCGGAATGAACACCGCCACCAGCGACAGGCTGATGGAAATAATAGTGAAGCCGATCTCCCCTGCGCCCTTCAAGGCAGCCTCTTTGGGTGACATTCCCGCCTCGATGTGGCGGTAGACGTTTTCCAGCATGACGATGGCATCGTCGACCACGAAACCCACGGCAATCGTGAGACCCATGAGGGACAGGTTGTCGAGACTGTAGCCGACGATATACATGAGCGCCGCGGTACCGAATAACGCCAGCGGCACCGTCACGCCTGGAATGACCGTCGCCCAGACGTTGCGCAGGAAGAGGAAAATCACCAGCACCACGAGCGCGATGGTGAGCATCAGGGTGAATTCCACATCGCGAACCGAGGCCTGGATCGTCGTGGTCCGATCGATGATGCGGTCAAGCTTGATGGAGGGCGGCACTGCCGTCAGTACGTGCGGCAGCAAGGCATTGACGCTCGCCACGGCGTCGATGATGTTGGCGCCCGGCTGTTTGTAGATCAGCAGGAGGATTCCGTTGTGGCCATTCTGCCAGGCTGCAAGCTGGGCATTCTCCGGTCCATCGACCGCGACGCCAATATCGCGTATGCGCACCGGCGCGCCGTTCTTGTAGGCGACGATGACGTCGTTCCAGGGGGCGGCTTTGAGGAGCTGATCGTTGTCGTAGATCGCGAAACCGTGCGTCGGGCCGTTGATCGAACCTTTGGGAGAATCGACCGTCGCCGTCGTGATTACACTTGCCAGATCTTCGAGCTGAATGCCGAGCGCCGCAATCTTTGCCGGATCCACCTGTACGCGTACCGAGGGTTTCTGCTGTCCGCCGATCTGCACCTGCGCGATCCCGGGCAGTCGGGAGATCTGTTGCGAGATGACGTTCTCGGCGTAGTCGTCCACCGTGGTAAGGGGCAGCACATCCGAGTGCACCGACAGAATGAGGATCGATGAGTCAGCCGGGTTCACCTTGCGGTAGGACGGCGGCGTCGGCAGGTTCTTCGGCAACTGCCCTCCGGCTGCGTCAATCGCCGCCTGGATGTCCTGGGCGGCCGCGTCGATATTGCGGCCGAGGTCGAACTGAATGGTGATCTGCGTCGTTCCGAGCACGCTGCTCGAGGTCATCTGCGCGACGCCGGCGATTTCGGAAAATTGATACTCGAGCGGGGTTGCGACCGACGATGCCATCGTCTCTGGACTTGCGCCGGGCAGCTGCGCCGTAACGACGATGGTCGGAAAGTCCACCTGCGGCAGCGGCGCGACTGGCAATAAAGGAAAAGCGACGAGGCCGATGAGGAGGATCCCGGCCATCAGCAGCGATGTCGCGACCGGCCGCTCGATGAATGGTGTTGAGATGCTCACTTAAGGAGCGCCGCTGGTGCTGGCATGCTGGCCCTTAGGTGCCTGCGCCGTGCGGATCGGGGTACTGCTGGCGCTCGTGCGCACCGTAGAGCCGGGCTGCAGCCGGTACTGGTTGCTGGTGACGACGATTTCGCCTGCGTTGAGCCCCTTCGCCACCTCCGTCACCGTGTTGGTCTCGGCGCCGATTTGGAGCGGGCGCGCCTCGACGGTGGAATCGGCCTTGACGACGTAGGTGAAGACGCCGGTCGGACCGCGCTGCACGGCAGTTGAGGGAATCGTCACCGCATTGCCATCGGTCGCAACCAGCACGCGGGCATTGATGAACTCGCCGGGCCAAAGCTTATTGGCGGTGTTGGGGAAGGTCGCTTTCAGTCGCGCCGTACCGGTTGTCGCGTCGATCTCATTGTCGATCAGCGACAAGGTGCCGTGATCCAATTCGGTCTTATCGTCGCGCGACACGGCCGCGACGGTGACCGGTCCTTTGGCCATCGCGCTGCTCACAGCCGGCAGATCATCCTCGGGCAAGGTAAAAATGAAGGAGATGGGCTGCACTTGCGTCAGCACCACGATGCCGGTGGTGTCGGTTGCATGCACGATATTGCCGGGGTCGACGAGGCGGATCCCGGTCCGTCCTTCAATGGGTGCGGTGATCGTGGTGTAGGCGAGCTGCGTGCGTGCGTTTTCAATGTTCGCCTCGTCGCCCTGGACCTGCGCCCGCAGTTCTCCGACCAGTCCTTGTTGCGCATCCAGGGTCTGCTTGCTGGTCAGATCCTCGGGGGCAAGAACGGTATAGCGCTGCAAGTCCTGCTCCGCGCCATGCAGCTGCGATTGGTCCTTGGCCTTCATCGCGATCGCCTGATCGAGCGCTGCCTGGTACGGACGCGGGTCGATCTGCGCAATGAGCGAGTCCTTTGCGACCGTCTGGCCTTCGACGAAGCCCACCTTCTGCAACTGGCCATCGACGCGCGCCTTGATCGTGACGGTGTAGAACGCCTGCACCGTGCCGAGGCCTTCAAGATAGATCGGCACGTTCGTGCGCGCGGCCGTCGCGGTTTCGACGCGAATGGCGGGGTGTGCGATCGGCACATCCGCTGCGCTCGCCCGATTCGTATGCCAGCGCCAGGCAATGAGGAGTACGAAGGCGATCGCGATCCCTGAAATGACCGCACGAGTTCTGCTCTTTTTTGCAGCGCGCGGCGGCGTCTCAAGTTGAGTGTCCAAAATTAAAGCTCCTACGCTTTCTGCCAGCCGCCGCCAAGCGCATTAAAAAGAGAGATGAGTGCCGCGAGGTGCGCGTACTTGACCTGCACCAGCGTATCCTCGGCCGTGAACAACGCGGTCTCCGTGTTGAGCACGATTAGGATATTGATCGTGCCGATATGAAACTGCCGCTGGGTGATCTCATAAGCGCGCCGCGCCTTGGCGACCGCATCCGCCTGACGCTGATACTGCAGGGCGGTTTGCTGCACGGTGACCAACGCATCCTCGACGTTGCTGAAGGCGGAGATGACGGTCTTGTGATAATCAGCCAGGAGCTCCGCATAGCGGGCCTTGCTGTAGGAATATTGCCCGCTGAGCGCGCCGCCTTGAAAGATCGGCTGCGTCAAACCGGCGCTCAGTGTGAAGACGCGACTGGCCGGATTGAAGAGCGAAGAAAGCGCGGTGCTCGCGTAGCCGCCGCTTGCGGTGAGCTCAATGCTCGGGAAGAAATTGGCCCGCGCGACGGCGATACTTGCGTTCGCCGACATGAGCTGCGCTTCAGCCTCGGCGACGTCCGGGCGGCGTGCCAGAAGCTCCGATGGCAGGCCGGGAGTCACCTGCGGCTCTGCCAGAGCGTCGAGGCTCCCGGTCGCGATATTTACCTCTTCGGCAGGTTTGCCGACCAGAATCGCCAGGGCATCGATGCTCTGCAACAATTGCTGTTGCAGGGGCGGAATCGAGGCATTCAAGACGGCGACGGTCGTTTCCTGCTGCGCGACGTCAAGCGCCGTGATGGTGCCGACTTTGAGCTCGAGCTGCAGTCCTTTGAGAGTCTTCTCAGCGCTCGCAACATTATCGCGCGCGACGTTCAGCCGATCCTGCGCCTCGACGGCCTGGAAAAAAGTACTCGCCACACTCGACATCACGGTCAATTCGACCGTCACCCGATCATAGCGGCTGGCTGCGGCTGCCAGACGCGCGGCATTGAGCGCAGCGCGGTTCTTCCCCCAGAAATCAAGCTCATAGGTCGCGTTTAAAAGTGGGCTGAAAACATCCGCCGTCGTCGTGCCGGGAATTCCCAGATTTATTTCGCGCTCGCGCGTGGCGTTGGCCGTGCCGGAGAGCGCCGGCAAGAGCGGCGCACCGGCAATCGTCGCCTGCGCATCGGCCTCGCGCACGCGGGCGATGGCGGCGGCAATGTCGTCGTTGGTGTGCTGCGCTTCATCGATGAGAAGGTCAAGCTGCGGGGAGCTGAAGCCGTGCCACCAGTCAGCCGAGGGCCATGCCGTCTGGCCATTCACCTCATCAGGCCGCCACGCAGGCGGCGGCGGAATGTCCGGGTGGTGGTAACGCGGGCCGAGGTTACAGCCGGCGATCGCCAGGACGCCCGTCAGAGCGATCCAGCGTGCCGCAGGCCGCGCGCACGCAATTGCGGCGCGGCAAGTAACAGCAAATATCCGAATGATGCGAGTGCCCTAGACGAGGCGCCTGACCCCGGGAGCAACAATGATGGTTCACTGGTTCACCGCAGATTGGCGAATCATTAAATTCCGTTAATCGGGGCGGACGGGCGCGGCTAGATCCCAATTACTTGACCGGGGTCACACGCCAGAGGGTGTTGGAAGCATCATCCGAAACCAGAAGCGCACCGTCCTGCGCGACCGCGACTCCGACGGGCCGTCCCCAAACATGCCCGTCGTCGACCACAAAGCCTGTCAGGAAGTCCTGATACTCGCCCGTCGGCGCGCCATCCCTTAGGCGCACCCGCACGACCTTGTAGCCGGTGCGGTGGCTGCGGTTCCAGGAGCCGTGCATGGCAACGAACGCATCTCCCAGGTATTCACGCGGAAATGCAGCGGCGCCCGACGCCGCGTCGTAGAAGGCGAGCGTCAGCGATGCCGAATGCGCTTGAAAGAGCACATCGGGCAGCGTCACCTTGCCCGCAAGGTCCGGGCGCTCGCCGGCATGGCGCGGGTCCTCGTGCGCGCCGAGGTAGTACCACGGCCAGCCGTAGAAGGCGCCTTCCTGCACGCGCGTGGTGTAATCCGGAACGAGATCATCACCCAGCCCGTCGCGCTCGTTGGTCGTGCACCATATGGCGCCGGTATTGGGCTGCACGGTAAGCCCGACGCAATTACGAATCCCGGTCGCGAAGATGTGTGCGGGCGTCCTGCCCTCGACATCAAATGCGAGCACGTCGGCGCGATTGGCCTCTGCCGCCCACGCCGCGCCAAGCCCATGCGCGGCTTCCCAGTCGCGAATTTCGGCAGAAGTCTTGCGCGGCGTGCCCTCCGCGACATTGGATCCGGAACCCACGGACACGAGCATGCGCGAGCCATCCGCCGAGAACACCAGGTCACGCGTCGAGTGGCCGGTTACCGAGTCCGCAAGCCGGGCGACGACGGTTTCAGCGCTGGCCGCAGCCTGCATGTCGCCCATGTGGTAGGCAAAGCGCACAACCTGATTGTTGGTGGCTAGGTACAGCCACTGGGGATGCGGACCAAGCGGATAGAATGCGATGCCAAAGGGCCGGTCGAGTCCGGAGGCAAAGACCTGCATCTGCGCGGGCGTCTTCGCGCCGGCGGCTGCGCGCAGCACGCGCACGCGTCCCGCCTTGGTTTCAGCGACGAAGATGTCGCCGTTGGGCGCGATGCACAGCCGGCGTGGCGCTTCGAGGCCCGTTGCAAAAGCCTCGACCGCAAAACCGGCTGGCACGGCAAGCTGCGCCGCGGCGGGTCGGGGCACGATACTCGGTCCGTTCGCGCTGGATGCCGTTGCGTACGGCGCCGGCAGATCAGAAACGCTGATCAGGTGCGTGCGGCCAGGCGAATCCGCGCGCCAGTCATCGCTGTCGGCGGCATGCGAGTTCTCGGCCACGACCGCGACGGCAAGTAGAGCCACGAGTGCCTGCAACATGAGCGGCCATTCTCCGGCGCGCTGCAAAGCGCGAGCTGTGTGCGACCCGGCATTCCTGCAGACCAACTAATGCTCCAATAAGCTTGATGACAGCGGGCGTATATAGCGTAGATTTTCTTGCGCGTCGATATTCACCGCCGTGGTCACACGAGAGCGCGGCTGCAGGTGGCATCCCCGACGCGCGATTTAAAAGCCGGAGGGGTCTGCGCTTCCGCCTCGTGCGCCGGGGAGCCAAGCGCAAGGCTAGGACGCTGTGCTGAAAATCTGAAAGTCTTTTTCCGTCTATGCAGATGACGGATCGAACGCGCCGTCAGCGCTGTCGCGCAGCCTTGGGAGGTTATGCCAGACGGCGGTAGCCGGACAGCGGCGCTGCATGTGATGCCGCGTCGGCGGGCGATGATCGCGACACACCCGGCCCGACGCCGGCGATGGGCTCAAGCCGTGCATGCGCGGTCGGCTCGAAGCGGAACGACATCGAGAGCCGATGCGTGTCCGTGCTGTTTCTGGTGCGATGCGCAGCTGCCACGTAGCGCCCGTTCGTCAGGCGTGCGAGCGCCTGCCCGACGTTACAGATGAACGAGTTTGGCGTCGCGGGCAGATTGACCCACTGCTCCTTGTAATAAAGCTCCAGCCCAGCGTCGGCATCCTGCTTCAAGAAGGTCAGGAGTCCCGGCTCCTCATGGCCGAGGGCCGAGCTGGCTGTGGCGGCGTGCGCATCCGCGACCTGCGGATAATTCAGGATGCGAAACGAGGTTGCCGGGCTGCCCGTGTAACGGTCCACGAAGTAGCTGTCCGCGAGCCGCAGTGCGCGGGCCAGCATCGCCATCACCTTGTGACTGAGGCCAGTGAGCGAGCGCATGTAGTCAAGCACCGGCTCACGAAACCCCGGAACGTCCGGCAGGAAGCTCTGCCGGCTCAGAGACGCGTCGGGCTGTCTCGATTTACTGCTCAACATGAGCTGCGCCTCAAAGTAGAGGTGCGTGAGGTCCGAGCTGCGCGCGGCGAGCTCCTCGATGGGCGCAAAGTCGCCCTGCAGTGCCCGCGCGTGCTGCTCGACCTGCCGGCGACGTTTGACCGCGTCTTCGCTTGCGAAGAACCGCCGGCCTGCGGCCATCAGCGGCTCCACGACCCCGACGTCGATCCCATGGCCCACGAGGCAGAAGCACCCAAACTCGCAGCTCGCCGCGTCGATCTGCGCTGCGACCTGATCACGCCATGGATCGCCCAGATCGAAAAGCGACAGGTCAATGACTGGCAAACGCGGCGGTTCGATACTGGAAACCATCAGCTTGTCACTTCACCCCGCGGCAGATGCGCCGGCCGTCACGATTGTAAGTGCATCGCGCGACCGGCACAGCGCACGAGTGCGCCATCTGTGAAATATAGAATTTTTATGTAAAGCAGTGCGAGCGCGCGGAGTAACGCTCCTGAAGCGCGCACCGTGTTGCGACGGCAGCGGCAGTTGCGAGGTCACGGGCCGCCATGGCGGCGCAGTGCAACAGCTGCTGCGGTGCAAGATGCGTAACCCAGCGCAGCCGCGCGGCGCGAGGGAGGAGCAAGGGTCGCAGGGAGGCTCCTTCTTTCCTCCCGCGAAAAGTCAATGGGCCTGCGCGCGAGCGTCGATCAGCGTCTTGCTATGGCCGTCACTTGTCGAGCATCGGCCGGCCTTCGTGACTTACCAGCAGATCGTGCATGTCATTCGCATGCTCTTCTTCCTGCGCGAGGATGCCCTCGAGCATCACCCGCGTCGTCGGGTCCTTCTCGCCGAAGTAGCGCACCATGTCGCGGTATGTCTGGATGGCGACGCGCTCGGCCACCAGATTCTCCTTGATCATGTCGACGAGATTCTCGCCCTCGACGTACTCGGATGCCGCCCGGGAAAGGAGGCCCTCGGGATTGAGGTTGGGTTTGCCGCCGAGCTGATTGATGCGCTCGCAAAGAAGGTCCAGATGCTGCTCCTCTTCCTTGGCATGCTGCGCAAACTCTTCTTTGACGGCTTCGCTGGCAAGCCCGGTCGCACTGACCGCGTGGAACTTGTAACGCAGGACGCAGACGATCTCGGTTGCCACGGCGTGGTTGAGGAGCGCAATGGCGTCCGCCACCTTGCCATGATAGTTCTGCGTGATGGCACCTTCGCTCAAATGGCGGCGCGCGCGCTGCCGGATCTTCTTGACATCGCTTAGGAACTTTCCCGATGAACTCATGACCTGCTCTCCCGTCGCCGTAGCTGTTGATGCGAATGCGCGCAAATTTTACTCTCGAAGTGCAGCCGGCCGCCATCGCAACCGTCGCCCATGGCACATTTGCCGCCGCATGCGGGCTGGCGGCTATGGGTCCTATGGCGCAATCAGCGCTAAGATGCGCACTTCCTTTACGGCGCATTTGCGTGGGGTCACCATCCTAACCTTGACGGGCGCTACGGTACTGTCCGTCTTGCACCTGCTCCTGGCGCTGGGTGTGACCGGCCACATCCTCGTTCACAAGCGCGATCCCGGTTCGGCGGTGGCCTGGATCGGGATCGCGTGGCTGTCACCGGTTCTCGGCAGCCTCCTGTACGTGCTCCTGGGGGTGAACCGCGTGCGGCGCCGCGCCCTGACGATGCGCGCGCCGCGGCTGTCGGCCGCAGCGAGCACCGCGGTCGCAGCAGCCGGCGACGAAGGCCACCTGGCAACCCTGGAGTATTCGGCGGAGCGCATCACGGGGCGCCCCGCAAAGAGTGGCAATTCGATCGCCGCGCTGCGCAATGGCGATGAAGCCTACCCGCGAATGATCGCCTGCATTGACGCCGCGCAACACAGCGTGGCTCTGTCGAGTTACATCTTTCGCGCCGATGCCGCAGGCGTGCCCTTCATCGAGGCTCTGGTGCGCGCGCACCGGCGCGGAGTGGCGGTTCGCGTTGTAATCGACGGGGTGGGTGGCGGCTACTTCTGGTCGACCACGCACCATAAGCTGCGACTGGCCGGGGTTCCGGTTGCGCGCTTCCTGCATTCGCCGCTGCCGTGGCGCATGCCATTTCTCAACCTGCGCTCGCACAAGAAGCTGCTCGGAGTTGACGGCCGCATCGCCTTCGTCGGCGGTCTCAATATCGGCCAGGAGAACCTGATCCGCAGCGCTCCAGCCCACCCGGTACTCGACACGCACTTTGAGCTCGAGGGCCCGGTCGTGGCGCAGATCATCGGCACGTTCGCCGAGGACTGGTTCTTCATCACCGGCGAGCGCCTCGCGGGAGAGAGCTGGTTTCCGGCACTGCAGCCCGTTGGCGACAGTATCGCGCGCGCGGTGACCTCCGGACCCGATCAGGATCTGGAGAAGATCGAACTCATGATCCTGCAGGCGGTGGGTGCGGCGCGCTCCTCAGTGAAGGTGATGACGCCCTACTTTCTGCCGGACGACCGGATCATTACCGTGTTGGCACTGGCATCTATGCGCGGGGTGGAGGTCGATCTGATTTTGCCCGCGAGCAGCAATCACCCGACCCTCGATTGGGGAGCGCGCGCCCATATCGGGCCGCTGCTCGCGGCGCAATGCCGCGTATGGACGCACGGCGCGCTGTTTGATCATTCGAAGCTCATGACGATCGATGGCCGCTGGTGTCTCGTCGGCAGCGCCAACTGGGATATGCGCAGCTTCCGTTTGAATTTCGAGCTAAACATCGAGGTCTACCACTCTGCGCTGGTGCTGCAACTGGAGAAATTCATCACCCAGAAGCAGGAGGTGCGGCTGAGCGCAGAGGCACTGGGAAAGGCTTCCCTGCCGGCCGTGCTGCGCAACAACGCCGCGCGGCTGATGCTGCCCTATTTGTAACCGCCGGCGTCCTTCAGGCGCGCGCGGTAGTAGGCATCCGCCGCCATCTTGATCGCGTCCGCCTGCGTCGGGTAGGCATGGATGACGCGTCCGAGCTGCCCGAGGCCAATGCCCTCGGTGATTGCGAGCGAGAGCTCGTTGATCATCTCGCCTGCATGGCGCGCGACGATGGTGGCGCCAAGTATCTCATCGCTACCATCCTTCACATGGATTTTAAGGAAGCCGTCCTCATCGCCATCGGTCACCGCGCGGTCGACGTCGTGCATGAGAACCGTGAAGGTCTTCACGGGGATGGCTTGCTCGCGCGCTTCGCGCACGTACAGACCCACATGGGCAATCTCCGGATCGGTATAGGTGCACCACGGTACCGTGAGAGCGCTCAATCTTCTGCGGCCCCGCAGAAGCGCATTGCGCAGCACAATCCGGGCGGTCGCATCTGCCATGTGCGTGAACTTGCGCTCCAGGCAAACATCGCCCGCCGCATAAATCCGCGGATTCGTCGTTTGCAGGAAATCGTTGACGTGGACGCCCGCGGTGGCGTCGTACTCGACGCGCGCAGCCTCCAGGTCCATGTCGGCGACATTCGGCGCGCGCCCGATGCCGGCAAGAATCTCATCGACCACCACCTGCGTCTTGCTGTCGTCGCTGACCAGATCAACGACTTTCTGCTCGCCCTGCCTGCGTACCGCGACAACCTGCGTATTCAGGTGAATCTCAAGGCCGTCGCGCGCCAGCGCATCGGAGAGAATCTGCGCCGCGTCGCGCTCCTCGCCCGCAAGGAACATGGGATCATCCTGCGCGATGATGACCTGCGAGCCGAGTCGGCAGAAAGCCTGCGCCAGCTCGCAGCCGAGCGGACCACCACCGATCACCAGGAGGCGCGGGGGCACCGCGTTGAGGTCGAAGACGTTTTCGTTGGTCCAATAGCCCGCTTCGATGAGGCCGGGAATTTCAGGTGTCATCGGTCGCGAGCCGGTCGCAATGAGCGCCTTTTTGAAGCGCAGCACCGCGCCTGCCACCGTGACCTGAGTCGGTCCGGCAAAGCGCGCGGCGCCGAAGTACACATCGACGCCGTGCTCTCGCAGGCGCAGCGCCGAGTCGGCGCGACCGAGGCGCGCCTGCAGATGGCGGATGCGCTGCATGCCGTCGGCCACGTCAATTCGAATATGCTCGGGCCGCGGCACGCCCAGTACCTGCGCCTCGCGCATGCGTGCATACAGGCGGGTCGAGCTAATCAGCGCTTTTGAGGGCACGCACCCGACGTTCAGGCAATTACCGCCGAGCAGATTGCGCTCGATGAGGGCAACCTTTCTACCGAGCGTCGCCGCTCCGCGCGCCGCCAGCAATCCGGCTGGCCCCGCACCCAGAATCACAAAATCATAAGTTCCCGCAGGCTCAGGGTTGCGCCAGGCCGGCGGTCGGGCGCTGTCGCGAAGCGCCGCCTCGTCAGCCGGTTGCCCTGCGTGCACGCGAAATCTATCCGGCGCCATCGACTACCCCGGCGTTGCCGATAATCATCTTAAGTCCAGCCAGCCGCCGCTGAATCCCGCGCGGCGCAGCCCGGTAACCATATGGGGACAGCGGCGCATGAGGTTCCAGATGAGGCGCGAGCGGTGATTCTCGATCATCAGCACGATGATGCCCTGGTCGAGGCCGAAGTACCCGTCTGACACCCAGCCCTGCGGACCATCGCCGGGCAACGTCGGATTGAAGGCGCCGGGCAGCCGGGATGATTGCGTGATGTCCGGGTAGCGCTCGCACAGCGCCCGCAGTGCCGGCAACACGATCTGCGGCGCAAAGGGCAGCGATGCGAGTGCGGCACAGGGTGCAAGCGTGCCATCGTCAGGTCCGTAGGGAATGCCGCGTGCGGCATAGCCAAAAAAGCGCCGCTCCGTTTTGTCTATGATCACGGTCCTGACGCCTGGCCCATCGTTGGCGGAAAGGCCCCAGCACTGCGCGCCATAGCCTTTAAAATCGTGCGGGTTGCGCTGCGCGAACTCGCGCTGCATGTAGGTTGCGCGGCAACTGTTCTGGAAATAGTCGCTGTCCTTCTCGCGCATGAACTCGTCGCGAATGCCCGCAAAATCGATCCAGGCGTGCGAGAACTGATGGATGAAGAGCGGACCGGCGTAGAGATATTCGCAGTCGTAGATGTTTTCCCATTGATAGGTTGCGGTCCATGCGCCATAGCTCGCAGGCGAAAGCGGATACGTGGGGGATGCAAGGCCGAGAACATAGAGCATCGTCGCCTCGCTGTAGCCCTCCCAACCGTAGTGGAAAAATCCGCTCTCCGGCTTCCAGCCCTGGCGCACGGTCGCGCCGCCACCTTGCGCCCACTGCCAGTGCACTCGCGTGTAGAGCGCCGCAGCGAGCTCGCGAACCTCCTCCTCGACGGCAGTGGCGGCGTTGAAATACACGCTCGCGGTCAGCATTCCGGCGAGTAACAAGGTGCTGTCGATGAGCGACAATTCCGATTGCCACACGCGCCGTCCGCTTTGCATGTCGAGGAAATGGTAGTAGAAGCCCTGGTAGCCGGTCGCAGTGCTCTCCTCGCTCTGTTCACTCCTCCAGAAAAAGCGCAGCGTCGCAAGCGTGCGCGCCGCCGCCTGCGCGCGCGCCATCCAGCCGCGCTCCACCGCCACCGGATAACACGCCAGCGCAAATCCAACCACGGCGATGCTCGCTGGCGCGCCGGCACGGCTGGTATCGGCGATGAGACCATTCGCGGCATTGCAGTGCTCGAGAAAATAATTGAACGCGGCGCATTGAAACCGCTCGAGGAGCGCCTCGTCCGATTCGATTGCGGCGTTCAATCAATGCGCCGCAAAGTGCACGGTCACTGCGGCCACCGCCTGCGGCGGCAGCGCAACGTCGAACTCGAGGATGCCGTCGGCGTAGCCGAAGAGCTGCACTTCATGCTCCATGGCAGAGGCGGCGCGCAGCTGCGCCAGCGCAGACGGATCCGGATATGTCGGGGTTCCCAGGTCCTGCCAGCAACGCTTGGCATTGGCGTGGTGCGCATCGATCCTCTGGATCGTCGCTCGCAGCGGCGCTTGCGCGTTACGCAGACTCACGCGCACCCGCGTTGTGGCGATCGGCTGCCGCGGCAGCGCAAAGTTGGTGAGCAGGATAGTCGCCTGCGCGGCGTGCCGAATGACCCAGGCATCGGCCGTGGCATGCGATCCTTCCACGGGCAGAAGCGCGGTTCCCAACTGACGCAGGAGCTCAAAGGCGCGGTAGGCAGGCTTGGCGATGCCGTGCAGAGTGAGGAGACCAAAGCCGCCGTGAAACGGCTCGGAGGGAAAATAGTTCTCCTCGAAAATATCGGAAAACGTCCAGTAACTGTAGCCTTGCACGAGCCCGCTTGCTTCCATGACGGTTTTGATCACGAACGCCGCCGCGAAAGGTTCATCGTGCAGCGGATCGCGCGAATTCGACGAGGAGTTCCATTCCGTATAGTACACAGGCAGGTCGCCGGCCTGGGCACGCACGCCGCGCGCCTGCTCGCGCAGCACGCTGCGCGGGCTCAGTGACAGCTGCGTCTCGGTGTCGTCGCCTTCCTTGCCAAACGCGTCCGTCGGATAGTGATGGGTGCTGATGAAGTCGACGGGAATGCCGCCCCGGGCGCAGAAATCGCGGAAATCGGCGATCCAGGCGTTCATCGCCGTGGCTGGCCCGCCCACCCGCAGCTGCGTATCGATAGCCTTGATGGCCTGCGCAGAATGGCGGTAGAGCGTGAAGTAGTCGCTCTGCCGGCCACTGCCGAAATATTCCAGGTTCGGCTCATTCCAGACCTCGAAGAACCAGGTGCGCACTTCGGCAACGCCATAGCGCTCGACCCAATGCGCAACGAGCTTGCCGATGAGCGCGGCCCATTGTCCGTAGTCTTTGGGGGCGGTGACGTTGCCCCGGTAGTTAAATACGGTCTTGTCGCCCGAGGCGAGCATGGCGGGCATGAAACTTAGCTCGACGAACGGCTTCATGCCGATGGACAGCAGAAAATCGACGATCTGATCCGCATTAAAAAAGGAATACAGCGGCGCATCGTTATGGCAGATCAGCGTGCCAACATCGTCCGACAGCAGGCCATGAAAGCGCACATGGCGAAAGCCGAGTTCGTCGTGGCAGCGCTTGAGCTGCTCGCGCCAGTCGGCGCGCAGCGCCATAAGGGCGTGATCGCTGCCGACGGTGTGCTCCCAAAAATGCGCCAGCTCCGCTGGCGCATCTTTGAAATCGCAGCGAAACATCGCGTCCATGTTCATGCTCGCCGGGGTCACCATGAGAGCGCAGGTCGGCTGGCGCCCGCTTTTCGACCGCGTGGCCGCCCTACGTACGGGCGCCTGGATGCGCGCGCGCTGCGGGCAGTGGGCGGCGCTCAGCGCGAGCGCGAGCGGCTGGGAATCGATGGCATGGAGTGCGACGGCGCAGCCGGGCGGTAGGCAGGCGCTTGTCTTCCGCCCCCATCGGGACGATGTTCGCCACCGCGCGGCGGGCCGACCCGATAGCGGCCGCCCCAGCCGCCATACTCGTAGCCGTAGGGCTCGTAGTAATCCGCATCGTAGCTCACACCCACAGCGCCGCCCTCGTAGTATCCGCCGCCGCCGACGACGCAGCCCTGCAGCAGCGTGAAGATTGCGGCGCCCAGGGCAGCCGTAAAAGCGCGCTTAACGGCGGCTTTCATTGCATATCCTCCTTGCTCTGGCTCTCGGGCCACTCAAGGAGCCCGAAGGGCGCGCCGGCAGGGTCCGCCACGACCGCCACCTTGCCGCCGTGCCGATCCACACGGGGTTCAACCAGCACCCGGCCGCCGAGCTGCGTCGCCGTGACAGTCATTTGTTCCGCATCGAGCACACGCACGAAATTAAGCCAATGGGGGTGATGATGGCCGCCAGTCTCGGGCAAGGGATTCACGCTCGCGCGCGCGTAGTCCTCGGTCGAGAGAATCAGATGTTCACTGTCGTCATCGCTTGACGAGTCGAACACCTCGTAACCGAACAATGTTTGGTAGAAAGCGGCATCGGCTCCCGGATCAGCTGCGATGAGTGAACTCCAGATCCACTCGCCTGGCGAGGCCAGAAAGTCCGGCGGATCGCCACTGCTGGAGGCGAGAATGGC
>Ga0302326_10002006_pt1 | contig 50611 bp, 39 predicted proteins | sample Palsa_T0_3_FD_202264 | JGI IMG/M metagenome (GOLD analysis project Ga0302326, IMG submission 202264) | Peat permafrost microbial communities from Stordalen Mire near Abisko, Sweden - Palsa_T0_3 | ecosystem: Environmental > Terrestrial > Soil > Palsa > Peat permafrost | place: Sweden: Abisko...
CTTGGATACCTAAGGCACGGCCCTTGTCGACTAGGACCGTGCCTCGGATCTACTCGGCGCGTTTGGAGGCTATGGCCCATGCGAGGAGGGCGGTTCGAGGCGCAGGTGGTCGCGACTGGATTCCCATCAAAAAGCCTTGAAAGTGTCAAAAATACTAGTATGTAAATTTGACACAGATAGATGACGAAACAGACACAAAGCATTGATGATAAGATTCTACGCTCAATACGGGCCAGCAGCAGTGCTTCTGTGTTTACAACGAAGGGCTTTATGAGATTTGGAAAAGGTCCAGCCATCGGTCAAGCACTGGCCCGGTTGGTCAAAGCTGGCCGGTTGCGCCGCGTGCGCCACGGTCTCTATGATCTGCCCCGCTCGCACCCCATCCTCGACCAGACTCCAACCGATCCAACGGCGATGGTGCAGGCCCTCATGAAAGACAATGGGGCCCAGTGGCAATTTTCAGGCGCCTACGCGGCCAACCTGCTAGGCCTTTCAGAGCAAGTGCCGGCGCAAATAGTCGTCTTCACAGATGGAACGCCAAGACGTGTGGCCTTGGGCAAGCTGATCATTGTCTTTCGGCATGCAGCTCCGCGCAATCTTTTGGGCGCAGGTAGGCCGGCCGGAATGGTGATCCAAGCGCTTAAATACATGAAAAGAGCCGGACTCACACCCACCGCGGTGGACCAACTGCGTAGACGCCTCGACGCGGTAACCAAGGCTGACTTGGCAACACTGACACCAGACATGCCGGTTTGGATGCAACCCCTGATCAACCGGATCGTTGCTGACACGGGAAAGCCATGAATTCAGTATTGCAACTCAGCCCCGGTGAACGTGCTGAGCTGTTCAATGCTGCGGCGCAAAAGCTCGGCATCGGACCGGTAGCGCTGGAAAAGGATTTCTGGGTTTGCTGGACCCTTCGAGAGCTGTTCTCGCTGCCCGGAATCAGTGAACATTTGATATTCAAGGGCGGTACCTCCCTGTCAAAAGTCTGGAGAGCAATTGCCCGATTCTCTGAAGATATAGATGTGTCTCTGAGCAAGGAATGGCTGGGATTCGGCGGAGAAAACGATCCCGAGCGCCAGGAATCTCGGAAGCAACGCAGCCGCAAGCTTGAAGAATTAACTGAGGCCTGCTCCAGCAAGATAAGCGAAGAGCTCCTTCCTGCGCTCGACGCCCGGGCGACTGCTTGTTTGGCAGAGCAAGACTGGTCGTTTGTTGTTTCCCCTGACGACCCGCAAACGCTGCTTTTTCGCTATCCCACAGCATTACCGGCAATGCCTGGCACAGAATACATTCCACGTGAAGTGAAGATCGAATGCGGTGCCAGGTCGGATCCGTGGCCGGCCGACGACAAAATCATCCAGCCGTATGTCGCAGAGGCATATCCGGAGGCAATTAAGGCTGCGGCCGTGCATATTCGCGTCCTATCGATCACGCGGACTTTTTGGGAGAAGGCCACGATCTTGCATGCCGAAGCCAACCGGCCACCCGACAAGGCTACTCCTGGAAGGTTCTCACGGCACTACGCCGACCTAGCGGCTCTTGCCGACCATCCAGAAGCCGCCGAAGCAATCCATCGAGATGACCTGCGTTCTCGCGTAGTCGAACACAAGCAGGTCTTCTTTCCTGCTTCATGGGCCAAATATGAGACGGCTGTGCCGGGCAGCTTCCTGCTCGTTCCGCCCGCTGTCCGACTTGCCCAGATGGAGGCTGATTATCAAGAAATGCAGTTAATGTACTTTGGGAAACCCAAGTCATGGGATGAAATTGTGGCGCGCCTCACGGTACTGGAGGCGGCGATCAATGCGTCCCAACCATGATGCGACTATTCCAACGAGGCCCAGGGGCATTGGCCTGCGCGCCAAGATCATCTGGATGACCGGGCACTTGTCAGGCGTCACAAAATTCATAACGTTGATACCTATCGAGACGCTCGATCCATGACCTTCAGACTCTACAACGATTTTGCACTCGCGCACGACCTTCCGAAATACCGGCTTTGTCGCGGCGATCTCGTGCGTCTGGTTGAGCGTCATGTCTCGCCATCAGGTGAAGAGGGCTATTCAGCCGAAGTCCTGGGGGCAAAGGGACAGACACTGGCTGTCATCGCAGTAGCGGCTGCGTCGCTCGAGTCCCTCCGGGACGATGAGGTTCTGAGCGTCCGGGCGATGACCGTCTAGCATATCGGGGCGCTGGATCTGGTGGATAGCGCTTGATGGTTAGTGGCGCGATTGATCGGGGCATCCACTCCAGAGCATTGAAGGTGCGCGATAATTAATGCTGGCCGGTTAGGCTCAATGGTTTGATGGTAGCGGCCCGTGCCAGGTAAATTCTAGCCGAGACCCTGGCGAAGGCTGCGATGAAACTCTTTGTTGGAGTCACGAATGACGATTGGTTCCGGTTCCTTGCGGAAAGGAACCCGGAGGAGGTCAATTTTTGGCGTCCGCGGAGTCAGAATGATTTCAAAGCTCTAAAGTCGGGCGATATGTTTTTGTTTAAGCTGCATTCGCCCCTCGATTTCATCGCGGGCGGTGGCGTCTTTCTGAGGCACACATTTCTTCCTTTGCCGCTTGCGTGGCAGGCATTCGGTCCAAATAACGGCGTACCAGACTACGAATCGTTCGAACGAAGAATACTTGAGCACCGGGAGCCATCTGAACTCGGGAGGCAGCTGGGATGCACTATCCTGGTCGAGCCCTTCTTTTGGCCTCGGGAGTTGTGGATTCCTGTTCCTAAGGACTGGAGCAAGAACATAGTCACCGGGAAGGGATATTCTATCGAAACACTAGTTGGGGCCGACTTGTGGAATGAGGTATGCGTTCGTCGATCCGGAACAGTTCCCGCTGGGCGTCTTGAGGCAGGCGAAGGGACGGGAGACCGATTCGGTGCACCGATTACGGTCCTCCCCCGCCTGGGCCAAGGCGCTTTCCGGGTAGAGGTAATTGACGCCTATTCGCGCCGTTGCGCCATCACAGGAGAAAAGACGCTTCCTGCACTAGAGGCTGGCCACATTCGACCCTACGCCAAAGAAGGCCCCCATGAGATACGAAACGGGCTGCTCTTGCGTTCGGATCTACACAATCTTTTCGATCAGGGTTATCTCACAGTAACACTCGATTATCGGGTAGAAGTGAGCCGCCGGATTCGCGAGGAGTTTGAGAACGGGCGCCACTACTATGCATTGCAGGGTCAACGGCTTGCTGTGGTTCCTCGGAAAGAAGGTGATCGTCCGGCGCCTGAGTTTCTTGAGTGGCACAATGGCATTTTTAAACGATAGGAGGCAGCCCATGGCCGACAATTTACCGAATGCCGAGATTACCCGTCGTCGTGACGTGTTTCGGGCGACGGTTCCGTACTTTGGAAGAGTGTTGCCGGCGTCATTCTTTCAGAAGACGTCGTCGGTCATTCCTGGAGTTGAGCGAATTCACCATCTTATCGAGGGTATCTACAAACCGGCGTGGTCAATCTACCCGCTCAGCGTGGCGTCGATGCTGAAGAGCCCGTACAGTGACCAAGTCTACTATAACGCAGATCGAACGTGGTGGATTCAATACAGTCCCAAGGCGGGTGGCATGAACATTGCCGTCAATTCAGGCCTTGTGCGTTGTATCGCCGACCGAGAGCCGATCCTCGTGCTCCGACAGGTATCCGACAAGTCGGGAACAGAGGGCGCGCGCCATCGCTTGCTCGGGCTTGGCTTCGTCGATGACTTCGACGCGGCAAAGGACGTATTCCGCATACGCGGACTTGAGTGGTCGGAAGTGGCCCAGCTCTTGGGAATGGGGCTATCGGATGATCACCTCGAAACTGCGTTGCGTTTGGAGTCCCTTGAGAAGTGGACTCCGTTTGCGGCTGAGGACCGAGCGGTCTATCATGTATCTCGTCAAAAGCGGGACGCAGCCTTCAGTGGCATTGTACTCAATAACTACGGCTTCACCTGTGCCGTCACGGGCCAAAGATTCCATTCGGAGAGACACACTGAGGCGGAGGGAGCCCATATCATTGGCAAGGAGGTTCAGGGAACCGACGATCCACGCAACGGGATCGCCTTGGCGCAGTCGGTTCATTGGGCCTTCGACCGCGGGATGTTCACGATCTCGGATCAATTCGAAGTTGTAATTAATCCAAAGGTGCGTGCCGCCAGCATAGCGAAATTCCCGCTCCTCGAATTGGATCGAGCAAAGATACAGTTGCCGAAGGATTCGTACTATTGGCCACATGGGGAGGCCTTGGCCTGGCACAAGAGGGAAGTATTCGATCGATTTGAGCTCTAACCGGGGCCGTGTTCGTAGAATCGCTCGGCAAACGGACGGAGCCATTGACCGGCTCATATCAGTGAGCAAGAATTTGCTCTGATGATTGTATACGTTTCGGACAAGCTCGGCTTCAGGGCGGACGTGCTTTCCAAACGAATCGAGGAGATAATTCTGGCCTCATTTGTTTCCCGGCACGACAGATCCGTAGGGCCTTCCGAGATCGGATCGTGAAAAATCCCTCGGATGCAACTCCTCACCCGGACGAGAATCTATTAACAAAAGAAACGCGAAAAATTCGAGGGGTAGTTAATTCGAAGGAACGCAAGACCAATCATGCTGCTAAAACTGGCGGAATTTCGGAGTCGGATTGAGAGCGACATCGACGGACTTATCTTAGACCTCAAGGAGTCGACCCAACGCTTCGGTTTTGAAGAGGAGCAGTCCTGGAGGGCATCGCTTCCGAAGGTTAGCCGGGCGTTTTCCGACAAGTCGTTTGAGAACCTGGATCTTTTCTTTGGCAGCAACGGAAATCTGGCGCTAGAGTACCGTATACCTGGGGGTGGTGGATGGGCCGATCTAGTGCTGCTAGGGCAACACCTGAAGAAGCCGTCGGCGGTTGTGGTCGAGTTGAAGAATTGGATCACGAGGGGAGACATCCCAGGGTGCGGGGAGGGACTGATGGAGCGCCATGGCAGGACCGAAGGCCACCCATCCGATCAGGTCCGCGGCTATGTCGAATGGTGCCAAAACTATCACTCGGTCGTCCATGACCGAGCGGCTTCACTCCACGGCTGCGTGATATTCACCAAGGATCCGTACTACCAAGCCTATGGGCTTCCGCCTAACGACGGTCTTACGAGGAACTACCCTTGCTTTTCGACTGACCAGCATGACATCGCGACTCGACTGCCGGAATTCTTTAGGACGCGACTTTCCGAGCCCGATCGCAATTTTGCCGAGGCGTTTGAAAAGGGGGTTTACAAGCAATCTCGCGGGTTGATCCGGCAGATTGGCGAACAAATCCTTGATCCAACGCGAAGCCCTTTTGTCCTGATTGAAAACCAGCGCATGGCATTTGCTCTTGTGAAGGCGAGGGTCACAAGCGCCGTCGCTCAGAGGAAGTTAAAGAAGACGGTAATTCTAATCGAAGGCCCGCCGGGATCGGGCAAGTCGGCGGTTGCGGCAAACGTCTGGGCTTCACTTTCCGTGGATCCAAAGGTGCCCGAGGGAAATATTGTCGTAGCCACAACCTCGGCGAGCCAGAGCTCAAATTGGCGCTTTCTTTTCAGCAAAGCGGCCGACGCGGGCGGCGGAGCCGGTGTTGTCGCAGCTGCAACTGGGTACACGCCGGCGACAACGGCGCAATTCGGCAATTTGCGTAGGCGCTTTCCGACCGCTTTTAAGAAAGAGGTCGATTGGCGGGACAATATGCGGATGCTGCGTTCATTGGCTCCGGATTTTCGCAGCGGTTCGAGAGACGACGAATTCCTCGTTTCGATAGTCGATGAGGCTCACGCGTTGATTAATCCGGAATACGTCGAGGGCGTCGGGCAGTTCGGCTTCGCGACAGCATTTGGTCCACAGGCCTACCATATCATGAGATCTTCAGTAATTAGCGTGTTTCTGATGGATGTTCGGCAGGGCTTCCGAGACCAGGAAAACACGACTATAGCGGATCTAAAGCGATGGGCGGGAGAACTTGGCGTGGAGATTTTCGAAGAGGTCAATCTAGCTGGAAATCAGTTCCGCTGCGCGGGATCAAAGGAGTATACCGATTGGATCGAGACGTTTCTCGGGCTAAATCCCCAAGAACCCGACAGGGCGACGCCAAATGAGGCGTCCGTCGCCAACATTGGCCAAGTGTATGAGGCAAAGCTTGGCGCGACAATTCAAGCGGCAGAAACACCTCAGGCCACATATTCTGGCCAAAACGACCGGAAAGTCAGTCGGCTTTTCCCGTTGGAAATAGAACTGTTCAATGATCCGGCTCATCTAGAGGCGGGACTTCGCGAGCAAATAGCCAAGGGAAACACAGCTCGCCTCCTTGCCAGTTACGGGCGCAAATGGAGGACAAAAGGCGTTCCGCTACCCCATAGCCTTCCAGGACACCTCAAGGACTTCGATGAACCATACACTGTTGACGGCAAAGTCCGCACCTGGAGCAAGATCTGGAATTTCCTTCCCAACCCCTCCGATTACACCCACTTCGTCCAGGCCCCGTTCGGATCAAAGATGTTTGAGGATCCGCTTTCCGAGGTGGGTTGCCCGTATGTTGTACGGGGATTCGACTTCGACTACGTTGGTCTCCTCTGGCTCGGTGATCTAAAATGGCGGGGTGATCGATGGGTCATTGGTACCGAGCAAGTGTTTGAGAGTGGAGTAAAGCGACTGACCTCCGCTGCTCGCAAAGAGGCGGAGCAAGAAGGGCCGGCGCACCTGGCACTTCTTCGAGCGACTCAAGAGGCCTACCGAATCTTGTTCACCCGTCCGCTGAAGGGCCTATACATCTGGTGTGAGGATCCTGAGACCAAGCATCACATCGACGGGGCGCTCAAAATGGCGTGAGGGGAACGTGCGGCTCCTCCGTATGACTGTGCCGACATACCGAGATATTACCATCTCGTCGAGGCGATGGCTGATCCGCTCGCACGGCGTCAGTTAGACCGCCCCACGACGTCAGTTAAAACTACCCACGTTTAGCGCGGGCTTTTCGAGCAGGCGTTGGTCTGCGTGAGCGTCAGTGGTGCTCAGACCTGTTACGCAGGTCCCACCTTGATCACCGAGCACCAGTACAGACATCTCATGAAGACATTTAATGACAGTGGCAGCATTGGCTGCGCGGCGATGAAGGCGGGTATGGATCGCAAGACCGCCCGTGGCTATCTCAAGCGCGGACACGGTCCGAGCAGCCCAAGACCACCGAGGTATTGGCAGACCCACGTCGATGCGTTTGCGGGCATTTGGCCGGAGGTGGTTCGATGGCTGGAAGACACGCCGGAGATCGAGGCCAAGGCCCTCTTCGAGCATTATCTCGCTCTGCGACCGGAGCAGCTGCCGGCCAACGGCCTTCGGACGTTCCAGCGACGCGTTACCCGCTGGCGCACACAGTTTGGGCCCCCGAAGGAGGTGTTCTTCCCGCAGGTTCGGGAGCCAGGAGCGAGCGCGCAGGTCGATTGGACCCATGCCCACAAGCTCGGCGTCACGCTGGCTGGCGTCGCTTATCCCCATTTGCTGTGCCATACGGTGCTTCCGTACTCCAACTGGGAGTGGGCCGTGCCTTGCCAGTCGGAGTCGGGCCTGTCGCTCAAAACAGGCCTCCAGGACGCTTTCTGGCGTTTGGGCGGCGTGACGCCTCAGGTCCAGACCGACCATAGCTCGACGGCTACACATCAACTTAAACGCGGGGCCGCCACGCGTGGCTTCAACGTCGACTACCTCGCCTTGTGCGAGCACCTGGGCACGAGCGCCCACACGATCAACCCGGGCCGGCCCGATGAGAACGGCGACGTCGAGGCGGCCCAGCGCCATCTAAAACGCCGGCTCCTAAATCACCTTATTTTGCGCGGTTCACGGGACTTTCCCTCGCTCGAGGCCTACGCCCTCTTCGTCTGCCAGGTCTGCATCGGTGCCAACGCACAGCGCTCCGTCCGCCTGGCAGAGGAGCTGCCGCGTCTAAGGCCCTTGCCGGCACTGCGGTATCCCGACGCCGAAGAGCACACCGTGCGGGTGTCCAGCTACTCCACCGCACGGATAAAAAACTGCGCCTACTCGGTTCCGGCGCGGCTGATCAACGCCCACCTGCTCGCCCGCGTGAGCGAGACGACGGTCAGTTTCCACCACGCCGGCATCGAGGTCGCGCGCTATCCGCGGGCCCACACCGGACAGGCCCGCATCGATTACCACCACATTATCGACTCGCTCGTACGCAAGCCTGGTGCATTCGCCCGGTATCTCTACCGCGAAGAGCTATTTCCGAGGCTCGTGTTTCGCCAGGCCTACGACCAGCTGGTCGTAGCCGCGCCCGCCCATGCCGATCGCCACTACGTGGCCCTCCTGGCTCTGGCAGCGCGGTCGGACGAGTCTAAGGTCGCCTCCGTCCTGGGCGCGCTGCTCCGCGCAGGCGAGGTGCCACAGGCGAGCGCCGTGGAGGCACAGTTGCAGGCAGCCCCGTTGTCCGCACGACATCTCGCGGTCTTCGTGCCCGAGCTGCTTAGCTACGACCAGCTCGTCCAGGAGGTGGTCGCATGAGCGCCGTCGCACTGCCGATCCTCATGCGCAGTCTGGGACTAACGACCATGGCCCGTGAGCACGACGACGCCCTCGCCAGGGCTGAGGCCGAGAACTGGGGCTATCCGCACCTGCTGCGCCACCTGGTTGAGACCGAGGCTAACGAGCGGCTTCGTCGCCGTGTGGAGCGCCTGCTCAAGGCCTCCCGCCTGCCCGCAAGCAAGACCATGGCGAGCATCGAGCCCGCGCGGCTTCCCGACAAGGTTCGCCGCCAGTTGCCGACGCTCCTCACGGGCGAGTTCATCCGCCGCGGCGACAACTTGCTCTGCTTCGGGTTGCCCGGCCGAGGCAAGACCCTGTTCTTGGCCGCCCTCTGCCGAGAGCTCATCCAGCAGCACCAGATGTCGATTCTCTACACCACCGCCCACAGGATTGTCACCGAGCTCCTCATCGCCAAGCGCGATCTAAAGCTTGAGCGGCTGATCGCCAGGCTCGAGCGTTTCGACGCCATCGCCATCGACGACCTCGGCTACACCCAACAGTCCCGCGAGGAGATGGAGGTCCTCTTCACCCTCCTCGCAGAGCGCTACGAGAAGAAGAGCGTCCTCATCACCTCCAACCTCGTCTTCAGCCAGTGGGACCAGATCTTCAAGGATCCCATGATGACTATGGCCGCCGTCGACCGCCTCGTGCATCACGCCGTCATCCTCGAGTTCACCGGCGAGAGCATCCGCGCCAACGCCGCAAAGAAGCGACAAACTTAATCGAGATTGAGAGCCAATATATGGATTGAACCGCTGGCTGAGGCGTTATCAATGGAAGTGCAACATGTCATCGGAGCTCACAGTAACCATGGCGGCTCGCAAGACACTGATCGCTGAACTCTATTTCGATCTCAAACGATCTGGCTTTGGTTTCGAGTTCCCCAACGAGGCGTTTTCTGAGCCTGATCAGAAGACTGAGGAGTACCTAGCATTCTTCGAAGAACACGGCTGCGCTGTTCCGGAGACGGTGGCGGAGTTCTACAGGCAGGTTGGTAGCGTCAATTTCATTGGTTTGTCGTCGAGTTGGGACGATGCCGAGTATCCCGATGCCCTAGACATCATGCCGTTAGAGGCCGCTTTTGATGAGTTCAAGGAACGATATGTCGACTCAGCCGAGGAAAAAAAGTTCTGCATCGAGACGTATGGCGGATTCTATTTCCCTCTAAGTCCGGACTATTACCACAAGCAGAACATAAGTGGTGGTGAAGCGTATGGATTCGTCATCCCATCCAAAGAGAGTGATCCCCCTATTCTCAACATGCCCTGGAAGCTTCGCTTTACCGAGTACATTGACTTTGCCGTCTCTCGCCGGGGCTTTCCAGGTCTAGGATTTCTTCGGAAGACTCACGATACCGACAGCGGTTAAGCAGAAGATCATGGACGCGGACTCGGGCCGGCTCCTGCGGCAAGCTTGGTCGCTCCTGTCCTCGGAGCCGGCCAAGACATCAATTCTGCATTCATCTCCCAATCCAGCAACCGATGGCGGTTTCTTATTGTCGTCACCGATCGAGCGGCGCGTTGCGCCGCACCCCTCAACACGCGTAACTGTCGTTACCGCTGATCCGCGTCACCCCGATCACTACAGACTCCTTGAATGGCTCGGCGAGCCCTATACGACCCCGAAGCGACCCATCTCGCCGTAATCAACCCAAGGCTCAAATCGGCCACGGAAAAAGTTCTACACTTTGTTCTACACCCGCGCTCTGATTTTGGGCGGAATTGGCCGGTTTTGGGCGGTTTAGAAATCTCATAAATTGGTGTGTTCCCCTCTGTAGCGGCGTTTGACGTAATTGAGCGGTGAATACGCTTTCGACCTCAGAAGCCTGTGTCGAAAGACATGGGGTGCGCCGTCGCACCGCACAAAGAGACTTGAACCGGGCGCTGGACCACTACGAGGCTGTCGTCTGACGATCATCCACTGCGGCTAGGAAAATGGCAGCCCCGATTCTGAAAGCGCGGCGCGATGCCAGGAGAGCGTGCAGACTATCGGTTCCTCAGGGGAAAGCTGGACCTTCGAAACGTAGGGGCTGGGGTCGAGCCGGTTGACTGTGACCTCGTGGGCGCCTGCTCGAGGGAAGCCCCTGGAACTGCAACGACGCGCCGCTCAACGGAGGATGGCGCACCGACACATGGATCCGCAGTGGCGCAGACGCAAGTTCGACTGATTGTTATGTAATTGCATTGCGTCAGATGCGTTTGGGCTCGATCGCGACTCACGCACCAGACACGCTGCGGGCCGATGTCCGAAGCTGTATTCATCAGCTATGCCTCACAGGACGCAGATGCGGCAAAGCGGATTTGTGAGAGCCTGCGCGCTGAGGCCATCGAGGTGTGGCTCGACCAAGACGAACTGCTTGGCGGGGATGCCTGGGAAAGCAGGATTAGGCAGCAGATAAGGGATTGCGCCCTCTTCATGCCCGTCATCTCGGCGCATACGCAGGAGAGGCCCGAGGGGTTTTTCCGCCTCGAATGGCATCTCGCGGAACAGCGCACCTACTCGATGGCGCATGACCAGCCCTTCCTGATCCCGGTCATTGTGGACGACACGGCTGATGCCGCGGCACGGGTTCCGGAACGCTTCAGGGAGCGGCAGTGGACCCGGCTGCCAGGAGGCCGGACGCCCCGCGCCTTTTGCGAGAGGGTGAAGGCGCTGATGAACGGGCCGAGCGCGGAGCCGGGCCGGCCGGCGACGGTCCCCGCGCTTCGGCCTAGGAGTACTAGGCCCTGGATCATTCCGGCCGTGGCCAGTTTGGCAGTACTGACGACCTTGATCTCATGGATAATCCTGGGCAAACGGGACAATGTCGTGGCGATTGCGCCGCAGGGCCCCGTGGCGGCGCCGCTTTCCGAGGCCCGCGACCTTGTGCAGCGGGCCAACGCGATCCTCGGCAGGCCCGGCGAGAAGGACAGCGAGATGCTGGGCGCCGCAGAGGAATTCTACAGCAAGGCGCTCGAACTGGATCCCTCCGATGCCGACACGTGGGCCGGGGCTGCCCGGCTCGATGCCCAGACGGTGTTCCTCCATCAGGACGTGTCCGAGGCGCGGCGGGAGCGCGCGAAGCAGCGGGCGGACCGCGCCATCGCGCTCGCGCCTGACTCTCCCGCCGCCCGGCGCGCCCAGGCCTGCGTCTTTGCATTCGCGGACGGATCCCCAGCGATGCTTTCCGAGGCCGAGAGGATCTATCGCGAGCTCCTCCCGGCGGCCAAGGACGACAAGGCATTCGTGAGTGAGTATGGCCTCGTGCTGCGTCAGGAGCACAAGTTTGCCGAGGCGGGTTCGCTCATAGAGAAGTTCGGGTCCGCCGAGGATGCGGGATGGATCTACTGCCGCGCGGGAAAATACGACGATGCGAACCGCATCGCGGACCAGCTGCTCGCCAAACATCACACGCTGGGCGCCGTCCTGCTGAAGCTGGATGTCGTTTATTTTGGCTTCGAGGACTTTTCCGCGACGCAGGCTGCCATAAGCCTGTTTACGCCGGAGGAGCTCATGAAGGACGCGCCCGCCATGAATGCGGCTCATGGCGCGCTGTGGGGGCATGACTACGACAAGGCGATCGCGATACTGAGGGCATTCCCGCAGGAGTTCCTGTTCACCTTTGGATTCGGCGGCCCGAAGCGGTACATGATCGGACTTGCCCATGAAAAGGCGGGCCGTCCCGAGGCGGCACAGGCGGAATGGCGTGTCTCGCTGCAACAGGTGCAGGACCGCCTGAAGGCCAAGCCGGACGATCCGGAGATGCTGGGAATGGAGGCTCTGCTGCAGGCATGCCTTGGGGAGCGTGAGGAGGCGGAGCGGAACCTCGTCCTCTACCGCAGCCTCGCCGGCCCTCGCCCGGCTTCGGCGCCCGATGAGATGGAGCTCTTCATACTCCTGCGGCTGGGCCGCAAGGATGAGGTCCTTTCCAAGGTTGCGGCGTTCCTCAACGCAAGGCCGCAGGGATATGAGTTTCTGCACAGCGACCTGCGTTTTGACGTCGATTATGATTCCCTGCGCGGCGATCCCCGGTTCGACAGGCTGCTTCGCGACTCCTTGCCCCCGTTTGCGAAGCCGTTTGATGTGGTCGCCGCAAAGTGATCGGTCCATGAAGCCTGCAGACGCCATGTGCCTTCCACCTTGGGCAAACACGCCATTCGCGCGCCAGGGCGGCCGGTGTCCGATACGTAAAACGATGTAATGCGCCCTCTTTCCCAGGAACGGCTCCCCATCGAGACTTGGCGCCGACGGCGGGCCTTCCCGGCGCCCTCATCTTGCGAGACTCTTGAGCGACATACTATAGAAATCAATTCGGGTCCCCGTCCGCGCACCCCGACGCTTCGGGCCAGGATCCTGGCGCAGCTTCCAAGCCGAACATAAACATCAGGACTAAGGCATCGAACCCATGGATACACCCACCCCCCATCAAAGGCTCGGACTCGAATTCACGGAGAGAATGTGCGGATTCCTCGTCCCTGGGCCCGGCGGCGACTTCGGCGAAATGGAGGCCCGGAAGCCGCCCGCCGCCGTTCCCTTCGAATTCACGGTCAACGTCAGCACGGACGACCTTGACCGCATGATCGAGGGGCCGGGGCACGAGGCGCAGATAACGGGTGCGGTCACGGCACCGAGCCTGTCCGGCACGCCGATGACCCTCTCGGCCAGCGTCTTCACGCTCTTCGACGAGGATCCCGACCGCGTCGAGACGAGGACCATGGGCTATCGGCTCCGGATGGAGGGTTCGGAGGGAAGAAAGCTCTTCCTCAAGGGATTCAAGTACATCCGCGAGGAAAACATGCTCCACGTCTGGCATGACACGACGACGCTGTACATCACGCTCCACGAGGGCGTCGATGCCTCCGGGCCTGTCGTGGGTCGCGGAATCCTCCACATCGAGCCGGCTGACTTCCTCAGGGAGCTCACGACTCTCAAGGTCACAAATGCGGCGGACAAGAGTGAGCAGCTCGGCGGCATGGCCCGCTTTGGAAGCTCATTCGCCGGTGTGCTCTGGCGCCACTATGGCGGGATCTTCGTGGGGCCGACGGCCTTCGACCCTGAAGCCAAGCCGAGGCTCAAGAGGCCCCTCCGCGCGAAGCCGCCCGAATTTCACCCGTTCAGGACCGAGGACGGCCTCGTGCTCCAGCTCACCCGGTACAACGGGGGAGGGAAGGGTCCTGTGATCGTTTCGCCCGGGCTGGGTGTATCCAGCCTCATCTTCTCAATCGACACGATCGGGACCAACCTCCTGGAATTCCTCTTTGAGCGGGGCTACGATGTCTGGCTGCTGGACTTTCGAACGAGCATCGCCCTTGGGACCGCCGGCGGCCAGTGGGACGGTGACCAGGTTGCGAGGTACGACTATCCCGGCGCGGTTGCCAAGGTGCGCGAGGTCACCGGGGCCGAGAGCGTGCAGTTCGTGGTCCACTGCTGGGGCGCCAGCACGTTCTTCATGGCCATGCTTGCCGGGCTGAAGGGCGTGCGCTCCTTTGTCTCCTCGCAGATTGGGGCCCACTTCCACTCGCCCGTCGATGTCAACCTCAAGACCGGGCTCCATGTCCCGCAGATCTTCGACGCACTGGGGGTCAAGAGCCTCGACGCCTATGCGAGCACCACGGAAAGCTGGTGGGAGAAGCTCTACGACCAAGCGCTGAAGATGCCTGCGCTCCTGTTTGCCCAGGGCCGGTGCACGAGCGCGACCTGCCACCGCATCACGTTCATGTACGCCTCGCTGTACTGCCACGAGCAGCTGAACGAGGCGACGCACGAGAACCTGCACGAGCTTTTCGGGGTGGGCAACATGCGCTCGTTCGAGCATATCGCCGCGGTCGGCAGGGCGGGCCACCTGGTCGACTTCTCGGGAGGGGACGTCTACCTTCCCCACCTGGAGCGATTGAACCTTCCCATCGCCTGGGTGCACGGCGGGGAGAACCACTGCTTCCTCCCAAAGGGCACCGAGGAGACCTTCGAGCTCCTCTGCTCGAGGTTCGATCCCGCGCAGTACTCCCGCCACGTCATTCCCGGCTATGGTCACATCGATTGCATCTTCGGGAAGAACGCCTCTGTGGACGTGTTTCCCCATATTGTCGCGCATCTCGACAAAACGAACTAATGGACGAGACGTTTGATGCCGTCGTGGTAGGATCCGGGTTTGGCGGCTCGATCAATGCGCTCCGCCTGTCCCAGGCAGGCAAGCGGGTGCTGGTCCTCGAGCGGGGCAGGCGCTATCCACCCGGATCGTTTCCGCGCGACCCCTCCAAGGCCGACGAAATTCTCTGGCGCTATCCGAGAAGCTCGAAGGCGCAGGGCCTCTACGACGTCCGATTCATGTCGGGCGTGGGCACGGTGACGGCGAGCGGGGTGGGGGGCGGCTCGCTGATCTACGCCAACATCCACATCCGGCCCGACCCGGTCGTCTTTGAGGATCCCCGGTGGCCGCGGTCAATCAACCGCGCGATGCTGGATCCCCATTACGACAGGGTGGCGGAGTCGCTGGGCATCGGGCCGCTGCCCGAGTCGGTCAACGTGGTGAAGCGCCAGGCTTTCCAGAGGGCCGCCCGGGAATCCGGGAGGCCGATCTTCGACCCGGACATGGCCGTCAGCTGGAAACAGCCCGAGGATCCGCGGCGCCAGGCGTGCCGCTTTTGCGCAGAGTGCGAGTTTGGATGCCAGTACGGGGCGAAGAACACGCTTGATTTCACGCACCTTCCGGAGGCGGAGCGGCTTGGGGCCCGCGTCCGGCCCAGGGCCCTTGTCACCCGGGTCGCACCGGCCGCCGGGGGATATGAGGTGCATTTTACCGACTTGGAAACGGGAGAGGGGGCAACGGTGCTCGGCAGGAGGGTCGTGCTTGCGGCGGGCACGCTGGGCACGACGGAACTCCTGCTGCGCTGCCGCGATGAGGCCAAGACCCTGCCCAAGCTGAGCTCGCGGCTCGGATTTGGATACTCCGCCAACGGCGACTTCCTCGGGTCGATCCAGAACAGCGCGGCGGATCTGGATCCGTGGATGGGCACAGATGTCACTTCGGTCATCCGTTACTTCGACTCGAGCCCCGGGTTCACGATGGCAGCCCCCACCTACAACAGACCCGCGATGAACGTCCTGGCCTCCCTGGGCCAGCCCAAGCCGGGGTTCCTGCGGTTCTTCTCGCCGCTGCTCTGGCCCGCGATGAACTTCCTCTTGCCGTGGATCCTCCGATTGGGCCTGCTCAGCAAGCCGAGCCGGTTCAAGGCGCGGAACGCCGGGGATCCCTCGCGGATGACCGAACTCTTCGCGATCGGCCGGGATAACGCCAACGGCGCCATGTCGCTTCGGGGTGGCAAGCTGGATGTCGCTTGGGACTATCTCAGGGAGAACCAGGAGCTGGTCGCGCGGATGACCGGGGCGATGCAGGAGGTGTCGCGGGCGTACAAGGGGACTTTTTCCACCATCGCGACCTGGGGCCTCTTCCAACGCGTCATGACCGTCCATTCGCTCGGGGGCTGCCACATCTCGGATTCGCCGGAGACGGGAGTCGTGGCGACGAACGGCGAGGTTTACGGCTATCCGGGGCTCCATGTCTCCGACGGCTCGATCATACCGTCATCCATCGGCTTCCATCCCGCGATGACCATTGCGGCCCTGTCCGAACATATCGCCCAGGCGGTGGTGCGAGGCCTCTGACGCCATTTGTGAATGAATATCCCGAGTCCCCGGGGCGTGTCCCCGATGAAAGCGAGGCGAGCCTATGAACAATGATGTCATTGTGATCGGAAGCGGATTCGGCGGGGCGATCGTCGCCTGCCGCCTGGCAGAGGCTGGCTACAAGGTGCTGGTGCTAGAGCGGGGCCGCCGCTGGGACAAGAAGACCACGGACAAGGCGACGGGCTATCCAAGGAAGCCGGACGACCCGTGGGTCTGGGACCATGAGCATCCGGAGAAGATGAACGGCTGGCTGGATCTCCGCGTGTTCGAGCACATGGCGGTGGCCCAGGGCGCGGCGGTGGGGGGCGGATCGCTGATCTATGCCAACATCTCGTGCGAGGCGCCGCCGCATGTCTTCGACGAGCCGACATGGCCCGACGAAATCAACTTCGGTGAGTTGAAGCCCTATTACGACAAGGTGGCCGCGATGATGAACGTCCAGCGGATACCCGACAACCAGTGGACGGATCGCATGAAGCTGATGAGGGACGCCGCTGTAAAGATCGGGAAGGGTGACCGCTTCAAGCCCCTCGAGCTGGCGGTCACATTTGATCCTGACTGGAACTATGGAATCAACGACCCGCATAATCCGAACAAATCAAGGACCTTCATCAACGAGCAGGGAGTCGAGCAGGGAACCTGCATCCACCTCGGAAACTGCGACATCGGATGCGATGTCAACGCCAGGAATACGCTGGATCGCAATTACATACCCAAGGCCGAGAAACACAGTGCGCAGGTCCGGCCGCTGCATCTTGTGACGGACGTTTCCCCCATGGCGGGAGGCTACCGGGTTTCCTATGATGAGCTCAAGGACGGCACCAGGATCCCCGGCCAGGAAACGGCGCGGCTCGTCGTCATCGCCGCCGGCTCGCTGGGCTCGACGGAGCTGCTCCTGCGTTGCCGGGACATCAACCGCAGCCTTCCCGGGATCAGCCGGTTTCTGGGCCGGGACTGGAGCAGCAATGGGGACTTCCTGACGCCGGCCTTCTACAAGGACCGCGTCCTGGATCCCACCAAGGGTCCCACCATCTCGAGCGCGATCGACTTCCTCGACGGAAGCGAGAAGGGACAGCGATTCTGGATCGAGGACGGCGGCGTTCCCAGCCTCCTGGGCGACTACCTGCTCACGAAGACGAAGACCCCCCAAAAAAACGTTCTCGCAAAGGCCTTGATAGATTCGATCCAGCAGCTGCTGCGCAATTCGGATCCGTTCAAGAACGTCATGCCCTGGTTCGCTCAGGGAATGGACGCGGCTAACGGTCAGCTCGAGATGAAGCGGCCCTGGTGGTTCTTCGGCTCGCGTCGCCTCGACCTGAAATGGGACATCGCCGCCTCGCTGCCCATGGAGGACGCGATCGTGAAGATGCACGAGACGCTGTCGGAGAAAACCGGCGGCGTTCCGCTTGTGCCACCCACGTGGTCGCTGATGAAGTACCTCGTGACTCCCCATCCTCTGGGCGGGTGCAGCATGGGCGATACCCCTGCTGAGGGCGTGGTCAGCCACACGGGCGAGGTTTTCGGCTGCCGGAACCTCTATGTCTCCGATGCTGCGATCATACCCGAGGCGCTTGGGGTCAATCCATCACGCACAATCGGCGCATTGGCCGAACGAATTGCCAAGATCATCGTCAGCGAAGGCCGCTGACGCCCGCCCGCCCGCCGCCTAATTCAATAAGCCAGGAGCGCGAAACGAAACGTTGTGAACTGAGCTGAGCAATCCGCAGGCCTCGCCTTGCTTCCCCGAGATTCACAGCACGGGTTTCAAATGAAAATTCAGTGCCCACCGGCGACCATTCCGCGGCGCAATGGATTCCGCAATTTCAGGTCGACGTTCGCGGTCTGCATATTCGCGGCTTTCAGCCTGGCGGCTACAGGCAAAGCGGATCAGGCAACTGCGCCTGGAAGGCCGCCTTTCCCACGCGACCCGTCGAGGACGATCAACTTGGGCAGCTTGAAGGGGCAGAGTTACCTTGAGACGATGCAATCAAGTGGGAGTGGGATCTTCGACAAGACGAATGCCGATGACGGCGAGAGGGTAACCATAGCCACTCCGGCGCAGATTGCATCGGCAATCGGCCAGTGCGATCCGATTGTCGGGCAGAGGATATACGGCTCCTTCAGCGGCGGTATGGCGGCATTTCAGTCGATCGTCGCCCACATCCAGGGGCAGTCGCTCTCTCCCCAGACGATTCGGGCGACCCTGCAGCCCTTCATTACGGGCCTTGCGGCGAAAGCCGAGGCCAACATTGCATTGGACTCGACCGCTGCGCTCGCACTCTTGGCCAGCGGCTCGGGGACTCTCGTTCAAATTGACCCTGGTAACTGTTTCTATAACGTCGGATATCAGAGTCCGATCGTTGAATCCGGGCGAAGCTTCGGTGCCACCAGAAGCCGAGCCGTATTGGATGCTTCTGATTACTATTATCTCAATGAAGTGGGATCGTATCTAAAGCCGAACGCGGCCATGGATACTTCGGCGTTCTACCACGCCATATTGAGGCTTCTGACCAACAGCGACGCGTCCGGATTCGCCGGCCTCGATCCCTCCGGGCAAACTGCCGCCACCGATTTCATGACCGTTTACACCGCCGAGCTGGACCGCCACATAATGGCTGGCCTGAACCCCCAGTCGGATCCCTGGGAGATTGATATCGCCGAGGTCACCCTGCTGGCGAATTACTGCGCCGAATCGGGGATGGTCATCCGGAATGGGGTGCTTGCGCAGGCCCCCATTACCGCATTTGCCAGCAGGGGATCGATCGGCGAATCGCGGGACGATTTCGTGAGTCTCGCCACCCAAATAACGTCCTTCGAGAGCTTGAGCGCCAACCACCCCAACTTAGTTCAAGCAATCATCGATATTACCCCTATTCAGGATCCGGCAATTTTATCCCAAGTGAAGGGCGACATTCTCAGGCGTTTCCTTGTCTACATGAATCGCCCGGAATTTCAGGGCGATGTTCAGAGGCATCCGTCCGATTTGGAAAACGCCATGGCAAGTTTCTTGGCGCAGGTCAGGGTCGACGCGGGTCCGATCACCCAATACCTGGTTGCAGCACACTGAGGTGGTCCCCAAGAGTGGGACATCGGGGGTCGCTCAATCCAGAAGGGCAGCAGAGCCAAGCGATCTATGTCCTGCTGAGTACAAATTCCCAGTACGCGGCTCCTGCGATCAAACGCTGCGCGGGGTTCGCCGGGCCCACTACGATACCGGCCGGAATCTGATCTCCGATATCATAGACAACGACACCATATAATTCGATGACGGGTCCTGGATTCACCCCATTCCAGACAAGCGTGTTCCCTTGTACCGTCACTCTCGTAGGGGTCCCATCGGGGTCACAAACCACGCCGCCTTTCACAAATCCAAGCGCTTTACCGGCTCTGTCACGAATTGAGCCTTTGTCTTCGAAAGTAAACAACAGGTTGTTATATACGTCGGTCAATGTGTACATAAGTGCTTGGGCTTGGTTGATAGAGCGATGAATTGCGGAATGATTGGACTTGCCCACGGGCTACCTCAAAGAATTTAAAAAAGCGAAATAATCGCTTCGGACTGACAGGGGTACCGGAGTTGATTCTCGGCCGGCAGGCGGGCGTGAATCAGCCCGCGAGCATCGCGGCCGCGACAGGTGGGATGATCGAAAGTTGGACCAGGCCGTGCCTGGGCGGGTCGACGGGTGGGCTCACGTGGGATCCTGAGGGGGAGTTGCCTGGCACGTGGAAAAAATCCGCGCGGTCGCGACTTCGAGACTTCCATAAGCCCGGCAACCGGGCGCAGGAGTTTGACCGTGCAAACGAAACGTCAACCCTTGGCTGGCCGGGATGGACAAGCTGCCTTTGGCCCTTTCAGTATTGGCGCGGCCGATGCTTTCCTTGACGCAACAAATTGGGGCGACGCCGCGTCGGCTCCTGGCATGGGGCTTGGCCCTTGGGGTTGCGTTTGCGGGAATGACCGGGTGCAGGGAGCAGATATCCGCAGCCAATGGGGGAAGGAGCGACTCGTCACCTCCCTACAGCCTTCCTGACCTCTCGAGCCCGCTGTTTTCAGTCGCGGTCGGGGCCGATGGCCTCGAGGGTTGGGCGGCCGGCACTGGAGGGGCCATACTGCACAGCACCGACGGGGGAAGGAGCTGGCAGCGGACCATGGGTTTGTCCTCGAGGTCGGAGCTTCGGTCGATTGCCTTCGCCGCGGGCGGCAAGGTCGGCTTTGCGGTGGGCAATTCCGGGACCATCCTGCGCACAGAGGATGGGGGCGTTGCCTGGATCAGGGTAGCGGAGATACCGCCGCTCCTCGGGCTTCGCTCCGTCGCCGTCTCTTCCGACGGCCAGCATGGCTGGGCCGTGGGCAAGGCGGGCGCCATGCTCCGCACGGACGACGAGGGCAGGACGTGGCAAAAGGTTGCCGGGGTCCCCGAGGACTTTACGCTTCAAGCGGTCCTTTTCGCTGCCGACGGCGAGCACGGCTGGGCTGCCGGGGACGACGGCGTCCTGATCCGGACGGCCGATGGCGGGCGGAACTGGTCCATGGCGAAGGGTATAGCCAAGTCGGAATACCTGATGTCGGTCTCCTTTGCCGCCGACGGCCTGCATGGGTGGACCGTCGGGGACTACGGAGCCATCTATCACACCACGGATGGCGGACAGGTCTGGCAGAAGGACACCGATACCCTCACGGATGACTACCTGAATTCGGTCAGGTTTTCGGCCGATGGCCTGAACGGTTGGATTGGCGGCGACGAAGGGACCATTCTTCATACGGCGGATGGCGGAGCCAGCTGGCGGAAGATTCCCGGCATTCCGACGGAAGAGAACATCTTCTGCGTGGTATTCACGCCGGAGGGCGATGTGGGTTGGGCGGTCGGGGACCGCGGCGCGCTTCTCAGGAGCGCCAATCGCGGTGATGCCTGGGAAAAGGTGGCAGGCCCTCCCGATGAGGAGGCGCTAACCTCCGTCTTCTTCGCCGCGGACGGGGAGCGCGGATGGGCCTCGGGCGCAGAGGGTGCGGTCCTGCGAACGGTCGACGGCGGCCTGACCTGGACGGGCTCATCGGGCATGATACCGGGCGCGCAGCTCCACTCGGTCGCGTTTGCGCCGGATGGTCAACGCGGCCTGGCCGTGGGAGGAGCGGGGCTCATCCTGCGAAGTGGAGACGGGGGGCAAAGCTGGCAGAAAATCGCCGATACACAGACCAGTCAGGCCCTTCGATCGGTTGCCTTTGCCGCCGACGGAAACCGCGCCCTCGTCGTCGGCACAGCGGGAACGCTCTTGACCAGTTCCGATGGCGGCGGGACGTGGCAGAAGCATCCCGGCGTCCTGACCGGCGACGACCTTAACTCCGTGGCCGTTTCCCCCGACGGTGAGCGCGGCTGGGCTGTCGGCGGCAATGGCACCATCCTTCGCACCACCGACGGCGGCCAGAAGTGGCAGAAGGTGCCCGGTGTCGTCACCCAGCATGAATTGAGGTCGGTGGCGTTCACGCCCGACGGCGCCAACGGCTGGGCAGTAGGCGACTTTTCAACGGCGCTTCGAACGACGGACGGGGGCCAGACATGGCAGGCCGTCGCGGGAGGGGCGTCGGCCTTGTCGGCAAACTCGGTGGCCTTTGCCTCCGACGGCCGGCACGGTTGGGCCGTCGGCAGCAATGGCACCGTCTTTCGGAGTGTCGACGGGGGCCAATTCTGGTGGCAGGTCGATTATGATGAGAGGAAGGGTGCCCTCAACTCAGTGGCGACCTCAGCCGACGGCCAGCGCGTCTGGGCGGTGGGGGAGATTGGGACAATCCTTCACTCGTCGTCCATGGAAGGGGACCATAGGCCCTTCGATGGCCAGGTCTCGGTCACCCTGGAGGACGACGGCGGAGACCTGAGGCCGGTCGTCGGCCTTCCCGGCCGAAAGGTGCAGGCGCCGCTCATTGTCCTACTCAGGCTCTCGGGGCCAAAGGCCACGGGTGACCTTGCCCAGGTCTTTGAGCGGCAGTTCTACTTTGGCCAGCCCTACCGGGGCTGGAAGAAGGATGAACTCGGCGCAGGCGTCTACACGGGGCACGTCGAGGTGTTCGACGGATGGAACGTGGTCAGCCAGGATTTCCAGTTTGGCAACGGCCTGTGGGCCCGCTTTGTCGGGTTCATGGGATGGGATATCGCCTTGTCCCAGCCGCTCACGTTCGCGAAGGACGACTCCACCCGGAACCTGGCGCTCGTCGTCGGCATATATTGCCTCGTGATCCTGGGACTCTTTGCGTTCAGGCCGTTCGCCTTCGTGTATTGGCACGAGAGGGCGGCGCCGATCATTGCAACGCTGCCTTTCCCCGCGAAGGCCACCGACAAGGTGACCCAGCTGGCTGGACTATTCCTCATCACGCGGTCGCGGGCATTGGATGCCGTCGTGCGCCGCTATGCAGGCCTGGCGCTCGCCGAGCTTGAAAGGATGCCGGAGGCCGCCGCGCGACCCAGATGGGTCGCGGCGCCGTTCCAGATCGAGGACGAACTCTTCGGCACATCCACCCGCCCGTTTGAGAAGCCTGCGTCCATGCCGGATGACACGATCTACATCCGGGGACTCACGGAACTTGAGAAGTACCTCGTCAGGGAACGCTGGTGGCTTTCCATCGAGGGCCCGGGTGGCGTGGGAAAGTCCGCGCTGGCCTTCCAATTGGCACGCTGGTTTGCGGCACCCGAACCGCAGAGCCGCTTCGACCTGCCCCAGGCTATTCCCGTTTTCGTCCGTTCGCCAAAGGGCGGGCTGGACGAGGAGGCCCTGGCAGAACTCAAGCGAATCCTCGGCCTTCCAAAGCTGTCGACGCAGTTGTCCGACGCGCTCCTCTGCCAGAGGCGGGTCCTGGCACTCATCGACGGCGTCTCCGAGAAGACGTCGGACCTGGGCGCCCTGGAACTGGCCCAACTGAACCCCGCCAAGGGCGCGGCCCTGACGCACCTTGTGGTCATGACGAGCCGCCGAAGGATCCAGATCGCCGAGGTCGTCAAGGTGCTCCCGAGCCCTGTCGACCTCGGGAGCATGGATTCCGTCCTCAACCGGTACCTGGATGACGTCGTCGGGGCGGGACGGTTCAGTCCCGAGCAGCGGGAGGCCATCCGCGACTCACTCAAGCATATCATGAAAGAGCTTTCGGGGGAGGGTGGGGCCGAGCCCCATATCCCGATGGTGTTCGTAAAGCTCATCATCCAGCGGGCGGACCTCGTCCTCGCCAAGGACCCGGTGCCGGGGGCGCCCGACGCGGGGGAGGCCTCCCTGCCGAGGGACCTTGCCGAACTCGTCGATGGCTACCTGGCGAGCCTGCTTGAGGCGAGGCCCGATAGCGTGGCCGAGGCGGGGCACGCGCGGCGGGCTGCGCTCGCCTGCATCGGGCTGGAGGGACTGCCCAAGTGGAGGCCCCTCGCGGCCTATGCTTCAAAGTCGGTTTCGCCCGACCACCTGGAGACGCTGGTCACGACGGGCCTCATGGTGAGGGACAGCGCCGACGTCGGAGATCCCCTCTACAAGTTCGCGCTGGACCCCATTGCGGATTACCTTGCGGCGAAGGAACTGGTGCTGGCGGTTCGGGACGCGAAGATGACGCCTGGCGAGCTAAAGGCGCTCACATCCCATTTTGTCCAGGGCTCGGATGTCGCGGCTAAGGTTGCGCAGGTGGCGCGGGCTCTTGGCGTCACGCTCTCCTGATGTTTAGTTATCCGGAGGAACGCAATGGTCCAAGGGAAGCATTTGTCGGGGCGGTCGGACAGCTCCAAGATTCAAACCATCGAGGCTGATGCTTTTGGCGCCGCTTCACCCACTTCCGCGCTCGAAGCTTATTCCATAGCGGCAAGGTCGATTTCGTGCCCCGGCTTAATTAAGGCTATCGCCCAATATGATCCGCGACGTACCTAAAAGTATGTGATTTTCTCGCTAGCCCAACGTCAGACTGAAATGCTCCAACTATCACTGCGTCGATTAGATTAATGCAACTTGGGCGCCTATATTCTCAATTAGTAACATTCCTAAACACATGCTTGCCGCCATTTCCGAAGAGGCGGTCTTAAATGCCATTGTCCAGATCATCGCCGCCGCAGTCGGTGCTCTCATACTTCCGGGCATCCAGTGGCTTTTGCGACGGTCCCGATCGGGGCAAAATGCTGCCAATCCCAATGGTCCGCGGGTGCCACGCTGGCTGATCATCTCGAGCAGCATCGTCCTCGGACTTGGATCACTTTGGTTGGCTGTCCGATTAGTCGGATTCGGGACATGGCAAGTCACCTACACGGAAGTTACCTCGAGCGGTTCCCCGCATCTCATGCGTCCGGAACCCTGGTTCCAGTTTCCTCAACGTAAATCGGACAACAATTCTTCAGCAGACGGCGACTTCTTTGTCCCAGATGGTCAAATTCTCGATCATTTTGATCAGAAATTCGGCGCTGAAGTGGACAACGATTCGAATCGGGCCAAACAAAACGGCCATGTTTTTCTGAGTCAACACGACCTCAGCAAGATCGACGATCGGCACTTTCATTTCAGCGGAGTCAACAACGGCGGGAGCTTCAAAGTGCTTCTCGATATTTTCACCACTGACGTGGTTAGAGTTCCCATCACCAAAGAAGAACACCACTGGGTGAAGTTCATGCTCATCACCGTGGATGTTCCAAGGAATGCTACGGATGCGTTCGTCACAGGGAAACTCCTTGGAAAATCGTTTCGCTTTTCTGTCCCAGTGCCTGAGTCCGATGCCCGCGATCTGAGATTCGTGCTGACCAACCGGGAAGAACCCGTTCCAGAAGCTCCCGACTATAACCGATATTGGTACCGCCTAGTCTCCGATTGAGTGGTCAGACCAAGGCCGTTCTGCACGCCGGGTGCCCGTTGAAATCCGAGGAAAGCTTGAATTTTATCCCGAGGAACCGGAGTTCGCCCCCGGGGCGTTCACGGCGACGGCTCCTTTCTTGAAAATCTGGAGCAGGCTTTCCAGGAACGTGAAGAAAACGTCGGCGGCATAGCCCACGAGGAACGCCTCCGCAAACGGCGGATAGGTGATCCCCTGGGGAGTCAGGTTGTTGAACAGGCCGACCACGAGGCCGCCGATGCCGGCAATGAGGAGCCGGGCGATATGGCGGTTGTTGCCGACGAGCGTCCTGTTCTTCAACTGGTCCTCGTACGCGCGAAGGAGATAGGCGCACGCCCCGAGGATGGCGTACAGCATGGGAAGGATGCACGTGGCTATGGCGCCATAGTAAACGGTCACCTTCTCCTCCACGCGGTTTCCATTGGCCCGCACATCCTGGTATTGGCTGACGAGGTCCGTCAGCTCCTCGGCCAGGCGACGGTCGAGGCCCGCGTGGAGCTCGAGGGAGGGCTTGTCGGGGGGCTTTGCCGACGAGGTCCTGCTCTCCTCGGAATCCAACACGACAAACCTGAGCTGCTTCGAGTAGCCGTTGATCTGGCGCATCGTGGCTGCGAAGAGCTGCAGGTCGCCGATCACGTCGTGATCGGACAGTCCTGGAGGCGTCTTATCGGTCCCGTACCAGACCTTGTCGGCCTGCGCCAGGCTGGGAGGAGTGGGGGCCTCCTTCTCCGAGGTAACGGTCGGCGAGGGCCCGAGTTCCGTCCGCAGCTTCGAGGCGAGCCCGTTCGCAAGATCAATGTCCGACTTTATCCTGTCGGCAACGGTGCTGCTGAAGTAGGTCGCGAGCGAAATCAGGACGATCAGGATGCCGACGACCGCCGAGATGATGCCGATGAAGCGGATCGTATCCTTGGCCTCCTTGGCGTCCGTGCACAAGGACACGGCCGTTACGGGCTTCACGCTTGCGGCAAGGGTGGTGAGGGAAGAGAGGAGGTTGGCCGCCACCTGCTGCGTTACCTTGCCGGCGTCCATCGCCATCCGCGCCTCCTGGACGCCCGCCCGGACACTGTCGTCGATCTTGGTGCCGCTCACGGCCGCGTAACTCTGGAGGAGCTCCGCATCCGCCAGGTCCTTCTTGAGGAGCTCGCTCGTGATATAGGCCGGAGGGGACAGCAGCGCCCCACTCGGGGTGTCTGGCGGGTTCTCTGTTGGGGGTGACTCGTCCATGGCACTAGGGGTTGGGGCGGCCCGTCACATCGCTGCGATTCCCGCTGCTTCTCCATTGCGACGGGCACGCAGGGTATCATCACCGGATCGAACGGACTCCCGGGTCACGTTGAGGGTGCATGTGGCATTGTTTTTCACGAAGTTGTCCTTTTCAGGATCGCCCCCGAGCAAGGGATATAACGTCCAGACATAGGCCGAATCGGGCCCCTTGCATTTAAAGCTGATGGTGGATGTGGCCCCGCTTGCCAGGACGCCGCGCCAATAATACGAGGTGAGCTCCAGATCCATGGTATCGGATTGGTCGGGTAGAGGAACATTCTTCTCCCTGATAGTAATGCTGAGGCCCCCGGATGAATTCCCGCGCCCGGTGTTTTTAACCGTGAGGGAGAGGGTGATCGGGGCGGAGGTGACCGTTGTTTCGGGACTGACCTTGAATCCCATGACGGCTATGTTCGACTTCGGAACCTCCGCTTGCGGCGGAGTCTGCGCTATTGGAGTCGGGGTATGCGTCGGGGAAGGCGTGGGTGTCGGGGTCAGTGGAGTGGGGCTCTCCTTATTGCAGCTGCTCAACATAAGCAGACCGCCGAGGAGAAGGGCCCTGTTCGCGAGGCTTGCGCGCGTTCCTGCGGCCTGGGTCCCCGCCCGTGCTTCCGTCGAGGGCAATGGGTTCATTAAGGGCGTGGACGACGGTGAGCTTAGGGTTTGCCGGCCTTCACCATCGCGGCCGCGACCTTCTCCAGGAAGCCGATCGGCGGGGGAGCCTCGTCCAGCTTGCCGTAGGGGCATCCCAGGGGGAATTTCCAGCGATCATTGACGCAGAAGCTGCAGGAACCCTGGGTCCTCGACAGGGAGCCGGGTTTCCCGGCCGAAGGCGCCGTGTAGGCGAGCGTTCCCGCCCGGTACAGATCGGACAGGACATCGGCCATCATCTGGTGGGCGTCGTAAAATCCGGAATTGAGCACGGCGAAGGCGCTCGCGTAGGTCTTCTGCAGGGCGGCAAGGACGCCGGCCGAATCCTTCTCGATCATGTAGGCCGCGTAGGTGCCGTACTCTGCGGCCGAATAGCTGACCCGGCTGTCGGTCTTCAGGAACGTGGCGCAGGCGGGGAACTTCGCCTCGAAGTCCTTCCAGCCGTCCGCGTCCATGCGGAACTGCGGTAGGAAATTCACATCGTAGGAAAAATGCGGCGAAATCACGAGCCGGGTCGAGAGGCCGTACTTCACGCCATCAATCACCGTGGAAAACTCGATGTTCCTCGGCTGCTTCGGGTCCGCGGTCTGGCTGAGGAGCGTGAAGGCGCCGTCAGGCGGGCTCTTTGGCAGCGGCGGCTTGATGAGCCCGCCGAAGGCCTCCTGGAACATGTCATAGGACGACTCGCCCACGAGGAACAGGACAGCCGGGCGGGTCTGCACGAGCTGCTTGATGGCCCACGCATTCTTGGAGACGCAGTTGGCGACCACGGTGTTGATGTCGGCCTGCGTGCCCCCCATGAACGGCGGGGCCCAGTGCGGCGAGGCGCACGCGACCATGTCGAGCTGGCCGACGTCTTCCCCGATGTGGAGGCTTGCGCCCTTGTGGCCGTTTGCGCCGAGAAAGGTCTCGAAACACTGGAGGACGGGGACGAACTGCTCGTAGTAACTGATCTGCTGCTGGTACACCTCGACCTCCTTGCCGGGGGGGACATCCAGGCGGGCTGCGATCACGGCCCCCTTGCCGAAGCGGTTGTCCGGCGCCTCCGGGTCGAAAAGCAGGACATAGCGCGGTTGACCGGCCTCCTCGGAAAGCGTGAGGACGGTGTCCGCGGAGTCGCCGTCATAGCGCACCTTTACGCTGTACGTGGGGTCCTCGCTCGACCTCTCCGCATCGACGACAACCCCGGATTTCGGCGCGATGACCTGGCCCGCCTTCACCAGGTACTGGTTCATGAATCCCAGGTCGAAGCGCTCCTGGTAGACCGAACGGTAGCGATAATAATAGGCTGTCTTCGCGTACAGGTCCGTTCCGCCCGCACTGGAGAAGTTCGGGTAGGCCCAGGCGGCGCCCATCCGCCCGGGCGCGAAGGCGGTCAGGTTGGGATTGATTCCTATCGTCATGATCGGCGCCTTGCGGCACCCGTCCATGACCTCGGGATTGGGGAAGCATGCGGACCCCGTCACGCCCTTGACCCACGGAAAGGTCGAGGGGTTCGCCGTGCCGTCCGCCGTATTCGGCGTATTCGACGTAAAGTCAAAGCTCGGATACGGTCCATAGGTCTGGCGACCGGGATCGGCCGGCCAGAACAGGGAGCAGGACCCGCACTGCGACAGCTGGTAGACGAGGTCGATCTCCAGGGGGTTGGCCGGCGCCGCCGGCTCCTTGAGCCGGGGCGGATTGTAGGTCGCTGCCTGGCTCATGGCAAAGGAACGCGGGCGGCCGTCAGGACGTCGAGGCGGCGATGGTGGCCCACGCGGTGAGGGCGCCATTGAAGCTGCTGTAGAGGCCGAAGTTCGTGTAGATCGCCGAGGACCAGTCCTCCCTGATCTCGTCGGGAATGGGCGCGCCGTTGCCGGCCACCGCGGGCACCATCGGGTCGGAGATATTCCGGACGAAGGCGAAGTTCACCTTCTGGAGGCCCGCGGCGTAGGCGATGACGGCATCATCCATCTCCAGGGCGGCGTAGGGCGTGTTGCCCGGGGCGATGTAATAGCTGTCGGTCGTGAGGATGGGGACCCCCTTCATGGGAGTCGCCGTGGCCGTGCCGAGGTTCGACGGGTTCAGGCCGTTGTTGAGCAGGTCCGTGAGCGTGAAGGGCGCCGACGCCTTGTATTTCGCGTGCAGCTGGTTGAGCATGTCCCCCAGCTCCGCCAAGCTCGCGATGGAGCCCAGCGAGAGGAAGAGGTTCGACTCAGTCTTTGCGAGGAGGCCCGTCTCGGGAAACCAGCCCTGGCAGGTGAAGGTCTGCCCGTTGTACGCCACCGAGTCATTGTCCCTCATGCTCAGCTGCAGCTTGGCGGCGTTGGATATCGCGACGTCGCCCAGGCGCTGGGTGTTATTCGCGCCTCCGGCCGTGCCTATGGAATAGATCCGGCTCGGCTGCACCTCCTGGGCGAGCGTGGCCACGAGCGTTTCCAGGCCGCTGATATAAGGCGGGTGCGCCAGGTGCGAATCCGACTTGAACAGCAGGACCGTGAACTCCTTGCCCCCTGCGCCCTTGATCTGCAGGAGCTGGTAGAAGCCCCAGAGCTTGTTCGACGCTCCCGTCGATGCGGGCGACCCCCGGCTGAAGAGGTACCACTGCTTTTCAAAGGTCTCCGTCGACCGGGACTGGGCGACCGCATTCTGGACGAACACGTGGTCGAGGGCGAGCCACTCGGCCTCCGTCCACGTCATGACAATGATGTCGGCTTTCGGCAGCGGGGTGGAGCCGTCCGTGTACTTTATGGGCAGCAGCTTCGGCGCCGAGGACGCGGCCACCTTGGCCCAGTCGATCACCGGAAGGAGCGGGGGATAGGTGCGGACGCCTCCGCGCGAGACGATATCGGTGTAGCGGGACATGGAGTATGTTTTTTGGGATAAATTCCTGCGGCCAGGGGCGGTCTGCCCTAGCTTCCCTGGAGCGCCTTCATCTGGTTCGTCAGCTCGGCCGGCGTGAGCCCGGCGGGCGACGTGCCCTTGGCATTGAACCAATCGGGGTCGGCGATGGCGTACACCTCGTCCACAAAATGGGCGAAGAATTCCCAGGTCATCGTGTAATACATCCCCCACGAGATGACGCGCGCGCCCGCGTCGTCGTAGCCTGCCAGCACGACGGCGTGCCCGCCGACCGGCTTCGCCTTCTTCGGCTCATAGGTCCACACGGCCGGCGGCGCCATGGTCGCGGGGTCTATGCTCTCGGGAACATTGAACCCAATATAGGCGACGCCGCAGTCGTTAATGGTGCGCTTCACGTCATCGACCTGGCGGGGATCCACCTCGACGAAGGCGGTTATCTTTTGAGTGGTCGCCCCCTTGGGTCCCGAGGGGGCGCCCTTCTTCAGGATGTAGGTGAGGACAGACTGCTCATTTCCACCCGGGCCCTCGCCACCGGCCTTGGGATTGTAGCCGCAGGCGTCAATGTAGAGCTTCTCAACATCGGGATCGGGCTGCGTGACCGGCTGGCCGCTGGTGTTGAAGCTCCACACCTGGAGCGCGTGGTAGAATGCGGCGCACGTGCAGTCGCCGAGCGAGTCGTTCAGCATCATGCCGAGGTTTGCGGGCATGCCCTTGGTCCAATCCCTCGAGGGAGGGGGCGCGGGAGGCGTCTTGCCCGCGAGAAGCGCGCTCATGTGGGGAATCCGCGAGTCGTAGGTGCGTTGCAGGCGTCCGAGCTTGTGGGAGGAGGGTGTACTCATGGCTGTGGGTTATGGCTGTTTTCGGGACGGGTTATGGGTCGTTAAGGCTGAAGCGGAAGGGGGGGCTGAAATGGGGAAATTCCCGTGCAGCGTTTCATATGACGTGCGCCGCGCGGCTTTTATTCCTGCGAATTCCTCGCGGGATGCCGGCCTGGGGAGCCTGAATGCCAGCTTGCCGCGGGCCAACTCTACGGGATGAACGAAGTTTCGGCATGGCTCTTTCAATCGCGGTCCGGGCGTGAATCCGACGTGAGAAATCGCATAAATCCATGTAAGAATCACGGCTGCCCAATGAAGAACAGCACTTCACGGAAAATCCCCTCTATATAACAAGCTTCTTTTTTCCAACCGGGTCGCCTTACTGCAACGCCATGGCGTTATTCGCAGTTCTTTAACAATATACCGAGTGGATTTATGTGATTTTTCAGCTCTGTTTTCCACGGTTTAGTTTCAAAGGTGCATCGGTCCGCTGTGATTTTCCGAAAAATCCCCTATAACAAAGATGTGAGTCCGGCATGGAGTGTGCTGCCCGGGCATGCAGACCCCCGGCTTCGGAATATCCCCCCCCGAAGTCTATTCAGTGCGCCGTCCCCATGACTATAGCGGCCGGTTGAGAGTCCCCAGGGAGGGTGCCCACCCCAAAGAACATGAACCCCCATTCGGAAAGTGAGCGAAGCGTGCGCGTGGAATCCCTCGTGAGGGGATTTACGTCGCGTCCGGTACCCCCGCTTCGGGGGCAAGCTGAGCCCGGCCTACGGGGAACCTGAGCGATGACCTTGAAACCGGCGCCACAGCCTGCCGCACGCATGAGGATCCTGGGAGGCAGCGGTCGACTCTTTGCGAATCCTGTCCCAGGGGCCGATGAGAAATCCTTCCAGGTCGATAACACGAGCGACGCCTACTACAGTTCGCCCTATTACCTGCTCCACATGAACCAGCTTCAGCCGGTGCCCGGGCCAACCGTGGCCCAGCCGAGCATGGACTTGGCCGACGTGGTGGGAGCCCCGATGATTGCGGCCCTGCTGGCGGCGAAAAGGATCGCGTTTCATTCCGTCGGCGACACGGGGGCGGCCGTTGCTTCCAGCATCCCCCATGAGGGAGCGGTCGCCGACGCGATGGCCGCCGACGTGGACGCAGGCGGACCGGACGCTCCGTCGTTTCTCTTCCATCTCGGCGACCTGGTCTACAGTTTTGGCCAGGGCCAGCAGTACTACGACCAGTTCTACGAGCCCTTCCGGGCCTATGACCGGCCCATTTTCGCGATCCCGGGCAACCACGACGGGATGGTGTTCGGGGACGACACGGTCATTCCCCGGGCGCCGACCCTCCAGGCATTCCTGCGCAATTTCTGCGCTGCGGCCCCCGGGCCGTCGCCGGATTCGGGCGGCCTGGTCCGCAGCGTCATGACCCAGCCGGGCGTGTACTTCACGCTCGACGCCCCCTTCGTGTCGATCATCGGCCTCTACAGCAACGTGCTGGACGGGCCCGGGGTCATATCCTCGCAGGGCGGCCATTACCCCGCGATGACGGACAACCAGCTTGTCTTCCTCCAGGCGGAGCTGACGCGGCTGAAGCCCGCGCGCGACGCGGGCCAGCTGGCGGTCATTGTCGCCGTCCATCACCCGCCTGTATCCCTGGACAGCCTTCACGGGGGAACGGTGGGATTGGCGAACGACATCGACAAGGCGTGCACGGCCGCGGGCCTCTGGCCCGATGCCGTGCTGTCGGGCCACGCGCACCTTTACCAGCGCTTCTCGCGGAGCGTGCCGGGCCTGGCCCGGGAGATTCCCTACGTCGTCGCCGGGAGCGGGGGCTACGCGGCCACGTCGCCGCTTGAGGTGGCTCTGGGCAGCACCTTTCGGAACTACACGCTCGTGGGGCGGCCCCTCGTCGATTTCGGGTACCTCACACTGGTTGTGGACATGACCGGTGCGGTCGGGACGCTCACGATCCGTTACCGGTCGGTGAACCAGGCAAACGTTGCGGACGCGGTCACGGTCACCCTTGCCAAGGGCGGCTCGCCGGCCGCTCCAGGCCCAAGCATCTCGTCGAACTAGGCCCATGACACCAGACCCGGAGCACCCAGTCCCTATGAAATGGCGGCATTTATTTTCATCCGGACGAGCCCTTGTGCGATCTGCAGTCGACTTTGGCATGGATCATGTTCGCGTGCGCGCCGAATCCCAAATCTCGAAGAAAACGGGCGCGCTATATAGTTTAAAAAAATTGCTAAATCGGCTTGAGAGCGCCCACGGCATTTGTAACGAGCTTGCTATGATCAAAGACCGCGCAAGCTTCTCTCCGAAATTTCCGAACTCGAGCACGGTCCGGGGACAAACTTGGCCGCGATCTGAATAAACGAGGCGAGCCCCAGTAAAACCAACCAAAGGAGAACGTCATGCCAGTCGCGATATCTTATCCCGGTGTCTATATAGAGGAGCTTTCAAGCGGAGTTCATACCATAACGGGCGTCGCGACTTCGATCGCGGCGTTTGTGGGATGGGCCTACCAGGGTCCCGTCGATGAGGCGGTGCTCGTCGAGAGCTGGTCGGATTTCGCCGCCCAGTACGGCGGCCTGACCAACAATGCGGGCATCCCGAATTACCTCGGGTATGCGGTGAACCAGTTTTTTGCGAACGGCGGCTCGCAGGCCTACATCGTGCGGATCGCGTGGAACGGCCTGCTGAAGGGGGGCACGGGGACGCCCGCGGCGCCGGAGACGGCGACAGCCACGGCGGGAGCGATCCTGGACCTCTATGCCAGCAGCCCCGGGACCTGGGCCAACGCCTACTCGGTCTCGACGGTCCTGGGCGCCACGGGGCGCTTTACGCTCAATGTCCTCGAGACGGCGAGCGGCGCCGTGGTGGAAAGCTTCGCCAACCTGTCGGTCAGCCCGACGGACCCGGAGTACGTCGTCGCGGTCATCAACGCGGACTCGCAGTACGTCACCTTCGTGGACCCGGCGACGCCGGGCAACGCGATCACGCCGCCGACGGGGACGCTGACCGCGGCGACCGTGCCGCTGGCGACGGCCGACCCGGCACCGAAGGGCGACGGCACGGTGCTTGTCCCGAACGACGGAAATTTTGAGATCGCCCTCGGGTCGACTCCCTCGGGGACCAACACCTACGGGATCCACCTGCTGGACCGGGTGGAGATCTTCAACCTGCTGTGCGTTCCCGGGGAGACGGACTCGCCGACAATCCAGAACCTCCAGCAGTACTGCGCCGACAATCGCGCATTCATGATCGTCGACGCCCCGCAGCTGGCGACGACGGCGGGCCTGGCGGGAACGGGACCCGTTGGAAACGGCGGCGTGGGCAACCTGGGGAACCTCCTTTATGCGCCGAATTCGGCCTACTACTACCCGTGGGTGCTGGCGCCGGACCCGCTGATGGGCAACCGGCCCGCCCTGTTTCCGCCATGCGGTTTCGTGGCCGGAATCTATTCGAGCACCGATGCCGATCGCGGCGTATGGAAGGCGCCGGCGGGGATCGCGGCGGGCCTCTCCGGCGTCCTCGCCCTCCAGTACAACCTGACCGACGCGGAGAACGGTGAGTTGAATCCGCTCGGCATAAATTGTCTTCGCGAATTCAGGACCTACGGAGACGTGGTGTGGGGGGCAAGGACGCTGGCGGGGAGCGACAACGCGGGCTCGCAGTGGATGTACGTCCCGATCCGGCGCCTCGCGCTGTTCCTCGAGTCGAGCCTCTACAATGGAACGCAGTGGGTCGTGTTCGAGCCGAACGACGAACCGCTCTGGGGCCAGATCCGCATGAACGTGGGCTCATTCCTGCAGGGGCTCTTCCTCCAGGGGGCCTTCCAGGGCACCTCCCCGGACCAGGCGTACTTCGTCAAGTGCGATGCGGAGAACAACCCCCAGTCGAGCATCGACCAGGGCATCGTGAACATACTCGTGGGCTTCGCCCCGCTCTATCCCGCCGAGTTCGTCATCATTCAAATCCAGCAGATTGCTGCGCAATCGTAATCAATAAAAGGCACTACCATGGCCATATTCCCGGCAAATCCCCACAGATTGGATCCGTACAAGAATTTCAAGTTCCGCGTCAAGTGGGACGGCGTCTACGTCGCGGCGGTCAGCAAGGTGAGCGTGTTCAAGCGCACGACGGACGTGGTGTCCCACCGCGACGGCGGCGACATGTCCCTGTCGCACAAGTCGCCCGGGCGGAATAATTTCGAGGCGATCTCGCTCGACCGGGGCATCACCCAGGACCTGAACTTCAACAACTGGGCCGGCCTCGTGTGGAACTACAAGGCGGGCCTCGGCTCGGAGGTCTCCCTCGCGAACTTCCGCAAGGACATCTACCTCGAGGTCTACAACGAGGCGGGCCAGCTCGTGATAGCCTACAAGATCTATCGGTGCTGGGTGTCCGAATACCAGGCGCTTCCGGACCTGGACGCGAATGCAAACGCGATCGCGATCGAGCACATCAAGCTCGAGAACGAGGGCTGGGAAAGGGACCTCAGCGTGACCGAGCCGACCGAGCCGACGCTGACCACGGTGAACGCATAGGACGATGCGGGACCTGAACGACTCCGATTTCCTCAGCATCTGGGAAAGCGGAGGGCGCAGGCATCCGCTCGACAGGGCCCTCCTTGCCCTGGGCGCGGGGCTCCCGGAGGCGTCCTTCGAGAACCTCGCCGCGTGGCCGCTTGGCCGTCGCAACCGGGAGCTGATCGCGCTGCATTGCCGGTGCTTCGGGCCGAGCCTCAGGGGCGCGGTGTCCTGCGCGGGATGCGGCGAGACGCTCGAGGTCGACCTGGACGGGCGCATGGTCGCCGGGGGCGCCTCGGAACCCGGCGGCGAACGAGGGACGATCGAGTTCGACGGCCGGCGGTTTCGCCTGCCGGGAACGCGGGACCTGGCCGCCGTCGCGAGGGAGACGGACGCGCGCGCCGCGGCTGTCCGGCTCGTCGAGGGCTGCAGCCTGGGAGCGCCGCGGCAGGCGGAATGGTCGGACACCGAGCTTGAGGAGATCGGGAGCCGGATGGCCGACGCGGATCCCCTGGCCGAGATCCGCCTTCGCATGCGCTGTCCCGAGTGCGGCCGCGAAACGGACGAGACCGTCGACATCGTCGCGTTCCTTTGGGCCGAGATCGACACGCGGGTGCGCCGGCTCCTCTCGGACATCCACGCCCTCGCCTCGGCCTATGGCTGGTCCGAGGCGGACATCATGTCCATGAGCGCGGCCCGCCGGGCGGTTTACCTGGAGATGGTGCGGTCATGAAGGGCTACCTCCAGCGCATGGTCTCCGGTGCGATCAGTCCCGGCGGATCGATCCGCCCGATTACGGGGTCGGTATATTCGAGCCTGAGGCCGCACGCCGGGGTGGAGGCGCCTGCGGTGGAGCCGAACTTTATCCGCCCGGGGCACGACGCGCCGGAGCCGCATGCCGCTCCCGATGCGGGGCCTCCGGGTCCCTCGCCGCAGCCTGTACGGCAATCGGAAGTGCGGGCCACGGGGAAGATACCTGCCCCGCACGTGGCTCCCGAGATTCCCTTCGGGCCCTCGGTCGAGGGGCCGGTGGGCGAAGAGAGGGAGCGTGGACCGAGGGTCCGCCCGTCGGAGAAAACCGCGATCACGGCGCCCCATGAAGACAGAGAGGGGACACCCCGCGCCCCGACCCAGCCCGAGCCGGTGGAGCGCCGGCCCAGTCCGATTGCCGGGCGCTCGGTCCGGCTGGTGCCAGCTCGTGAGGCAACGCCCCTTTCGGGGTCATCCGCACCGGCGGCGCAGGAATCAGCGCCGGTTGGGGCGCCTGCCGTCGAGGCGGAGTCTCCCGTCAAGGCGGGGCCGCCGGAGAATTCCGGCGATCAGCCCGCCGGGGCCGGGAAGCGGCCCTATGTGCCCCTGGTCGCCGGCGATTTCCCGGCGCCGCCGGCAAGGGATGAGAGTCTGGAGGGGCCCCGGGAATCCCACGCGGCCCAAAGGCCGCGGGAGCGCGCCCCTGCGGCCACGGTCCGGTCGGCGGCCCGGCAGGGCCCCGATGAAATCCAGATCAATATCGGCCGCGTGGAGGTGGTGGCGGCCCCGCCCCCCGCCATGCGTCCCGCAGCCCAGAAGGCCCAGAGAAAGGCGCCCTCGCTGGACGACTACCTCAGGCGCCGCAACTCGAGGATCCGGTGAGCAACGCCCTGGCCATTTCCGGAGTGTCTGCGGTGCTCCAGAGCATGTTCTACTCGGTCTACAACGGAGCGGGCCTGGGGACGGTGAAGGTGAGCGCGGTGGCGCCGGACCTCGCCCAGGGCGACGTCACCGGGGCCTCCGACGTCCAGCTGATGGTCAACCTGTTCCTGCACCAGGTGACCCTGAACCCGGCGTGGCGCAACGTCGGTCACCCGAAGCTTGCCGCCGACGGCGTCACGCAGCTGAAGAACCCGCCGCTGGCCCTCGACCTCCATTACCTGCTGACGGCGTATGCGTCGATAGACTTCCAGGCCGAGGCCCTCCTTGGTTTCGGGATCCAGATGCTCCACGAGACGCCGGTGCTGACCCGCGGACAGATCAGCAATGCCCTGAACAGCGGCCTGTCGGCGTCGGACCCCTCGAATCCGCTGCTGGGCGCCCTTGGGGCCTCGGGCCTGGCCGACCAGGTCGAGATGATCAAGATCACGCCGGCGACGCTCGGGCGCGAGGAGATGGCGTGGCTCTGGACGGCGCTCAAGGCCGACTACCGGCCCACGTTCCCGTTCCAGGTTTCGGTGGTCCTGATACAGAGCCAGGTGCCCCTGGTCTCGGCCCTCCCGGTCCTCACGCGCGCCGTCGCGGTGCAGACGGGCCTCGCCCTGCCGCTTCCCACGCTGACCGCGGCGGCAGCCCCGAATGCGCAGCCGGCGGCGTGCCTCGGGGACATCGTGACGGTTTCCGGGACCTACCTGCTGGGCGCGACGGGTGTCACGCTCTCGAACGCCCTCCTCGGGATCAACCAGAGCATAACGCCGGCATCGAACGTCGCCGGCGGGTCCTTCACGTTTGTCGTCCCCGACCCGGCCGCGCCGCCCGCGGGTTCGCCGCCGACGGACATCCCGGCCGGCGTCTACCTGATGACGGCCCAGGTGCTTTCGGGCGGCAGCGCGCTCAGCACGAACAGCGTCTCCCTCGCGATTGCCCCGAAGATCGCCCCGTCGTGGGCCCCCGTGCCCATCGCGTCGGGAACCGCGGGAACACTCACCGTCCCCTGCACGCCCTTCCTGCGCCCGACGCAGGAGATCTCGCTCCTGATCGGCGGCCAGGAGATCCCGGTCGTTCCCTTTGAGGCCCCGACGAACACGCCGTCGTTTGCCTATAGCAACCTTCAGCCGACGGGGATTCCCGTCCCGGTCTGGCTGAGCGTGGACGGGGTCCTCAGCCCGATCATCGACATGACGTCGCTGCCCTCGCCGACGTTTGCCAAGCCCAAGATTCAGGTGACCTGATGAAGGCGGAGCCCACAACGTCCTCGTGGATCGACGACAACCAGGCCTATCTGGTCGGCGAGTTCGACAGGCTCAAGGCCGTGCTGGCTGCGGGTTCCGGCACGCCGCCCGCCGCCCCGCCCGCGTCGGCTTCCGTCGACATGGCGGCTCCGCCGGCCGTCGACTGGCTCTCGGAGACCTTCGAACTCAGCACGTTTGAGCGGGACATCCTGCTCCTCTGCGCCGGTGTCGAGATGGACTCCGCCCTTGCCGCCGCCTGCGCCGGCGCCCAGGGGGACGCGCGCAGGACCCCCCTCACGTTTGGCTTCGCGTCGTCCGTCCTGCCCAACCCCCACTGGAGCGCGCTCGCGCCGCCGCGGCCCCTGAGGCGGTACCGCCTGATCGAGCTTGAACCGGGCCGCGGCCTGACTGATGCGGCCCTGCGGATTAGCGAGCGCATCCTGCACTACATGGCCGGCATTAATTTCCTCGACCCGCAGCTGCAGCCGCTTCTCAGGTCCAGCCCGCCGGCCGACTGGATCTCGGATACCCACAGGGCGGCTGCGTCGAGGGCGGTCCTCGCATTCGGCTCCGATCGCGAGGACGTCCCGGTCGTGCACTTCTGCGGCGATGACGTGTTCGGCCAGGAGGACGCCGCGGAGCTCGCCGCCCGCGAGCTCGGACGGCAGCTCTTCACCCTTCATGTCGAGGACCTCCCGCCGGTGGGCCGCGACTTGGACGCCATCGCGGTCATATGGGAGAGGGAGGCGCTGCTGTTGCCGGGCGCGCTCCTTTTTCAGTGCGGGAGATCCGGGATGACGCCCAGCGCGCGGCACCTCCTGGAGAGGCTCCCGGGGCCGCTCGCCGTTTCAAGCCGCGAACCCGTGCGGCTCGACCGCCCGCTCCTTCGGCTCGACCTGGACAAGCCGCAGCCCTCCGAGCAGAAGGTGCTCTGGAAGAGGGCGCTCGGCCCGGCGGCCGACGGCTTCAACGGCGCCCTGGACGACTTGTCCGAGCAGTTTCGACTGAGCGCCCGGACGATCTCCTCGACGGGATCCCTGACCGGCCCGGGCGACGCTCCATTGAGCGCGGCCGAACTCTGGGAGGCGTGCCGGTCGTTTTCCCGGCCGCGGCTTGACGACATGGCGCAGCGGGTCAGGGCGTCCACGGACTGGGACGACCTCGTCCTGCCGGAAACGCAGATGCGCACGCTGCGGCTGCTGGCGTCCCAGGTGCGGCACCGCAACATGGTCTACGAGACGTGGGGCTTCTCGGCAAAGGGTCGGCGCGGCCTCGGCGTCAGCGCCCTGTTTTCCGGCGAGAGCGGTACCGGCAAGACCATGGCCGCGGAGGTGCTGGCCCGGGAGCTCGGGCTCGACCTCTACCGGATCGACCTGTCGGCGATCGTCAGCAAGTACATCGGGGAGACGGAAAAGAACCTGAAGCAGGTCTTCGACGCGGCGGAGGAGGGTGGGGTGCTCCTGCTCTTCGATGAGGCCGATGCCCTGTTCGGCAAGCGGGGCGAGGTGAAGGACAGCCACGACCGCTATGCGAACATCGAGGTGGGCTATCTTCTCCAGCGCATGGAGACCTACCAGGGTCTCGCGGTCCTGACCACCAACCTCAAGTCGACCATGGACCGCGCCTTCCAGCGGCGCCTGCGCTTCAACGTCAATTTCCCGTTCCCGGACGCCGCGCAACGGGAGGCCATTTGGAGCCGCGTGTTCCCTCCCGGAACGCCGACCGTCGGGCTGGACCCCGCGCGCCTTTCCCAGCTCAACGTGACGGGCGGACATATCCGCAACATCGCCCTGAATGCGGCGTTTCTGGCCGCGGAAACATCGGGCGCCGTGCACATGGCCCACCTGCTGCAGGCGGCAAAGCTTGAGGCGCAAAAAATAGAGCGGCCGCTGTCCGAAGCCGAGGTAAGGGGGTGGGCATGAGCCGCATCAGGGTGAACATAGACAGGATTGCCCTGCGGGGGCTCGACCCGGCGCAGCGGAGGGGCCTCGTCGAGGGCCTTCAGGGGGAGCTTCAGCGGATCCTCTCCGACCCGGCCACGAGGGAGGCCGCCTCAAGATCCCGGAGGACTCCGGTGCTGCGGGTCGCCAGCGCGGCCCTCGCGCCGGGAAGTCCGGGCGGCCGCAGCGTCGGCATCGGCATAGCCCGGGCGATCGGAAGGAGCCTGAACCCATGAGCTTCGCGGCGCTCATGGCAAAGCCCGAGGCCTCGTCCTCGACCCGGCCCGCGTCGTCGGGCCTGCGCGTGGGCGGGTCCCACGACTCATTTGAGAGCGAGGCGGACCGCGTGGCCGACACGGTCTCCGGCGGCGGGCGGATCGCCGGGCTGTCCCTTTCGAGGATGAGCATCGGCCAGGTCCAGCGCCAGCTGATGCCGTCGCCCTCGGCCGAGCAGGCGAACAGGAGGCACTCCGGGCTCAGCATGGAGGAGGCCTTCCTGCAGACGGATCTCGGAGTAAGGGTATCCCGGAGTCTCTCGGGCGGGCCCCATTCGGAGGCTGCCGCCGAGCACGCGGCGTTGCTCCGCACGGATATCGTCGCGGGGCCGGCGGCCAAGGCGGTCGTCGCGGGACTGGCGGCCGCGAGGGGTCCGCTGCCGGCGCGCGTGCCCGCGATCGCCCTGGAGAAGGTTTATCCCGGCCTGAAGGTGCACGTCACCCATGCGGGCCCGGCCGACAAGCCGGTCCACGCCAGCGTGTCCTTCAGTATCTCCCCGACGGGCCATGCGGGGGCCGGGGAGCACGCGCATGCGAGACATGAGCCGCATGCACCTGCGGGCAAGGGGCACCGGGCCCATGCGGCTTCGCACCACGAGCACGCTGCGCCGCACCACGGCGCGGAGGCGAGGCACGAGGACGTGCCCATCCAGCGCAAGGCGGACCGCTCGGCGCCCTTTGTGGCCGACCGCTCGGCGGTCGACGGGGTCCTGAGCTCGCCCGGCAGGCCGCTTGATCCGGGGACCCTCCGGTACATGGAGTCGCGGATCGGCTATGATTTCGGGAGGGTCCGCGTCCACACGGATTCCCGGGCCACGGATTCGGCGAGGGCACTGGGAGCCCAGGCGTATACGTCGGGCAACCATGTCGTGTTCGGCCAGGGCAGGTTCTCTCCCGAATCGACCGCGGGCCGGCGGCTGATCGCCCACGAGCTCACGCACGTGGTCCAGCAGGACAGCTCCCCGGGGCGCGCCCACCCTGTGATTCGGCGCGCGCCGGTGCAGATCCAGCGCTCGCCCGAGGAGGACGGCGCCGCGGACACCGGCTCCGGCAGCTGGTTCACGAACCCGATCGACAAGCTGAAGGCCATCGTGAGGAAGATTCCCGGGTTCAAGCTGTTCACCGTCGTCCTGGGCAGCGACCCAGTCTCCGGGGCAAAGGTCGAGCGGAACGCGACCAATGTGACGCATGGCGTCCTCGAGCTTGTGCCCGGCGGCGAGGAGGCGTTCGAGCACGTCAAGGAATCGGGCTCGCTCGAGAAGGCATTCAAGTGGCTCGGCGACCAGCTGAACGAGCTCGGCTTCACGCTCGGGTACTTCAAGGGGCTGGTCGACCAGGCGCTGGGTTCCGTGAAATGGGGCGACATCACCGATCCGGCCGGCGCCCTCGCGCGCGTCGCGGGATTCTTCAAGCCGCCGCTTGAGAAGCTGAAGAAATTCGCCTTGGCGGCGCTGGACAAGATGCTGGAGCTTGTCGTCGAGGGGGTCCTCTCGGCCCTGGGCGGCCTCGGCGTCCTGGAGGTCCTCAAGAAGGCCGGTGCGGCCTTCAACCAGATCGTCAAGGACCCGGTCGGGTTCCTGAAGAACCTGCTCAAGTCCCTCTCGATGGGATTCAACCAGTTTAAGGACCGCATCGTCGAGCACCTGAAGAACGGGCTGGTGCAGTGGCTCTTCGGCCAGATCGCGGCGACCGGCATCACGCTTCCCAAGCATTTCGACCTCTCGGGGATCGTGAACCTTGTCCTCCAGGTGCTGGGGCTGACTTACGCCAGGATCCGCAAGCGCCTCGCGGATGTCATCGGCGACGGGGCGGTCACATTCCTCGAGAACACGTTCGACTTCCTGATGGCGATGAAGAAGGAGGGCCCCGGCGCCGCATGGAAGATGATCCTGGAGAAGGCCAGCGGCCTGATCGACTCCGTGATGGCCTCGATCCGGGGCTGGGTGGTGACGAAGATCGTCACGACGGCGGTCGTGAAGCTCGCCACGATGTTCAACCCGGTGGGCGCGATCATCCAGGCGATCCAGGTCATCTACAAGACGGTCACGTTCTTCATCGAGAAGACCAAGCAGATCGTGGCGCTCGCCAACGCGGTCCTTGACTCGGTCACGGAGATCGCCGCGGGGAACCTGGCCAGGGCCGCCAACTTCGTGGAGCAGAGCATGGCGAAGACCATTCCCCTCATGCTGGGATTCCTCGCCGACCTGATCGGCCTCGGCGGGATAGGGGAGCAGATCCGCAAGATCATCGAGGGCATCCAGGCGAAGGTCGACGGGGCGATAAAGAAGATCCTCGAGATGCTGGGGAAGAAGGCGATGGAGATCTACGGGAACGGCAAGGAGGTGCTGGCGAATGCGATCCAGTGGTGGAAGAAGAGGAGCCCGATGAAGGTCGGCGGCGAGGACCATGAGCTGTTCCTCGACGGCGACGAGGAGCATCCCGCGGTCATGGTCGCCAGCAGCGCGCCGACGACGCTCGAGATCTTCCTGGAGAACATGGCCCCGGGCGCCGACAGGAAGCGGCTGCTGGCGATGGCCAGGGCGATCAAGTTCAGGAAAAAGGTGCTCACCGTGGCCGACGCCAAGGGCAACAACGACGGCGAGGCGAAGTTCCAGGCACTGCTCGCCGAGATGAAGCAACTCAAGGTGCTGGGCAAGGACCTGCAGCTGCCGAAGTCGGAGTCGGAGCCACCGGGCGCGCTCGACGCGGCGGGGGGCGGCACGAGCGCCGTCGCCTACCTGAGCTTGAACCACCCCGTCGGTTCGGCGCCCAACAGGACGGCGGAGCCCGCCTGCTGGGGGGACCTCGGGCCGGCGCTGCGCAAGCGCAAGTCCTATGTCCGCGGGCACCTCCTGAGCCAGAGGCTCGGGGGAAAGGGCGAGTGGTTCAACATGATGCCGATCACGAACGCGGTGAACCAGCGCATGCTCTCGGACTTTGAGCGGCCCATCATCAACCAGGTCGCGACGGGCAAGACCCTCATCTACTACCGGATCGACGCGAAGTACAAGCAGGTCACGAAGGCCGACGCCAAGATCCCGGCGCGCGCGGAGCAGAGGATGGTCAGGCTCAGCCTCGAATACGGGAACGCGGTCCTGGAAAACAACGCCCTGGTGAAGGTGAGGCCCAAGAAAATCATAGACCACAAGTCCTACGACCCCAAGGAAACGTAGCCCGACCCGAGACCACAACCCATGCCCACTGGCTTTCCCAATTCCCCGCGCCTCATCCGGTGCGGCCTTGTCCTGATGGATCCGGACACCTCCGTGGTCCAGACCGTCATCGCGCTGCAGTACAATCCCGACTCCCTCACCCGCACGCTCCAGGTCCAGTCGACCCCGGGCGGTCAGGACGGCGTCCATGTGGACGCGTTCAGGATCCGGGGTCCGGCGGTGGAGACGATCAAGCTCGAGGCCGAGCTGGACGCCACCGACCAGCTGGAATTCCCGACGCAGTTCCCGATGGCGGTCAAGTACGGCCTGCAGCCCCAGTTGGCGCAGCTGGAGATGCTCGTGAACCCCACGATCGAGTCCCTCCAGGCCGACGACACCCTGGCCAACAGCGGCACAATCGAGATCGTCCCGGAGGAGCAGCCGCTGATGCTCTTCGTCTGGAGCAGGACCCGCGTCGTCCCGGTGCGGCTGACCGACTTCTCCATCACGGAGGAGGCGTTTGACCCCAAGCTGAACCCGATCCGTGCGAAGGTGAGCCTGGGCCTGCGCGTCCTCACGGTGGACGACCTCGGCTTCTCCCATCCGGGCGGCCGGATGTACATGACCTACCTCGGCAACAAGGAATTCCTGGCATCCCAGGTGGCCAATGTGGCGATCTCCGTGCTCGGGCTGAGCGGCGTCTCATGAACTACCCCATCCAGGCGCTGATCAATATGGGCGTGATCCCGCCGGTCACGTTTCCGACGGACAGCAGGTACTACGCCTCGGCGACGCTGACCTATCTGGCGCCCAACGGCCAGACCGTGACCTACCTGGCGCCCCGGTTCGTGCCCCAGCCCGGCAGCCCGAATTACACGACGCTGGCGCAGCACACGGTGAAGGGCGCGGATCGCCTGGATCTCCTGGCCGCGACCTACCTGGGTGACCCGCTGCTCTTCTGGGTGATCTGCGACGCGAACGGCGCCGTCGACCCCAGCGAGCTGCTGGAGACCCCCGGCAGCACCATCAACATCACGATGCCGCAGGGCATCCCGGGGCCGTCGAATGCTTAGCAACGTCCAACTCAGCCTCATGATGGGGCCGCTGATCCCGCTGACGGTGCCGAGGGCCGTGCTGGATGCGCTTGCCGAGGTGGAGGTGACGGTGGACGACGTGGGGACGAGCGGCTTCCAGCTCACGTTCAGCGTCGACAAGAACACGGCCCAGATGATCGTGCTGCTGCTCACGGGCGCGTCGTCCAGCCTTTTCCTGCGCGTGGTCCTCGTGGCCGTCGTCAACGGCTCGTCCAGCGTGCTCGTCGACGGGGTCGTCACTAACAACCACATGGCGCCCGGGGACAAGGGCTCAAATTCGACGATCACGATGACGGGCGAGGACCTGACGGCGCTCATGAACCAGTCGAACTGGAGCGGGATGCCCTTCCCGGCGCTGCCAGCCGAGGCCCAGGTGGCCCTCCTCGTGGCCAAGTATGCGGTGTTCGGCATCGTCCCGATCGTCATCCCGAGCATCCTCATCGACGTCCCGATCCCGATCGACCAGATCCCCTCCCAGCAGGGGACCGACCTTGAGCACATCCGGACCCTGGCCGAGCGGGTGGGCTATGTGTTCTACATCGACCCGGGCCCGGTGCCCGGGATGAGCAAGGCCTACTGGGGGCCCCAGGTGAAGGTCGGCCCCGTCCAGTCGGCGCTCAACATCGACATGGACGCCTACACCAACGTGGAGAGCCTGACATTCAACTTCGACCAGCAGCAGAACAAGATACCGATCCTCTACATCTACAACCAGCAGTCGGGCGTGACCATTCCCATCCCGATCCCGGGCATCACGCCGCTCAGCCCGCCGCTCGGCGCCATCCCGCCCCTCCCCACGAACATCATGGGGGACCTGAAGGCCCAGCGCGACGACCTCTCGAAGCGGACGATACCGCAGTCGATCCTGATCGGGATGGCCCAGGCCGCGCAGGCCTCCGAGGCGATCTCCGGCGACGGCAGCCTCGATGTGACGCGCTACGGGAACATCCTCAAGGCGCGCCAGCTGGTCGGGGTGCGCGGGGCCGGCAAGGTGTTTGACGGCCTCTACTACGTCAAGAGCGTGACCCACAAGATCAAGCGCGGGGAGTACAAGCAGAGCTTCAAGCTCACGCGCAACGGAATGGTTTCCACGGTCCCGACCGTCTCCCTGTGAGCGCGCAACCCGCCAGCGGCCCCGGCGAGAACCCCACCCGGTACTACGGAAAGTACCGGGGCATGGTGGTCGAGAACATCGACCCGATGCAGATCGGGCGCCTCCTGGCGCAGGTGCCGGATGTCCTGGGTGCCATCCCGTCAAGCTGGGCGATGCCGTGCGTGCCGGCCGCCGGGGCGCAGTCGGGGATCTTCATCGTGCCGCCCATCGGCTCGCAGGTGTGGGTGGAATTCGAGCAGGGCGATCCGAACCACCCCATCTGGAGCGGCGGCTTCTGGGGGCTGGTCGCGGAGGTGCCGGTCCTGGCGACCGCGCCGCCGGCGATCCCGCCGGGACAGAACATCGTGCTCCAGACAACGGGGCAGAACACGCTGATCCTGAGCGATTCCGCGCCCACGCCCGCCACCGGGGGAATCATCCTCAAGGGCGCAAGCGGCGCCATGATCGTCGTCAACGACACGGGCATCTACATCAGCAACGGGCAGGGTGCCACGATCACCCTGATCGGGCCCGCCGTCGACATCAACCTGGGGGGATTGACCGTCATCTAGCCATGCCTGCTCCAATCCTACACATGGGCGCGGTCGTGATGTGCTCGCACGGGGGCCAGGCGATGCCGACTGTCCCGAGCCCCCGGGTGATGGTGTCCGCCATGCCGGCCGCGACCATCGCCGCCCCCTACGCGGTGGCGGGATGCGCCTTCGCGCCGCCGGTGGGCAATGGTCCCTGCGTCACCGCCCAATGGGTGGTGGGCTCCGTGCAGGTGACTTCCGTGGGACAGCCCCTGGCCATATTGTCGGGGGTGGCCGTCTGCGTGCCGACCGGCACGCCGCTCCTGGCCGTCTCGTCCCAGACGCGCGCCCTGGCCACCTGACGCCGACCCCGGGACATGAGCACGCGCACCAGACACATCGGGCCGAACACGGGGAGAACGACGCGATGAGCCTGAATTTTCCGTATCAGTTCGACGGCCGGGGCAGGACCGCGGGGGCGGACCTCTCCGACTACGTGACCCAGCTGATCGAGGTCGTGCTTTTCACCTCGCCGGGCGAGCGGGTGAACATGCCCGATTTTGGAAGCGGGCTCCGGCAGCTCCCCTTTGCGCCCAACAGCATCGAGATGGCCGCGGCCACCCAGTTCGCGGTGCAGGGTGCCCTCCAGAAATGGCTGAGCGGCTACGTCATCATCCAGTCGGTGACGGCCGGGGTCGAGGAGGCGGTGCTCACGGTCTCCGTCTCGTACCGGCTGGTCAACACCGACGTGACCCAGGTCGCCACCTACGTCACGGGAGGCGCATCGTGATCTACAGCTGCTGCAAGGACAACAGGACGAGCCTGGTCCTCAAGAACAAGGCGCTCAACGGCATCAACTACCTCGATGTCATCGACACGGTCGCGCTCAAGCTCAAGGACAGCCCGCCCCAGCAGACGCTGCTGATCCACTGCCTGAATCCCCTCACGCAGGCTTCGTGGTCGCCGGCCAACGTGGTGATCTCCGGCGGGGAGAGCATCACGCAGGTCGGGATCCTGTGGGTCGCGCCCGCCGGCGCGGCCCCTGCGGCCCTCCCCGGCGAGAAGGCGTACTTCAACTCGCTTCCCGACAAGGCGAACGTCATCGTGGTGCGCACGGCGGTCGCGGGGGATTTCTCCACCTACACCCTGAGCCTGGTGAACAATGCGGTCCAGGCGGCGCTGGATCCGTTCGCCGTGACGGAGGTGCTCGCGGGCTTCGACCCGCAGCTGGCGCAGGTGGACTTCAGCTTCAAGGTGGAATGCGGCCCGGACTTCGACTGTGCGCCGCCCGTGGCGGACTGCCCGCCTAACCTCCCGCCTCCGCCGCCGATCAATTACCTGGCGAAGGACTACGGGAGCTTCCGCTCGATCATCCTCGACCGCCTGAACCAGCTGCTCCCGGCATGGGGCGCGACGAGCGAGGCGGACCTCGGGATCACCCTGGCGGAGGTCATGGCCTACGTCGGCGACCAGCTGAGCTACCAGCAGGATGCCGTCGCCACGGAGGCCTACCTGGAAACGGCGAGGCTGCGGGTGTCCCTGAGGCGGCACGCGCTGCTGGTCGACTACCACGTGCACGACGGCTGCAACGCCCGGGTCTGGATGCAGCTTGCGGTCGTGGCGCCCGCCACGCCCGGGACGCCGGTCGTCCTCGACCGCACGAAGACGAAGTTCTACACGACGGTGCCGGGCATGCCGGCTTCCCTGGCGGGACCGGCCAACGAGGCGGCGGCCCTGAACGCCGGCGTGCAGATCTTCGAGCCCATGCAGGACGCCGACCTGTATTTCGAGCACAACCAGATCAACTTCTACACGTGGGGCGACACCGGCTGCTGCCTGCCCCAGGGCGCGACGGAGGCGACGCTCGCCGGCTCGCTCACGAACCTGAAGCCCGGCGACGTGCTGGTCTTCCAGGAGGTGATCGGGCCGCAGACGGGGTTCCCGGCGGACGCCGACCTGAGGCACCGCTGCGCGGTGCGGCTGACGCAGGTGGCGACCCGGAACGGGCAGGGGAACCTGCTCCAGGACACGCTTTTTCCCGGGGCGCCGGTCGGCGTGACGGAAATCCAGTGGGCCGAGGACGACGCGCTGCCGTTTCCGCTCTGCATCTCCTCGAACTACATTGCCTCGGACGGAACCACCGTCCTCGTGGCGAATGTCAGCGTCGCCTTCGGGAACGTCGTGCTGGCCGACCACGGGCTGACCCTGGGCCCGAAAAGCCTCGGCACCGTCCCGCAGCCATCCCTGTTCTGGCCCCCGAACCCGGCGACGGACCGCTGCAATCCGCAGCCGCCGTCCCCGCTGCCCGTGAGCTTCATGCCCGTGTTGGCGGACAGCCCGATAACCCAGGCCGTGCCCCTTCCCCTCGCGGGGATCCCGGTGACGCCGGGCATCGTCGCCCTGGCGGGGGTGGGCTACATCAGCCTGTCGGATGCGACGGGCCTGGTCAGCCTCCTCGTCCAGTCGAGCCAGCCCGCCGACTGGCCGCTTTCCATCGGCGTGGCGGTGAGCGCCAATGCGGCCGTCCCGGCCAATATCGACCTCAAGGTGTGCTACATGCCCGCGGCCCCGTCCGTGCCGGCGGCCCCGGTCATCCTCGAGGCGTTCACGAACCTTTCGCTTGCCCCGGCCGACCCGAACTACGCGGGCGCGCAGATCAACTCGCTGTCCCAGCTGATCCAGGTGCCCGCGGCGTTCACGCCGCCGACGACCCCGTTGGATCCCTTCCCGGCGACGCCGACCATGCTCCAGGGCACGGCCGTCACCGCCCTGAACGACACGGGCAGCCCGGCCACGACGTTCCTCGAGGTCCAGGCGACGAATCCCATGGGATGGCCCTCGCTGTTCGGCGTGATGACCCAGGCGAACCTGGCGGTTGCCGACGGCTTCAACCTCGTGGTCTTCTACAATTCGCCGCTGGGAGGCGTGGGCGTCAGCCTTCCCGTCACGGCGGGCGTGTTCACCGGGCTCACCGCGGCGTCGGCCGCCGGCGTGTTCGGGCTGGTGCGGTTGATGAGCTTCGCCGATGCGCCCAACGCCGGCCTGTCAGCGAGCGACCTGATGGGTTTCGATCCCGACGCGGCGGTCCCCGTGATCGCCCTGACGGGCCAGGGTCCGCAGGGAACGGCGGTGCCATGGACGCCCGTGCAGGACCTTCTCGGGAGCGAGGAGATGGACACCGAGTTCGTCGTTGAGATCGAGTCGGACGGTACGGCCACGCTGCGGTTTGGCGACGACACCAATGGGTATGCCCCGGTCTCCGGCGCCTCCTTCACGGCCAGCTACCGCGTGGGCAACGGCACGGCGGGAAATGTCGGGGCGGACATCATCGTCAACCTGGCCAATCCCAACGCCCAGATTCTCGGCTGCCGCAACCCCCTTCCCGCGACAGGCGGCACCGACCCGGAAACCTGCGACCAGATCCGCCGCCGCGCGCCGCAGGCGTTCCAGACCCAGGAGCGCGCCGTGACCATGGCCGACTACCAGGCGCTGACCGAACAGAATTCCCAGGTCGACCGCGCCGCGGCCTCCCTGCGCTGGACCGGGAGCTGGTACACGGTGTTCGTGGCGGTTGAGCCCAAGGGCGGGGGCCCTGTCCCGCCCTCGCTTGAGACGACGCTCACGCAGGGCCTTGAGGCCTACCGGCTCGCCGGCCAGGACCTGCAGCTGGATTCGCCGCAGTATGTGTCCCTGCAGATCACGCTCCAGGTCTGCGTGGATCCCGATTATTTCCAGAGGGACGTGGAGCAGGCGCTGCTCCAGGTGCTCAGCAACAGGATCCTGCCCAATGGCCAGAAGGGTGTGTTCTACCCGGACAACTTCACGTTCGGCCAGACGGTGTACCTGAGCCCCGTTTACGCCGCGGCCCGCTCGGTGGCCGGCGTGACCTCGGTGCTGGCCACGGTCTTCCAGCCCCAGGGGGCGGCGCCCACCCAGCAGTACATCAGCTCCGGTGAACTCATCCTGGGTTCCACCCAGGTCGCGCGCCTGGACAACGACCGCAGCTACCCGGACCACGGGCAGCTGGTCCTGATCATGGAGGGAGGCAAGGTATGAGCTGTTCGGGCACATCGGACTGCCTGTGCGGGTGCTGCGCCGGCACGAACCTCCAGACGCCGCAGCCCGAGAGCAACCTGCCGGGGCTTCCCGCCGTCGCGCGCCGCGTCGGCACGTGGGCGCAATTCAACGAGTCGATGCTGGCCCGCCTGTCGAGTTCCGACTACCCCGCGCTCCAGGCCCTGACAACCCGAGACAATGACGACTTCACGATCGCCCTGCTGGACGCCACGTCGGTGATGCTCGACATCCTCACGTTCTACCAGGAGCGGCTGTCCAATGAGTGCTACCTGCGCACGGCGCAGCAGACCCGCTCGCTGACCGAGCTGTCCCGTCTCATCGGCTACCAGCCGTCGCCGGGCGTCTCCGCCTCGACGTATGTTGCGTTCACGCTCACGCAGGCGCCCG
>Ga0302326_10002010_pt1 | contig 50501 bp, 50 predicted proteins | sample Palsa_T0_3_FD_202264 | JGI IMG/M metagenome (GOLD analysis project Ga0302326, IMG submission 202264) | Peat permafrost microbial communities from Stordalen Mire near Abisko, Sweden - Palsa_T0_3 | ecosystem: Environmental > Terrestrial > Soil > Palsa > Peat permafrost | place: Sweden: Abisko...
CGATCTGCTCAGCGCCGCCGATACCGTCAGCCAACACTTGTGTCGCCTCCGGCCCTACGAGGTGGTCGTAGGAAGGGGCCATCACCAAGGTCGGCACCTTCACCAACCCGAGACGCTCACGGGCATCACCTCGACGCACCGCTCGCACCCGACCGGTGTAGCTCTTCCACGGCGTAGCTTCGACAAACAGTCGGTGGCTGGCGCTCACCGGCCAGCGAACCTCCGCTCCAGGCTGCGTGTCGAACGGTGACCTCAACAGCCGTGCGTGGACCCACAGTGTCACCTGGCGATAGAGCACCCCGGGCATCCACCGAGAAGTGTGCGATCCGACTCTTGACAGCACTGTGGTCAACGGATCGCTGGCGAATCCTCCCGAGAGGACCAGACCGAGGAGCCCGGGCGGCTGGCGGACCGCCAGCGTCAGCGCCACCGCCGCTCCAAAACTGTCCCCGACGAGGATGTAGCGGTCGAGGTCCGCCACGTTGTCGGCCACGGCGTCGGCGTAGGACTCCAAGTCATCGAGGTAATCGGGCAGCGTGATCGCCCTCACCGGTAGTGGAGCGAACGCCGCCTGCTGATTGGGGCTCCAGGCCTTTCCACTGAAGCAAGGAACCAGTACAAGCGTCGGAACTTGAGGACGAGGTGAGGTCATGTGCTACAACATATATGTTGTAGCACACAATGTCAAGGTCTCTTACGTCAGGCGGTAGCCGCACAATGTTCGGGGTCGGGTACCGGCCGCGGCGGCTCGGTCCCGTTCGTGGCGGCGCATGAGGTTCTGACCCCATCGGTCGGGGGCGCTGTCGGCGAATGCGTTGAACATCGCCTTATCGGGCCGGGGCTGGATCACCCCGAAGACCAACGGCAGCATCGGATCGAGTGCGTAGGCGAGGCGGTGCGCCAGGTACCCCTGGTCGTATCGGAAGGTGGCGCTCTGCCCGTTGCGGGCGTGGACCCACAGGGTTCCCGCGACGAGCTCATCGTCACCGATGATCACAGTGACCTCGACTGGTTCGGCTGCGTCCGCCACGGTCAGCTCCTGACGCGCTGCGGGAGTTGCTCGTCGACGCGGAGCTTGCCCACGTCGGTCGTGTACGGATCGGCCGCGGCCACGACAGCTTCCATCACGCCAAGTGCCCGCAGGACCCGGAGCAGGTTCTCGCTGCTGGCCGTACCCTTGCCCTGCTCGATCGACCGGAGCGTGTCTCGGGTGATCCCGGCCCGTTCCGCTAGCTGGGCTGCGGTGACCCGCTGAAGCTTCCGCCAAGCGGCGACGTGCTGTCCCAGGATGCGAAGCGATCGTTCGACAGCTATAGGAGTGCGAGAAGCCATTGCAATCTTCCTAGTGACGGGTACACCAGCCATTATATTCGATAGTGCCGGTCTTAGCCCTCACTAATATTGGTCGGGCGAATGCTCCGCTCCCCCATGCTGACCGGCAGACGATATTTGGGGTGAATGCGTCACGCCAACTCTGGCGGGTCAAAGAAGCGCCGTACGCTCGCACCGTGACCAGTGACAAGGGGCCCGAAGCGTTCGACGAGGAGTTCGTCAGCGACATTGCTCGGATCGAGCCCCGGCGGACTACTCGGGCGTTCGTCGGGATCTGGTCAAAGGAGGCGAGTCATCAGATGGTCACTCTCGCCGGCGTCCCGGCATGGCTGCCAGGCGACCAAATGTCTGCGATCGCCCGATCGGTTGCCTCTCCCGAGTCGACCGCGGTGACCGGGGTGACCTGCGACCGAAACAGCCCCAACGCGCGACTTGTTTGCGCGCGAGCCCTTACTGGCTGGCGTAGCGGGCGAGGAGGGGCACGAGTACCTGCGCGTCGGGGCTTCCCCAGCCCGTGACCGGGTCCCATCCGGGCCCGGCGTTGTACCCCGTGATGGTCTGTGAGGGGGATCTGGCTTGGGGCGTCGTAAGTGGGACAGTGGATTGCTGGCCAAGTTGGACGGGAGCCGACTCGTTTCGCAGCGTGGATTCGACGGTGTTGGTCCCAATGGTGATGTCGTGGAACGCAGTGTGATCGGCCGGACTTTGGCCGATTCGGTAGAGGGCGGGGTTGACCAAGCCCAGGTGCCGGCCGGCGTACTGGTCTGCCAGCGCGATCAGCGCGGCCCACAGCGGGGCGGCAGCGCTGGTACCGCCCGCCCCGACGAGGATGTAGTTTTGGCCGCCGTCGGTCAGGGCCAGGGCCATGCCGGTATTTGGGTCCGCGTCGGCGGCGACGTCGGGTACCCCTCTGGCGGCTCCGATACCGGGCACGCCGTCCTGATAGGCGGGCCGGGAGAACAGCTGGCTGAATCCGCCGCCGGAGGACTCGGAGAATCCCCCCGCGGTCGGCCCGGGCGGGGTGTTCCAAGCGGTCTCGCTCATGTAGGCGCCGGCGGCCTGATTGGCCTGCAGGCTGGTACCTCCGGCGGCCAGTACCAGTGGGTCCGCATCGAGGAGGTTCACTCCCTTGATCCCCGTAAGGCCAATCCTAGCCCCGGGGCACGCGTTGGTCGACGCGCCGGAGTCACCCGAAGAGTTGACCACCGTCACCGCGGCGTTGCTGGCGGCTTGCAATGCCGCGTTCACCTGGGCCACTTCGGCCGCGGTGAAGCACTGTTCGCCCCAACTGTGGCTGAAAGAGATCACCGCCCCCTGGGTCAGGCCGAGCCGAACGGCCGCAGCGACGTCGGCGCTGGCGTTCGCGGGGCTGTCTGCGCCCGCATCGCTGATCAGGACCTCACGGATGGCGGCATCGGGGGCCACCGAGTGCACAATCTCGGTGTCCTCGGCCTCCTCGCTGGTGGCCAGCCACGGTGAGGGAGAACGGGCGAGGCTATTGATGACCTGCAGACTCACGGCAGGCAAGCCGAACACGCTGTCGAACCGGGCAAGATCCTGGCGGATGTCGGTGACCCGGGGCGCCGACCCGGCCGGGGCGGCGAACTCCACCAGCACCACTGTCTGGCCGCTGCCATCAATTCCGTGATCGAGAAGCGCCTGGATGCCGTAGGCGACCCGGAACTGGCGCGGGGCGTAACACTGCGACGTGCTCAGGCAATCCCTGGCGAGCCGGCTCGACACAGCAGGCCCAGACCCGGAAGAGGGGGCACCGCTGCCGCCGCACGCCGTGACCAACACAGCGACGGCTACCCCAGCAGCCAGGCCTCCCACCCATCGCGGGCCGCGTCGGCCGACCGACAACGCCGACCTCGTCGACATAACTACACGTTAGACGGTACGAAATGCCGCGAGCTGGGCGCCCTACGATCGGCTCATGAGCCTCGAGTGGGAACAGACCATCGTCGATGCGCGCGACCCGCGTGGCCTCGGACTCTGGTGGCGAGACGCGCTCGGCTGGGTTGTCGTGAATGACGACCCCGACGAGTTCGAGATCAGACCCACAGCGGATCGGCTTCCTGGACTCCTTTTCGTGCCGGTCTCTGAGCCGAAGGCATCGAAGAATCGCCTGCACCTGGACTTCCGACCGGACGACCGAGACGGCGAGGTCAACCGACTGCTCGCGCTGGGAGCCACGCGAGCGGACGTAGGACAAGGCGAGCAGACCTGGATTGTTCTTGGGGACCCTGAGGGCAACGAGTTCTGCGTACTCGGATCGCGCGCGCTCTGACCCGGCGTTATACGCGTGATCTGGGTCACCTGCTCGTCTGGTCCAGCCGCCTCGCGACGTGGAACTCCACGCGGAAGAGAAGGGTGTCATCTTGGATCGGCCCGGCGTGTGCGGCGCGTCGACGAAGGGTCTCAACGTTCGGCTCTCCAGTCCGAACAAGATCCTCGTCGGTGATCGACGCGAATGGCAGCAGCTCGATCTCGTCGACCTCGATCATCACTGAACCGCTCCGATAGACGCCTCCAACCTTGACTTTTGGTCTCGACCAGAGGCGGTAGGAGACGGTGATGGTTCCGTCGGCTACTCGATCGCGGAGATCAGGGCTGAACTGCACGCCCCGATTCTGTCGTCGGAGGAAGTCGCTGAGCCAGTGATTGGGGCCACCCGGCTTGACGCAACCGACCCGCGTCTTCGCTACCGGCCTCGTGTCCTGGGTAAAGGGCCCAGAAAGAGGACCGTCGACATCCTCGGCCGTGAATACTGCTGGTGAACCCGTCCTAGCCCCGTCTACCCCGGTACAGTTCGCGATGCCGAATGAGAGCGCCCGGACCGTCGCGGTCGCCCTGATAGCTGGCCTCGGGGTCGCTCTCGCCACGGTCGCGGCGGCCGTCGTTACGGGTTCGCCGGCGCTGGCGGCCGAGGCGTCACACTCGGTCGCCGATACTGCCAACGACCTGTTTCTCCTGGTCGCCCAGCGGCGCGGCTCCCGTCCCCGCGACGAACGGCATCCCTTCGGATACGGGAGGGAGTCGTACTTCTGGGCGCTCATCGCGGCTCTCGGGGTGTTTATCGCCGGTGCGCGTTCTCCCTACGCGAGGGCATCATCGAGCTGATCCACCCCGGGGTCACGTCTTCCTTCACTGTGGCCTATGTCGTGCTCGGAGCCTCCGCTGTCTTCGACGCCGTGTCGTTTCGTCGGTCCGCCCACCAGATGAGCGTTGAGGCGCGGCTCGCCCACCGGAACTTCCTCGAGCAATCTGCGGCCACCTCGGACCCCAGCCTGCGGGCGGTGTTCAACGAAGACGCGGTGTCGATAGTCGGCGATGTCTCTGCCCTGGCAGGCGTGGCCCTCAGTCAAATCATCGGGTCGTCAGTACCCCAAGCGGTCGCCGCGGTGCTCATCGCACTGGTGCTCATCCGCATCAGCCTTCGCCTGGTCAAGCGCAACCACGACTTCCTGCTCGGCCAACCGATCCCACCGGCCGACAGGGACAGAGTGCGGACCTTCCTCCTCGCCTACCCCGGGGTCACCGCCGTTCGCGAACTCCTCGTTACCTACGTGGGACCGAGCCAGATATGGGTCCTCGTGCGCGTCAACGTCGCCGACGATCTTCGCAGCAACCAGGTAACGACACTTGTCCGGGGCATCGAGGCGGACCTGGAACAGCAGTCGCCCTACATCTACCGGGTCGACGTTGTGCCCATCGGCGAAGATGAAGCAGACCCTTGATCTCGCGATTCGGCCCCGATTATTGGTGACAGACTTGTCTTGGGCTTGGCGAAGGAGCCTTCGACGACGACGAGTGGGATCGTCGGGTAGCTTGAACGTTCGTACTGGAGTGGCCGTGTCGGCTGTATAACGGTGTATGGACATCGATGAACGATTGCGACGATCAGCGACGAGTTGAGAGCCGAACGGTCGGGCCAATAGGCGACACGACACGATGGGATTTCGGTGGCCCATCGACCCGAACGACATCCCGAGCCCAGCGATATTGGTGGCACCCGGGCGTCCTTTGGGGACGTGGTCTTGGCCCCTGGCCCGCTCCGGACAGCGTGTTCAGGACCCGAGTGTAGTCCCGCACGTCTCCGCCGTGCCTACAGTATTGAGTGTGGCTGTGCACACCGCTGACTTCTTGACCTGGACCGAGAGCGAGTCACCGATGAATATCGGGCTATAGCCGGTGTTGTAATCGGAACCGAAGGTGAAGACGATTTGCTTGGGGGAGAACTGCGAGAGAACCAAGCCAATGCAATCGGACTGTTGATTGCGTTTCGTCTTGTTGAACTGGCCAGCGGTCCATTCCGCGCCGTCCGCGATCCACAGGCCTTTCTTTCCGAAGACCGAGCCGGTAGTGCCGCTGCATTCCTGGGTGGGCAGGCTCTTCCACGCATTCTTGCCGAAGCCGGTTCCTGCGATCGTGACTGTAGGGTCGGGGAGGAACTGGCCGTCCATAACAGAACCGCTCACAGTTATGGAAGAAACAATCGGACTCGCTGTGGTCGCGACCGCGGCTTGCGCCACTCCGGGTCCGAGTATCGCCAACACGAGCAAGGCCGTCGCTATCGCCGCAGTTCCGATACCGACGAATACACCCTTTCTCCACATGAAAGTGCCCCTTTTTTCCCCAAAATAAACACGGTGAGTTTCCACAACTCTCCGTCTTACGCTAAGGCACAGCCATCCGGCTGTCAAGGTGTCCGTTCCTGCCAATGAGCCGCACCGCGGGGCGGCGGCGGCGGCGGATGAGCTGAGCACCTAGTCCTGCTGGTCCGCTTCGACATGGCTGGGTCGCGTAGCGTTCCCGTGGGGACCCGATACCCCGATGCGCAGCATCGGCATCGGTGACGCGAGCGAAGCTGGCGGACGGCCTGATCAACGGGTCGTTGAGACGAAGAATTGATCGACGATGCGCTCCCAATAGCACGCCCGGCAGCGTCGCCAGCCGCTCGGGACGGAGTGTTCTGTGTGAAGGACATCTCGGAGCTTTCAACGCGGCGACTATCATCCGGTTATGACGACCGACACCAGGTCACGGTTGCTTCAAGCTATGTGGCAGGAGATCAGAGGGTATCAGCCAGATCGTGTCCGTAACTATCCGTCGGCGGCCCGAGCGATCCAATCAGGAGCTTCAGCCGACGACATCTCGACTGCGATGATGGCAGCGAGCTACGAAACCGCGTTTCGGCTCCTATTCCTTCTCACCGCTGAACGCAGAGGAAGGAGCATACGACCAAATGGTCGGTTGGACATTGCTTGAAGCCAAGCTCGGTGACGATGGAGCCGTAACACCAGTTGCGTCGAGCGCGCTGGAATTCGTCCACGAGGATCTGTCTTAGGCGGTGTTTATGATCTGCATATTTCGTAGGACGCAACGTAGCCGTCGGTGTCACCGCCGGTCCATACGAAACCCCGAGAAGCCCTCAGCGCCTGACGGGTGCGGCGCGCCTCCTCCGCTCCAAGTACAACGCTGACTCGGAGCCCGCGATGAGGGACACTTGGTAGGCTGCTCCGGTACCAAGTGACAGGAGTGTGATCATGGGTATCCCAGCCGAGTTCCTGGTGTCCAGTAGTGGGCAGATGTCGGTGCCAGCAGCGGTCCGGCACCGCTGGGGCCTCGACCAAGGCGGTCGAGTCACGGTGATCGACCTTGGCGACGCTGTCGTCCTTCTCCCTCCGGGCTCGCGCCATCAGCTCATCGCAAACGCGCTCACGGCAGCAGAGCACCGCCAGTTCGTAGCGAGCCTCGACGACCCTGACCTGGCGACGACCTGAGTGACGACAATTGTCGTTGATGACCATTTGCTTCGCGATGTGCTGGCGGGACAACGGGCGTTGGATCTCGGCGGTTTGGCAAGTCGACTGGCGACAACAGGTCTGTGGCTATTTCGGTTGAGCAGTTCCTTTGCGAATCCAGGCGTCGCGGGAAAGCTCTCCGCGCCGGTGCTGGGACTGCCGGCCGAACAACAGGCACGGTTCCGCGCCCAACTGGTTGCACTTCCCGCGGAGATCGACGTCCTTCACCTGCGCAATCTGGCTTGGCCGATGGCGGAGTTGCAGCAGCGGCATCGCGCGCTCGGTCACCACCTCTCGGCAGCAATGGTCGAAGCCCTGGCTGCTGCTCATGAGCTCGAAGCCGGACTCGCCGTCTCGAAGGACGATGTTGGGCCAGGCTTGATGGCCGCGGCCAACGTGGATGGCATCTCCTTTCACACCCTGTAACCAAGCCAGCGCTACTGCGGATCTGGGTCAGACATCTCGGATCATTGCCATCGGCTCCGCTCTACGTTCTGTATACTAGAACGTATGACGACGCCTGTGCCAACGAGGTTCAGTTCAGAGGAGATCAAGCTGCTCGATGAACTTGTGACCGCAGGCATTGGTGAGACCAGGTCGGCCGTGGTCCGAACAGCTGTCGTACGGCTAGCAGACGCAGTTCGTCGGGCCGAAAGCGGGGCGTCGATCGCGTCCTCCTACCATGCGATTCCCCAATCGGCGGAGGATGACGACCTTGCCATGGCGAACGCCATCGCGATGACGGAAGCCGAGCCTTGGTAGCACAAGGAGAACTCTGGCTCCTCGAGACGCCGAACGACAAGAGGCGACCCGTCCTCGTCGTGTCCCGCAATGAAGCGATTCCAGTTCTGAACAACGTGGTGGTCGCACCAATAACGAGCACAATTCGAACGATCCCAACGTGTGTTCCGGTCGGCCCGGATGAAGGCATCGACCACGACAGCGAAGCGACGTTCGACAATATGGCAGCCGTGCCGAAACACCTCCTCACGACTCAACTGGGCAGGCTCGGTCCATCCGGTCGCAAGGTCATATGTTCAGCTCTTCGCGCTCTTGCCGACTGCTGACCGACACAGCTGTCGTACCGCCGTGGACCCGGCGCTATGGGCGCCCCCGCTCTTCGTTCTGGCGCGGGACCTCGGTAACTGGGCGAGCGCCATAACTGACTCGGCCGCCGAGGAGCCAGCACTAATCAATCCAACTGCCAGAACACTCACCGCATAGAAGGAACAGTCGTTTCATTTATGAGCGACAGGCGGTAAGGTGGGTCCATGGACTACCGGACCCCGGTGAGGGCCGTCATCCCCGGCACCCAGGGGCGCATCCTCGAGGTCTTGGCAGAAACGACGGCGGAGTTGAACCTGCGAACGATCGCTCGCCTGTCGGGGGTGAGCCTTGCCCAAGCGTCCCGTGTCCTGCCGTCACTCGTCCAACTCGGGCTCGTCGAACGGCGCGAGGCACCCCCCTCGGCTCTGTTCCGCTTCGTTCCGGAGAACATCGCAGCGCGTGCCATCACCGCATTGACCCGGGCCCGGCAGGCGGCGCTCGACGAAGTGGGCCGCACTGCAGCCGCCCTCACTCCCCCACCCGTGAGCGTCATCGTGTTCGGGTCGTTTGCTCGCGGCGACGCCGATGCTGAGAGTGATCTGGACGTGATCGTGGTGCGGTCAGAAGACGTCGACGATGACGACGTTGCGTGGCGGTACGCGGTGGAGACCTGGCGGCAAACCGCCCGGCGACTGACAGGCAATCGGGTCGAGGTGATCGAGGTAAACGAGCACGAAGTCGGGCAACTCCTTCAAAGCGGCCGGCCACTGTGGACCGATGTCCAGGCAGACGGCATCGTCGTGTTCGGAACCGGTATCGCCGAGCTGACCGCCAGGCGCATTGCCTAGGCACGCTCGGACGCGACCGGTCAGCGCCGCCCAGGTTGACGCTTACCTGGCCAAGGCCGAGGAGTACCTGGCGGCGGCGGCGAGTGAGCTCGAAGCCGGACGGGCGATCGCGGCGACCAGCCTGGCGATCCACGCCGCCATTAACGCCGCTGATGTGGTGACCGGGGTGAGGATGGGACGGCGAGCGGCAGGCCAGGATCATGACCAGGTACTGGCGTTGCTGCACGAGGCGGGAAAGGACGGGGCCGAGATGGAGACGGACCTGGCGCGCCTGCTCCCTCTCAAGACCAAAGCAGAATATGACCCCGAGGACATCCCAAAGGCCGAGGCCACCAGGGCCATCGGACGTGCCACCAGATGTGTGGTCGTCGCCAGGAGGCTCGCTTGAAGAATGGGCTTTACGATGCGGATACTTCCCATCTCCACCATTTCCGACCCGTAGGCCGCGCGCTGACGGTCCTCTATCCTGACGGTGAGCGTGTGTGGTGGCTTGCCCGGATGGGACGGGAACCGTGTCGAGTTTCTACCAAGACCGAACGGGTGTCCAGAAAATAGGCTAATGAGCCATGGAGGTCGCGGGAACCGCTGACAAGCATTTCGCCTTGGTCCGAGACGCGTTCGCCCAGGTCGCAGCGAACCAACCCGGGTCCGGCGCGGCGCTCGCCGCATGGTGCGATGGTCACGCGGTCATCGACCTGTGGGGCGGCTACGCCGACGCTGAGCGCGGGCGGTTGTGGCGTTCCGACAGCTTGGTTCAGCCCTACTCGGTGTGCAAGCCATTCGCCGCCATCTGCCTTCTGAGGCTCATTGACGATGGACGCGTTGACATCGACGCCGTCGTCCAGCGGTACTGGCCGGAGTTCACGGCGCCGGCCACGGTTCGCCAGGTTCTCTCCCACCAAGCGGGCGTGGTGGCCCTCGACACACCCGTGGCGACTGGGACCTTCTACCGGTGGGATGAGCTTTGTCGTCTCCTGGCCGCTCAACAACCGGCGTGGACGCCGGGTGAGGCGCATGGTGAGTCAGCCCTGTTCTATGGCCACTTGGTGGGTGAACTGGTCCGGCGGGTTGATGGCCGCAGCATCGGCCGATTCCTGCGCGAGGAGGTCTGCGTTCCCCTTGGGCTGGACTTTGCCTTCGGCCTCGACGCTTCACAGCAGGCCCGAGCAGTGACGATCACTGGGTTGGACGATGCGTTTCGATCCGCCAACCAGGCGGACCGCCCGGCCCTGTACGCCCGGGCGAGCGGGAATCCGCGCGGCGCACAGGACGGGCCCGTGGTGAACGGCGCGCCGTGGCGGGCGGCCGAGATCCCGGCGGTCAACGGTCATGGCACGGCGCGGGCCATGGCGAACTTCTACCGTGCCCTGAGCGCGGGCGAGCTGCTGAGCACGTCCTTGCTGGCCGAGGCGATCACCGCGCAGTGCTCGGGCCCCGACCGGGTGTTCGGGCACGACAATGCCTGGGGGCTCGGCTTCAGCGTCGACAGCGACGGCTACGGCATGGGCGGGCTGGGCGGGAGCTCCGCCGGAACAAGCACCGCAGGCGGATATTCACTGGCCTTCGTCACCGGGAGCATGGGCACCCACGATCGTGCGACGCGGCTCGAAAACACGTTCCGGGAGTGCCTCGGCTTGGCGCCGCTGATGTAAAGGAGCAGGGCTTTGTCGTGAACTTCCCAGGGGATTGCCACCCGGGGCCGCGGCCACTCACCTGCGGGATCGATTATCTGACCGTGGCGGCGTTAGCCCGCTCGAGGAGGTAGGCGCCCGCCGTCACCGGGGCATACGGGCGACCGCGGCCGATGGGCGGGGCGAGGGGCTCGATGACCGCCTGGGTGTCGGCCTCGAGAAAAAGGATCAGCGAGATCAACTCCTCGTCGGGCGCCGATGCCGACGGCGGCAATACCCGGTGGCGGGTGGAACGCCAACGGTCGCCGGTCCAACGGGCCATGAGGTCGCCGATGTTCACCGTGAACGCCCCCTGGTGGTGCGGCGCGTCCTCCCACACCCCATCGGGGCGCTGAATCTGCAGGCCCCCATAGCCCACCTGGCGATCGAGGATGGTAACAACCCCCCAATCGGTATGCGGGGCGATCCGGAACTGCCCAGGCAACGCTGGGCCGGTCTCGCTCATGGCGGGATACCGGTTGATGTTGAACGTGTGGGGCGACAGGCGGGTGCGCCGGATGAACCAGTCCCGCCCCAACCCCAGCGCCACCGCGCACAGCGCCAGAAGGTCGTCATACAACTCCCGCAGTGCATCGGTATAGCGGCAACACAACCCAGCCAGCTCCGGCACCTCGCCCGGCCACACATTGGGCCGGAACCATTCCCCATCGACGTATTCATCACCGGTGGCAAAGTCGCGCCCTATGGTGTAGCTCTCCTTCAGATCGGACCGGGTGGCGTCGGCCACCTCGCCATAGAAGGCGTTGGCCTCGCGTCCGGGCGGGACCCAGCCCCGACCCCCCACCGTGGCGGCGTAACGAACCTTCACCTGAGGGGGCAACAGGAAAAACCGGCGAGCGCAGGCCCGGATCTGCGCAGTCAGCACCGAAGACACGCCATGGTTCTCGACCAGCAGGAATCCCGACTCCTGCAAGGCGCGATCCACGGTGCGGGCCAAGCCCAGATCTCCCTCACGCCACGCCTGGATGTCAATGACGGGGATGGTCGACATCGCTCTACGCCTCGACGCCACTGAGGACGCCGGGAGTCACGACGCCCGCCCCGGTCAGGTCCACTATTTCCACGACCTCAGCGGGCACCGATCGTCGGGCCAACAAGAGATACACGACCCCACCGACCACCAGGCCCGCCGGAATGCTCAGGTCGGTGCCCCCGAGGGCCCGGCACAGCGGCCCCACGAACACCGACGTGTTGATGCACATGAGGGACATGAACATGCCGGCCAACTGGGCGATCACCCCCGGTGTGTGCAGGCCTCCCGGTCGTCGATACCGGCCGGTGGTCCCGGTGGCGCTCAGGGCGTCGTGGTCATAGCGGCCCCGGCGCAACAGATAATCGATGCAATAAATGGCGGTCCACGGCGCGAACCACACGATCATGAATAGGAGGAAATCGGACAGGAAGGCGTTGAACGAGCCCGACAGGATCACTGCCAGTGCCCCAAAGCCGGATATCACGGCGTCGATCGTCACCGCCTGAAGCCGCGAAACCCTGACCCCTACTGCCTGCAGGGTCACCCCGGACGAGTACAGGTCGAGGGCATTGACGGCGATCAGTTGCACGATCACGAACAGGAGATAGGGCACCACAAACCAGCTGGCAAAGGCATGGGGCAACCCGGATATGGGATCGCTGGCATTGGTCAACAGGGTGGCAACCGCCGCCCCCAGGATCATCAAGGCCGTGGTGGGCAGCGCCCCGGCGACGGTGACGGCAGCGACGATCTTGCTCCGGGACGTGGTCTCGGGGATATAGCGGGAAAAGTCGCTGGCATTCACCGTCCAGCCCAATCCCGACGCCGACGCAGCCAGCGCCAGGCCCCCGAACCACAGGGCCCAACCGGCCGGATGGGCGTGGCCCAGGTGAATCTTGCTGATGACCAACACTGCCAATATCAGGAATAGGACGGCGAATGGCGCCAACAGGAATTTCAGCGTGCGCAGGATGCTGCGATGGCCGAACAACGGCAGCAGTGATTGCACGATGGCGCCCGCCATGACCAGCACGATTTTCAACCCCGTGCCCGCGTGTACCCCGGTTTTGGTCAGCAATGCCAACGCAGCCAATACCACGATGCTCAGGTCGAGAATCTCGTAGCCCACCTGGGTCATCCAGTTGAACGCGGCCAGCGCCTTGTTGCCATGGATCCCGAAGGCGGCTCGGCTGGAGGCAAAGGCGGTCGTCCCCGCCGCCGGCCCGGGAAGGCTGGCCATCCCGGCCAGGATCCAGGTCACGTTGGCGATCAGGATGACGATCACCGCCTGGCCGAAATTCAGCCCGATCGACACCACCAACGCCCCGTACACCACATTGGTCACGTTGAACAGGGCGCTGCTCCACATCATCCCCAGCTGAAACGGCGTGGTGTAGCGCTCGTGAGCCGGGATGTACTCGATACCCCGGTGTTCAACAAGAGTGGGTTCCTTGGTGGTGGCCATGGCCAAACCGTAAGTGGTACTTACGGTCAGCAAGGTCACGGCGGTGTGAAGGTGCGATGTCGGTTCCCTGGCGTCAACCTGACGAAGCGACGCAACTGGGTACCATCCGGGCCGTGGCTTCACCAGTGGTCGACAACCCGGGCACCCAGGTGGGACAGGAGGTCCGAGCCCGTCGGCGGGCCGCCAAGATGTCGATCGCCGAGCTGGCTCGGCGGGCCCAGGTGTCGGCGCCGTTCGTCAGCCAGCTGGAGTCGGGGCGCAGCTCGCTCAGCCTGGTCACGCTCTACCGCATCGCCACGGCGCTCAGCTGCAGCGCCAACGCCCTGTTGGGCTCGGCGCCGTCGCGGCCCCATGTGACCCGGGCGGGCGACGGGCCCCGCCTACCGGCCAGCGGCGGTAGCCACCCGCAACAACCCCGCCTGCTGTCGCGCACCGGCCCCGGCGTCATGATCGAGGCGTACCACTACCTGATCCAGCCCGACGACGACGCCCAGGAGTGGTTCGAGCACGACGGCGAGGACTTCGTGTACGTGATCCGGGGCACCGTGGTGGTCGAGTTCGGCGACGGGACCGAGGTCGAGCTGTCGGCCGGCGACTCGCTGCACCACGGCGGCACCCCGGCCCACCGATGGGCGTTGCGCCAGCCCGAGCCGGCGGAGGTGATCATTAGCGTGGCCTCCTCACCGGCGGCGGAATTCACACAGCCGTGATCTAACGACCGTAAGTGTCACTTACGCTTCTTCCCAGTCCGAGGAGGCGAACGATGACCGCCATGATGACCAACACCCACCCGTCACTGCGCCGGTTCTGGCACCCGGTGGCCCTGGAGTCCGACGTGCCCGAGGGTCGGCCCGTGCCCGTTCGCCTCCTCGGTGAAGCCTGGCTCCTGGCCCGACTGGGCGGCCAACTTGTGGCCATGCGCGATCGCTGCCCCCACCGCCTGGTGCCGCTGAGCGCCGGAACGATCGTGGGCGACGAGCTGCAATGCGGCTATCACGGCTACCGCTTCGACGCCACGGGCCGGGCCACGGCCATCCCCGCGCTGCCCCCTAGCCTTCCCATCCCGACCAAGGCGTGCGTGGCCACCGCGGCAGTGGCCGTACGTTTCGGCCTGGTATGGCTGTGCCTGAGCGACGAGCCGGTGGGCGGCATTCTCGACGACGCCCCATTCCACAACCCGGGCAACGACACCTTCCTGGCCGGCCCCTTCACCACCCGGGTGAGTGCGGGGATCCTGGCCGACAACTTCCTCGACTGCGCCCATTTCCCCTACCTGCACCGCGACACCTTCGGCGAAGCGGACGACGGCCGGCCCATCCTCGACGTGCGCCGCGACGGATGGCGGATCTACCAGGACCAGGACCAGATGATCGCGGGCGTCCACCTCGACGCCCCCCAGGCCCACCAGGCCCGCTACGTGGTCGGCGCCCCGTTCAGCGTGGAGTTGGCGCTGCACCGGCCGGACGGCACCGACTGGATCTGGTCCTTCGTGTGCCCGGTGGACGACCAGACCAGCGTCTGGTACATCGTGGACGCCTACCCCCTCGGCGGTGACCAGGAGCTGATCGCCGCCGCGCAACGCCTGCAAGCCCAGGTCGGAATCGAGGACCTGGGCATGCTGGAGCGGATGGAGGACCCCAACATCCCCATCGACGTGCGGGCCGAAGTCCACACCAAGGCCGACATCGGCTGCCTGGAATATCGGCGCATGCTGGCCGACGTTGCTTCGTTGGGGAAAAGGGGGCCCGTCGCGGCAAACGCATCGGTGGCCCCATCAAGCCCCGACTCCACGCCGGCCGCGACCCCGGTGGCAACAGGCGAGGCACCGGTCAACCCAGCCCCCATGCTGGTTCGGCCATGAACACCGCCCAACTCGCCCGCGTCCTGCCCAAGGTGGAGCTGCATTGCCACCTGGAAGGGGCAGCCCGCCCCGCCACCGTCGTCGACCTGGCCCGGTCCAACGGCATCGCCCTACCGGTCGAGGACCCGACCGAGCTGTTCCGCTTCGCCAACCTGACCGAGTTCCTCGACGTGTACGCAATCATTTGCGCCAGCTTGCGCACGGCCGACGACCTGCGCCGGGTGACCTACGAGGCGCTGGAGGACGCAGCCGCGGTCGGCGTGCGCTACCGGGAGATGTTCTTCTCCCCTGGTTTCCTGCTGGCCAATGGCGTCACCATCGAGACCATCTGGACCGGCATCCGAGCCGGGCTTGCTGAGGCCCATCAGGACCTGGACATACGCTGTCGCATGATCCTCGACCTGGACAAAGGCGGCGACCCGGCCGACGGCGTGGGCCTGGTTGAGTTCGCGGCGGCCCAGGATCGCGACGAGTTGATCGGGATCGGCGGGGACAGCACCGAGCGCGGGGTGGACCATCGCGCCTTCGCGCCGGCCTTTGCCCTAGCCGCCCAAAAGGGGCTGCGCCGGACCATGCACGCCGGTGAGGACGGCCCGTGCGAGAACATCGCCATCTCCCTGGATGTGCTGGGGTGCGAACGCATCGACCATGGCGTGCGCCTGATTGACGATCCCCAGCTGATGGCCCGGGTGGCCCGGGAGCGCATCCCGCTCACCGTGTGCCCCATCTCCAACGTGGTGCTGACGGCGACGGTGCCCGATGTGGCGTCGCATCCCTTTGCCGCCCAGCGCGCCGCCGGAGTGCTCGTCACCATCAACTCCGACGACCCCGGGATGTCGGCCACCACCATCGCCGACGACTACCAGCAGATAGCGGAGGCCTTCGGATACAACTTCGCCACCATGGCCGACATTGCGCTCGACGGCATCGAGGCCAGCTGGGCCCCGCCCGAGGAGAAGCGGGCGCTGCGAGCCCGCTTCGAGGCCGAGATCGCGGCGCTCTCCGCCCAACTCACGACCGTCGAGATGTCGTCGTGACCCGGCTCGTCGTACCCACCATCGACATCGCGGGCTGGGCGAGGGGCGCCCCGCAACAACGCCGGGCGATTGCCGACGCGGTGGACGAGGCGGCTACCGCCGTGGGTTTCATGCAGATCAGCGGGCATGGCATCGCCGATGCCGCCATCGCCGGCCTGACCGGTGCCATGGACGGCTTCTTCGCCCGGCCGGCCGAGGAGAAGAGGGCCTTTTGCCCGCCTTCGTCTTCCATCAACCGGGGTTACAGCGCCCCACGATCTGAGCGGCTCAGCCACAGCCTTGGGGTGTACTCGCCCGACGATCTGTTCGAGGCGTTCAACGTCGGTGTCCAGGCCGACCAGTTTCTGAGCCTCGACCTGCCCATCGACACCTATAGCGCCAACATCTGGCCCAGCCGGCCCGACGGGTTCCGCCCCGCCATGGTGGCGTGGTTCCGGGCGGCCCAGGGCCTGGCCCACACCATGACCGACATCTTCGCCCTGGCGCTCGACCTGCCGGCGGACTATTTCCACCCCTTCACCGATCACTCGATCGATGTGCTGCGGGCCAACAACTACCAGTTACCCGAGGGCGACGTGCGCCTGGCCCCGGGGCAGCTGGGCATGGGACCGCACACCGACTTCGGCATCGTCACCGTGCTGTGGGCCGACCCCCTCCCGGGACTGCAGATCTTGGACGAGGAGGGGGGATGGAACGACGTCGTCCCCGCCCCCGGTGCGCTGCTCATCAATTTGGGCGACCTGCTGGCCCGCTGGACGGGCGACCGTTGGCTGTCCACCATGCACCGGGTCAAGGCACCGATCGACGGCGAAGGGCGGGTGTTCCGGCGCCGATCGGCCGCCTTCTTCCACGATGGCAATGCCGACGCCCTGATAACCACCATCAGTGGGGCGGCGTACGAGCCGATCACGGTGGCCGATCATGTGGCAGCCAAGCTGGCCGGCTCACGCGGCCTGCAGCTCAACGACAAGGCGCACCGGGAAGCAGCCCGGCTGGGAGCAGCCCGAGCCGTCTGAACGCGGTCTCTTGCTAGACGTCGAGCGAGAGCGTCATGAACGTGCTGTTGCGGCTGGGGCGGTAGTCGCCGAACGGTCCGCAGTCGGTGAAACCCATGCTGGCGTACAGCGCCCGAGCCGGGGCGAAGGCGTCCTGGGACCCGGTCTCGAGGTTGACCACCCCATAGCCGGCGGCGCGGGCGACCCCGACCAGGTGGGTGACCATGGCCCTACCAATTCCCTGACCCCGCACCTCTTCCGCCGTGTGCATGGACTTCAACTCGGCCTGCTCGCCGTCCAGCCGCTTGAGCGCGCCCACGGCGAAAAGCTCGCTGTCGACGCGGTAGCTGAAAAACGTGATGGCGGGGTCGAGCAGGCCGTCGACGTCGAGAGCATGAATGTCCTCGGGCGGGCTGTGCCGGTTGGCAAATGCCAGGTGGCGCCCCAATAACGCCAGCACGTCGGGGGCCCGGGGATCATCGATTGTTATTTGACCAGCGGGCACCGAAGGACGGTACGTGATCGGCTACCGCGGTTGAACGGTATGACCGGCGCCCGGCAGGCTGAGCACGGCGTCGAGGCCGCCCCCGGCTGGAGCTTCCAGGGTGATGGTGCCACCGTTGGCTGTGGCCAGTTGGCGGACGATGGCCAAGCCCAGCCCGCTGGTCCCGGTGGGGGCGGCGCCGCCTTGCCAGAATCGGTCGAACGCCCGCTGGCGCTCCTGCTCGCTCATCCCGGGACCGTGGTCTCGCACATGCACCGTTACCAGTCGGTCGCCTTCGGCCACCCCAACTTCGATGCCCTTCCCCGGGGGGCTGGCCTCGACCGCGTTGGCCAGCAGGTTGTCGAGGATCTGCTCCAGGTGCCCGGGCACAACGCTGGCCCGCACGGTGTCCTTGCCCGCCACCGAGACGGTCAACGCAACGTCCTGTTCGTCGGCCAACGCCGCCCATGCGGCGCAGCGCTCGGATACTACCGTGGTGATGTCGACCCGCGCTGTGACCGAGGGCTTCTGCTGGGCCCGGCTGAGGGCCAGTAGGCCATCGACCAAGCGGGTCAACCGGTCGACCTCGCCCTGGGCGTCGGCCAGCTGGCGCGCCGCGTCTCCCTCCAGGTCGGCTGCCAGGTTTTCCAAGCGAAGGCGCAACGCGGTCAGCGGGGTACGCAGCTGGTGTGAGGCGTCGGCCACGAAGCTCTGCTGGGCCGCCACCAGTTCCTCCAGGCGGCCTGCCGTCTGGTTGAACTGCGATGCCAACGCCGCGATCTCGGCTGGCCCTCCGACGGGTGCCCGAGCGGCCAGGTCGCCTTCCCCCAGGCGGCCCGAGGCTTCTTCCAGCGCGACCAACGGGCGGGCCAGACTGCGGGCCAACCATAACCCAAGCAGCGCGGCGACCGCCAGCAACACCCCGGCGAAGCCACCCAGCGCCAGCCATGCCCGGTCGATACGGGAGTCGGTGGGCTGGGCGGGCACGGCCACCACCACCGCCCCGAGCAACGAGGTCGGGCCTTGCACCGGCACGGCAACTGAGATCTCGGGGCCGTCGTCGTCAGAGTCCCGGCTGACGCTGCTGCGGCCATGCAATGCGGCAGCCACCCCCTGGTCGACGTCGGGCCCGTCGCCCCCATTCGGGTCCCCCGGATCCAGCGAGACGAGCGTGGTTCCCGCGTCGTTGATGACTGCCACTTCGGCTCCCGTTTCTGCCTGATAGCGCGCGGCCAGATCCTGCAGGTCGTGCTGGCCCGGGTTTTGCAGGCCCTCCTCGGCCACTGCTGCCAGGACGGCAGCGTCGCGCCGGGCCACGGCGATCAGCGCCTCACGCTCGCGGCGGGCATACAGCACGCCCAAGGGAACCTCGAGCAGCACCAGGATGACGGCGGCCAGGGCCACGTAGGAGAACAACAGGCGGCGTCTCACGACGGTTGGCCGAGCCGCAGGCCGACCCCCCGCACCGTCTCGATCCAGGTCCTGTCGCCCAGCTTCTTGCGCAGGGTGGCCACGTGGACGTCGATGGTCTTGGTCGGCCCGTACCAGTGGGGGTCCCACACCTCTTCCAGCAGTTGTTGGCGGGTCACGACCACGCCCGGCTCTTCGGCCAGCACCGCCAGCAGGTCGAACTCCTTGGGGGTGAGGGCGATCTCGACATCGTTCAGGTAGACGCGCCGGTTGCGGCGTTGGATGCGCAGGGACCCGAGTTGCTGTTCCTCCGCATCGGCCGGGGCCGGGGCAGTCGTGCCGGTCACTCGGCGCTGCACCGCTCGAATGCGGGCCACCAGCTCACGAAAGCCGAACGGCTTGACCAGGTAGTCGTCCGCCCCCAGTTCGAGGCCAACGACCCGATCGGTCTCCTCGCCCCGAGCGCTGATGACCAAGATGGGGACGTTGGAACGTGCCCGCAGCTGGCGGCACACTTCGAACCCGTCGATGTCGGGCAGGCCGAGATCGAGCAACACGACGTCGGTGTCGGGCGCGGCCAGGGCTTCTGCCCCCGTGGTGACCCGCGACGGGGTGAAGCCGTGGCGGCGCAGGCCGTCCACCAACGGGACGGCGATGCGGTCGTCATCTTCCACCACCAGGACCCGCATGGTGGCCAGCATGCAGCATGGCTGGGTCGGGGCCGCGATCTCTAACCCTCCCCTAACCTCAACTTGGCTCGGGCTTGGGCCGGCGGTCCGTACAGTCGTTGGTGTGACAGTCGTTGGTGTGACAGTCGTTGGTGTGACAGTCGTTGGTGTGACAGTCGTCGGTGTGACAGTCGTCGGCGTGCTCTCGTGAATCGCCGAGTGGCCGCCCGGGACCGCGCCATGCGGCGCCTGCGCAACACCACCCGGGGCGTCACCGCCTCGGCCGTGGCCGGCGCGGGCATCTTGGCCTTCGTGGCGGCCCGCAGCGCCCCCGGCCATACCACGGTGCCGGTGGCGGCCCCCGCCGCGGCCGGTACCGCCGCCCCCACGACCACCACTGTCACCGCGCCCATAGTCACCACGCCTGCCACCTCGGCGCCCGCCATAACCGGAGCGGCTGCCCCGGCCGCGCATCGGCGGACCACGGCCACTCGACCCGCGGCCAGCCGAGTGACGACCGCGCCCACCACCGCCCCGACGGTCCCCCGTCCCGTGCCACCGGTGGCCACCACAGCCCCGCCCGTCGTGGTCTCGGGAGCTTCTTGACCACCACCCGTTGATGTTGCTCGGAGCGACGGGTGGCAAGGCGCTGTGGTACCTGACCCGGGGCACCGGGCTGGTGGCCCTGCTGTTGTTGACCGCCTCCATACTGCTGGGCATCGTGGAAGTGCGACGGTGGCAGTCACGCGCCTGGCCTCGCTTCGTCACGGCCGGGCTGCACCGCAACCTGTCGCTGCTGGCCGTGGCCTTCGTGGCGGTCCACGTCGCCACCACCGTCATCGACGGCTTCGCCCCCATCGGGTGGCTCGACGCCATCATTCCGTTCCACTCGCCCTACCGGCCGATTTGGCTCGGGCTCGGGGCGGTGGCGTTCGACTTGATGCTGGCCCTGGTCGTCACCAGCCTGGTGCGGGGGCGCATGGGCTATCGCTGGTGGCGGGCCGTGCACTGGGCCGCCTACGCCTGCTGGCCGGTGGCGTTGGTCCACGGCCTGGGCACGGGGACCGACCTGCGGGCCGGTTGGGCCACCGCCCTGTACGGCCTGTGCCTGGTGACGGTGGTGGTCGCACTGTGGTGGCGCCTGGCCCAGGCATGGCGGGAAGCCCCCGACACTGCTTCAGGGAGCGGCACCGTCGTCGGCACGATCGTGGCCGCCGCCCTGACCAGCGTCATCGTGCCCGCCGTGATCGTGGCGTGGGTGGTGACCGGACCCCTGCGCCCAGGTTGGTCACGCCGTGCCGGAACCCCGAGCCGAACCCACGCGGCAGCGGTGGGTGTGCCCACCCGAGGTCCGGCGGAGCCAAGTTGACCGCCGCCTGCGGGTCCCAGGCGACCACCGCCGCGGGCCCACTTTGACCGGGGCACGCAATGGTTGAACGTCGGCCAACGGTGCTGATCGGGGCGCCACGGGGGGTGGCCCGTTTGCTCACCCGCGCCATGGGCCCGGGGCTGGATGGCCATCTCGATCGCTACGGGCCCCGCCCCCGGGGATCGGAGCAACTGATCGGCGAAGTGTCGCGCTCCGGGCTGCGGGGTCGGGGCGGCGCCGCCTTCCCCACCGCCGTCAAGCTCACCGCGGTGGCCGGGCAACGCCCCGTCGTGGTGGCCAACGGCACCGAAGGCGAGCCCCTCAGCGCCAAGGACAAGTCTCTGCTGACCTACGCCCCCCACCTGGTCATCGACGGCGCGGCCTTGGTGGCCGAGGCGGTGGGCGCCTCCCGGGTCATCGTGTGTGTCGAGCGCGCCTCGGCCCGGGCCACCGACGCCCTACGCACCGCCGTGGCCGAGCGGTGGGGCCGAGACCAACTCGACATCGAGATCGTGGGCACGCCCAGCCGGTTCGTGGTGGGTGAGGAGACCGCCCTCATCCACTGGTTGAACGGGGGTGAGGCCAAGCCAACCATGGTTCCGCCGAGACCGTTCGAGCGCGGCGTGGGCGGCCGCCCGACCGTGGTACAAAACGTGGAGACGCTGGCCCACCTGGCCTTGATCGCCCGCTACGGCGCCGACTGGTTCCGCCGCCTCGGGACCTACGCCGACCCCGGGACCAGGTTGCTGACCGTCAGCGGCGCGGTGGCCAATCCGGGACTCATCGAGGTGGCGTCCGGCACCTCGTTGCGCACCGCGCTGGACGCCACCGGCTTGGCCCCTGGGCCCGCCCCGGCGGTGTTGGTGGGCGGCTACTTCGGCACCTGGCTCGACCCTGAGCAGGTCGAGTCCGCCGAGCTCGACGTCGACTCCATGCGAGCCGACGGCGCCAGCCCTGGTTGCGGCGTGGTGTGGGCGTTACCCGACGGTGCGTGCGGCCTGGCCGAGAGCGCCCGAGTGGCCCGATGGTATGCCGGGCAGAGCGCCGGTCAATGCGGCCCGTGCGTCAATGGCCTGCCCGCCATAGCCGACGCCATGGCCGCGCTGGTCAACGGCAACCAGGCGGGCGATGCGGTGGCCCACCTGCGCCGGTGGTCGGGGATGGTCACCGGACGGGGCGCCTGCCGCCACCCCGACGGAGCGGCGCGTTTGGTGGCCAGCGCCCTGCGGGTCTTTGCCCGGGAGGTCGACCTCCACGCTCGTCGCGGCCCTTGTGGCCCGTCGCAGCGCCCGGGCGTGCTGCCCACTCCCCGAGGGGGGTCGTGGCGATGACGCGCCTGGCCGTGGACTGGCTCAGCTGCAAGGCGCATGGCATGTGCTACGAGCTGTTCCCCGAGCGCATCGCGGCCGACGACTGGGGCTATCCCATCCTGGACGGTGAGCCCATTCCGCCCGAAATGGAGGCTCTGGCCCGGAGGGCGGCCAGCGCCTGCCCCACGTTGGCTCTCCTGGTCAGGATCGACCCAGCACGGCGAGGTCCCAGGTAAAGCCAGGGCAAAGGATGCGCCAAGATTCGGCCAGTCCGCCGTCGCGCCTGGTGGTCGGCCGAGATCATCTGTTGATGACAGATCCAACTGCCAACCGACGCGTGCTGAAGCAGGCGGCGGCGCTGGTCAAAGTCGACTTCTCGCCCCAGGATCGTCAACCCTCGCCCGTGCGGGTCGCACTGGCCCTGGTCGCCTCGATCTTCGGGTCGCTGGCGGTCGATGCCTTCGTTGTGGCCGTCGGCACCGCCATTTTCCCTGCCACCAAGGGGTACACCCATTTCCGGTTCCCGGACTACGCCAAGCTCACCGTGATCGGCGTGATCATCGCCGTGGCGGCGTGGCCGATCGTCACCCGGGTGACCTCAGCCCCCCGCTGGCTGTTTCTGCGGTTGGCGGTGCTGGTCACGGTGGTGCTGTGGCTCCCCGACGTGTACATCCTGTACCGGGGCCAACCGGGCGACGCCGTGGCCGTGCTCATGGTCATGCACGTGGCCATCGCCGTGGTGACATACAACGCCCTGGTGCGCATAGCTCCACCCCAGCCCATCGGCTGATCAGCCCGCGGACGCGGTTACCACGACCGTGACCCGGAATGTGCCGGCCGACGGGCTGCACGAAAGTGCCTCGCCACAGGATTGCCGGGTCGCAGTGATGGTCGCCTGGCCCGGGGCAAGCGCCTGGTAACGGGCGGTCACGGTCCCGCAGCCCGCTCCGGGGACACATCCGCCGGCCGGGGTCACCTGCGGCCCACCCAGCAGTGCCAACACCGTGGGGTTCGCGATCGGCTGCAATGACCAGTAGGTGCTGTGCAACGTCACCAGCACCTCGTTACCGTGCGCCACCGCTACCATCCGGCCGTTGTCCGACTCGGTCACGGTCACGGCGACCAGGGGGTCGGCGGTGAGCGGGCTGGAAGGCGACGGCACCGAGGTGGTGGAGCCCCGGCTGGTCGACGGGGCCACTGTGACGCCGGAGGTGCCGGTGACGGCACTGGTGGTCGTCGCCGCTTGCGGGGACGATCCGCAACCACTGCAAACGATGGCGAAAACCGAGGCCAACACGATGAGGTGAACGGCAGGTCGACGACTGCAGCGACGCTTTGGTTCAGCCATAGCGAAACGAGCCTAGATACAGAGAAACGTCCAAAAGGACCAAAGCGGCACGAACACTCGGAAAATAGGGTAAACCAAGCGACCAGGCGAAGCTGAGCGCGACTCCATCACGGCGCGTTCATGGCCTGTTCGACGTATGAGATCCAGAAGGGGGCAGCGTGTCACGAATGTTCAAACTGTCGCTGATCGCGGTCTCGGGGCTGACCATGGCCCTGTTGATCGGGTCACCCGCCGGGGCCGGGACCACGACCGGCGGGTCAGGGCAGGCCGGGGCCAGGTCCGCCCCGGCCTCGTCGCCTGCCGCCTCGTCAGCTGCCACCTCGAGCGGGTCATCGACATCACACGCCGTGCTGACACCGGGGGCACCGGCTCGGGCCACCGTTGGAACCACGCCCATTCCGCCTCGAGGTGCCCGGCTGCTGGGGGCGGCACCGAGGACCGCTCAACTGGGCCTTGATGTCGTCCTGGCCCCGCGGGACCCGGCCGGGCTGGCTGCGGCCGTCGCCGCCGTGTCCACACCCGGTTCATCCGACTACCGGCACTACTTGTCGAACGCCGCCATCAACGACCAGTTCGGCCCCACCCCGCACACCATCGCGGCGGTACGCCAGGCCCTGGTGGGAGCGGGCCTGAGCCCGGGCCGCACCAGTGCCGACGGCCTTGCCATCCCGGTATCGGTCACCATCAGCCAGGCCGACCAAGCCTTCGGTGTGGCCATGAATGCCTACCAGCTGAGCAACGGGAGCGTCGTGTACGCCGACGCCGCGGCGCCCCAGTTGGCGTCGGACATCGCCGGTTCGGTGCAGGGCATCGTGGGGCTGGATGGCTTCGAGCAGATGCAACCGGGCCTGGCGGGCCAGGACCTTCACGCCCTCGCTCCCGTCGCCGCCACGCCAACCACCAGCCCCGGGGTCATCCCGGGCCAGCCCACGGCGTGCGCCGCGGCGGCCAACAACAACGGCTGGACGGCGGGCAACATCGCCCAGGCCTACAACTTCGACCCCCTGTACCAGGCGGGCAGCTTCGGGCAGAACGAGAGCATCGACGTCTACGAGCTGTCCCCCTACGAGGCCAGCGACATCGCGACCTACCAGACGTGCTATGGCACCTCGGTCCCGGTGTCCCAGGTGGCGGTGGACGGCGGCTTGAGCTCCTCCAGCCGCCCCGCGGGCAACGGCCCGCTCGAGGTCGCCCTCGACGCGGAGGATGTGGTGGGCCTGGCGCCGCAATTGACCGCCGTGCATATCTACGACACCCAAAACTGCGGCGGGTGTTCGAACCAGTACGACGAGTGGAACCAGATCTACATGAACAACGACGCCCAGGTCGTCAGCACCAGCTGGTACGGCTGCGAGATTGGCCAGACGTCGTTCGACGACGCCGTCGACACCCTCTTCCAGATGATGGCGGCGCACGGCCAGACGGTGGTCGGGCTCACCGGCGACGTGGGCGCGGCCGACTGCTCCACCAGCGCCATGCCGCCCGTCCCCTTCGAGGCGGTGTCCTTCCCCAGCTCCAGCCCGAACCTCACCGCGGTGGGCGGCACCAACCTCAATGCATTGGGCAACCCGACGGCGGTGCCCCCGACGGAGACGGCATGGGTCAACGGGGGCGGCGGGATCTCGACGGTGTTCAACATGGCTTCGTACCAAAACTCGGTTATCGACAGCACGTCCACCGGGACCCCGTGCGGCAACACGTCGGGCGATTGCCGGGAGACCCCCGATGTCAGCGCCGACGCCGGGCAGAGCTACGCCATGTACGTCGGCGGTTGGGAAGGCGTGATCGGCACATCGGCATCCACCCCCACGTGGGGCGCGCTGGCGGCCCTGATCAACTCATCAGCCCCGTCGTGCAACGTCGGGTTCATGGACCCGACGTTGTATTCGCTTGGCCACGACCAGTACGCCAGCAGCAGCGGCGACTTCTTCAACGACGTCACCCAGGGCAACAATGACGTCAACGGCGTGGGCTATTCGGCCGGCACCGGCTTCGACCTGGTCACGGGGCTGGGGACGCCGGTCGGGGCGAACCTGGCCCAGGGCTTCTGCCCCCGGACGTCGACCACGACGTCTGTCGCCACCTCAGGGACGCCCTCGGGATCGGGGCAAGCGGTGACCTTTACCGCCACCGTCTCGCCCACCGATGGCGGCGGGAGTGTGGCGTTCTACGCCGACGGCTCGCTCACCGCCCTGACCGGCTGTGGCCAGGTGAGCCTCGACCCGTCGCATCAGGCGGGATGCACCACCTCGACGCTGAGCATCGGCAACCACACCATCAAGGCCGTCTACACCGGCGACGTCACCGGGTATCTGGGCAGTTCCGGCAGCGTGAACCAGCTGGTGGCCGGGCCACCCCAGGTCACCAAGTCGTTCGGGGCGCCCACCATTGCGCTGGGCACCTCGACCAGCTTGTCGTTCACCATCACCAACCCGCTGGCCAACGGGACCTTCGTGCTGGACGGCGTGGCGTTCACCGACAACCTGCCCAGCGGCTTGGTCGTGGCCACACCCAACGGCCTGTCCGGTAGCTGCGGCGGCGGCACCATCACCGCCACCGCCGGTGGCACCACCGTGTCGCTGGCCGGCGCGACCCTCGCCGCCAGCAGCAGTTGTACGTTCTCGGTCAACGTGACCGGCATGGCGGCCGGGGTCGAGAACAACTCGGTCACGGTCGGCTCGTCCAACGCGGGAACGGGCAACACCGCCACGGCGACGGTCACCGTCGTCGCCCCGCCCACCATCGCCAAGTCCTTCGGCGGCTCCACCGTTCCCTTCGGTTGGTCGACCTCATTGACCTTCGACTTGGGCAATCCCAACGCCACCATCGCCCTGACCGGGGTCGGGTTCACCGACACGCTTCCCCCCGGGCTGATCGTGGCCACCCCCAACGCGGTGAGTGAATCGTGCGGGGGTGGCACGGTCACGGCGACCGCCGGGAGCGGCAGTATCAGCCTTTCGGGTGCGACCATTCCGGCCGCCACGACCTGCACCCTGTCGATCAACGTCACCGCCACCAGCATCGGCGTCAAGAACAACACCACCTCGGCCATCACCTCGGCCAATGGGGGCACCGGATTGACGGCGTCGGCCAGCATCACGGTGGTCCGGGCGCCCACCACCACCACCGTGGTGGCCGTCCCCACCAGCGCCTCGTTCGGATCGCCCGTCACCTTCACCGCCACCGTGGTACCGAGCGGCCCCAACGGCAGCGGAACCAATCCCACCGGCACGGTGAGCTTCTTCCTCAACGGCAGCGCCACACCGATCACGGTGGTCCCGCTGAGCGCCGCCGGTACGGCCAGCTTCACCACCGCGGCACTGGGGGCGGGCAGCAACGCCGTCGTGGCCACCTACAGCGGCGACACCAACTTCCTGCCGTCGACGTCGTCGACCCCGGCCACGGTGACGGTGACGTGCACCACGACCATCACGGGCAACCATGCCGGCCTGGTGCTCGGACCCGGCTCGACATGCATCGTCAATGCGCAGATCACCGGGGCCATCACCGTGCCCAAGGGCGGCCTGCTGGACCTGGAGGACTCGACCGTGACCGGCGCGGTCAGCGCCACCAACGCCGCGCAGGCCATCCGGATGTGCGCCTCATCCGCCGCCTCGGTGACGGTCAACAACGCCACCGGTTTCGTGGTCATCGGCGACGCCACCGACGGGTGCCCGGTCAACACCATCCGGGGCTCGCTGACGCTGATCGACGACACGGGCGGGGTGCAGGTCATCGGCAACTCGGTGGCCGGCACGGTAACGGCGTCGGGCAACTCGGGAGCCGGCCCCTTCCCCGGCGACATCGCACCGGACATCTCGGGCAACGGGCACTAGCCCCGTCCCGAGGTGCGATACATCTTCGTTGTGTACGCACCGAAGATGTATCGCACCTCCGCTCACCCCTTCCCCGAGGGCAGCGACCGCCTGCGCATCTCGAGGAAGCGGCGTTCCGCTCCGTTCTCGACCAAGGCCAGCGCGGCGTCATAGGCATCCGAAGCATCGCCCAGCCGGCCCAGGCGGCGTAACAGGTCGGCCCGGGTGGCGTGGAACAGGTGATAGCTCCCCAGGTCCAACGACTCCACCGCTGCCAGGGCAGCGGCCGGTCCGTGCACCTGATCGACCGCCACCGCCCGGTTGAGGGCCACGACGGGGGTGGGCGTCACCGCCAGCAACTGGTCGTACAGCTGCAGGATCTGCCACCAGTCGGTGTCGGCGGCCACCGCGGCGTCGGCATGAACGGCGTTGATGGCGGCCTGGATCTGGTACGAACCAGGAAGGTTGCGGCGCAGGCAAGCTCGCACAAGGACGAGTCCTTCGGCCATCAGCTCCTGGTCCCATTTCCCACGGTCTTGGTCGGGCAGGACGACCAGCGCCCCGTCGGGCGTCGTGCGAGCGGCCCGCCGGGCCTCGGTCAACAACAGCAAGGCCAACAGGCCGTGCACCTCGGGCTCATCGGGCATCAGCTGGGCCAGCAATCGGGCCAGGCGAATGGCCTCGGCGCTGATGTCGGCTCGGGCTAGCTGGTCCCCCGCCGTGGCCGTGTGCCCCTCGTTGAAGATGAGGTAGATCACGGCCAGCACCGGGCGCAGACGGTCGGGCAACTCGGCCTCGGTGGGCACACGGTACGGAATGTGGGCCGCTTTGATCTTGCGCTTGGCCCGCACCAGCCGCTGGGCCATGGTCGTTTCGGGGACCACAAACGCCCGGGCGATCTCGGCCGTTTCCAGGCCGCCCAGCAGGCGCAAGGTCAGCGCCACCTGGGCATTGGTGGCCAGCGCGGGGTGGCAACAAGTGAAGATCAGGCGCAGACGATCGTCGCTCACCGGCCCAACCTCCGGCGGTTCGTCGTAGGCCAGCAGGACCGCCTGGGCGTGTCGGTCGTCGCGTGACGCCTCCCGGCGCAACCGGTCGATCGCCTGGTTGCGGGCCGTGGTGACGATCCAACCGCCGGGATTGGGCGGAACGCCCGACACTCCCCAGCGCTGCACCGCCACCACAAAGGCCTGCTGGACCGCCTCTTCGGCCAAGTCGATATCGCCGAAGAGACGGACCAGCGTGGCCACGGCCCGCCCGAACTCACGCCGGAAGGTGCGCTCGACATCGCTCGCCGCCGGCGTTTCCGACACCGCGCCGTCCGACACCGTTGTCCCTAAACCTCGGGTATCTCCTGGAAGGGCCGCACCTCGACCGGCCCCCCGCACGCCACCGCGCCTTGTGCCGCCCAGGCCAACGCGGCGTCCAGGTCAGGGGCGCTAATGATCCAAAAGCCGCCTAGCTGCTCCTTGGTCTCGGCGAAGGGACCATCGGTGGTCAACACCTCGCCGTTGGTGACGCGCACCACGGTCGCGGTGTCAGCCGGGTGAAGCCCACCCGCGAACACCCAGGCGCCCGCCGTCTTGAGCTGCTCGTTGAACGCATCGACCGCCTTGTAGGCGTGCTGCATCTCTTCATCGGTCGGCGGGACCTGGCCCTCGACGCTGTGCACGGCCAACAGGTACTGGGTCATCGTTTGCTCCTCTCACTGTGGGTCGGCGGCGTGCCGAACCTCACCCAGTCCACGAATGGCCATGGCCGGATTCGACACGACGGGCACTTTTTCCCAATTTTTGTCGCCCGACTCGAGCAGGCGGTCGAGCAACTCTCCGGCCAGGCGCAGGACCTCGCATTCCACCGGCGTGAGCTGCGCCGCCATGGCCTGGGCCAACCAGCTGGCCCGCTGCTGCAACACCTCGTTCAGCGCCTCTTGCCCCGCCGGCGTCACCTCGATGAGCGAGCGCCGGCCGTCGGTAGTGTCGGGCTGGCGGTGGATCAAACCCTCGCCCTCGAGCACGGTGAGCACCCGGGTCAGCGACTGGGGCTGCACCCGATCGGCCGTGGCCAGGTCGGTCGGGGTCAACGGGCCGCGGCGGTACAGGTGAGAAAGCACGCTCAGCTGCATGGGCGCCGGCCCGTGCTCGAGGCGCTGCCCGTTCAGCCGCCGCACCAGCCGGGTGGCGGCCCGGCCCACCACCGTCGCCGTTCGTAGGAGCTCATCGTCATCCATAACTAGTACGCTACCACGTAGGGATTTTCGGTGAACTACCCATAGCTATCTCTGTCAGTAGTACGCTCTGGCTTCTGATAAAGAAGCGGGAGGGTTCCCCATGGGCATGAGAATCGGCGGCGGTTCCAACCCCTACATGCTGATGCGCTCCATGCACCGTGACCGGTCGGTGACCAAAGAGAAGCTGCCCAAGGGCACCGTCACCCGCATCCTGCGCTTCGCCCGGCCCTATCGCTGGCTGCTGGCCGTGTTCCTGCTCCTGATCATCGTCGACTCGTTGGCCACGGCGGCCGGGCCGTTGTTCTACCGCCAGATCATCGACCGGGGCATACTGCGCCACAACACCCACATCGTCATCGTTCTGGCCGTCATCGTGGGCGGCCTGGCCATCGCCGACGGCCTGGCCAACTTGGGCGAGCGCTGGATCTCGGCCGTCGTGGGCCAGGGTTTGACCTACGACATGCGCACCCGGGTGTTCGACCACATATCGAGCATGCCACTGGCCTTCTTCACCCGAACGCAGACCGGGGCGTTGATTTCCCGCCTCAACAACGACGTGACCGGCGCCCAGGACGCCTTCACCAACACCCTCTCGTCGGTCGTGGGCAACCTCCTCACCGTCACTGTGATCCTCATCGCCATGGTCATCCTGTCGTGGCAGATCACCCTGCTGGCTCTGCTGATGCTGCCGGTGTTCATCGTCCCCGCCCGCTGGATCGGCCGCCGCCTGGCCAAGCTGACCAGGGACGGGTACAACCTCAGCTCGAAGATGAACTCGACCATGAGCGAGCGCTTCAACGTCTCGGGCGCCCTGCTGGTCAAGCTGTACGGGCAACCGAGCGCCGAGGCCTCGACCTTTGCCGGTCGGGCCCGCGAGGTGCGGGACATCGGCATCACCCAGTCGCTGTACACCGGCGTGTTCTTCGTGTCCCTGCTCATGACGGCGTCCCTGGCCACCGCTCTGGTGTACGGCTGGGGTGGCGTCCTGGCCGCCCGGGGCACACTGCCAGTGGGGACGGTGGTGGCCATGGCCCTGTTCCTGGTCCGCCTCTACGCCCCCTTGACCGCCCTGTCCAACGTCCAGGTCGACGTCATGACGGCGCTCGTGTCCTTCGACCGGGTGTTCGAGGTGCTCGATCTCCCGCCCCTCATCGCCGAACGCCCGGGCGCCGTGCCCATCGAGCGGGGGCCGGCGTCGGTCGAGTTCGACCACGTCGATTTCAGCTACCCCACCCCGGAGGAGGTCTCCCTGGCATCGCTGGAATCGGTGGCGGTGCTGGAACGTCCGCCCCGCCAGCAGGTCCTGTACGACATCTCGTTCACCGTTTCACCGGGCCAACTGGTGGCCCTGGTCGGACACTCCGGGGGTGGCAAGACCACCATGGGTCACCTCGTCCCCCGCCTGTACGACGTGTCCTCGGGCGCCGTGCGGGTCAATGGGATCGACGTGCGAGACGCGACGTTGGTCTCGTTGCAGGCCATGGTGGGCAGCGTCACCCAGGATGCCCACCTGTTCCACGAGACCATCCGGGCCAACCTGCTGTACGCCAAGCCCGACGCCACCGACGCCGAGCTGACCGAGGCGCTCCGGGCGGCCCAGATCCTGCCGCTGATCGAGTCGCTGCCCGACGGGCTCGACACGATGGTGGGCGACCGGGGGTACCGCCTATCCGGTGGCGAAAAGCAGCGCATCGCCATTGCCCGGCTCCTCCTTAAGGCGCCCGACATCGTGGTACTGGACGAGGCCACGGCGCATCTCGACTCCGAGTCCGAGGTGGCCGTGCAGCGGGCCCTGGCCACGGCGCTGGAAGGGCGGACGTCGATCGTCATCGCCCACCGCTTGTCGACGGTGCGCAACGCCCACCAGATCCTGGTCCTCGACGCCGGGCACATCGTGGAACGGGGCACCCACGTGGAGCTCTTGGCGGCCGGGGGCCTCTACGCCGAGCTGTACCGCACGCAATTCCAGGACCAGGACAACGGCGCCACGCCCGCTCCCCCCGTGACGACCGCCTCCTGAAGGGCCTGTCGCCTAGGTCCAGGCGTGCCCGTCCCAATAGCGGTTCTGCCCTGCGTTGGTCGGGTCGGGATACCACCCGGCGGGCGGTAAAGCAGGAGCCTGGCCCCCCGACGGGCCGGCGAAACCGCCCGGCGTTGGCGTTGCGCCATATTGGCCACCTGCACCGCCGCCATATTGCCCGGCCCCGCCGCCGTACTGCCCCGCCCCGCCGCCGCCGTACGGCCCGCCGCCGTATTGGCCAGCCCCGTTGTACGGCCCGGCCCCGCCGTACGGGTTGCCGAAACCCCCGGTACCCGGACCGGCGCTCTGGCCTTGCTTCTGGGCCTTTGCCACCGTGGGCCGGATGGCCAGCATGTAGACCAACCCGATGACCAGGCCCACCAGCACGAACGACAGGAGCAAATCGACGGCGTTGAGGACGAGCCACAAGGTCTTGTTGTGGCCAGCCGATTTCCAGGCCCAGTCGGGATGGCCGCTCGCGTCGATGATTCCCGCGATGGCCAACCCCAAGCCGCCGAAGATGATGAGGAAGCCAAGAAGTCGGCCTGCCTCGTAGGCCGCCGGGTGTGCTACTGAGAATACGAACACATCAACATGGTGCCACGAGGACACCACCATTGGCTTGCTCAGCGGCGACGGGCGGCGACCAGGACCGGGATCTGGCGATCGGTCTTGGTCTGGTACTCGGCGTAGGGCGGGTAGGCCGCCACCGCCCGCTCCCACCACGCCGCCCGCTCGTCGCCGTCCACCTCGCGCACCTCCACCTCGAACGGCTGGGGACCGTCCTGGATGGTCACGGCACCGGGGTTGGCCGTGAGGTTGTAGTACCAGACGGGGTGCGTGGGTGCCCCACCCTTGGACGCCACCAGGGCGTACTCGCCCCCGTGCTCCACCCGCATGAGGGCGAACTTGCGGATCTTGCCCGTCTTGTTGCCCCGGGCGGTGACCACGATCACGGGCAGGCCGGTATCACGCAGCGTGTTGGCCTCCTGCCCACCGGACCGTTCGTACGCCTCCACCTGGTCCCGGACCCATTTGGCCGGACTTGGTTCATACTCGCCATCAAGCGCCATGCCGGAAATCCTAGGCACCCGCCAGGTCAAGCCGACCAGCCGCGTACCTCGGTCGGCAAAAGTGTGATCGTGCCCACCAGTGCGCCGGGCGTGCCGTACTGGGGAAAAAGGGCCGCCAACCCGGGCGCCACCTCGTCCTCCGACCAGGTGGCCACTGCGTGGACCCGCACCCACCACAGCTGCGACCAGTCGTCGTCGTAGTGGTCGACCAGGAACACGCAGCGGGGGTCGGCCTTGATGTTGGCCACGCGCTGCAGGCGGGTCGACCGCTTGGGCTTCACCGTGTCAACGGGCAGGAAGATCCTCGGGCCTTGCCCATTGTCGGCTACGGCGAAGACAACGGGCACGGCATCGACACCGCGGGTCGGGTGCACCGTGGCCAGCACACCGTGACGGGCGCGGGCCAGGCGGGCCCAGCACGCGGCGTCGCCCAAGTCCACGACACAGCATGGCGCACCGTTTCCCGTCAGGATCAGGGACATGACCGAGCCGCTGCCGTCTCGCCTGTCCGTGCGGCTGTGGCGACGCCAGGTGGCCGCGCTGTACGCCGAGGTCCGGGCGGCGAGCGACGTGGCGATGGCGCACCAACTGTGGCGGGAGGTGCGCGACGACCTGCTGAAGAACCATCCCGCCTCGCCCTTGCGCCCCGAGGACCGGGACCGGTTCACCGGCCTGCCCGTCGCCCCTTACGACCCAGCGTTTCGCTATGCCGCGGTGCTCGACCGCGAGGTGCCCCCGGCGCGCCTCGATGTACCGACGGGCACCGACGGGGTCGTCGGTTTCGAGCGCATGGGGCGGGTCCACCTGGGCGAGCTGGGTGACCTTGACGTGTGGTGGCTGGCGTCGTACGGCGGGGGGGTGTTCGTACCGGTGAAGGACGGGCTGGCCGGACGTTTCACCTACGGTGGCGGGCGTTACCTGCTGGACACCGTCAAGGGGGCCGATCTGGGGGGCGACGGCGACACGCTTGTCATCGACCTCAACTTTGCCTACAACCCGTCTTGCGCCTACGACCCGGCGTGGGCTTGTCCCCTGGCGCCTCCGGGCAACGTCCTCAGCCAGCCCGTCCTGGCGGGCGAACTCACCATGAGCCACGAGTGACGGGTCTCCCGCGACCAGGGGTCAGTGTTGGGTCGGCACCAGGATGCGGCCGCACTGCTCGCAGTAGGTGAGCTGTCCCGGCTGTGCGTGACGGAGATCGTCCAGGGCGGTGGCGGGCAGGGTCAGATGGCAGCCGCCGCAGCGCGTCCCGACCAACCGTGCGATGCCCGTCCCGCCCAAGTGCTGGCGGAGCTTCTCGTAGGTGGCGACCAGATCGTCGGGCACTTGCGCCGCCGCCTCGGCCCGCGCCACATTGAGCGCGTCGGCCTCGGCGTCGACCTCGGCCTCGCGCCCAGCCAACCTCTGCGTGACCGCAGACCGGTTAGCCACAAGGGCCCCTTTTTCCCGCTGAAGGGTGTCAACGCGGCCGTCCAGCGGCTCGCGTTCCTCCATCGTTTCCAGCGCTCGCGATTCCAGCTCCGAGGCCCGGGCCGTGAGCTGGTCCACCTCGCCCGCCATGGCCTGCAGTTCCCGGGTGGCGGAGACCATCCCCCCGTACAACCGCTTCTTGATCTCGGCCGCCCGGCCTTCCACCGACGCCAGCGTGCGCTCGAGCTCGTCCTGGCGCACCGCCACCTCATCGCGAGCCGCCGTCGCCTCGACAACCTCGCCTTCAAGGGACGTCAAGCGGGCGGCGATGGCCACCAACTCGGCCCGTTCGGGCAGCGTCGAGCGGCGGTAGCGGCACTGGTCCAACTCGGTATCCAGCGCCTGCACGGCCAGCAGCGCCTCGAGATTGGCCGTCGGGAGCGAGGTCAACGGCAGAACGGCGGGGACGGGAACGTCACACCAGGAACGCTGGGGGGAGGAGTGCAACTGGTGGTGGGTGTGGTCGGGCGGGTCGGGCGGGTGATCGGCGTGATGGTACTCGGCGTGGTCACCGGCACTGATCCTGGCGGCGCCGACGTCGTGGGGCCGGCGGGAAGGCTGGTCGACGGGGGGCCGCTGGTCGACAGGCCAGTGCCGAGGGGCTGGTCGGCCAGCAGCTGCGCCGAGCTGATGAACATCGTCGCTGGTATCTCGCTCGGGTCGGGCGTGGGGAAGTTGATGGCGGGCTGGCCCAGCAGCGCGGCCTCGGTGTAGTCGTGCCAGATCTCGGTCGAGGTGTCGGCCCCGAACTCGGTTCTGGTGGTGTTGGGGGGCACCATTTTCAGGTTCCCGGTCACGTGGCCCATCCACACCGAGGTGGTGAGCTGCGGCGTGATGCCGTTGAACCAGGCATCGGTGTTGCCCTCGGTGGTCCCCGTCTTGCCCGCCGTGGGACGGTCGGGCAAGTCGGCCGCCCCCATCGCCGTCCCATACTGCACGACGGCTTCCAGGGCCAGCAGCGCCTCGCTCGTGATCTGGGGGGACAGGACACGCTTGCCCGTCGTGTCCTGCGTGTAGACCGTGCTGCCGGTGTTGTCCACGATCCGGCTGATGAAGTTCGGAGCGTGGTAGATGCCGCCGTCGGCCACGGTGGCGTAGGCGTCGGCCATCTCCAGGGGCGTCACGCCGGCCGCCCCGCCGATCACCAGGGCTGGGTAATAGGGGGTGAAGGACTCGGACAGTCCTAGCGCGTGGGCCATGTCCACGACCTTGGGCAGGGTCACCTCGTGGGCCAGACGGATATAGGCGCAGTTCACCGAATTGGCGGTGGCGCTGATCAAGCTGATGTTCCCCACCCCCTCGGCGGCGTCGTTGTGGATCGGCATCTTGAGCAGGGAGTCGTCGCCTGGAAACTTCACGGCGCAGGGGCCTGACCCGTCGATCGTGTCGTAGGGCGAGTACCCCTGCTGCAGGGCGGCCAGCAGGGTGAACAGCTTGAAGCCCGATCCCGGCTGGCGGTATCCCTGGGTCGCCAGGTCGAACTTGTTGATGTTGAAGCCGGGACCACCCTCGATGGCCCGAACATCGCCGTTGCTCGGGTCGATGGAGGCCAGGGCGCTGCCAAAGCCGTGTTGGGTGTCGTACGGCGGGAAGTCGCTCTTTTCCGCCGCGTCGGCGTCGGCCTGCATGCGGGGGTCGAGGTTGGTGTAGATCTTCAGGCCGCCCTCGAACAGCTCGTTGTAGCGATCGCTGTAGTTGTTGCCCAGGATCGAGGTCTGGTTCAGCAGGATGTCCTTGACCTCGGCCACGTAATAGTCCTCGACGGCGTCAGCATTGCCCTGCGGCACGGTGATCGCCGTAGGTATGGGCACGGCCGACAGCGTGGTGGCCTCACTCTGGCTGAGGTCGCCCTGGGCCACCATGCGCCCCAACACGAAGTTGCGGCGGGCCTTGGAGTCATTGGGGTTCTGGATCGGGTCGTAGCCCTGCGGGTCGCGGATCATCCCCGCCAGCAGCGCGCCCTGCACAGTGGTGACCTGGGCCACATCCTCGTTGAAGTAGGTCTGGGCCGCCGCCTGCACGCCGTAGGCGCCGTTGCCGAAATAGATGGCGTTGAGATAGGCCTCGAGGATCTGATCCTTGGTGTAGCGCTGTTCCAGCCGGTCGGCGATCACAGCATCCTTGATCTTGCGCGACAGGGTCTTTTCCGGGGTATTGAGCACGGTCTTGACCAGCTGCTGGGTGATGGTGGAGGCGCCCTGCACCGTTGCCCCGCTCTGCACGTCGCTGGCCAAGGCCCGCACGGTCGACTTCACGTCCACCGCTCCGTGGGTGAAAAACCGCGAGTCCTCCGTGTCGACCACGGCATCTATCAGGGTCTTCGGTACCTCCTGCAGGCTCACCGGGGTGCGATTGACCGCCGCTGACAGGACCGCCAGTACCGAGCCGTCGTCGGCGTAGACGATTGACTGCTGCGCCTCCTGCTTGAAGATGTCGAGCAGAGGGTTGGGAATGGAGCTGGTCGACCCGGTGATCATGGCGTTCACCGGGACGGCGACGCCGACAATCGCCAGAGCCAAGCAGACCCCGCCCACCAACGCGATGGCCAGAAGCCGGAGAAGCTTGCGCACCGCGGTCGAGGGTACCTCTGAGTGGCTACGAACTGGGGCCGCCACCCCGATCGTCACCGGGGCAGGGCTGCCCTAGACCGCCCTAGACCTCGACTACCTCGAACTCGAGCGGGAGCTCGAACACCCGCTCGAACAGCTCTCGCTTGCGTCGCAGGCCCCACAACTCGAGGTCGATGTCACCCGATGCCTGGATCAACAGGCGCACCCGGCTGTCCTCCACCTTGACCCCGATGCCCTCCACCGACCCGGCGTGGTTGCGATCCAGGCCATCGGCCACCCGAAGCAGGGCGATCAGCTTGGTCACGCGTTCACGGCGGGCTGGGGGCAACGAGGCGAACGGTTCGAACGACAGCTTGGGGTTGCCCCGGCGATGGAAGCGCCCGAGCGACGCCAGCACCGCCACCTCGTCGGGGGCGAACCCCCGCAGCCGGCCGTGCTGAATCAGGTAGGCGGTGTGCTTGTCGTGGCCCTCGACACTCACATGCTCACCGATGTCGTGCAGCAGCGCCCCGTGCTCCAGCAGCTCGCGCTCGTGATGGCCCAGACGGTGCAACTCGGCCGTGCCGTCGAACAGGTCGACGGCTAGGCGGGCCACGTGGCGGGCGTGGCGTTCCTGCCAGTTGCAGCGCCGGCCCAGGTCGTCGACCGACTCGCGGCGCAAGTTGCGGGGCTCGCCGCTCCAGTCGGCCTGCGTGTGGTGGCCGATGGCGTCGAGGACGATGCCTTCCCGCATGGCCCATTCGCACCCGACCAACTCGCCCAGGCCGAATAGCTCCATGGCGGTCGTGAGCAGCATCGACCCGGCGGGGAGGAGGTCGGCCCGTCGGGCGTCGACGCCGGGGAGCTTCTGGCGCTCCGCCGCGCTCAACTCAAAGATCTGCTCGTGCACTGCCAGCAGGTCCTTTTTGCGGACCTTCAACTGGTTGACCGACGGTGGCACGGTGCCCGTGCCCGAGCGGCGTGCCGCCGCCATGCGGACCAGGGCGCACAACGTCCCGCTGCTGCCCACCAGCATCTCGGGGCCCAGACTCTCCACCTCCATGGCCACGGGGGCCAGCACACTCGTGAGGCGGCGGGCCAGACGGCGGCGGTCGGCGGGCGACGGTGGGTCATCACGCACCAGCTCAGCCGAGAGTCGGCCTACCCCCAGCTTGACGCTGGTGGACCAGGCCAGGCCCAGCTGATCACCCACCATGAGCTCCAGGCTGCCGCCCCCCAGGTCCATGGCCAGGGCGGGCGCGGGGTCGATGACCACGCTGGCGCGGACGGCGGCGAAGATCAGGCGGGCCTCTTCCTTGCCGCTGATGACGTCGACCCGGACGCCCGCCTCGCTCTCGATGCGGTCGACCAGGGCGGCCGAGTCCTCGGCCTCACGCAGGGCGCTGGTGGCGCACGCCACGATCTCGTGGGCGTCCACCGACTCGGCCAGGACGCGGAAACGGCGGACCACCTCGACCGCATGGGCCGCTGTTTCCTCCCCTATGCGGCCGTCACGGGTGACGTTGTCGGCCAGGCGGAGGATCTCCTTCTCCTGGACGAGCGGTTCAAAGGTCCCGTCGGGATAAGCGTCGGCCACCAGGAGGTGAAACGAGTTGCTCCCGAGGTCTAGGGCCGCAATCCTCACTACCGGCGACTGTAGGCCACGCCAATCACAACCTCGGCACGCCTCGGCACGCGGGTTTGGCGGGTTTGGCGGGTGTTTTCGCTAGTGAGCTCACGTCTGGGCGAGAATTCGGGCTTCGGGCGTGGATGGGGTCGAAAATCGGCCTTCTGACACGCCCGAAGCTCGGATCCTCGCCCGGTTGCGCTTTCAACCACCATGCGGCGGCCAACCGACCCGGCCGGGCAGCAGGACCGGCTGAGGGTCAGCCCTTGAGCCAGTTGCGCAGCGACTTGTCCGAGGCGACCTTCCAGGGGCGGCTCCAGGCCGTGCGGCAGGCCGCCTGTTCCTGGCGCTGCAGCATGACCAACTGGCCGGCCACGAGGGCTTGGCTGGGCGGGCTGGAACCGGCTTGGCGGCGCAACCACTCCTCGGCCACCACGGCGTCTTGCATGTCGCCCAGCACACCCTGCAGGCCGGCCGCGGCCGCGGCCAACTGTCGAGCCGGCTTGCCGATCACCCCGGTCACCGCCTCGGACGCGTAACGCAACCGCTTGGACCGGATCCGCACCTCGTGCAGCGCCTCGTCGGGCGGGTCGTCTCCCAGGCTCTCGACCGCCTGCTGCAAGTGCCGCCACGGACGCCGCACCAGAGCCGGCAGGACGTCCGCCGCCAGCTTGTCCCCCACCTCGGACCGGTAGGCGGTGGGATCGGCGACGGTCGGCTGAACCACGGCGGGAGTTGAGGCAGGAGCGATGTCAACCACGGCGTCGGTGGCACCGGAACCGGCGCTCGTGCCGTTGCTGGCCTGCTCATCCCTGGATGCACCCACCACGGCGCTCACTAGGTCGGCCACCGGCCGGTCAGCCACCGCGCTGCCGTTTTTGCCCACCTCGGCATCGCCCCGGGCCAGAGGTGGGTTGGCGGCGCCCCGGGCCAGGGTATCCAGCAGGATCACGTAACGCTCGCTGTCCAGCACCGCCAACATGCGTTCCCGGGCGTCGTCTCGCTGCGAGGCCAGGCGTCGCAGCAACGCCGCCGCTGCCTTGGCGTCGATATCGGCCAGCGTGCGGATCTGGCCGCGGAACCGACCCATGAGCACGTCGGCATCGCGGACCTCGCCCAGCGCGTCGGCCAACCAGCCCAACTCGGTGCGCACCGGGCCGGCCCAGTCGGGGTCGAGCAGGCGCCAAAACGTGCGCAGGTCGCTGCGCAGCCGCCGCGTCCCCACCCGCGCCTGGTGTACGTGCTCGGGGTCGTCGCCCAATCGCACGCCCGGATCGTGGAGGATCATCCGGGTCACCCCGGCCGCGATGGCGGCGCTCACCACGCGGCCCACGGTCGAGTTGCTGTCCAGGGTGGGAACGACGATGTCGGGTCCCTGCGACGCCCTCGGCCCAATGGCTCGGACCACCTTGGGGCGGTCGTCGCCCGGGATGGCCCCGGCCAGGGTAAGGGCGCGCATCGCCTCCTCCAGCAGGGCAACGGGCGCCGCGTCGGTGACCTCCAGCTCGACCTGGCGGAAGCGGGCGGCCAGGCGGCGGCCGTCCATGACCGACACGACGTCGTCGTCCACCTCACCCAGCTTGCGGCCGCTGCTGTCTCGCAGCTCCACCCGGTGGCGCTCGGTCAGCAGTTTCGCCACCGGTTCGAGCCGAGCGGTGCGCGCCTGGGCCCGGACCAGGCTCGCCACCTCGGCAGGCACGGATCCAAAGGAACCGGGCCACGACAACTCGGTCCGCACCAGGGCGACGCCATCGGCCGCGCCGGGCAACTTGATCGTCCAGCCCGACTCGGCGCCCGCGCCTCCCACGGCATCACGGCGGTGGCGCAGCGTCACGCCCCAGCGCATCAGCCGCAGGTCGGCAGTGTCGACATAGATCGCCTGCAACTTGGCGTCGGGCAGGCGGGTGGCGACCACGCCGGGAATGATCCCGGTCAGGTCAGGTAGCTCGAAACGTAAGCCGACATCCAGCTTCACCTCGCGCTCAACGTTGGCAATCGGACCCCCCACGACCGGGCACTTTACGGCACAGGGGTCGCCGGGCGGGCTGTCGTTGGGCCTCTAGGGGAGGATCAGGTGGCTGTCCCCGAACTCGTGCCACAGGTATCCCTCGGCCAGGGCGGCCCGGTAGGACAGCTCGAGCAGATGGCGGCCCGCCACCGCTTCCAGCATGGCCAGGTGGCTGGCCTGCGGTTCGTGCCAGCCCGTGATCATGCCGTCCACCGCCCGGACCGGCCGATCGGGGGATATCACCAGCTCGGTCCATCCCTCCGCCGGGCGAAGGGTGCCTTGGGCGTCGGCTGCGCTTTCCAGGGCGCGGACCACCGTCGTGCCCACGGCGATGACGCGGTTGCGGCGACGGCGGGTCTGGTTGACCAGGTCGATGGTCGAGGCGGGCACACGGAACCACTCGGCCGACGGCGCCTCGTGCGCCTCCAGCGATGACACGCCGCAGTGCAGCGTGATGGGGGCCACGCCCACGCCCCGGCTGACGAGGTCGGTCACCAGCTGGGCGCTGAACGGCCGGGCGGCGCTGGGCATCTCGGCGCTGCCCGCTTCCTGGGCGAACACGGTCTGGTAGTAGTCGAGCGGCCAGTCGCGGGGCACGTAGCCGTACCGGATGGGGCGCCCCTGGGCCGCCAGCCACTCGGTCATGGATCCGGGGGTATGGAGCGCGGCCACCCACAAACGACCGGGTGTGCCGTAGGGGGCTCGCAGCTCGGCCGTGGCGCCTCCTGGCAAGGTAAGGACGAGGCCCGCGGTCGCGTCGTCTTCCGAAAGCGGCTGGCTGGCCGGTGCTGCGGCGCGTCGGGGCTCGACCACCCAGACGCCGTCGGCCAGCCGGGTCGACAGGTGCAGCTCCATTTGTGTCGCGCCGGCGTGCGCCGGGAGGGCGGCGGGCAGGGTGGCCGAGTTGTTGACCACCAGCAGGTCGCCCGGCTCCAGATAATCGGGCAGGCGGCGGAAGACGGTGTGGGTGAGTTGCGACCCGTGCCGCCGGGCGACCAGCAACCGCACCTCGTCCCGGGCCAGGCCACGGGCTTCGGGGGGTTCGGCGGCCTCAAAGGCAGCAGGGAGGGTAAAGGCGAGACTGGTGGCCGAGACAGCGAGAGCCGACGCCATCACGCCACCGTGGCCCCAGCCGAATGCGTTGGGGCGAACAGGTCGACAACAACGCCCGGCCGGGGTGACAACCACTGGTCCACCTCTTGGAGGCGGTAGCGGCCGTCGGGTAGGTCCCGTTGCGCCAGGGCGACCAACCCGGGTACGGCCACCTCGGGCAGGGGGCGGTCGGAGATGTCCTGGCCAGGGAACGCCTCCTGGTGCATCTGGGTGCGCAGGTCGCCCGGGTCGGCCATATAGGTCCGCACGCCCGGAGATTCCTCAATCAGCACGCGGGTGAGCTTTTCCAGCGCCGCCTTGGAGGCGCCATAACCACCCCAGCCCGGGTAGGCCTCGACCGCCGCGTCGGAAGTGATGTTGATGATGCGCCCGCCGCTGGATCGCAGCCACGGCAGGGCCAGTTGGATCAGGGCCAGGGGTGCCACCACGTTGACGTCGAACACGTGGCGCAGCACGTCGAGCGGGTAATCCTGCAATTCCGGTTGGGGGCTGGGGCCGAGCAGGCTGGCGTTGTTGACCAGGAGGTCGAGTCGCCCCAGTTCCGCCACCGCGGCCATGAGCGCCTGGCGATGGGCCGGGTCGGACACGTCACCGGTTATGGCGCGGACAGTGGTGGTACGGGACAGGTCCTCGGCTGCCGCCTGCAAGGCCTGGCCCTCCCGGGCGTCGATGACCAACTCCCAGCCCTCTCGGGCCAACTGGCGGGCCAGGGCCAGACCCAGTCCTCGGGATCCTCCGGTGATCAGTGCGACGGTCATCGTGCCTCCTCTTCCTCTTTAAAACAGTTATACCTTGCGTTACTCATGAAATCAAGAGGTGCGAGGATCGGAATCATGGAAGCCAGTCGTGAGGAGTTCGAGGAGATGGTGGCCGATGCCCTCGACGGCTTGCCCGAGGACCTGGGCCGGCATATGGACAACGTGGTGGTGATGGTCGAGGACTGGCCCAGCGCGGAACAGCTAATCGGGGTGCGGGGCACGTTGTTGGGGCTGTACCAGGGCGTTTCCCTGACCAACCGCACGCCGCTGAACTACCAGGGGGCCATGCCCGACCGGATCTATATCTTCCGGGGCACCATCTGCGAGCGCTCGCCCACCACCGAGGCACTGGTCAACCTGGTCCGGCGAACCGTCATCCACGAGGTGGCGCACCACTTCGGCATCTCGGACGCCCGCCTGCACGAGCTGGGCTGGGCCTAGCGGGCACGGGCCAGGCCCGGCGCCCCGCGGCCGGCTCGCCGTCCGGAGGCGGGCGGCCGACGGCGACGGGGCGGGCGGCGGCGCGGGCGGCCGGCCCGGCGTCCGGGGGCGGGGGCGGGGGCGGGGGCGGTCAGTGTTGGCCGAGGTAGAAGCGGGTCCCCTGGTCGTCGACGCACTCGGCCATCAGCCCGTAGCTCTGGGCCAGCGGGTCGCTCGACGTGCCGCCCTGCGCCCGCACCCGTGCCACCGCGGCGTGAATGTCGTCCACCCGGTACATGGGCACCGTGGTCGCTTGGTCGTGGCCGCCGTGCATGCCAAACGTGGGAACAACGTCCGCCGGTCCCCACCCGTCGTCCACTCGCCCAGGGCTGAACGACCAGTTCAGGACCGAGCCATAGAACGCCCGGGCCTTGGCCGAGTCCTCGACCTCCATGCTCACGTACGACACATCCCCGTGCCGCTCACCGTTTTGCGCTGCTCTCGGGGGCGCCTCGACCAGGGCGAAGCGGACGCCCTGGTTGTCCACGCAGTTGGCGATGCGCCCGTACGGCTCATCGGTCGGCGCGCCGGCGTGGCCACCCGCCACGCGCACCCGCTCGACGCCGGCCGCAATGTCGTCGACGGCAAAGCACAGGAACAGCGTGCTGCGATCCTGGCCCCCGTATAGGCCGTGGGGCAGGCTCTGGCCTTCCACCTGTCGCCCCGGCCCGCTGCCCGGGCGGTAGCTCCATCCCAGTACCTGAGCAAAGAAGTCGGCGGCGCGATCGCCGTCGGGCACCCACAGCGACACGTAGACCACATCGCTGGGCCGGGCCACTGCGGGCCCCGCCGGTCGGGGCGGGGCGGAAACGATCCAGCGATGGCCGAACGGATCGCGGATGACGGCGTTGCGGCCGTGGGGATAATCGGCCGCCGCCCGCTCCAGCACCCCGCCCGCCCGCACCGCCCGCTCGGCCAGCCGGTCCACGTCGGGCACGCTCAAGGTAAGGCTGACCGTGGCGCCGTCGCCCGGGCGGGGCGCTGCCACGTCGGAGCCGGGCGGACCAGCCGCCGATGGTTCATCGGCCAGGAAGACGGTGCCGCCCGCGAAGTCGAGTTCGGCGTGGCCGATGCGCCCATCAGGCATGACCAGCGGTTCGCCCAGCCGGGTCGCGCCCATGGCGTCGGCATACCAATCGAGGGCCCGCCGGGCGTCGGCCACGATCAGATAGGGCACTATCACGGGCGATCGTTGCGGTTCCTCGGTGTCGGCCACGGGTTCGGGGTCGAGGGCCAGGTTGGACACGGTGACTCCTTTGGGTAGGTCGAGGGCTCGGGCGACGCGGGCCCGCAAATGAGCGGCAAAGAACGGGTCAGGCGCCACCGGCTCGTCGGGCTGGCGCAGCGCGTCCAGGGGATCAGGCATCCCTGACGTCACCTCCGTTTGCTTCGGTCACTTCGGTTGCTTCGGTCGCCGTGTAGGCCCGGCGAAAGGCGGCGCGGGCGCGCACCAGCAGGCCCTCGGTGCTGTGCACCGAGCGACCGAGTATCGCCGCCACCTCGGGCACCGGCAGGTCGTCGAGGTAGCGCAGGACGAGGGCACCGCGATGATGGGGGGCCAGCAGCGCCAGCGTGTCGTGGGCCTGCACGGCGTCAATATGGACGTCCCAGGGATCGCTCAGCGCCGGTTGGTCATCGGCCACCGCACCCAGGCGCCGCTCCTCCCGGGCCTGGCGGCGCCAGTGGTCGGCCAGCTTGTGGCGGGCCACGCCGAGCAGCCAGGCGGCGGAGATGGCGGCCGGCTGGTCCCGCCGCACCGCATCGACCGCAGCCAGGAACACTTCGGCCGTCAGGTCTTCGGCCCATGCCACCCGGCCACAGCGACGCAGCAGATAGCCGTACACCTGCGGCAGCGCGCTGTCGTACAACGAGAGCAGGGCCGCTCCGGGGTCTTCGACCACTGAGGACTGCTCGCTCATAGCCGTATTGTCGTCGGGGCCGGTGATTCTCCGATGCGAGAGCGGGGTTTTTCTTGTCCGAGTACACCGCGTTCTGCCCCTACCGGGTGGCCAACCCCGTGATGGTCCAGGGCTGGCGGTCCCTCACCTTCGTGCACTGGCGGTTCCCGCCCGAATCAGTGCAGCGCCTGCTGCCCGCCGGACTCGAGGTGGAGGAACGAGACGGCTGGGCCTGGGTCGGCCTGGTCCCCTTCGTCATGGAGGTCGGGCTGCCTCGGGTGCAACCTTTGCCCTGGGCCTCACGCTTCAACGAGACCAACGTCCGCACCTACGTGCGCGACCAGGTGGGCCGGTCGGGAATCTGGTTCTTTTCCCTGGACGCATCGCGGCTGGGGGCGGTGGTGGTGGCCCGGACGACCTACCGGCTGCCCTATTTCTGGTCGTCCATGGACGTGGCGCGGACGGGATCGACCATCGAGTACCACTGCCGACGCCGTTGGCCCGGCCCCCGAGGGGCCTTGAGCGACGTCACGATCGAGATCGGGCCGCCCTACGAGCCCGATGAGCTGACACCGTTCGAGCACTTCCTGACCGCTCGATGGGCCTTGTTCAGCGTTGCCGGGTCGCGGCGCCGCTATGCCCTGGCCGAGCACACACCGTGGCCGCTGCACCGCGCCCGGGCGGTGTCGGTGCGCGACCATCTGCTGCGCGCGGCCGGACTTCCGGCCACCACGGAGGCACCGCTGGTCCACTACTCCCCGGGGGTGGAGGTCAGGATCGGGCGGCCGCAACGAGAAGAGCCCCAGGCGAGCGGCTAGACAGCATCAACTCACCCCTGGAGGACGAATCGGCTCCGATCCCGGAGGTACCGCACCACCTCGTCGGGGGCGGTGGCGGGCGAGCCGGCACTGAATGGCGGCTGGGGGTCATATTCGATGGCCAGTTGCAGCCGCTGGGCCACCACGTCCCCCGCAATGAGGCCGGCCAACGTCAGGGCCATGTCGATACCGGCAGACACGCCCGCCGCCGTGATCACCTTGCCCTCGATCACCACCCGCTGCGACGTCGGCTGGGCGCCAAAGGACTGCAGTTGTTCCAGCGCCAGCCAGTAGCTGGTGGCTCGCTTCCCGTCCAGGACGCCCGCCGCGCCCAGCAGCAGGCTGCCGGTGCAGACCGACGTGGTCCACGCCGTGGTCTCGTGGGCATGACGGATCCAGTCGAGCAGTCGCTGGTTGTCCATCTGGTCGGCCTGGCCCGGACCGCCTGGGACCAGGATGACGGCCGGGTTGGGCAAATCGTCGAGCCGCGCCTCCACCTGCACGCACAGTCGCCCGGTGTCACTGCGCACCGGGCCGAGCTCGTCGCCCACAAAGGTGACGGTGTAGCCGGGCAGCCGGGCCAGCACCTCATAGGGGCCGACGGCGTCCAGGGCGGTAAAGCCGGGAAAGAGGGCGATGGCAATATCCATTGACGTTCTCCTCAGGTGTTGATGAACGATCAGGCCGCGCCGGCGCCGAAGCGACGGCGGTAGTCGCTCGGGCCGCACCCGAGCGTGCGCAGGAAGCTGCGCCGCATCGTTTCGGCCGTGCCGAAGCCGCACCGCTCGGCCACCACGGCCACCGATGCCGCGGTGTCTTCCAGCAGGCGCCGGGCCGTTTCCAGGCGGACCCGCTCGACATAGCGGCCGGGCGTGGTCCCAGTCTCCGCCTTGAAGCAGCGGGCGAAGTTGCGTTCGCTCATGCCCACCCGATCCGCCAGGGCCGCCACCCCCAGGTCGGCTTCGGGATGCTCAGCGATCACGTGTTGGGCCTCGCGAAGGGCATCGCGCTCGGCCAACTGGCCGGCCAGCTGGGCGCTCAACTGGGCCTGGTTGGCCGGCCGGTGCAGGAACAGAACCAGTTGCCGGGCCGCCGCCAATGCGACGTCGCGGCCAAGGTCCTCCTCCACCAGGGCCAGGGCCAGGTCCATGCCCGCGGTCACCCCGGCCGAGGTGTAGACGTCACCGTCTCGGACGTAGATGGGGTCGGGATCAACGGTGACCCGGGGGTAGCGCTGCGCCAAGGCGTCGCACCATTGCCAGTGACTGGTGGCTCGCCGGCCATCCAACAGACCGGCCTCGGCCAGCAGGAATGACCCCGAGCAGACCGAGGTGACCCGCCGGCTCACCCCGGCCAGGCGTTGGATCTGGCCGATCAGCTCGGCGTTCTCCAACGCCTCGATGGTGCCCCATCCCCCCACCACCACCAAGGTGTCAACGGGGCCGCGCAAGCTGGCCAGCGAGGCGTCGACGGCGATGGACAAGCCGCTGGTGGTGGGCATCGGACCACCCGCGGGACCGGTCACCGACGCCACGGTGAGCCCGTACTCGGCCCGGCCGACGATGCGGTTGACGGTGGCAAAGACCTCGGTCGGCCCCACCAGGTCGAGGCTCTGGATACCGGGGTAGACCACCAGGACGACAGGTCGTGACCGCACAACGGTGATCATGAGTCACGCAGCTGCCGGCGGCAATGACTATTTTCCCACCATTTCAGCCATCGGTGTCGTGGTCCATTCAGCCTTCTTCAGGCGGGCTGCGGTCGCCCCTCGTAGGTTCGCTGCTAGAAGTAACTGCTCTCGTGCGGGGAGTTGGACAACCTGAGCAACCGGCCGTCATGGAAAGAGCTCCTCGGCGTCGGCTTGGTGTTTGTGGCGCTGGCCACGGTGGCCTACCTGCCTGCCTGGATCGACGGGGCAGGCCACACCCTTTCGTCGTCGGGCAAGGATCCCGGTCTCGACGTGTGGGCCATCGGGCTGGCGGCATGGTCGCTGACCCATGGCGCCAATCCGTTCTTCACCCGGGCTCTCGGTTATCCCTCCGGCGTCAATTTGATGACCAATCCAGGCTTTCAATTCCTCGGGTGGCTCATGAGCCCGGTGACGCTGGCATTCGGGCCGATCGCGGCATTCAACGTGGTCATGACGCTGGGCATTGCCACCTCCGCGTTGGGTGGCTATTACCTGCTGCGCCAATTCGTGCACCGGTGGCCCGCGTTTGTGGGCGCGCTGATCTACGGATTTTCCCCCTTCGTTGTGGCCCATGGGCTGGCCCATCCGGGATGGATTGTGATCGGCCTCCCGCCGGTAATCTTCGCCTTGGCGTACCGGGTGATCGTGGACCACCGTCGCCCGCCGGTACGCACTGGCGCCGCGCTGGGCGCCTTGGCGTGCGCCCAGTTGCTGATCTCGTCCGAGGTGCTGGTGCAGATGTGCCTGGTCGGCTGCCTGGGTGGCGTGGCGTGGTTGGTCCTTGACTATCGCCGTGACCGTGCCCTGTGGCGCATTCGCCTCGGCCGTCTGGCCAGGACTGCGGCGGTGGCAGCGGGGGTCGCGGGGGTGGTCGCCGCCTATCCACTCTGGATGTTCCTGGCTGGACCGCAGCACGTCTCTGGTCCCGCCCAACCCGGCTTGAGCCGGTTCAGCGCGGACTTTCTCAGCCCGATTTTGCCCACCCCGCTGCAGGTGGCCGGCCCGGCCGCATTGGAACGATCAGTCAGCGCCTATGTGCCATTCCTGGTGGAAAACGGGGCGTACCTCGGGGTCGGACTTGTCGCCCTGGTCATCATCGGGGTTGTGTGGAACCGCCGGAACCGACTGGTCGTCGTCAGCGCGGTGTTGGCCGCGAGCTGCTTCGTGGCGGAGTTGGGCCCGAGACTTCGCGTCGCCGGGCACGCCACCGCCCTCCCCCTCCCGTTCGCCGTGGTGGAGCACCTCCCGTTCCTGCAGAGCATGGTGCCGCTGCGTTTCGCGTTGTGGACGGCGCTGTTCTCCGGAATCATCGCCGCCGTCACGCTCCAGCGACTGGGGCTGGTGCTGCGCCAGCGCGACCCGGGTCACGTTCGGGCGGCACTGTCGTGCACGGCTGTCGTCTTGGCTGCTCTCGCCTTCTTGGTACCGCGCTGGCCGTACCCCACGCGCCAGGTAATGGTCCCCGCCGCCATGACCCGGGCCGGCGTCATCCCCGACGGGGCGATTGTCCTCACCTATCCGGTCCCCCGTGTGGCCAGCGACGACGCCATGATTTGGCAAGCCGAGACCAGATTTCGGTTCTCATTGGTGGGCGGCTATTTCATCGCTCCGGGACGCCACCGGGGCGCGTCATTCACGGTCGGCTTCGACGAGGCCCAGCGGTACCTCCTCCAGGACCAGACCGGCCGAGCCGTGGTAGCCACGCCCGCCGTCGTGGCTGTGATCCGATCCGAGCTGCAGGCCGATGGCGTGACCACCATCGTGGTCGTGCCGGTGGGGAATCATCCCGGGGCGGCGATGGCCATGCTCTCAGCCGCGTTGGGCACCGGGGCCCATTTCGTCGGGGGCGACGCCGTATTCAACAACGTGCCGCTCGATCTGCGGAACCTCCCACACCATCGAGCTTTGCGGAAGGCGATCTGAGCGCTCCTTCATCACATCAGGTTGTTTTGTGCAATTTGTATACGTATATGGTCGCGAATTGCACACAATAGATCCCACCAGTCACTCCAGCCACACCACCCCCTATGCGAGCGGCTCTGGCACAACGAGGGCGATGATCGGGCCCACCACCGTGCGGACGGCGCCCACGTCGGGCGCGCCTTCTCGACCCGCGAACAACAGGTGCCCGGCTCCGATCAGCGTGAGGCCGAGGGTGTCGACGTCGGCCTCCGCCACGATGCGGCCCAGTTGTCGCTCCGCCGTGAGGTAGGAGGCGATCATGGCCGTGGCTTCGGTGAGGACCGGGACGCCGGTCGGCGTGGTCTGGCGCAACCGGGCCCGCAGGTCGTCGCGGGAGATGACGAGGCCGACGATCTCCAAGGCAACGTACCCGAACAGGGCGATCAAGGCGCCGGTGAGGTTGTCGGCGACGGTGCCCGTCCCGGCGGATTGGCGCAGGACGACGGACTGTTCGCCGATCCGGCCGATTCGATCCAGCACCAACTCGGCCAGGAAAGCGTCGAGGTCGGCAAAGTGACGGTGCAGCACCCCCTTGGCGCACCCCGCCTCGGCGGTGACCGCTCGGCTGGTCAGGCCGCTCGGGCCATCTCGAAGCAGGACTCGCTCGGCGGCGTCGAACAACTGCTGGCGGGCGTCGGGGATGGCCACGCCGGTCGGCACCGCGTATCGCCTCCTTGGATCGCTCGGGCTCGTCCCGACGGACAAGTGGGCATGTGCCCACTTATAGTGGGCACATGCCCACTATACCGCCGGAGCCCGCTCGCCTGACCGAGCTGCAGCCCCATCAAGCCAGACAGGTGGCGGAGTCGTTCGGCTCGGATCCCGAGCGCTACGACCGGACGCGCCCCCGCTACCCCGACGCCCTGGTGGCGCGCATCGTGGCCGCCAGCCCCGGGCCCAGCATCGTTGACGTCGGCACCGGGACCGGCATCGCGGCGCGGCAGTTCCAGGCAGCGGGCTGCAATGTGCTCGGCGTCGAGGTCGACGGGCGCATGGCCGAGTTCGCGCACCGCAGCGGGGTAGCTGTCGAAGTGGCGAGGTTCGAGGACTGGGACCCGACCGGCCGGACGTTCGACGCGGTCGTAGCCGGGCAGACCTGGCACTGGGTTGACCCGGTGGCAGGGGCGGCCAAGGCAGCCGAGGCGTTGCGGGCGGGCGGGCGGTTGGCCGTGTTCTGGAACGTGTCGCGGCCGTCGCCCGAGGTAGCGGAAGCCTTCGCCGCCGTCTATCGGGGAATCAGTCATGGCTTGCCGTTCAATCCTTGGGCCAGGCCCGCCCTCGACGCGTACTCGACGATCTTGAGCAAGGCGGCCGACGGAATACGAAAGGTGGGCGGGTTCGGCGA
>Ga0302326_10002011_pt1 | contig 50492 bp, 44 predicted proteins | sample Palsa_T0_3_FD_202264 | JGI IMG/M metagenome (GOLD analysis project Ga0302326, IMG submission 202264) | Peat permafrost microbial communities from Stordalen Mire near Abisko, Sweden - Palsa_T0_3 | ecosystem: Environmental > Terrestrial > Soil > Palsa > Peat permafrost | place: Sweden: Abisko...
GAAGGCGCGATCGACAATCCGATCTGCGCCGACGCTCGAGCCTTTATTGACCACATGCTGCATCAAGCGGGCTCGGCGCTCGATAAGAATAAGGATTTCAGTCCGTGGATCGAGCGCTGCCGGGACTGGAAGACGCGTTATCCCGTCGTTTTGCCCGCGCACCGCACTCCAGGGCTCGTGAGCGTGTACCATCTGGCCGAAATCATCGGACAGGAGGTCGGACCGAACGACCGCGTCGTGTCCGGAGACTCAGGAAGCGCCATTGAAGTTTTTCTGTTAGCGTACCGGGCGCGAAAAGGGCGTCGCGTGTTTCATACCGCAGGGCTGGGGGCGATGGGATACGGTCTCCCCGCAAGCATCGGTGTGTGTCTAGGAAGCGGCGGCAGGAAGACGATCTGCGTCGACGGCGACGGCGGGCTTCAGCTGAACATCCAGGAGTTCGCCACCATCGCGCACCTGCAACTGCCAATCAAGCTTTTCGTTCTCAACAACCAGGGATACGCCTCGATTCGGGCCAGTCAAACGAACTATTTCGGCGGGCCAAACATCGGATGCAGTCCGGAGACCGGCGTGTCGATCCCGGATTATCGCAAGGTCGCTCGCGCGTATGGTCTGAAGACAGCGGTGATCGAAGGTCAAGGGACGGATCCATCGGATGCGCGGACGGACTTGCGCGCCGCCGTCCGACGCATTTTGCGCAGCCGCGGACCCGTCGTTTGCGACGTACACATAATTCCGGACGAGATCAGGGCGCCGCGGGTAACCTCGATTCAGCGTGCCGATGGATCATTCCTTGCGAAGCCCCTCGAGGATCTATGGCCTTTCCTGGATCGCAACGAGTTCGCCCGGAACATGATCATCGAGCCAGTGAACGAATGACTCTAAGGGACGCTGAGGACGGATATGACAAAGTTCGGAATCATGGGAGGGAGACTGGTGCCACCCGAAGATGGCCGCTTTCAATGCTTCCCCCGCAATCAATGGCAAAGCGAGTTTGCGCATGCGGCGAAAGTTCCTTTCGATTACATCGAGTGGGTTTACGACCTTTACGGCCACGATATCAATCCACTGGGTAACCCCGCGGGCACGGGAATCGAAAGCCTCAAGAACCTCGTGGAATCGACCGGAGTTTGCATTCGTTCCGTCTGTGCCGACTACTTTATGGATAAACCTCTGTTGCGCTGCGGGGAACAAGAACTCGACGAACGTCTGCAGGAACTGGCACGCATCCTCCGCAACGGGAGTACGGTCGGCGTGAATCGTGTCGTGATTCCCTTCGTGGATGCCTCGGCGATTCGTTCGAGGGAGAACGTTGTTGCCGTGCAAGACGCTCTCCAGGCGGCCATGCCATTTGCGGACGAGACCGGAATCGAAATTCATCTCGAAACTTCACTCGCGCCGCTCGAATTCGCCAGCCTGCTCGACCGCGTACCCCATCCAAAACTAAAAGTGAATTACGACTCGGGGAACAGCGCGTCGCTAGGCTATTCGACAGCGAATGAGTTCGCAGCGTACGGTGAACGAATCGGCAGCGTACATATTAAGGATCGTGCATTAAACGGTGGGACCGTTCCTTTGGGAACCGGCAACGCTGACTTCGCGACTCTGTTCTCATGCCTGGAAAAAATTGACTACCGAGGAGATTTCACCTTGCAAGTCGCACGCGGAACTCCCGGAGATGAAGTTGTCTGGGCAAAACAGAATATGGCATTTGTTCGTGGCTATTGGCACAATTAACGAGTTGAAACTCTCCCTGCAAAATCGCGCAGCGCTGGTTGCCGGCTCCTCCCGCGGCATTGGCAAAGCAATTGCCGCGGACTTTCTGCGCCAAGGCTGCCGCGTCTGTATCACCGGTCGAAGTGAGCAGCCGTTAGCCCAAGCTCTCGCGGAGTTCGAAGCCGAGTTCGGAAAAGAATCCGTCATCTCCTTCTGCGGTGATCTCACGGACCCGAAGACCATCGAGCAGGCTCTGCACAGAACCCACGGCCAGTGGAGTCGCCTCGATGTCGTTGTAGCCAATGTGGGCTCGGGAAGCGGCAAAACCGGCTGGCAACTGGAGAGTGAAGAGTGGGAGCGCCTCTTTCGCTTGAATTTCTGGGGAAGCGCAAACCTGGCCCAAGCCGCAATCCCGCTGCTGGCCGAAAATCAGCAGGGCGTACTATTGTTCATCGCATCCATCACAGGCGTGGAAGCAACTCCGGCGCCTCTTCCGTATAGCGCAGCCAAAGCCGCGCTTATCAATTATTCAAAGAATCTCGCGGGCCAAGTCGCCAAGCTAGGCATTCGGGTGAATTGCATAGCACCGGGTAATATCTTATTCCCCGGCGGAACCTGGGAACGTCACCTGGAAAAGGACAAGACCCGAGTCATGCAATACATTGGCTCCAGCGTGCCGCTTGCGCGTTTCGGCACGCCCGAGGAGATCGCTGGAATTGCGGTGTTCCTTTGTTCGGATGCAGCCACCTTCATTACAGGAGCGTGTTTCAAGGCCGATGGCGGGCAAACTAGAAGTTACTGAAGCGAGGAATCGAGCGCAGACGCTCTTTGACCTCACCGGCCGGGTAGCTGTCATCACCGGAGGCGCAGGACTGCTCGGCACCAAGCATGCCGAGATCATAGCCGCCGCGGAAGGATTTCCCGTGCTGCTCGACCTTCCCCAGGCGAAGCCCGAGGTGACCGCAGCCACGATCGCAGAAAAGTACGGCGTAGACGCCATCGGACTTGCCGCCGACATTACCCAACTGGCAGAGGTCGAGCGGGTTCGAGATCGCCTGCTGGCGCGCTACGGCCACATCGATATTCTCATCAACAACGCTGCCAATAACCCCAAGGTCGAAGCCGAGCCGAGCGGTCCCGGTTCGAGTTCCAAGGTGTGGTCCCGCCTGGAGAACTTTCCCCTCGAAATCTGGAACGATGATCTACGCGTGGGACTCACCGGAGCTTTCCTTTGCAGCCGCGTATTCGGCTCAGAGATGGCCAGGCGAGGCAAAGGAGTCATTCTCAACGTTGCGTCCGACCTCGCCGTGATCGCTCCGGATCAGCGCTTGTATCGCCAACCGAGCCTTCCCGAGGACCAGCAGCCCGTCAAGCCCGTTACCTACTCCGTCGTAAAAACCGGACTGATTGGCCTCACTCGTTATCTGGCGACCTATTGGGCCAGTGCCGGTGTCCGCGTGAATGCCATTTCGCCGGGCGGAGTTTTCAATCACCAGCCCGAGGATTTTCTGGCAGAACTTCATCAGCGAATCCCATTAGCTCGTATGGCCCACGCCGACGAATATCAGGGCTCGATTCTGTTTCTTTGCTCCGATGCCTCTTCCTACATGACTGGAGCAAATCTCGTCGTGGATGGAGGAAGAACGTGTTGGTAGCCTCAGATCGTTCGCCTTTGAATCGGTCATCGTTCGAAAGATCGTCGTTGTTTTCCCTCGAGCGCAAGGTTGCGTTGTTAACAGGCGCTTCCGGATTTCTCGGACGAACGTTTGCCGAGACCCTCCTCGCAAACGGTGCCGACCTCATTGCCATCGGTCGGCCGCCAAAACTCTCCCAGCAGCAGAAAGCTTGGACTGAGAAATACGGCCCAGGTCGAGTGCATTGCTATTATGTGGATATGTTCGATCTGGAAGCATTGACAAAAACCTTGGATGAGATTGCGCAGCACCATGCCGTCGATGTGCTGATCAACAATGCTCATGAACTCGCGCCGTCTTCGGGATTCAACACACCCGCGGGTTCCTTGGAACAAGCGAGCATCGACGTGTGGATGCGAAATCTGACCGCCGGTGTCTGCTGGCCGGCTCTCGCCGTCCAGAAAATTGGCGCGGGCATGAAAGACCGTGGGCATGGGAGCATCATTAACATTTCAACCATGTATGCATTCGTGGCCCCTCGCCCTGCGCTGTATGAAGGAACAACGTTTTTGAATCCGCCGGCATATTCAGCCTCCAAGGCCGCAATGATCGCCTTCACTCGCTACGTAGCCTCGTTCTGGGGAAGCTACGGAATACGCGCGAACGCAATTGTTCCAGGACCGTTCTCAAACACGGAGGATGCAGGTCCGAATTCCGTTCAAGCCGGAGATCCATTCATCGCCAAACTGAAAGCAAATACATGCCTCGGACGAATCGGCCGGGCGGGCGAGCTCGCGGGTGCTCTGCTATTTCTCGCCTCGGAAGCGTCTTCTTACGTGACAGGACAAAGCATTGTAGTGGATGGGGGCTGGACTGCAGTCTAGTCCGGGATTGGCATTTCGACAGTGTCAAGATTGCAAACAGATGAGCCTCTCAGATTCTGCCAAAAACTGGAGCACGAAACTTACGCCGCACATCCCGCCCGCTCAGTTCGGGCGCTACCTGCTGGTGGGTGCCTGGAATACCTTGTTTGGCTATGGCTCGTACGCGTTCTTTACCGCAATTCTCAGCCCAATGATTCCCTACAGTTATATTGCCGCTTCGGTGATTTCGAGTCTGCTGAACATCTCGGTCTCATACCTCGGCTACAAATGGTTCGTCTTCAAAACCAAGGGCAACTATCTGCATGAATGGCTCCGCTGCGTCGCGGTCTACAGCGGAGGCATTCTGTTCACGGTACTCACCTTACCCGTACTGGTCGCGGTCATCCGGCGGAATAGCCGGTTCTTCGCGCAGGCGCCCTACATTGCCGGCGCTGTTCTGACGGCATTCATGGTTGTGTACAGCTTTGTAGGACACAGGAAATTTTCCTTCCGGACGCCTGCATAATGCGCATACTCATCACCGGCGGGTCGGGGTTCATCGGACGAAATCTGGCGGAACAACTTGCCGCCACGTATGAAGTGTCGGCGCCCTCCTCTGCCGACCTGGATCTGCTCGACGATCAGAAGGTGCGCGAATATCTGAGCACTCACCGTTTCGACGCGATCGTGCACGCAGCGACCACCCGGTCGAATCGGCGATTGGCCGCTCCTCCCGATCTGCTCGACCGGAATTGCCGCATGTTTTTCAATCTTGTCCGCAACCAGGGGCAATTCGGAAAAATGATTCACTTCGGGTCTGGCGCGGAGTACGACCGCATCCAACTGCCCGCGCAGGTGCGGGAGGGCTATTTCGATACCCGCGTGCCCAAGGACTCGTACGGGTTTTCGAAATACCTCTGCGCTAAATATGTCGAGCGCTCTGACCGAATCGTCAATTTGCGGTTGTTCGGAGTTTTCGGCGCCTACGAAGATTACTCCGTGCGTTTCATTTCCAATGCCTGCTGTCGGGCGCTGAAACGATTGCCGATCGTGCTTCGGCAGAATGTCGTATTTGACTACCTGTACGTCAAAGACCTGGTCGAGATCACGAGCTGGTTCGTCGAGAATACCGCCCGCGACAAGGCATACAACGTCTGTACCGGACGGCCTGTCGCGCTGACCGAATTAGCTCGGGTGATTGCCCTGGTCTCGGGGTGCAAGTTCAGTCCCGATGTTTCGGTCATGACCGAAGGTATGGGCCCCGAGTACTCAGCCGACAACTCGCGTATCCTGAAAGAAATGGGAGCATATCAGTTTTGGGATCTCGAGAGCGCCATCAGGGATCTCTATGACTGGTATGGGCGGTGCGACACAATCGACGTGGAATCGCTAAGGTTCGACGAGAAAGACAAAGTCGGAGTGAGCCAGTGACCCAAACTCAGCTAGCCACAAGCAGCGACGTGGATCAACTTGAAAATATCTTGCGGCGGATCGAAGCGGAACCGCCAGACGCAGTGCGGGCACGTGAGCGCAATGCCTTCGACGACCTCGCCGGCCCACTTGGCGAAAAGTTGGTGTTATTCGGCGCTGGGCCGCTCGGCAAGGGCATCCTTGCCGGACTGCGCAAAGCAGGAGTCGAACCTCTGGCGTTTGCCGACAACAACCGCGATCTTTGGCATCATCCGGTGATGGGACTCCCCGTGCTCTCGGCCGCAGAGGCTGCGGAACAGTATGGCAAGACCGCGTGCTTTGTCGTTACGATCTATCAAGGTTCCTCAGTTCGTCGCCAGTTGGCATCGCTTGGCTGCCAGCGGGTGGCGGCATGCGCGCCCCTGTTATGGAAATACGCCGACACTTTCATTCCGCAATGTGGACTTGAACTACCCCACAGGTTTCGCGAACAGTGCGCCAGTATCCGGCAATGTTACGCCATGCTGGAGGATGGACTTTCAAGACGCGAGGTGCGCGAACAGCTGCACTGGCGATACTGGCTGGACTTTTCGGCACTTTCGCCTCCACTGGACGCGAGGGGCACGTACTTCCCTATGGACCTACTGTCGCCGGCTCCCGACGAAGTGTTTGTCGATTGCGGCAGTTTCGATGGCGATAGCATCCAGAGCTTTAATCGTCATTGGGGAAGCGAGTTCCGACATGCCTTCGCTTTCGAGCCCGATCCGGTAAACCGGGGCGCATTGTCCTCCAACATGGAGAAGATCGGGATCGAGGATCGCGTTACGGTGATGCCCTATGCGGTCGGGAACATGAATGGCCAGGTCTCCTTTGCTTGTAATAGTTCTGCTTCATCCCACATCACGACCCAGGAGGCGGGGTCTACGATCGAGTGCCGCCGCCTGGATGACATCGAATGGCCGGTGACGCCAACCTATATCAAAATGGACATCGAGGGCGCGGAGCCGGAAGCATTGGCCGGCGGGCGTGAATTATTACGACGCCATCAACCTGTGCTCGCCGTGTGCACGTATCACCGCAGTGAGCACCTTTGGGACATACCGAATCTCATCCGCTCGATTTCACCCGACTACCAGGTATTCTTGCGGCGTTACGCTGAAGAGTGTTGGGAAGGTGTTTGCTATGCCATTCCGCGACCTAGACTAAAGCGTGCCTAGATGCAACCGAGGCCGATGCCCAAGACCCTGACTATCCTCACGCCCTGTTATAACGAGGAGGCCAACGTGCGCGAAGTGTACCTTCAAGTGCGCGCTGCCGTCATCGCTGCGGGCGACTACAAATATGAACATCTTTTTATTGATAATGCGTCCACCGACAACACCCTGAACGAACTGAGGGCGATCGCTGCTCAGGATAAGAACGTGAAAGTCATCCGGAATACCCGTAACTTTGGCCATATACGCTCGCCAATGCACGCGTTGTATCAGGCGAGCGGAGACGCCGTGATCGGAATCGTGGCGGACTTGCAAGACCCGCCGGAGATGATCGTCGACCTCGTCCGTAAGTGGGAGGAAGGCTACCCGGTGGTGATCGGCGTCAAGGCGGCGAGCGACGAAAGCGGTTTGATGTTCTGGATCCGGAAGCAATATTACAAGGTGGTGAACCGTCTTTCAGGAGTCGAAACCTATGAGAACTATACGGGCTTTGGCTTGTATGACCGCAAGGTGGTGGACGTCATAAAAAAGTTCGACGACCCATATCCGTACTTTCGAGGCATGATCGCGGAAGCTGGGTTTCGGCATTTTGACATTCCCTACCATCAACCCAAGCGCAAAGGCGGAATCACCAAAAACAATTTTTATTCGCTTTATGACATGGCGATGCTCGGGATCACCAACCTGTCCAAGGTGCCGCTGCGGCTGGTGACTTTCTTCGGCTTTGTGGGCGCGCTCGCTTCGGTTCTGGTGTCGATGGCATACCTCGTGTACAAACTGATCTTTTGGAACAACTTCTCGGTTGGTATCGCCCCGTTGGTCATCGGCGTATTTTTCTTCATGTCGGTCCAGATGCTGTTTATGGGCATTGTTGGGGAATACATCGGCACCATCCATACCATGGTGCAGAAGCGACCGCTGGTGGTCGAGCAGGAGAGGATCAATTTCGAATATGGCCCGGGTGACCCGGTGCGGGACAATGAGGTCCAAACCAGTGCGACCTCGTGAACGTCTGCGCTCGACCATAGGCCCGCGCCGCGGGTGCGCGACGATCGTTCCTCGAGGAACCGGCCACGCGTCAGGGAGCGAGTCATGAAGAGCCTTCGATTACGCTGGACCGGAGAGGTCCGATGAGCGTGGATACGGAGCGGTCTCTCGCGGTCGCCAGAATTCGCGACTGCACTGCGGTGATGCAGAGTCTGTCGGAGTCTTCAGGGTACTTGAGCGCGGTGGTCAAGGTAGCGGAGGCAATGACCAAGTGCCTCCGCTCCGGGAACAAGATCCTGTTTTTTGGCAACGGCGGCAGTGCCGCGGACGCACAGCATCTGGCCGCAGAATTGAGCGGACGGTTTTTGAAAGAACGAGCCAGCCTCGCGGGCTGGGCGCTGACCACCAATTCTTCCGTCCTAACCGCCATCGGCAACGACTATTCCTTTGACGACGTTTTCGCGCGCCAGGTCCAGGGGATTGGCAGTCCTGATGACGTCGCCTTCGGTATCACCACGAGCGGAAACTCCCCCAACGTGTTGCGAGCCGTAAACGTGGCCCGCGAACGGAAACTTGTCACGGTGGGTCTGAGCGGAAAAACCGGCGGGAAACTGTATAGCGCTGTCGATCACTGCATCTGCATTCCTAGCGACCAGACACCTCGTATCCAGGAAGCTCACATCTTAACGGGACACATTCTCTGCGAATTGATCGAGCAAGCATTGTTTGAGTAGGGTTGACTCTGGATACTCACGGTGAGATCGCTGAACGATCAGGCGAATTGGCTTGCCCGGTTGTGGGAGTGGCTTGCTCCCGCACGAGAGCGCCGCTGTTCACGGTGTTCCAGGTCCGAGTTCCTGTAACTCTCCCGTGTCCGTATCGACAAACGCGATTTGTTGGAAACCCGGGTGGTAAGATCTTAATGAACCCACCCGTCGCGCAGCAGGTAGTATTCGTTGACTGGGCGATCGTCCTCCATGGCGGGCGTATCCCTATCCAAGGCGAGCACCGACTCAACGGAAACTTCCTTCTTTAGGACGGCCGCAAACTGCTGTTCGGCGGTCGGAAACGGTCCCCATTCCACCAGGTCGGCAGCGGCACTCGCCGGCATGCGTTTTGCCAAGTCAGCTGCGGACCGATCCGGGATGGGCTGGCGGCTGGCGAGGTAGTGCACCCCCAAGCTGTCGACTGAAATAAAAACCCGAACGTAGGGGAACGATTCCTTCAGCGCGCGCGCAATGGCGGCAGTCGTCACCGGATCTCCACCGGGAAACCATTGTTGCAGGATGCCGTCCGGCCGCAAGCGTTTCAGGGCGGTGGAATAGAACTCGCGCGAGTACAGCAGACTTGTGCCGGCGGCTTGTATGGGCGGGGGTGGATCGACAACGATCACATCGTACTGTCCGGTCGTGCGCTCGAGAAAACGCCGGCCATCGTCAACTACCACGTGTGAGCGCGGCGATTTCAGCAGCTCCAGACCGTCCGCGTGGAAGTACCAGAAAAGTTCGGGAACGCTGGGAACAAGATCCACCACCGTGGAGTCGATTCCCCAGGACAAAGTTGAACGATGAGTCGTGCCCATGCCGAAGCAAATGACCAGGGCATTCTGGGGCGGATGATCCAGGAACGCCAGGGGCATGGAGGACATCATTTTGGTGGCGGGAGTAAGGATGGTCATGTTCACGCCGTTAACCAAAAGCTCCTTTTTCATTCCTTCGCCAATTGCGAGCACGGTGGCCGTGCTGTCCCGCCGTATTTGCTCCTTTGGAAAGGGCTGCAGATAGCTCTCGGTCATGAAGATTAAACCCGACGACGCAAACAAAATCATCCCGGACGTGATTGCCCGCTGCGCCGTGAAACGTGGTGCCGGTTCCCTGTGTCCGAACAATATGAACAATAGAGCAACCAGCAACCAAGGCAGCGCAAGCATCACCAGTGCGAATCGCTCATCAAGATGTGGCAACAAGATAAAGCCCGCAAGTAGCGGGCCCAGGACACAGCCTGCGACATTCACAGCGTACCCGACTCCGGCTCGGTTGGGGTCGCCTTCCGAGTAACGGTCTACCAGCCTCGGAGTCAGAAATCCCAGAAGTCCGCTGAACGCCGCGATGCCGAGCGGCAAGCGCAGCCACTTGTGCATCCGCACGAGCGGGTCGGCGGTCAGCAGTGGAATTAGAGAAACCAGCCAGACGAACATCCATATCAGAGATCCCTCGTGACTGTGCCGCCGGCTCCAGACCCGGTAGATGCTGGATCCAATGAACGTCGCGGCCAAGTAAACCGTTAGGATGGTTGCGAAGGAATAGACGAAGGTCCCGAGATAGAGGGTGTACTGCCGCGTCCAGACCACCTCCATCCCCATGCTAGTGAGTCCGGTCCCGAACAGTAACCAGACCGTGCTGCTTCCCAACATTTCACGCCAGGCGGGGGCGGCTTTGGCAGTGTCCTCCCGTTCTTGGTTGCCGGCGGCTTGCGGCACCTGCTTGCTGGCAAGCGCGAAGGCTGCGCCGCAGATCGCAAGGTTGAGCAACATCCCAACGCGTAGCGTGCCGGTGAAACCCAAAACCTCGATCAACAGCAAGGGAATCAGCGCTCCCGCCACGGCTCCGAGCACATTCGCGAGATAAAAAAAGCTGAATGAGCGTCGCGACCCAAGTCCCGTCTCACCACGGAGGGCAAACATGCCCAGCGGAATCGTAGCCCCCATGCATGCGCACCATGGAATTAGACTGCATGCCACCCATACTCCAGCAGCAACGTAGTAGCCAGATGAAGACAGCGACACCCCGCTCCCAACGTGCTCCAGCACGAAGCGGCCAACCACGAATTCCGCTGGCACAACGACGGCGGAACAGCCAATGAACAACTCGGCGATGGCATAAACCTGCAAAGGCGGAGACGTGAGACGCCACGCATACTTGCGCACAAAGTGCCCCGCCGCCCACGAGCCCAGCCCCAATCCTGCCATGAAACTCGAAAGCACGATCGACACCATAGCGGTCGTGACCCCGAATTGCGCCATGGCGAGGCGAAGCCAGATCAGCTCGTAGAGGATGCTACAAAATCCCGAAATAAAAAAGAAGGAGAAATACCACTTCCGGCCGCGGTTTGCGACTGGTGATTCTTGCGCTCGTACCGTCGCCGCCTCTGGCGGAGGAATTCCAACATGGGCTGGCTTTGCTGCAGTATTCACAGATTGCTCCACACTTGTGTCAGGACATTCGACCACGCGGTTGCGACGCGCCTCGGGGCAGTCCCGAAAAGATTGCACGCTAAGTGTGGCTGACAGTTACAGACTGAGGTAGTGCCGGTGGTCCTTTTGGTAAACGAAAGTCATGCCCCGCCGAGCCCCGGCCTGCCCCCCCGGTTGGGAGGTAGCAAAATCTCCCGAATGACGGACGAAAGGTTGGAGTTGGTAGTGCTCGAAATGGTTGTTGTTGAGCACGGTAGGGACAATCAGCGCGCCAGCGCATCTTTGCCGTTTTTCTCAATCGGCAGTTCTGCACTCTTGCACACCTGCCTACCTGCATCCGGATGGGAGCTGATGCCCTCTTCTTACTTCTTCCAAAACACCTGGAAGATTCCGAAGCGCGTTGTATGAGGAAATCTCCTCATCACCTCGGCCTTTACCTCGGGCTCGATCGCCGAGCCTGGAAAAAAGGGGGCATCATTGATCACCACCAGGTTCAGATCGTCAGACTGGATCGCCTTCAGAATTTCCTCTGGCGGTTCACCGCTATCGTCGTATGCAACGTTCGTCAAACCGGAAAGAAAGTACAACTCCGGGCAATCGTTCCCAGCAAACATTAGTCCGTTCGGACTGTGCTCTCGTAGGAAACGGGACAAGCTATCGAAGAAAACGGCTTCCTCGATTTTCAGCCCGCCTGCTCGCGGCTCCTGCATGGTCTGCATGCGGCCGACTACCCAAGTGACTTCGTAGATGTACCGCGGCACGAGGCAGGCCACACCAAACGCCAGATAAAAAACCACCACCGAGGCCAGCGCATAGGTCCCGCGCTGCGTCTTGCCCGTGGACACGATCGCGACCAGCGCGAGCAACGTCAGTGGCACGGAATAACTCAAGTAGATCGCGGCTGCAAATGGAAACTGCACCAGGCTGCAGGTTCCCGCCAGCGAGATCAGCAGCACAACCTGCTGCCGCTGAAGATTACTCGCGACTGACTTTCTCCGGACCCAAACCAGCACCGCTCCGAGCAGCACCGCCATCGGTGTCAACACCGCCACGGAATGCCAGACCGACAAAACAATCTGAAACGACTGCGTGGCTCTTACCACAATTACAACCGCTCCCAACCCGAGGGCTGCCCCAATCAGCTTTCCTTGAAACCTATCCCAATACATCGCCGCCGCCAGAACACCTACCAGGGGCAACGCCCACAAAATGTTTTCAATTTCGACCGGGCGAATCACTGCCAGGCCGGCCGACCGGGAGATGGCGCTCGAACTCACACCCGAAAAGAAACTCCATAGGACACCCGACCGCGCATACGGTATCAGGAAAACTACGATGGGGCCCACGAAGCCGCACAGAAACGGAATCACGGTTCGCGCTATCGTTCTGAATCTTTCGGCCGTTCCTGCCCGTACGCTCGCCTCTCCGAGCAGGATCAGCACCACGACCACCGCTGACGGCAGAACGAAATGGTACAACTCCGGCAGTCCCAGTCGCACGCGCAGCACCAGGAGCAGCACCGCCAGGAACAGCAGCAGCGCGCCCGCATTGAACACTCGGTATGGCCAGCTTGTCTTCGAACTCTCTGTCTGCGCGCCTTCTTTTGGATTTCCCCCGTCCGAGTTTTCACTTTGTTCAAGAAACGCAAGAAACAGCAGCGCGCCGGCGATGTAGTACGCTCCGATCACCTTGATCAGGATCGACATTCCGCCGCATACCCCGGCCAAGAACAGCCAGCGCCGCGTCCGCGCTTCCAGATAGCGCAACAACGCCGCCGCTCCAAAGGTCGCGAAGAACAGGTTGTACCAGGAAGGCATGGCGGCGGGATAGTTTGGATAACTCCAGGCCACGGCGAGCAACGTGATCAGGCCCGCCGGAATCGCCGAAGCAAAGCGCAGCGCAATATAGTAGACGGCCGGGAGCCACGCCAGAAAAAACAGGAATACACAGATGCGCAGTGACATCAGGTTCACGCCGAACGCTCGAAACGCCAGCGCATGAATAAAGCTCAGACCACCGGTATAAATCTCCCCAAAATCGCCATGCGGAAGTTGTCCCTCGAGCACTCGCAGCGCGCTTTGGCTCAGCGTCCCGTCATCGGCCGGAACCCAGCCACTGCCGATGAGGGGGCCAACATAAAGCGCGGCGATGACCAGCACTGCCGCCAGCACCAGCAGGCGACCGATCGGCCCCCGGGTGGCCGCAACCGCTACCCCTTCCCGTTCGCCGGCCTCGAGCGCGTCCCAGGTTCGTTCACAAACTGCTATTTCCACGGTCGAGTTTTCGACCTTCGGGGCGCGCTCAATCTGAACCTCGGACTTCGCGGAAGCGTTCTCCATTTCCTCCCTCACTTTGCCTCCAGCGCCGTCAGACGCAGCTTCGCTTCTTTGCTGTCCCGGTTCAGTTGCAACGCCCGCTGATATTCGGAGCGCGCACCGGACAGATTCCCGTTCTGTTCGAGCGACACGGCGAGCCAATAGTGGTAGTCCCAAACCTTCGGGTCCATGGCCGCCGCCTGCAGCAGATACGGTTGCGCCTCCGCGTTCCGTCCGTCCTGCAGCAGGGCACGCCCCAGAAAGTGTTTCGGAGCTGCTTGTTCGGGCACCATCTGCACCGCGCGCGCCAGTAACTGTTCTGCGTCTTTGTACTGCTTGTTCATTAAGTGAATATTGCCGCAGTTGTAGATGGCCGAATAAAGATTTGGCTCCTTCGAAAGGATTTCCGAGCAAAGCACGAGCGCACGCTCATAGTCGCCCATTTGCCCGTACAACCCGGCGACTCCCGCCATTCCCACTTCCGACTTGGCGTAATCCGGATCGACCCGATCCAGCCAAACCCGGCCTTCCTCGAATCGACCGGCATGGATGTATGCTTCCGCCAAGGCCAGTGGACCATAGCTATATTCCGGATGGTCCCTGACCACCGACTGCGCGAGCGCGATTGCGCGATCGTGCGCTCCCATCTGGCTGTACTCTTTCGCGAGCCCCGCCACGGCGTAAGGATTGCCCGGATAGAGAGATTGCCCGCGTACCAAGAGCAGCAGATCGCTGCCCCAGTAGACCTGCTGTGCGAACGATGCGGAGACATAACTGCCGCACAGCACGAGCACGGCGCACGCTTGCACAGCCTGCGCGCTCCATTCGTTGGTGCTCCGTGCTCCGGTCGTCCCCCGCCTGATGGCCGGCAGTTTCCGCAGCCCGATCGCCACCAGAATCGCAAATCCGATCGACGGCAGATACATGTAGCGGTCGCGCACGAAGTCGCCGTTGCCGAAGTTCCGCAGATAGAGCGCCGGTGCGAGGCCAACCAGCAGCCACCATCCTGCAAAGGCAACGTTCGAATTTCCCTCGCTCCGATTCCAGTACCACAATCCCCCGAGCACCGTCCCCAGGACCGCGGTTGGAAGCACAACTTGGCTCAGAATTGCGCCGGTGACGTAGGGCGTGTAATAGAGCGCGGTGATACCCACCGGAAGCACTAACTCGCGCAGATAAATGGACAGCACCAGCGGCAGGGTCCGAGCCATGTCCATCACCCCGTGCGTCGGATCAAACTGCCCCGTTACCTGCGGCAACGCATGCTCACGCAGCAGCCCGTAGGCGAGCGTCACCAGTGCATAGGGAGCCGCCTCGATCGCAGCCCCAAGAAGTCTCTGCACCCCAGACGGTTTTTCTTTCGCCGGGTGCAGCCACGCGTAGATTCCGACCAACGCCGAAAACACCACCGCCATTTCTTTCGTCAGCAGCGCGCATGCGAGCAGCGCCAGCGACGCGATCCACCAGGCGGCTCTGTCCTTTTGATCGGGATCGCGTGCGTTCAGAAATGCCGCAAAGGCGGTTGCGGCAAACATCGTCACCATCGTGTCCGAGGCGGCGGAAACCCACGCGACCGGCTCGATATGGATGGGATGCAGCGCAAAAATCAGCGCTGCTAGTGCCGCCGTCCAGTACTCCAGTCCCAGTCGGCGGGCCAGCCAAAACACCGCCGACACCGCGCCCACGTGCAAAAGGACCGCACCGAGGTGCCATCCCCACGGGCGCAGTCCGAACAAGGTGTAATTCAACATCGACCAGGCCACGAACAGCGGGCGGTAATAAACCTGGTGTCGCGCCACGTGGTACCAGAGGTCGCTCCCGAACGCGCGCGGAAGGTTGCTCCAAGTCCGGAGGATCGGACTGTTCACAATCTGCGGCCAGTCGTCCCATACAAACTCGAAAGACAGCGAACCGCTGTAGAGGACAAAAGTAACCAGCCCCAGCGCGGACAACAGAATGCCCGGGCGGCGCAGATACTTGGCCAGTAATTCGGATGCGCCAGGTTCCGGATGCCCTCGTGTCTCGTCCATGTGCTTCGCGTCGGGAATCGAACAATCCGCTCCAGAGCCGATACTAACCGGCGCTCCCGCTCCGCGCATGTTACTCAGGTTACCTAGGTGTGCCGCTTATTCCCGCATTCCGCCCTGCCTTCTATGCGACGATAAATTTATGGGGTCTGTCACAGCAGTCGGAACCGTCAAAGCGGCGTGCCCCCCGGTTTTGTGCGTCGATCTCGATGGCACTTTGATCCGCGGCAACGTTCTTTGGGAGTGCGTCCTCGCGCTCCTCAAGACCCGCCCCATTACGCTGCTGCAGCTTCCGTTCTGGCTGCTTTCCGGACGAGCCGCCCTCAAACAGAAGCTGGCCGCGCAGGTCCAGTTCGATCCCGCGCGTCTCGCTTACCGCCAGCAAGTGCTCGACCTTATCCGGGAGGAAAAGGCCAGCGGCCGCCGCATAGCGCTGGTCACGGCAGCCGATCGCGGACTAGCGGAGTCGATTGCCCGCTATCTCGACTTGTTTGACGAAGTCCACGCCAGCGACGGCGAGATCAATCTCAAGGGAGCAAACAAAGCGGCGTTTCTCGCCCAGCACTTCGCCGAGACGGGCTTCGACTATGTGGGCGACTCCGCCGCGGACGTGGAAGTCTGGCGCAGCGCGCGGGCTGCATACGTGGTCGGCACAGAAGCTCGCGCCGGGCAAGCGGCCGCGGTTACCGCGGTCAAAGGAGCCATCCTCGAACCGCCTGCCTCGTTCCCCGCTTCGTTCGGCACCTGGATCAACGCCGTCCGCGGCCATCACTGGGCGAAAAATCTATTGCTCTTTCTGCCCCTGGTCCTGTCCCACAACCTCGCGCTCAAGCCCGTTGCGCGCACTTTCGTTGGCTTTGCGCTGTTCGGGTTTTGCGCTTCCGGACTCTATATCCTCAACGATCTGCTCGATCTGCATTCCGATCGCGGACATCCCTGGAAAAAAGAGCGCCCCTTCGCCGCCGGGGAAATTTCCATTCCCCAGGGGCTGCTGGCCGCGTTCCTATTGCTCTCCGTGGCGCTCGGCATGGGCTTCCTGCTTGACGTGCCATTCGGTTTGGCTTTGGTCGGATACGCCGTGCTTACGATGGCGTACTCGCTCTACCTCAAAAAGATTGCGCTGCTCGACGTGTTCGTTCTTTCCGGCTTCTACAGCTTCCGAATCCTTTCCGGAGCCCTGATCTCTCGAACTCCACTCTCGCAGTGGTTCCTGGCGTTTTCAATGTTCTTTTTTCTCAGCCTGGCAATGGCGAAACGTTACTCTGAGTTGCTCCATGCCGTGGACCTAGTTAGGGCCGGCAACTCCGGACGTGGCTATCACACCGGCGACCGCGAACTTCTGCTCTCGCTCGGCGTCGGCAGCAGTTTTTCCGCGGTCGTCATTTTCAGCCTCTATGTTCACAGTCCGGAGGTGCGTTTGCTCTACTCTTCGCCGGAGTTTCTCTTTCTGCTTTGCCCTATTGTTCTTTATTGGCTCAGCCGAACCTGGCTGATGGCGCATCGCGGAGAATTAAAAGAAGACCCGGTTACTCTGGCCATTCGGGACCCGGTCAGTTATGGAGTCGCAGTGGCTTCGGCCGCGGTCATCGCGGCGAGCATGGTCCCCATGAACTGGCAAGGAATGAAATAAGGCAAACCGGCGATCCAGTGATAGAAGCGATGTTCGGGACACTTCGTTAGTATGACTGCTCAATCATCAGCGGCCACAAGCTTGCGCAGGCAACCGTCGGCTTCGCCGTCCATCAGGCGAATCCTCTCTTGGGGACGTTACCCGAAGACCGCGCACCAATTCGTGCACAAGCCGGCGTGGAACGACCAGATACCTGAAATTCTCAAAGTGGCGGCTCCGGGCTCTCTGCTCCCCTACGGACTGGGTCGCAGCTATGGTGACTCCTGTCTCAACGCCGGCCGCGAACTGATCGACTGCCGCCGCCTCAACCGCATCCTCGGTTTCGACGAATCCAATGGCCTGCTGCGCTGCGAAAGCGGCGTCAGCATCTCCGACATTCTCGACGTATTCCTCCCGAAAGGATGGTTTCCTCTGGTCACCCCCGGCACCCGCTTTGTCACCGTCGGCGGAGCGATCGCCAACGACGTGCATGGCAAAAACCATCACCGTGCCGGAACCTTTGGCGCACACGTCCGCCAGATCGGCCTGCATCGTTCAAACGACGGTCTGGTGATTTGCAATTCCGAAACCAATCCAGGCATGCTGGCGGCCACAATCGGGGGACTCGGCCTTACTGGCGTCATCGCATGGGGCGACATCCAGATGAAACGCGTGGCCGGGCCCTGGATCGACACCGAGTCCGTCCCTTTTCATTCGCTGAATTCGTTTCTCGATCTGAGCCGCGAAAGCAACGACCGCTTCGAATACACCGTGGCATGGCTCGACTGTTTCGGCGGGAAAAACCTGCGGGGCGTCTTCTTTCGTGGCAACCATGCCGCCGATGCCGGTAAGAAATTCCGCCCCAGGCGCGGTCCCAACTTGCCCTTCCCGCTACCGGCCTGGATGCTCAATCGCTATTCTGTGAAAGCTTTTAACAACGCTTACTACTCAATTCATGCGGCCAAGAAGGGCACAAGCGTCGTTCCTTACGATTCGTTTTTTTATCCGCTCGATTCCATCCGGCAATGGAACCTGCTTTACGGCAGACAAGGGTTTCTGCAATATCAGTGCGTCATCCCGGAAACGAACCTTGAAGCTTTTGAGGAGTTACTCGATCGTGTCGCGCGCTCCGGCATGGGCTCTTTCCTGGGCGTGCTGAAGCAATTCGGCCAGGCGCCATCGGCCGGTATGCTTTCATTTCCTCGCCCCGGACTCACCCTCGCGCTCGATTTCGCCATGCGCGGTGAGCGCACGCTCAAACTGATGCAGTCCCTCGATGAAGTTGTCCAGCAAAGTGGAGGAGCGCTCTATCCCGCGAAAGACGCGCGCATGAGCCCCGCCCTGTTTGAGGCCTCGTTTCCGCACTGGCGCAGCTTTGTCCGCTACATCGACCCGAAAATGTCGTCTTCATTTTGGCGGCGTGTGACGGAGGCCCAAGCACAATGAGGAACGCCCAAGCGTCCGCAATGAAGATGAGGAAGGTTGTCGTCCTCGGAGCCACTTCCGGCATCGCGCTCGAGGTTCAACGGCAATTGGCTCGTCGGGGCTGCGAGTTGCTGCTCGTCGGCCGCTCGGCGCAGCGCCTCGCCCAATTACAGGGAGACTTAGCGGTTCGAGGCGCCCGCCAAGTTGTAACTTATGCCGCCGAATTGGCCTGCGTTCAGCAGCACGCCGCCATCTTTGATTTTGCCCGGCGCACTTTCCCCGACTTTGACACCGTACTCCTGGCGTACGGCTCCATGCGAAACCAGGAGGATTCGGAAACCTCGGTCGACGCGCTGCTCGAGGAACTGCAAGTCAACTTTGTGAGCGCCACCGCGATCCTTACCCTGTTCGCCGCCGAATTCGAGGGCCGTCGCACCGGATGCCTGGCCGCCATTACCTCCGTCGCCGGAGATCGAGGCCGCCGTTCCAATTACGTCTATGGCTCGGCGAAGGGCGCACTTTCCCTTTTTCTCCAGGGACTCCGCAGCCGCCTTCACCCCGCGGGCGTCAGTGTCATCACCATCAAGCCCGGACCGGTCCAGACAGCGATGACCGATCACCTGCCAAACGCCGCGCGCTTTGCCGACCCTGAGCAGGTTGCCCGCCAGATCGTGCGCGCCCTCGAACGCCGGTCTCCCGACGTCCTCTACACGCCGAGAGTCTGGCGCTACATCATGAGCGGCGTCAGGCAGATTCCGGAGACAATCTTCAAACGCTTATCGTTTTGACGTCCTTTGGCGGTTGATCAATCACGCTGAAGCGCTGGGCTCAGTTCGGACACCCCTCCAGGGCTGGTTCCGGGCGCCTATCTTCTTCCGCGTCCACCACCGCCAGAATGGCCACCGCCGTGACCTCCCTGACCACCGCCGGGGCCGCCGCGTCCGCGACCACGTCGCCGGCGATTGCGATCACGATCGGCGCCGCCGCCGCCGCTCGGACGTCCTTCACGCGAACCACCGCCCTCCGAACGAGCAGCGCCCGCTTCTACCGATGCGACGACTCCGTCGACTCGATTGAAGTTGGGCTCGTCATCGGCATCGAAATCTGCGCCGCCTTCGATCACCGCCGTCGGAACCCCCTGCGTGACCGCCGGTGCCGCCGCATCTGCCGCCTGATCCGGTTCCTGGGGTGGAGTTCCGCCACCCATTTTGGCGCGTTGCTCTTTGAGGATCGCCTTGCGGGAGAGCTTGATTCGGTTGCCTTCTACGGCCAGAACTTTCACCAGCACCTGGTCGCCTTCTTTCAACTCATCCCGAACATCCTTGATTCTGTGTTCGGCGACTTCGCTGATGTGCAGCAAACCGTCCAACCCTGGCAGAATCTCGACAAAGGCCCCGAAATCCGCCAACCGGCTGACCTTGCCGAGATAGGTCTTCCCCACCTCGGCCGAGGCGGTCAGATCGCGAATAATCTGCAAAGCCTTGTTCGCCGAAACTTCGTCGTTCGAGGCTACGTTGACCTTGCCAGAATCTTCCACGTCGATCTTCACGCCCGTCTGTTCGATGATGCTGCGAATCATCTTTCCACCGGGCCCAATCACGTCGCGAATCTTGTCCACCGGAATCTGCAGGGTGTAGATACGCGGCGCGTACGCCGAAACTTTCACGCGCGGCTCGGTCAGAATCTCGTCCATCTTTCCGAGAATGAACAGCCGCCCACGTTGCGCCTGCGCCAATGCTTCGCGCATGATCTGCGAAGTGATGCCCGCAACCTTGATATCCATCTGCAGCGCGGTGATACCGTCCTTGGTTCCGGCAACTTTGAAGTCCATGTCGCCATAGTGATCTTCGGCGCCCGCGATGTCGGTCAGGATGGCATACTTCTCGCCTTCCTTCACCAATCCCATCGCAACTCCCGCCACCGGGGCCTTCAGGGGTACGCCCGCATCCATGAGCGACATCGAAGCGCCGCAGATGGTGGCCATCGACGAGGATCCGTTTGACTCCAGAATGTCGGAGACGACGCGCATCGCGTAAGGCCAGTTGTCTTCGGTCGGAAGGACGGCTGAAACGGCGCGCTCGGCGAGTGCGCCGTGGCCGATCTCGCGCCGTCCGGCGCCACGCATGAAGCCGACTTCGCCCACCGAGAACGGCGGGAAATTGTAGTGCAACATGAAGCGCTTCTTGGCTTCGCCTTCGAAGCCCTCGAGCCTCTGCATGTCATCGCTCGTGCCTAACGTAGTCGTAACCAAGGCCTGGGTTTCACCGCGGGTGAAGACTGCGCTGCCGTGCGCGCGCGGCAGAACGCCGGCTTCGATCCAGATCTCTCGGATCTGGTCAAACGCGCGTCCGTCCGGACGGCGCTTGTGATCGATCACCTGATCGCGGAAAATGCGCTCCCGCAGGATTTCGTAGTACTTCTTGAGCTTCGCCTTGCCTGCGGCGTCGTCCTCGGGCAGAGCGGCCAGAAGCTCTTTCTCGAGCACCCGAACCAGTTCGTAGCTTTCGGCTTTCGGATGCTTCGCGGTGTCAAGAGCATCACTCAAGCGAGCGCCGACCTTCGATTCGAGGCTTTTGAAGTACGCCTCATCGAATTCCGGCGGCGTCACCGGGCGCTTCGGTTTGCCGACCTTGCTGCGCAGTTCGTTGATGGCGGCACAGATCTTCTTAATTTCGGTGTGCGCGAATTCGATCGCGTCGACCACCGTCTCTTCTTTCACTTCTTTGGCGCCCGACTCGATCATCACAATCGCGTCCGCGGTGCCGACGACCATGATGTTGAGCAGGCCGTCGCGCATTTCGGTGTAGGTGGGATTGGCGATGAAGCGGCCGTCGATCAGGCCGACGCGCACGGCGCCGAGCGGACCGAGAAACGGAATGTCGGAGATGGTGAGAGCAGCGGAGGCGGCGTTGATGCCGCAGACATCGGGATCGTTTTCTGTGTCGGCGGAGAGAACGAAGGCGATGACTTGAGTCTCGCACTTGAACCCTTCCGCGAACATCGGGCGAACTGGGCGGTCAATCTGGCGGCTGGTGAGAACCTCACGCTCGCTCATGCGCCCTTCGCGCTTGATAAAACCACCGGGAATGCGGCCGCCAGCGTAGGTGTACTCGCGATAATCGACGGTGAGCGGGAAAAAATCGATGCCCTCGCGGGGGTCGGGGTTGGAAGTCGCGGTGGCGAGAACAACGTTTTCTCCGATGCGCACGACGACCGCGCCGTGTGCTTGCTTGGCAAGTTTTCCGGTTTCGAAGGAGAGTTGCTTTCCGCCTGCGATTTCGACGGAAACTTTTGTGGCTTCAGGCTTCATAGATCATCCTCTTTTTATAGGGCGGAAGTAGGGCAGAAGGCCATGCGCCATGGTATGGAGTCCGCATGAACGGGCGTATGCCAGGGGCGGCGGTTGGGAACGCACTTCGTTGAGGCTCTCTGAAGCTGGAACCGGCTCCACACGGAACCGGCCGCGCGATTATTTGCGGATGCCGAGCTTGGAAATAACGGTTTTGTACCGTTCCGAGTCGTACTTCTTCAGGTAGTCGAGCAGGCCACGACGCCGGCTCACCATCATGAGAAGTCCGCGGCGCGAGCCGTGGTCTTTCTGGTGCGTTTTGAAGTGTTCCGTCAGCTGACCAATGCGCTCGCTCAACAGCGCGATTTGAACTTCGGGACTGCCAGTATCGGTAGCGTGCGTGCGATACGTGTCAACGACGGATTGCTTTTGCTCTCTGGCTAACACTAACCTGTTGCACTCCTGTCTCTTCTCGTTTTCGTAACGCTTATGATCGTAACACGTTGCTGTCGAAGGTGGCAATCGCTTGTGCCCCAACTTCTCCATCGAAAGTGCGCCATGACTCAGTCGAGGTTATACTATAGTCAAGACTTGAACAGACGAGGAGTGCTGAAATCTTCTCGTTGAATCCAGGACAAAAGCTGGGCCAAACCTACAGACCCTTCATGTAGCCGGCCATCATCATAAAACTACAAATTACGGGAGACTGCGTATGCCACGAGGCCGATCGACTTTTACCAAACGTCAAAAAGAGCAAGCACGCCAACAGAAACAGCGGGACAAGAATGAACGCAAGACTCAGCGAAAAGAGGAAAAGCCGGGAGGCGGAGTGGTCGACGAACAGGATGAATTGCGCGAGATGCGCGAACTCGCTGAAGCTCAAGCCGCGCTGTTCCGCATTGGCTCCGATGACGACGAAACCGGTCCGATCGAGCTACCCATCGCGCACGGCACCAAGGCCGTCAATCACTAAACACCGCCAGAAAACTCGCCGGAGCGCAAGGCTCCGGCGAATCCAACCCATTTCAAAATCTACTCGGACTGACGGGCGTCCCCGTCTAAACAAATACCTCACCCGGCAAAGCCGTCAGCGTGCGCGATGCGAGCGTGTTTTGAACAAACCGCTTGGGCTGCTCGTTGGACGAGGCCGAAGCATCCACCTGCTTGCGTTCGATGCGCAACTTCAAGGTGCGCTCAATATCGCGTAGCGCCAGATTCTCGGCGGCGGTGAACAGTGTCGAAGCCCGGCCTTGTAATCCAGCCCGTCCGGTACGCCCGACGCGATGAATGAAGTCTTCCGCCATCTTGGGCAGGTCGTAGTTGATTACGTGCGCCACGTCATCGCAGTGCAAACCGCGCGATGCGATATCGGTCGCGACCAGCACCTGGTAGCGCCCTTCCTGAAATCCGCTCAGGGCGCCGTTACGCTGGGACTGGGTGCGATCGCCGTGAATCATGGCGGCGGAGAATCCGTCGCGCGCGAGTTCCTGAGCCAGTCTTTGCGCGCCGCGTTTGGTGCGCGTGAAGATCAGGGTCTGCCCCTTCTCCCCGTATAGCAACTGCCGGAGCGTATTCACCTTTTCGGACGGGCGCACTTCGTAAGCTTCGAGTTGCACGCTTTCCGCAGGCTTCAGAACCGAGCCCAGGGCAATGCGCACCGGTTCCCGCGTGTAGTCGTTCACGAGCGCGGCCACCGACTGCTCTAAGGTGGCGGAGTAACATAGCGTCTGCCGGCGCTGCGGCAGAATCTGCAAAATGCGGCGGATGGCGGGAAGAAATCCCATATCCAGCATGCGGTCGGCTTCGTCGAGCACCAGTATCTTCACGTGCCGCAGGTCCGCAAACCTGCGGTTGATGAAATCCTGCAGGCGTCCGGGAGTAGCGATTACAAATTCGCAGCCGGAGCGAAGGCTTTGGATTTGCGCCTTTTCGGCCACGCCGCCGATCACCAGCGCCGCCTTGGGCATGTTCTTGTCCCGCAATTGTTCGTACTGCTCGTGAACCTGCATGGCCAGTTCACGAGTGGGCAACAGGACCAGGGCGCGAACCTGCTTGGCTGATTCGTTTTTGGATGGTTCGATCTTGGATTCGACCTTGGACGACTCGGCGCGCAGCATCTCGAGAATCGGTATCAGAAACGCGAGCGTTTTGCCGGTGCCGGTCTGGGCCGTGCCGACCACGTCCTTGCCTTCAAGAGCAGGAGCAATGGCGCGCGCCTGGATGGGTGTGAGGGTAATGAATTGAGCTGCCGCCAACTTCTGCTGCAAGGCAGCAGACAAGGGCAGTTCTGTAAATGTTGTCATTCGATTGTTGTTCTTTCTGGAGGGCTTACTTTTAATTCTCAAACACTTGTCGTAATAGAAGAACCGGTGAATGAGTTCGCATGCCGCTCGCAATGAAATTGGCGCTGAACCAAACGGCGGGCAGGAGATGCGGAGGTGGTGCGGATCCAACAGGATCCCCGCTTAACGAGCAAACCGTAGCAAAAGCGTTAACGACAGTATAGCAGAAGAAGGTGGGGCCTGCGGTTACGTCGGTCATGATTCGCGTAATCTATTGATAAACAGGGCACCTACAGGTTCCCACGATCGGCGAACCCGAAACTTGTCCCCAAGGGCAAGATCAGGATCAGGATAACGATTAGGAAGCCCTTCAGCCGGTGTTCTTCGCGTGATCCTGTCTCTCCAGATGATTCCATACAATTCCATTGTATGCTATTCTATGTATGCTACACCGGGCCAAAACTAAAGAAACAATTTGGAGAATTGGGAATGAGAGAAGCCGACAGAATTCGAGAATATGCCACGGAGAAGTATGTCCTACCGGCACGTCAGCAGAAACAAAAACGTCTTTCGATCAGAGCGGGGGATGTTGTTCGTGACCTAAAACTCAGGGGGAGCACCCCCGCCGTCTGCAGCGCCCTAAGAACCCGTGAGTTTCTCCGGAGCAATGACTTGCGGCTGGTAGACACAAGCGGCCCCGAGTCGGGACAGAGTACGACCGTCGTTTACACCTACGAATTTGCAGGCACCCAAAAGTCCCCTCCCCAAACCGAGGACTCCTGGAGCCGCTTGCGCGGTGCGTTGAAAGATGTGCTGGCCGAGCTTGGCGGCGGTGAAGCGTATCTTCGTGGCGAGCGAAGCGACTTCCATCCAATGAAGGAGCGAAAGTGAGCCGAATCTACTGGGACACGATGCTGTTCATCTATTGGCTCGAAGATCATCCAGAGTATGCGCGCAGAGTCGACGCAATTCGGTCCCGAATGGAACAGCGCCGCGACCAATTGATTACCGGCGCCTTTACCTTCGGAGAGGTTCTAGACGGAGCCTATCGCAAGGGCACCCCGCACCTGGCGGACGAAATGCGTCGCTTGCTGCGCAACGTGGTGGCCGAGGTAGTGCCATTCACGCTCGAAACCGCCGACCGTTATGCGCAGATTCGGGGGACTGCTGGCATTCCTCCGGCCGATGCGATCCATCTGGCGTCTGCGGCGCAAGCTGGCACCGACCTATTCCTGACCAACGACAAAAGGCTGGTCGGAAAAATCGTGCCCGGAATTCAATTCATTGCTTCCCTGGACACACAATTGTTGTAGAGAAACGAGCGAGTCTGGATCATCATTGCGCCCCAGACTCACCCGGCTTGGAGTTTGCCTTTGCTGCCGCCGAACCTCGGTGACAACGTTCGCGCCGTTTGGAAACATGGGGCAGACGAGGCTCGTTCCCACGACAACTCCGTTCTCGCGTCCCGGCGCTTACGCTGCCGGCGTGAACGAAGCCGGATGTTTGCCTCCATCGGGGTGACCAGTGGGCAAGTAGCGGCGGTCGCTGGATCTTCGCCCTAATGGTCGGCAGATTTCGTTCCCTGTGTTTCCGGCCGGACGTCATATTCCGGATGGGGCACATCCATCAGCCATTTATCGAACCATCCCACAATATTGTCGAGCCGCTCGATCCGATGCCATGGCTCGCCGGAGCGCGACAGTTCATGCGTCTCGCGCGGAAACACGACCATGGCCGTCGGGCGCTTCAGATACTTGAGGGCCCTGAACAGTTGCTCTCCACCCGAGTCCTGCGGGGTGCGGTAGTCGGCCTGTCCTAGAATGAACATCATCGGAGTGTGGATTTTTTCCACAAAGGTGATGGCGGAGCGGTTCGCATAGTCGTTCGGATCCTGAAAAGGTGGCGCCTTGAACCAATTCGGCTGGAACAAGGTGAAATCGGCGGTGTACCACCACGAAGCCCAGTTCGATATGTCGCGCTGCGAAACCGCTGCGGCAAAACGGTCGGTCTGGGTAACCGTCCAGTCGGTGAGCACGCCGCCGCCGCTCCCCCCGGTGACGCCAAGTTTTTTGGGATCGACATAGCCCCGCTTGAGGACCTGGTCCACTCCTACCATCAGGTCGCGGTAGTCGTCGCCCGGATAGTGGTACTGAATGATGTTGCCGAAATCCTGTCCATAACTGGTCGAACCGCGCGGGTTGATGTAGAGCACCACATAGCCCTTGGCCGCCATCCACTGAAATTCGTGATCGAAGACCCAGCCGTAGGCGGCGTGTGGCCCGCCGTGGATGTTGAGGATCATGGGATACTTTTTCTTCGGATCGAAGTCGGGCGGTTTTTGTATCCAGCCTTGAATGGGCAGGTCGTCGAAGCTTTTATAGCTAATTTCTTCCGGTGAAGTGAGGTTGAGCTGGGACCAGAGCGTTTTGTTGGCATCGGTGATGCGGGTTTGCGCGCCGTTTTGATTTTCCTCCATTGACACGGTGAACAGATCGCCGATCATGACGGGCGTAGACACCAGCACGACGGCGGTACGCGCGTCGGGTGCGATCGAGAAATCGAGCACCGCCTGATCGCCGCGAGTCATCTCTCGAACCGTGCCGGTTTGCGCGTCGACACGAACCAGAGGCGTTCGTCCCTGCTTCTCCACGTTGTCGAAAAGCCAGCGCCCGTCCGGCGACCAGAAAAGGGAGGCGCGGCCGCCTCCGCGCGGGGCCGCATTGTCACCGAACACCGAACTGCCCATGTCGAAGTCGTAGCCCGCGGTGAGATTGCGGGGCTGTGCATTCGGAGCCAGGTCCATGATCCAGAGATCAGGCTGTGAGTAGGAGCGGACAGGCTGGGTCACGGCGCCGTGGAATGCGATTCGACGGCCATCGGGGCTGAGCGTGAGGCTGTAGATGTCCATCGGAACCGTAGCCAGCTTCTCGGGTTTACCTCCGGCGGAAGCCACCGAATAAATATCCGTGCTCCCGGTCTCGTAATAAGGTTCGTCAACATGGCTCGTGAGGAAGTAGATTCGCGAGCCATCATGCGTCCAGACAACTCCTCCTTCATCGTAGTCGCCGCTTGTGAGCTGCACCGGTTTCGACGGTTCGTCCGATGTGGTTGGAACGTCGATCACCCAGATGTGTTCGTGCCGCTTGAAATCGATATAGCCCTCGTCATTGTCGCGGTAGACGGCGCGAGTAATGATGTGAATGTCGGATTCGCGGTCGCCATCGGAGTCGGGCTTGGGCGCCGAACTGCTGCCACCTTTAGAGCTCACCGCAGCGTCCGCGCCGCCTTTCGCGTCACTCTTGTTACGCTGCTCTTTCTCGATATCCTCGCGCGTGGTCGAACTCGAAAACGCGATGCGCCTGCTGTCCGGCGACCAGACCGGACCGGCTGCCCCTTTCGGCAGATCGGTAATGATTCGTGCTTCGCCGCCAGCCAGCGAGAGAATCGCGATTTGCGACGGGCGAGGCTTGCCGCTGTCGTCTTTGTCTCCTCCCCGCACGAACGCGACCAGCTTCCCGTCCGGCGACCAGCGGGCATGGGTGTCGTGCTTGCCGCTTGTAAGGCGCGCGGGAGCTTCGTTGCCGGAGGTGGCGACGATCCAGATCGAAGTCTCATAGCCGGTGCGCTTATCGTCGGTGACGACCCGGGTAAAGACGGCGCGCGAACCGTCCGGCGAAACCTGCGGATCACCGATCCAGACAAAATTGAACAGGTCTTTTTCGGTGATGGCCCGCTTCGCAGCACTGGGCTGGGGAGTCGAACTCTGAGCGGCTGGTGAGGTGACAAGGGCGAGAACCAGTATTACCGGAGCAGTGACAATGGCGGCGAAACGGAATTTCATGGCATCCCCCGGGATGGCGACTGCAGGCGCAGCGATTTGCATTGTGCAATGCAGAGGGGCGGGCGGTCAAACGCGGAATCGAAGCGGAATTGAAGCTGGACGAACCTGGCTTGGTCGGAAGATGACCTACTTTTTCCTATGGCTCGCTTTCTCGGCAAGCGCGGTCGCGTCCTCGAGCATTTTATTGATGCGGCGGGCCTGGGCATCCGGAGTTCGGTAGTAGAAGATACCGAACAGGTGCCCGCGGCGGCGTGCGGCCGACATGCCATCCCAACCTTCCCGCGCGCGTGGATGGCGCGCGAAAGCGAGCTGCAGAATGGGCGGCAGTTCCCGTTCCGCCTCCATCACACTGAGCAGGCGCTCCGCAAGTTGCTCCGCGCGCCGCAGGCGGGCTTCGGCGCTCTTTGGCTCAGTGATCCACGTCGCAACGTCGCTACGCGTCGAGTGATTCAGTTCGTCGTACCAGCGGCGAAGCGAGCGCTCTTGATTGAGAAGGCGCTTGAGTTCTTCTGGGATCGTCACGATCCGTTCTTCGCTGTCGAGTTCCATCTGAAGACGGGCGACGGTGCCTTCGAAGGCTCGCGCCCCTTTTTGCATTCGCTTGTTGACCAGCAGAAAGTGCCGGCCCTCGCGGGTGGGAAACAGCGAGGTGCGAAACGCGAAGCCGTTGATTTCGCCTTTTACTTTGATCTGGCCACGCAACCCCCAGACTTGGGCGGCATCGAACGGTAGGTGGACAATGATCCAATTGAGCCGGGAACGCATGCGTTCGAGCCTGGCCTCGAAGCGCTTCGCGCCGGGCGTGGGCTTGGCTTTGGAGGCTTTCGGCATGGGGTGGAACCGGGTGCTTTGCATTCTAATATGAACAGATTCGTGCGAGTGACATCGCGGGCAAGAGTTAAACTCTAGGAAACGACATCCGGAGAGCCATCTTGATCTGCCCGAAGTGCGGTGAAAACAATTCGGACAACTACCGCTTTTGCGGAATGTGCGGCACCTTGCTCGAAGTCCGGCGGCCGTCGGGCACCCCGCTGCCGAGCGCCCCGATCATGACCGCGCCGAGAATGACCAACGCGCCGGAACCGCCGCACCCTCTCCTCGTGCACGACACAATAAGGCCGGCAAACAAACAGGTGCCGGCGATCAGCGGCCCGTCGATGCTGGGCTTGAATCTGACGGGCGTAAATCAGTCCGGTCAGAATCAATCGACCTCAAATCAATTCGGTCCGAATCAGCCGAGCATCGACGTATTACGAGACGAAGCATTCTCGGGGTTGGATTCTTTCTTTGAGCAGGAGCAGCCCAAGACCGGCGGCCGGCGAATCCTGATCCTGGTCATCCTGCTTGCAGCCCTGGGCGGTTCGGGCTGGTGGATCTACGCAAATTATCTCGGTCCTGCGGACAGCCGTAAGCCAGCGGCCCAGAATGTGGCTCGAACGCCCGATGTCGGCTCATCGCAAGCGCCGGCTCCGTCAGCAGCTGTTCCAGAGCACCCATCGGAGAGCGCAAGCGCGAATCCGGGCTCTGCTCCTCAGGCTGCGGACGTCCAGGCAAAGCCTGCGCCCGAAGAGCAACCGCCGACGCCCGCGACCGTGACTCCGCCCGCACCTGTGGCCGTGACTCCGTCAAAGAGCGCGCCCCGCGAAAAGATCGCGACCAAGCCCCGGCCGAGCGTGGTCTCGCCCAAGAATGTGCCCGTAGCCCTCGCGGCTGATACCGGAGACGCGGAGTTCCGCAGAGGCGAGGCCTATCTTTATGGGCGAGGCATGCCGCAAAACTGCGACGAGGCAGTGAAATATCTTAAGGCTGCATCGGCCAAATCGAATGCCAAGGCCCGAAGCACCTTCGGAACCATGTACGCAACCGGCCACTGCGCGGCCCGCGATCTGCCGACATCGTATTTATGGTTTGCCATGGCTCTACGGGTGGATCCGAACAATCAGATCCTCGAAAAAGACTTAAACGCAATTTGGAACCAGATGACACCGCCGGAACGGCAAATGGCTACCAGAATGAAACAGTGAGCGAGACAGCTTGCCGGCGTTTGATTTTCCTATTTGGCGCGTTTCCGCTTTTCCGCCAAGCTATCTCAACGGCAACGCCTTCGTTCCGATCGCTACCCTCACGGCACATGGTTCTCCCTATGACTACACCTTTGGCGACGCGGCGCGCACGGCTCCGTTTGCATGTATGGGCCGGGCAACTATGACATTGACATCAGTTTGCGCAGGACATTCGGCCTGACTGAGCGTGCGCACCTAACCTTCGAGGGGGATCTTTACAATCTCACCAATCACACCCAGTTCCTGGTTGGGGGAACGGTTCTTGGCAGCTCCAACTTCGGCACGGTCAGTGGCCAGGCGAATAGTTCGCGTGATGCTCAGTTGTCGCTACGGTTAGAATTCTAGTGATGTGCGTTTCAACCGAGCCAATCAAGCGCGCCCTTCGGCGGTTTGCAATTTGAAGACCGGTAAAAGCGCAGTATGCTTTGGATCTGCGCGGTTTTACACGCACGACGATGGACTGAGAGTGTGCGGATTGTCGAGTGCGAATTCAGCAGTGTCGAAGCCCGACGTGATCGAGAACGTTACTAGCCTTTCGCAACACGACATGGAGGAAAACCGGAAGCTTCTTGATGCCGCCGAGACGGTTCAATGTTCCGGTTTTCCGAGCTTGCGGTTCGATTGAAAGACGAGCGCATGGCATTCATTACCGAAGATTTCCTACTCCAGAGCAAGACGGCCCGGCGCTTGTATCACGATCATGCGGCGGAGCAGCCGATCCTTGATTACCATTGCCACCTTTCTGCCCAGAACATTGCGGAAAACCGTCAGTTCCGCAATCTCTACGAGATCTGGCTGGAAGGGGATCACTACAAGTGGCGAGCCATGCGTGCGAACGGCGTCTCGGAGCGCTACTGCACAGGCGATGCTGACCCTTACGACAAGTATCTCGCATGGGCGCAAACGGTCCCATCCACGCTGCGCAATCCGCTCTATCACTGGACCCATCTGGAATTGCAGAGATACTTTGCCATCGATTCACTGCTCGACGAGAGAACCGCCCGCAAGACATGGGACCTGGCGAACGAACGACTCGCCGATCAGAATTTGAGCGCACAGGAAATTCTGAGGCGTTTCCGGGTTTCCATACTTTGCACGACCGACGATCCGACCGACTCGCTCGAACACCATGAACGAATCGCGTCGCGCTGTCCAGGGATTCGGGTTTTGCCGGGATTCCGTCCCGACAAGGCACTGCGGACCTCCGATCCCGCTGCCTTCAATGAGTGGGTCGAGAAACTTGGCGCGGTGTGCGATCTTGATGTGACGCTGTTTGCCCACCTGCTGCAAGCTCTCAGCAAACGCCACGACGATTTCCACCGGCACGGATGCCGCCTTTCTGATCACGGGCTGGATTTCTGCTTTGCCGAGCCGTGCACCGACCGAGAGGCCGAAGAGGTCTTCGATAAAGTACGCAGTGGCAACCGGCCGACACCCCTCGAATCCGCGAAGTTCGCCAGCTTTCTGCTGCTGTTCCTTGGTCGTCTTGACGCCGAGAAAGGCTGGACGAAACAGTTGCATCTCGGGGCCTATCGCAATGCGAACACCCGCATGTTCGGAACGTTGGGGCCGGACACCGGATTTGATTCGATTGGCGACTGGCGGCAGGCAGGTCCGCTGGGCCAATATCTGGATCAACTGGACAAGACCACCAGCTTGCCCAAGATGATCCTTTACAATCTCAACCCCGCCGATGATTACATCTTCGCCGCCATGATCGGCAACTTCCAGGATGGCAGCCTGGCTGGCAAGCTCCAGTTCGGCAGTGCCTGGTGGTTTCTCGACCAGAAAGAGGGTATCGAGTGGCAATTGAATGCATTATCAACCTGCGGTTTGTTGTCGCGATTCGTAGGCATGACGACGGACTCTCGCTCTTTCATGTCATTTCCGCGGCACGAGTATTTTCGCCGCGTCCTGTGCAACCTCCTGGGCAATGAAGTCGAAGCTGGCCTACTGCCCGATGACGAAGCGATGATTGGCGCAATGGTCAGAAATATCTGCCACGACAATGCCGTCAAGTATTTTGCTTTTCCTCCGGTACCGGTCGACGCGAGGTCGCCATCCATGGTTGCGACGAAATAAGCGTGGACAACATTTCGATCGGGCGACGGCGTGATTCGTGCAGAAGCCCCGGGGCTCGAACGGATGACTGGAGTCGGGGAAAGGCGCGGCAGGAGGCGCGGAGATTTTGTGATGTAATGGCACCGTCAATCTTAAAAGGGAAGCTTTTCTAACCGATGGGATATCCTGCACTCGACCTGGTGTCTAAGACTGCGGTGGTGATCGGTGGGACCTCGGGAATCGGGCTCACCCTCGCAAAGGGGCTCGCACAAGCGGGTGCCGACGTAATTCCCACCGGCCGCCGTATGGATTTGGTCGAATCGGCGGCTGAGGCGGTTCGAAAACTGGGCCGCAAAACCCTGGCCCAGACGTCGGATGTTACGGACAAATCCAGTTTGGAAGCGTTGCTTCAGGCCGCCGGCGCCGAATTCGGCGGCGTGGATATCCTGGTCAACTGCGCCGGCCGCACGAAACGTACGCCGACGCTCGAAATGGCGGACAGGGAATGGAATGAGATCCTTGAAACCAATCTCACGGGTACGCTGTACGCTTGCCAGGTGTTTGGGAGGAAGATGATTGAGCGGCGACGCGGACGCATCATCAACATCGGCTCCCTCTCTTCGTTGCTGGGACTGCACGAAGTGGCCGCCTACGCCGCCAGCAAGTCCGCGGTAGCAGGTCTGACCCGATCGCTCGCGGTCGAATGGGCCCGGCATCATGTTTGCGTAAATATGATCGTTCCCGGTGTTTTTCGCACCGACCTCAACGCGGACCTGCTCGATGGTACGGCTCGCGGACAGGAGTTTCTGCTGCGTACTCCGATGCACCGCTTCGGAGAGCTGGAGGAACTGGTCGGCGCCGCAGTCTTTTTGGCCTCGGATGCGGCGAGCTTCGTGACCGGTCACCTGTTGGCCGTCGACGGTGGATTCCTGGCCAGCGGCGTCAACCAGTGAGCATGACTTGCGGTCCCTCTGTGACTACCACATCAACCCTCGACCATACCTACGAAACCATTGGCCGCTACCGCTGGAAGATTTGTGCGTTGCTGTTTTTTGCCACCACCATCAATTACGTCGACCGGCAAGTGCTGGCCTTGCTCAAACCAGTGCTGCAAGATCCGGTGAGCGGCATCGGACTCACCGAAGTCAGCTATGGATACATCGTCACGGCATTTTCGCTGGCCTATGCCCTTGGCCTGCTTGGGGTCGGGAGCTTCATTGACCGGGTAGGGACAAGACTGGGTTATGCGGTTGCGGTTGCGGTGTGGAGTCTGGCCGCTGCCAGTCACGCGCTCGTCAGTTTTCCCCGGGTTGTGGCAGCCCTGAGCGCGGGCATTCACTCGCTCGGTAGTACATTCGGACTGAAGGGTCTGGCGGGCGTTTCGGGCGCGATTGCGGGATTTGCCCTGGCCCGCTTCGTGCTTGGTCTCGGGGAGTCGGGCAACTTCCCGGCCTGTATCAAGACTGTCGCCGAGTGGTTTCCCCAGAAGGAGCGAGCCTTGGCGACGGGCATTTTCAACTCCGGCGCCAACGTCGGCGCGTTAATTGCGCCGCTCGCCGTCCCCTGGATCGCGATTCATTGGGGCTGGCGCTGGGGTTTCCTGTTCACCGCCCTGTTCAGTGCCACCTGGCTCGTCTTCTGGTGGAGGATCTCCCGGCCCTCCGGAGAGCACCCGCTGGTTTCGCCTGCGGAACTGCGCTACATCAATAGCGACCCGCCGGGATCTGCGACCAAGATTCCATGGGTACGTCTGCTGTCGACGCGGCAAGCGTGGGCCATCTTTCTGGGAAAAATCCTGACCGACCCGGTGTGGTGGTTCTACCTATATTGGGTGCCGGGATTCCTGAGTCGACGGTACGGGCTGCCGATCGGACGCATTGGACTGCCTCTGGTGGTGATCTACAACATGTCGGCCGTGGGCAGCATCGGCGGCGGATGGCTGCCTTCGAAATTCCTGAGCCTTGGTTGGAGCCCGAACCAGGCGCGGAAAACGGCGATGTTGATTTACGCCATCGCTGTGCTGCCGGTTGTTTTTGTAGGCAAGATGCAAGGAGTGTGGAGCGTGGTGGCGCTGTTGAGCCTGGCTGCCGCTGCCCATCAGGCTTGGTCGGCAAACATGTTCACCCTGGCTTCCGACATGTTTCCCCGGCGGGCGGTCGCTTCGGTGGTCGGCATCGGCACCTTCGGCGCGGCGCTGCTGATGGCCTTCATCTCGACGCTCGTCGGATACGTGCTGCAATGGACAAATGGCAACTATGCGCCGTTGTTTGTGGCCTGCGGTACCGGGTATCTTGTGGCTCTTTTGATCATCCAGGTTCTCGCCCCGAAACTGGCAATGGCGGAACTGGACTAGCAAAGGCCGAACCATGGCACAGACTGTAAAAGCGAAACAATCTTGCCGCTGGGACTTGGTGAGCCTTGGCGAGGTGATGCTGCGGTTTGATCCGGGCGACCACCGCATCTGGACGACGCGGAGGTTCGAGGTGTCTGAAGGCGGCGGGGAGTACAACGTCGCGCGGCCTCAAACGCTGTTTCGGACTGGATACGGCGGCGGTCACCTCGATCGCCGATAATCCGGTGGGCCGTTTGCTTCAAGATCTGATCTATCGGGGCGGAGTCGACCAGAGCCTGGTTCGTTGGGTCGATTGCGACGGTGTTGCCCGGGGCGTCCACAATGGACTTAACTTCACCGAGAGCGGATTCGGAGTTCGTCCCGCATCAGGATGCTCTGATCGCGGACACACCGCCGTTTCTCAGCTGAAGCCGGGCGACATCGATTGGGATGAGATTTTTGGCAAGCACGGCGCCCGCTGGTTCCATACGGGCGGGATCTTCTGTGCGCCTTTCGGAGAGCACTCCGAGCGTGGCCATTCGAAGCGGCGAAAGCTGCCCGCAAGCACGGAACGATTGTCTCCTACGACTTGAACTACCGCGACTCTTTGTGGAAGGCGATCGGGGGCAAACAGCGCGCACAGGAAGTGAACCGCCTTTTGGCGCCCTTGGTCGATGTCATGCTCGGGAACGAAGAAGACTTTTCGGCCGCGCTCGGCTTTGAAGTCAGCGGCCTCGATGAACACATCTCGAACATCGAAGCCGAAGCGTTCAAGAAGATGATCGAATCGGTGGTGAAGGAGTTTTCCTTCCAGGTAGTGGCCACCACGCCGCGCAAGGCGAAAACGGCGACCTGGAATGACTGGGGGGGCGATCTGCTACAGCGATGGCTCCTTCTATGAGGCGAAGTATCGCGAGAACCTGGAGATCTTCGACCGTGTGGGCGGCGGCGACTCTTTCGCATCCGGACTGATCTACGGTTTTCTGACCGGGTAGGGGCCCCGGTTGGCGGTTGAAATCGGCGCCGCGCACGGCGCGCTCGCCATGACCGCGCCCGGCGACACCACCATGGCAACCTTGAAGGAAGTGACCCCACTGGTGCGTGGGGCCGGAGCGCGGAGCGCGCGGTAACGGGAGAAATCCGTCAGTTCCGGCATTCCTCAGCGGGTGGAAAAGCTGAAGACGGTGACGGTGTGATACCGCTGTTTCGGCTTCAGTTCCGTCGTAGGAAAGCTCGGATGATTCGGAGAATCGGGAAAATGCTGCGTCTCCAGGCACAGCGCCCCGTGCAATTCGTAGGGCTTCCCTGCCTTGCCCTTGATCGAACCATCCAGGAAGTTTCCGGTGTAAAACTGGATTCCGGGCTGATCGGTCAACACCTTCATCACTCGGCCGCTGCTTCGGTCGTAAAGCTCGGCGGCCTCTGTCAATTTCCCGCCCCCACCATCGAGCACCCAGTTGTGGTCATAGCCCCGTCCCAGGCGGAGTTGGTTATCGTCGGCCTTGATCCGCGCACCTACCGCCGTTGCCACCCGGAAGTCGAACGGAGTACCCTCCACGTTCTTTAGTTCGCCCGATGGAATCAGCCCCGCATCGACTGGGGTGAAACGAGAGGCATGCAGAGTGAGCTCGTGCCCTAGGATGTCGCCCTGCCCGGCAAGATTGAAATACGAATGATTGGTCAAGTTGACCACCGTATCTTGGTCGGTCGAGGCGGAGTATTCGATTCGCAGGTCGCCTTTCTCTAGCGTGTATCGAACCATGGCGGTCAGATTACCCGGAAATCCTTCCTCGCCATCTTTGCTCCAATAGCTTAATTCCACCCCGTCTGCAACCGGCCTCGCCTTCCAGACGACATTGTTGAAACCGTGCGGGCCTCCATGCAATGTGTTTTCTCCATTGTTCAAGGGCAAGGAGTATTTCTTTCCATCCAACATGAAACTGCCATGCGCGATTCGATTCGCGTACCGGCCTATGATTGCGCCGAAGTACGCATCGGCCGAGCCGTTAAAGTTAGCCACATAGCCGGCCACATCGTCGAATCCGAGCACCACATCGGCCAGCTTGCGATTTCGGTCGGGCACTTTCAGAGAAACCAACACCCCGCCGTAGGTTATGATCCGAGCTTCGTAGGGTCCGTCGCTCAGTGTATAAATTTCGACCGACGTTCCGTCCGGCGTTTTTCCAAAGGACTGGCTTGCCACTTTCGTCGTGGCCTCCGCGGTGGTGGTAACCAAGAACCACAATCCGCTGATTGCGATTGCACGCAGGATTTTCCGAACGTTCATTGCCGCTCCTCATTTCGATTTCGAATGTCCGGTCGGGCGGACTCCGCGACCGCACTGAATGCAGGAAGGATGTCTCGAAGGCCGTCGCCGCCCGTTTGGCCCAGAGTGAAATACAACTTGCTGTAGAAGAGGATACAGCGCTTCGTAAGTACGTTGGGTCGTTCGGTCCGGCAGGAAGGTCCTGTGGGGCGGGGCGACCTGATCGCCCGGGACCCCGGCCGACCGGACTGCCTCGCGCACCGGAGCCGCTAGCGCCCGCATGTGGTCTGCGTTCGATTGGGTGGCGTATTCCGGATCCTCTCGTTTGCGGTGAAGAGGGTATTGCTGAACGCCAGACGCCAGCAGACCACGTTCGCTGTCCACCGGAGATACGCGTACGCTCAGAGTGCCGAAATCAACTCCCGCTACGATCGCCATCAGCAGGCTCCGTTAAAAATGCCATCCCGGCGCGGAGGATGAGAGCGCCGCCGACCGCCAACGAAATGCCGATAAAAACCGGATCGAAACCACGCTCCGCCGCTCCAAAACCAGAAACTGCTACCAGAAGATAATGTTCAGCACGAAGAAAACGACCGTCACCAGCGCCGCCCAGAACAACGGTTTCTGGTACAAGGGCACGTCCCCAACCGAGGGAACCTTCGTTAAACCGTAGACCAAGCCACTCAACTCAACGTCCGCCATCGGTTTGGTCGCCAGACTCACCGCCACGGTCACGACAACGCAAACAATAAATGACCAGAGTGCCTGAAACATGTCCTGGGCTAGACCTTTGGCGTGGGGCGAAAGCGCCACATAGTGTAGCGCGCTCGGATCCAGCTTCACCCACGTCCACATACCAATCGATGAGAGTGTGCCGCAGAGCAGTCCCAGGAACCCGCCCGGACCGGTCGCGCGCTTCCACAGCATCCCCAGCACCACCGTACCGAACAGTGGAGCAATGAAGAAACTGAACAAAGCCTGCACATAATCCATGATGCTGGCGAACTGCATGACCAGATAGGCCGTTCCCACGCTGATCAGTACGCCGATGATCGTGGTCCAACGACCCATGTTGACGTAGTGATGATCACTGCCCTTGCTGTTGATCATCGGGCGATAGATGTCATAGGTCCACACGGTTGTGAACGCGCTTACATTTCCCGCCATGCCCGACATAAAGCCGGCAATCAAGGCGGTGACTCCGAGTCCGAGGAGGCCCGGACCGCAGTAGCGCGCGAGCATCAGGGGTAGAACATCGTTATAACTGTGACCTCCCGAGATCGCAGCCACCGACTCCGGCACCAGCTTCTCGGGAAGCAGCGCCAGGCCGAGCAGGCCGGGGAGAATCACGATGATGGGAACAAACATCTTGAATCCCGCACCGATAATGGGAGCCATTTCGGCGCTGCGGATGTCTTTCGCGGCCAGAATGCGCTGCACCACCAAAAAGTCCGTAGTCCAATAACCCATCGAAATCACTGCGCCCAGCCCAAACACAATGCCCACCCAATTGATGCCCATGGGGTTGTTGCTGAAGGAGCCCAGCCCCGACCAGAGATGGACGTACTGATCGGAGGCCCTCTGCGCGATTAACAGCTTGAGGTGGGTCCATCCGCCTGCTTCATAGAGTCCGAGGATCGGAATCAGCAAAGCGCCAGCCCAAATAAGGAAGAACTGCAATACTTCATTGAAGATAGCCGAGCGGAGCCCGCCCAGAGTTACGTAGATTGCGACCGTCACCGACGAGACCCAGATGCTGAAGTTAATATCCCACCCGAGCACAATCTGCATCACCTTGGCCATGGCGAACATGTTGACGCCGCTCATGAGCACGGTCATGAAGGCGAACGAAATCGCCGACAAGGCGCGGCTCGGTTCGCCGAAACGCAGTTTCAGATATCCCGGCACCGAGTGCGTTTTCGAAATGTAATAGAACGGCATCATCACCAGCGCCAGGAAAAGCATGGCCGGAATCGCTCCGATCCAATACCAGTGTGTCGCCAGAATGCCGTATTGATATGCCGAACCCGCCCACCCCATCAGTTCGAGCGCGCCGAGATTCGCGGAAAGAAAGCTGAGACCGGCCACCCAAGCCGTCATTTCGCGGCCCGCCATAAAAAAGTCTTCGCCGGTATTGGCGCGCCCTTTTAAATACCAGCCGATCGATAGAACCAGAACAAAATAAAAAACTACGATGACGACATCCAGGGAAGAAAGTCGTACCAGATGAGTGGGTATTTCGGTCGCCAGAAAGGTCATTTCCTGTCCTGGGCTATTGCCTTGTTTCTGTCCTTGCTTTGCCCGTGATAGGCGTTCTTGCCATGTTTTCTGAGGTAACGAAAGCAATACCGGGCACGGTATCGACAAATGCCGCTGGCATTGCCGAACGTGTGAAGAACCAAGCCTTGTCGCACTAGTTCCAGGTTGGCTTCGAGGACTTGTTCCCGCAGACGCTGCAGCATACTTTGGTCGGTCTCCGCTCCAATCGCCTTCCGGTAATCGTTTACTCAGAACTAGCGGAATCTAGACTATTTGCTGGGCAGTTGTCAACTAAACTTCACTCAACTTCGCGGTCTCGGGCTTTCCTGGCTACTTTCCCCGGTTGCCGTCCCGGTCGGGCGAGCGCGGTCGAACGGCGGAGCACCAGATTCGTATTCAGTTCGTATTCGGTGCGCTGGAGCGAAGGCGATTCGCGCCGCACCTCATTTAATAGGGCTTGGAAGGCGATCTTGGCCAGCTCCATCTGGGACATCTGCACGGTCGTCAGGGGAGGAATGGTGAATTCGGCGAGTCGGATGTCATCGAACCCGATCACCGAAAGATCATCCGGTATCCGGATGTCCTGATCGTAGGCTTCGCGCTTGACTCCGATTGCCGTCATATCGTTCGAGCTCAAAGGATCGCTGTCGGCCGGTTGCTCGAATTGTCAAATTCGAGCAGCGCGCGCTTCCCGCCGTCCATCCGGTGATTTCCCTCCACCATCAGATCGGGAGAGAGTCCGATTTCGGTCCTCGATGTCTGAAAAGCGGTCCTGCGGGCGACCGCCGATTTCAACCGCGCAGGACCGGTGATGAATGCGATCCGGGTATGGCGAAGCGCAGCCAGATGCTGCACCGCCGGCGAATCCCGTGCAAGTAGTCGATCCGGATGTTGACGATGCCCGGTGCGTTTGGTCCCACATCCACGAACACCAGTGGGACTTTGCGGAAACGAAGATGGTCGAGCAGGGCATCTTCCATGCCAAAGGTGAGAATCGCAAACTCCATCGACGCGGCGTTCGATCATGCGCCGCACGGAAGATTCCATGCGCTTCGGATCGTGTATGGTTGAAGTCAGCAGGATGTCGTAATTATTTCGACCGCAAGATTTTCAAAGGTCTGAACAATCTCCGGGAAAAAGGGATTGGTGATTTCAGATACGATGAGGCCAAAAATGCGACTTCTCCCGGAAACCAAAGCGCGAGCCTGCGTGTTTGGGTAATATCCGAGCTCTTCTAGACCTTCCATCCACGTTTGGCCAGTTGCGGATCGACGGTCGGGACACGATTGACCGTCCAGTCGTATCCCGCACTACGCTTGCTCCAACTTGCGGGCCGGACGCGGGGCGATGGGTAGCAAACGTTTGCTCTCTATATCACCAGGAGGAGCGTCAGGTCAAATACGATGGTGAAAGGCCAGCCTGACAAGGAATGATCGGTAGAACGATATGCGGAACTCGGGACGGAGCTTCTCTCCGACTCCTTGGAAAAGCCAGGAAACCGGTGCGCTTTAAGTCCCCAGCCAAAACCAGAAAAATACTTGACAGGAATTTCCGCTGTTTATATGGTAACTACGGTAAACGTTTGCTCTATTCCCGATTGCTGGCGAGCCGCGCAGGGGCCGTGTCAAAAACGGTCGACGCCTCGCCGGTCTTGCTTGATCAACTCTCCGCCGATTAAATGCCGAATCAGCGGCGCCCGCTGGGAGCACTTGAGGTGAGAGATGCGCAAGCGGGGCGCCAATCGCGACTGAGAGGTCTCGGATCGGGTTCAATTTTGCTTCCGGGAAATTCAAAAGACACTTTTACTCCCAGGTCCCCCCGGGGACAATGACTGATGGCCAAAAGACCCAACCACGAATCCATGCACGAGACTGAATAGATGATCGATCTCAGCAATCTAGAAGCTTGGTTCATTACCGGAAGCCAGCATCTCTACGGTCCCCAAGCGCTGAAGCAGGTAGAACAACACGCTGCCATTATCGCCCAGGAACTTGCCAAGTCCACGCAGATACCGGTCAAGATCGTGTCCAAACCATTGATGACGGGTAGCGAATCCATTCACCAGTTGTGTATGGATGCGAACCGCTCAGCGAATTGCGTCGGCCTCATAACCTGGATGCATACCTTCTCGCCGGCGCGGATGTGGATCGCTGGCCTTCGATCTCTTGATAAGCCGTTGCTGCACCTGCACACGCAATTCAACGAACAGTTGCCTTGGTCGACCATCGACATGGATTTTATGAACCTGAACCAGTCGGCGCATGGCGACCGTGAGTTCGGATTCCTTGGGGCCAAGATGCGGCTCAAACGCAAAATCGTCGTCGGCTTCTGGAAGGATGCGGCGGTCCATGCAGAATTGAGCCTCTGGCTGCGGGCCGCATGCGCCTGGCACGACGCCCAGCATCTGAAGGTCGCCCGTTTGGGCGACAACATGCGAAACGTCGCAGTCACTGAAGGGAACAAGGTCAATGCGGAAATAAGGTTGGGCTATTCGGTAAACGGCTACGGTGTCGGAGAGTTGGTAAAGCATGTTCAGCAAGTAAGCGACGCTGAGATCGACAAGCTCACCGCGGAATATGAGGACAGCTATTCCGTCGGGGAGAATTTGCGACCCGGCGGAAGCCAGCGTCAGTCGTTGAATGATGCCGCCAGAATTGAGCTGGGTCTGCGCTCTTTCCTCGAGGAAACCGGCGCAAAGGCTTTCACCGACACCTTTGAGGATTTATGCGGTCTTAAGCAGCTCCCAGGCATCGCCGTGCAACGTCTCATGGCCGAAGGTTACGGCTTCGGCGCCGAGGGTGACTGGAAAACGTCTGCGCTGGTAAGAGCGGTGAAGGTTATGAGCTCTGGTTTGGAGGGTGGCGCATCCTTCATGGAAGACTATACCTATCACCTTCCAAACGGTGGCCAGATTCTGGGTGCCCACATGTTGGAAGTATGTCCTTCGATCGCGGAAGGTAAGCCTTCCGTGGAAGTTCACCCATTGAGCATCGGAGGAAAAGAAGACCCCGTCCGACTGGTCTTTACCGCGGCCGCAGGAAAGGCCGTGAATGCCGCGATCGTTGATTTGGGGAACCGCTTCCGCTTGATCGTCAACCAGATTAGCCTCGTGCGTTCCGAAAATCCTCTTCCGAAGCTTCCCGTTGCCCGTGCCCTATGGATCCCTGAGCCGAATCTGAAAACTTCAGCGACCACGTGGATCGCAGCCGGCGGCGCGCATCATACCGTCCTCAGCCGCGCCCTCACTGCCGAACACCTGGAGAATTTCGCCGATATGGCGGGAATGGAGTATCTGCTCATCGACCGCGACACGAAGATTCGAGAATTCATGAAAGAGTTGCGATGGAATGACGTGTTCTACCATCTGGCGGATGGCCTTTAGATTGTCTGGCAAAAAAAAACGCGAAAACGGGGGCCCGCACCCCCTCCTGGCAAGCGGTCGCCAACAGTTTGCTAAACGCCGAATCTGTGCGGAGCTTGGCGAGTAGAGGATCTACAAGCAGATTCTCGCGTGCACAATAGTTCGGCTCGATCGCGCTTTGAAGCAGATGGAGAGCCGCTTGCTTCTTGCCGCAGAACGTAAAGAGCGATCCCTCCCAGTACCACGTCTCTGGGTCGCGTTCGGTGGGCAGGTTGGTTTCCGCCTCTTGCGCCATCCTCGCGTGGACTAGGATCGCCGCAGCAAGAATTTTTGCCGTGCGCGCCACTCATGCGTTTCCACCCAGTTCCTCTCTTCCTGTGGAATGGCGACAGGAACTGGAGAATCTCGCCCAAGAGCTCGGATACCCGACGACAAACGCAGAGGAGATCGAGGCGAAGTTCGCCGCAGTGGTCGAGGCGATCGCCGCGACCGCAAGGGACTGAGCGAGTTGCATCGGACGCTGAGGGTTTGCCGCACTGATCGAGAGAACAGTATTACCATGGCCAGCGTGAGGCGATAGACAAAATATTGGCGGAGGAGCAAGTCGTGAGAGATGTTGGGGATGGTGGACCTGGTCGGGATCGAACCGACGACCTCTTCCATGCCATGGAAGCGCGCTCCCAGCTGCGCCACAGGCCCACTTGGAATTGCCAGCACTCAATTCTCGCTTAGCTTCGCCGCGCCGTCAAACTCGACTCGGATTGGCCAACTCAAATAGGATAGGGTTGGCAAAACAGTTTAGGATACGATCGGAGCGTTATGTTGAACTCGCGAAATCTTCTGGTTCGCTCATTTCCGCTTCTCGTCGCCTCGCTTGCGGCCGCGGCTGGAGCGCAGGATTCCACTGCTACGGCCACCGGGCAACAACCGCCGATTGCTTATGCTTCGGTTAGCGAACTGAACGGCATGCTGACGCAACTGCAGCAGACGGCGAAGAGCATGCAAGCCGATCTTGGGAAAATGCATATCGAAAAATGGAAGACCGACAGTTCGAACAAGCGGCAGACCCTGGAGACGGTGGAGTCGATCCAGCGCAACCTGCAGACGGCGCTTCCGGAAACGATCGCCGAACTGAGCAACTCGCCCGAAGATCTGGGAGCGAGTTTCAAGCTCTACCGCAACCTGGTGGTGCTCTATGACTACTTCGGTTCGGTGGTGGAGAATGCGGGAGCGTTCGGATCCAAAGATGAATTCCAAAGCCTGAGCAACGACATGGGCGGGCTGGAGAGCGAGCGTCGTGCGTTGGGCGAACGCATGCAGAAGCTCACTGCCAGCAAGGAAGATGAATTAACCCGTCTGCGCGCGCAGGTCAAGACGCTCTCCGCTGCACCGCCTCCGCCTCCAAAAAAGATTGTGGTGGATGACACGACCGAGCCTCCGAAGAAGCCGGTGAAAAAGAAACCCGTGAAGCCGAAGCCGCCGGCAACCACGCCGACAACCGACACTCCGCCGAGCGCTTCACCCAGCAAGTAACCTACCAAGTAACGAGGACGATTGCTGTACGCTTTGTGTCAGCGACCGAGAACAGGCCGTTGAAACTGCGGAGCGGTTCTTGAGTCGCTGCGATGCTCGTTGAGGCCCGCCTTCAGTGTGGCCGTCGAGACCTTCGCCATCCTGCCAGTCGACGCAACCGTTCCTGGCGTCGTGCCACCGTCGCCGAAAGTTACATCCCGGGTGGGTATCAGTACCGATCCGAGCTTGGCTCGACGGGCAGCCAAGGGCGGGTGTCCCTACCTGAACGATTGCAAATACTGGCTTTAGCTCTGGAACTTGAGGGGCGGCGTCGGAGTCTAATCAAACAAGCGGGCAAGAACTTCGATCGTGGTACGGGCAGAAGCAAAGATTCCCGCCGCTCGGGCTCGAGTAACTTTATAATGGGGGCAACGCCATCATGGCGGGAGCTACTGCATTGGGAGATCTAGCCAGCGCGATCGGGGCCCGAACCGAGGAATCCGCCGTCATCGCTGAATTGAAGGCCGGTTCGGAACAGGCCTATTCTTGGCTGATCGGCCAGTTTCATCAGCCGATTTACGGACTCATCTACCGCATCGTGAACGATCCATCGGACGCGGCGGACACTACCCAAGACGTCTTTCTGAAAGTCTTCCGCGGGATGAAGCATTTCCATGGCGAGTCCAGCCTGAAGACTTGGATTTATCGCATCGCTTTGCACGAGGCGGCGAATCGCCGGCGCTGGTGGTTCCGCCACAAGGCGCAGGAGACGCCGATCGATCCGGTGGTCGCGGGGGAATGTGAGTTTTCCGGGGAAGACCGCCTGGTGGATCCGGGTGAGTCTCCATTTGAAAAGTTCGCGCACGGCGAAGTGCGGGCTGCGGTGGAGCAGGCTTTGCAACAGGTGCCCGAGCCTTATCGGACGGCTTTGATCCTCCGTGACCTCGAAGAGATGTCGTACGAGGAGATTGCGGAAGTTTTGTCGATTTCGCTCGGAACGGTGAAATCGCGCATCACGCGCGGGCGCGACGGTTTGCGCAAGAAGTTAACCGAGTATGTCCGGGAAGTGGGACCGGAGTTGGGACTGCTCGCCCCGGCCGACATTCCTGCCGGCGCTTCTCTCAAGGACCAGCAGAGCGGCGGTCGCCGAAGCGCGCGGGAAGGTTCGCGTGTAGGGGCGGAGGTGACGCCATGAGGGCGGATGACCTGAAGGGCGATGCGATGACCTGCTCTGAGATCAGGAAATTATTTTCGCCGTATCTCGACGGCCGCGTCAGCGGATCGGAAATGCGGGCACTCACGCGCCATGTTGACGAGTGCACGGGTTGCGCGTGGGAATATGCCGCGATGCAACGCACCCAACAGTTGCTTACCGGTCTCGGTCCGGCAAAGGCTCCGGCCGATCTGGCTCTGAAGTTACGGCTGGCAATCTCGCGCGAGGCCGCAGAGAGACGGCGTTCGCGGTTTGCGCGCTACGAAGGCATGCTGGTGCGCCTCGAAAACGCACTGAACGCGTTCATGGTTCCAGCCACGGCGGGACTGGTGAGCGCGGTATTGTGTTTCGGACTGCTGCTCGGCTTCTTTGCCTTGCCCGCAGAACTGCAGGCGAGTAGCGGAGACGTTCCGCTGATGCTCTACACTGCCCCGCAACTTGAACAGTCGGCGTTCGGCACATCGCTCGGCAATATGGGTGACGATGCGGTGGTGGTGGAAGCTTACGTGGATGCCAACGGGCGCGTGGAGGATTACCGCATCCTGTCGCAGCCAGACGACGCGCAGGCGGTGCTGCCGGAGTTGAAGAACCTGCTGATCTTCACCACCTTTCGTCCCGCGCTTTCGATGGGGGTGCCGACGCCTGGGACGGCGGTGCTGTCGTTCTCAAAGGTTAGCGTGAAGGGGTAGCGGACTGCGCGATCCCGGGATGCGAACCTTCCGTGCAAATCTTCCAGCACTTCTCTGTTTGACCGCGAATTAACCAGTTCGTACACTATTTTCTGGCACGTCCGTCACTGTCTAAATATGTCTGAGATCACGAGCAGCTTCCCGAGGCAGCGCGTTCGACGGGCGTTCGTTACGGGCTTGGTGGGAGTTCTGCTCGTCGCCTCCGGCTGGGCGCAGAACCGGCCGAATGTCTCGCTCGAAACCAGCGAAACGCTTTTCACGGTGCTCACTGCCATCAACACCTGCGGCTATGACCAGGAGTTGAACGCTTCCGACCCGTTACGGACCGAGATACGGTCGGAAGTTGCCCAGGCGGTCGAGAACACCGCCGGGGCTCAGGCGGTGGTCGGTCCGATGTGCCTGTTCTACCGGCAGCATCAGGTGCCGGACCCCGCGCACGACCTGTCGCACTATGTATCGCTCGCCCTCTATTTGGACGAGCCACCGACTTTCACGCTGAAGACGAAGGAGGCGGAATTGCCTCCCGATGCCGCCGCGGTAGCCGGCATGGCCCCGCTGATCGAGGCCTTCGATCGAAAGATCGGCCTGCATGCCATCTGGGAACGACATCAGGCGCGCTACGCGGAGTTAATGGAGATTTATCACGAGCCGCTGGCGAAGATGACCTTCGACACCGAGATTTATTTGAAGATGCCATCGGCAGGCTACCTGGGAAGGCAGTTCACCGTCTATCTGGACGCGATGGGCGCGCCGGGGCAGACGAACGCGCGCAATTATGCCGCGGATTACTACGTGGTGATTTCGCCGAGCTCCGGAACGGCAATCAAGCTGCAGCAGATTCGGCACACTTACCTCCATTATCTTCTCGATCCACTGGCGCTCAAAAACGGCGATTCGTTCAAGCGGCTTCAACCCTTGCTCACGGCCGTGAACAGCGCTCCGATGGATGAAGCCTTTAAGAGCAACATTTCGCTGCTGGTCACGGAATGCCTGGTGCGGGCGATTGAACAGCAATTGACCAAGATTCCGGAGGCGGAGCGAGCCAAAAATCTCGAGCAGGCCGACAAGGAAGGTTATGTGCTGACGCGCTATTTCTACGACGCGTTGGGCAGGTTCGATAAGGATCCGGCGGGCATGCGTAATGCTTATGCGAGCATGGTGGGCTCGATTGACGTCGCCAAAGAGACCAAGCGGGCATTGCAGATCGCATATGCGAGCGAGGCTGCGCCCGAGCTTCTGCAACAGGGCGGCCCGCACACCGGGCGCCTGCTGCTGAACGCGGAGCGGCGACTGGCGGCGGGCGACCCGGAAACCGCGCAGAAACTGGCGCAACAGGCGCTTGACGAACAGGAAGAAGATTCGGGACGCGCGTTATTTATTCTGGCGGAAGTCGCCACCGCCAATCGCGACATGGACGGAGCCCGCACTTATTTTGAGCGAGCGCTGCAGAGCGCGCATGAACCCAAACTGATTGCCTGGTCGCATATCTACCTGGGACGCATTTTCGATTTGAAGGAGGATCGGCTCGCCGCCGTCGATCAATATCGGGCGGCGCTCGATGCGGCCGGTGGAACGCTTCCGGAGGCGAAAGTGGCAGCGCAACGGGGATTGGATCAGCCGTACGAGCCTCCGGTACCGAAGCGACCGGAGTGACACTGATCTTGTGACGAACTTGGCATCCAAAATTTTGCGTTAGGGGAGACAGCATGAAGCGAGCGGTCATTCAGGGAGTACTGATTCTAGCAATCTTGAGTTTCGCGGTTTGGGCCGAGGCCCAGAGCAGCGCACAACCGGCACCGCAAAACCCGCCGGCCGGAGGTCAGGCGGCACCGGCGGCAGGTGCGGCGACGACGCTACCGGGAAAGCGTCCACCGCAAGCCAAAACCGATCCAGAGCTGGATGCCTGGAAGGCAGCGTCAGCCAACAAAACCGATCCTGCTGCGGCGGAGAAGACGGCTGACGATTTCGCCACCAAGTTTCCAGACAGTGAACTTCGCGTGCTGCTCTATAAGAACGCGATGCGGCTCTACCAGAACGCCAACAATGCGGAAAAGACCGAAGCCATGGGCCGCAAAGTGCTGGGCCTTGACGGGGATGATCCCGAGGCTCTGGTAACGGTCTCCGAGGTGATCGCCGAGAGAACGCACGACACCGATATCGACAAGGATCAACGCTTCGCCGAGGCTACGGCGATGGCGCAGAAGGCCACCCAGACGGTCGACACCGACATCAGCGTTCCTGCGAACACACCGCAAGAGAAAATCGATTCCTACAAGGCGTTGCTACGCTCGAACGCCTATTCGATTCTCGGTACCATTGAGTTCAAGAAAGACGATTTCCCCGCGGCGCAGGAGAAACTGCAAAAATCCATCGACGCTTATCCGAGCGACCCCGATCCCGTGGTCGTTCTCCGCTTGGCGCTGACGCTCGATAAGCAGGGGAAATACCCGGAGGCGCTCAAGGTGGCGACTCACGCGGTGGAGATCGCAAAGGACAACACCGCAATTTTGACTCCGGCAAAACGGGAGGTCGATCGGTTGCAGCAGCTCACTGGAAGCGCGGCCCCCGCTCCGCCGAAGAACTAGCCGCCACTCCGGTAGAGACGCGCCCTGCCTCGTCTTGCGCGCGCAAGTTCTCCGACGCTGCAAGCCGCGTCTCTACCCGAATTCGGGCCGAAGAATCGTTGCCCCTCTCTGCAATGAAGTCACGGCGATGAAGTCACGGCAATGAAGTCACGCGAAATCATGGCACTGGAAGAAAGCCTGGGTCACCACTTCCAACGACTCGACCTGCTCGAGCAGGCGCTTACCCACAGCTCGCAAGCACGCGAGGCTCAGGCGCGCGAACTGGAGCCGCCGGGCGCGGCGAGCGCTGTCCCGGGCGGCCGGTCGTCTGCCGGATCGACCGGTGGATCGTCTGCAGGATCAACGATCGGCGATAACGAGATGCTCGAGTTTCTGGGAGATGCAGTGCTTGGACTGGCCACGAGCGAAGCGCTTTTCCACCGCTTCCCCGAATTCCAGGAAGGCCATCTTTCGAAGCTGCGCGCTCATCTGGTAGGGCAGCGGCATCTGCTGCGCGTGGCCGAGCAGCTGCAGATTGGCGATTACATGCGCCTCGGCCGCGGCGAGGAAAAAAGCGGGGGCCGCAATAAAGCAAACCTGCTGGTCGACGCGCTCGAAGCGATCCTGGCTGCGCTCTATCTCGACGGCGGCTGGCCGGTGGCGAGAGATTTTATCGTGCGCGTGATCGTCGAGCCGGAACTGGCGCACATGAATCTGGAGACGAGCGCCATCCCGGTGATGGATTTCAAGTCCGCATTGCAGGAAGCTCTGCAGGCCAGGGGCGGACCGCAGCCGGTTTACGCTCTGGTGAAGGAAGAAGGACCGGAACACAAAAAGACCTTTACGGTCGAGGTGAGATTGCCGGAGCCAGGAATGGGTCCGTTCGTGGGGCGCGCCCAGGGCGCGACCAAGAAACGGGCAGAGCAGGAAGCGGCGCGGCAGGTGCTCGAGCATCTGGCCAGCTTGCCCGATCGGCGGCACCCGAATCTGGGGAAAAACGGCGGCACGGCGTAACCACGTGTCGGATCCGCGCGGCGGGTCAAGGTATCGCTTCCGGTATGCCGCTTGTTGCTCCGCCAGGAGGCCGCCTTGAGGCACCGGGGCCGGGAACGGGAGTTGCGCAGCCCCTAAAGGGGGCATCCAATTCCGTAGAAGTCGAATGTCCCGATCCGAAGCCGATGTTTCAGCCCGTCCGGTCTTGTCGTTACTATGTGGTGGAGCGAACAGATTTCCGCTGGGGATTGGCCTGCGACGATTCAGTCGGTCGCGGGAACGGTGGTGATCGCCGTTTTTGCGGTCACCTTCCTGGTGCAGGCGTTCACGATTCCGTCGGAATCGATGGAACAGACGCTGCTGATCGGCGACTACCTGCTGGTGGATAAATTTTGCTACGGCGGCGGCACCGGGTGGAACCGCCTGTTGCCCTACCGCAAGGTCCGCCGCGGCGATGTCATCGTCTTCCATTACCCGGTGAATCCTGCGCAGGACTTCGTGAAGCGAGTCGTGGCCCTCCCCGGAGATCGCCTGCGCCTCATCAACAAGCGCGTCTACGTCAACGGCGTTCTGCTGGTTGAGCCCTACGTGCAGTACACCACCAAGCTTCGCAGCCCCTATCGCGACGACTTTCCGCGCGTCGATTCTCCCGAGTACGGCGTGGATGCGAGATGGTGGAAGGAAATGCCGAAACTGGTCGAAGACCGCCAGTTGATCATTCCCGAGGGCAACTATTTTGTGCTGGGCGACAATCGCGACGACAGTCAGGACAGCCGCTACTGGGGATTTGTGCCGCGCGAAAATATCATCGGACGTCCGCTTTTGATTTACTGGTCGTCCGGCGCTTTGACCAACGATCTTCCGGGATCGCCAACCGTGGGTGATAGACTTTATCACCTTGCCTACGCGGTCACACATTTGTTCCAGATGACGCGTTGGGAGCGAACCTTCCGGCTGGTGCGCTAACGAAGATGCTCTGAGAAGAAATCCTTAGAAACGGATACCGAAACGTGCCTAAGAAAATCGTACCGAAGACAGAAGAGACGGTTCCTGAGGTTCAGAAGCCGGGTAAGGCGACGGCGGTCGTTGAGGACCAGAAACCCCATGAGACGACGGTCGAATTCCTGGCCTCCCTGGCCGGAGTGCTGGTTACCGGCTTGTTCATCATCACGTTCATTTTGCAGGCGTTTGAGATTCCCTCCAGTTCGATGGAGGACACCTTGCTGATCGGGGACCACGTATTTGTGAACCGCGAGCAATTCGCCGCTCCGACGCATTGGATGGGGCCGCTGATGCCCTATCGCGAAATCCACCGTGACGATGTTGCAGTATTCATCTCGCCCGAGCAACCGGGACTGTTCCTGGTGAAACGGA
>Ga0302326_10002012_pt1 | contig 50479 bp, 41 predicted proteins | sample Palsa_T0_3_FD_202264 | JGI IMG/M metagenome (GOLD analysis project Ga0302326, IMG submission 202264) | Peat permafrost microbial communities from Stordalen Mire near Abisko, Sweden - Palsa_T0_3 | ecosystem: Environmental > Terrestrial > Soil > Palsa > Peat permafrost | place: Sweden: Abisko...
CCGAATCAGGTAACTTCCGATTTCTCGGTGATCTGGGTCGACACCGAGCCGGAGTACGAACGCATTTTGCGCTTCTTCAATCGCTTTCAGCCCGGACTAGTGAAGCGGGTCAAGCTCTTTACCAAAGAGACGCCGCTGTTCGAGCAGTTCGGCCTGAAAGATGAGATGGACAAGGCGCTCAAGTCGAAAGTCTGGCTGAAGAGCGGCGGCTACATTGTGATCAATCAGACTGAGGCGTTGGTGGCGATCGACATCAATACTGGCAAGTACGTGGGCAAGACCTCGCGCCTGGAAGACACGATCGTCAAGACCAACGTGGATGCGATCAAAGAGATTGTGCGGCAGATTCGGCTGCGCGATCTGGGCGGCATCATCATCATCGACTTCATCGACATGGACGAGCGCCGGAACCGCCAGCGCGTGATGCAGGCTCTGGAAGAGGAGTTACGGCATGATCGCGCGCCGTCGAAAGTTCTGCAGTTTAATGATTTCGGTCTGGTCGCCATTACCCGCAAACGAGTGAAGCAATCGCTCGAACGCACCATCGGCGCGCCGTGCCCATATTGCCAATCGACCGGCTATGTGAAGTCGCTGACCACGGTGGCTAACGAGATTTACGTGGAGATGCGCAAGATCGCGAAACATCTGGAGCACGAAGATGTGATGCTGCGCGTGCATCCGGATGTGGCCAAGGAGTTGAAAGCCAACAACGGCCGCCTGCTGAACGAGATGGAAGAGCTGACCAAGCGGACGATTATCGTGAAGAGCGATCCCGCGCTGCATCAGGAGCAGTTCGATATCAACTGAGCTGTCAACTCCCAGCTATCAGTGCCTATGTGGGGAGAGCCGCTCTCGGCTGTCCTCCGGGCACGGCCCGCGAAGCAAGGAATCTGGGTATTTTCAACGGACGAACTCATCGCGCAAGACAGGCAACTGAGAACTGAGGGCTGCGAACGGCTCCTAGCTCCCCGGATGGGCCAGCGCCTTTACCGCCAGATCCGAGCGGTCGCGGAGCTTCTGCACGGTTTCGTGGATGGCTTTGGCCGATGCGGCGTCGCTGCTTTCTGACATCCTCGCGACGCTTCCGGCTTCTTCTGTGGTAGAGCTGGCGATGTCGAGCAGAACGACCAGAGCGTCGGCGTGGAGCTTCCACAGGGACGACATACTCTCGCTCCGTTTGAGTTCTTCGAGTTCGGTGTTGACGCGAGCGATGCAGGAAACCAGGCGGATCAGCGTGCGGGCGACATCGGCGCGAAGGCTTTTTTCTTCGAGAAAGCCGGCGTTGTAGGCTTCCGCTTCGGGCACGGTCAGCGTGAGGTTAAAGAAGCGCATGGGCACAACCTGGCGGTATTTGGGATCGGCCACGCGCACGAAGACGCGGATCGATTCTTCGACGCGGCGCAGTTTTCCTTCTTCGACGGAAATTTGTTGGGCCGTAATTGCCGGGGGCTGAAACGATCGAGGAGCAACTGGGGCTTTAGCCGCCGCGATCCGCGCGGTTTTGGCCGCGGCGGCCACGCCGGAGGATGGTATAGCGTTTCCGGCGGTGGGCGCGAGCAATGATTTGCGAATGGGCGGACGCCGGTCCAATTCCTTTTTCAAGCGGGAGACGCGGCGGAATTTTTCCAGCGCGCCGCCGTAATCGGCATCCAGCATTTCTTTCTGCTCGATCGCGGCCACATGCTCGACCGTGACTTCCACCCCGTCGACCGTGCTTAGAATGCTGCCGCCCATTTCGTCGAGCGCCTGGGCGAATTGTTTGATCTCTCCCAGAGCTTTGGCAAAGAGTTGGTCGAAGCGCACGCCGAACGCGGCATTGTGGGCGGCGACCGTGGCCAGCACGCCGGGATGATAGAAGGAAGCATCGAGCCAGCGCTTCAGTTCCCGCACCCGCGAAACGATGCCGGAGTCGATGAGCGAATTGAAATCACGATAGCGGGCAATTTCCTCGCGCAGGGGATCGAAGTTGCGAAGCAGTTGCACGTGTTCTTCAGGAAGCGAGGGCACGTCGGTATCGGCCAGAATTTCGATCAGCGCGATTTCGAACGGAGAAAGCGGCAGCGATCCGTCGAGTCCGTAGCCGTGCTGCTGCCATTGACCGGCGACGCGGGGATGGCGATAGAGAAAAGTTGAGATAAGATCGGTCTTGTCGCGATTGACCTCACTGGGCTCGCGGCGGCGCACAAAATAGCGCAGCAGGGCTTCGGCGACTTCTGAATCCGTGTCTGGAGTTAGCGCCTGACGCAGCATCGCGGGCGAGATGGCCATATCCAGCAGATGCAGCCAGCGATACATGCGGGAGAGAGTTTCCGGAAGATCCTCCGATTGTCGAAGGGAAATTTGGTCGAGCCCGCTCGGGATGGGCACGTCGCCGGCGAGCGAGTCTTGCAGCAGCTTTTGATAAAAACCCTGGACTGTCGCCAGGATCGATAACTCAAACTTCAGGTCCTCGGCCAAGAAACGCTCCCGCAAGCGAGATTCTCCCCGTCGGTTGAGGGAATTCTTTACTCCTGTTCAAGTAAAGAGGAAAGTCACCACCGCCGCAAGTTACCATCGGAGCGACACCGTTATGAACTTGGGCATGTTTGCGCGGAAGTGTATGGACTTTCGCGTGCGCAAAGAAACGTTAGCGCTTGCCTAGAACACTACGGTCTTATTGCCATAGAGGAGAATGCGATTTTCGACGTGCCAGCGCACGGCGCGGGAAAGCACGATTTTCTCGAGGTCGCGGCCTTTGCGGATGAGGTCTTCGACGGTGTCACGGTGCGAGACGCGGACCACGTCCTGCTCGATGATGGGACCGTCGTCGAGGATCTCGGTGACGTAGTGACTGGTTGCTCCGATCAGCTTTACGCCGCGCTCGAAGGCTTGATGGTAGGGGCGTGCGCCGATGAAGGCTGGCAGGAACGAGTGGTGAATGTTGATGATGCGTTGCGGATAACGGTGGACGAAATCGTTGGAGAGAATCTGCATGTAGCGGGCGAGCACCATGAAATCGGCGTGGTGGGCTTCGATCAGTTTCTGGATTTTTCCTTCTGCTCCCCGCTTGTCGTCTTTGGTGACCGTGACGACGGTGTAAGGAATTTTGTAGAAGTCGGCGATGGGCTGGTTGTCGAGGTGGTTGGAGATGATCAGGGGGATTTCGCAGGCGAGTTCGCCGCTTTGGTGACGATAAAGCAGGTCGACCAGGCAGTGATCGTATTTCGAAACCAGGATGATCATGCGGGGGCGATGCGAAGACTGCGCCAGCCGCCATTTCATGTGGAACTTTTCGGCGATGGGAGAGAAGTGTTTGGCGAAGTCGGCAAGAGTCTTTTCCGTAAGGTCGATGTCGAAGTCTTTGGGATCGAACTCTACGCGCATCAGGAAGAGGCCGGATTCTTCGTCGGCGTGTTCGTCGGCGTGCAGGATGTTGCCGCCGTGGCGATAGACGAAGTCGGCGATGGTGGCAACTTCGCCTTTCTGGTCGGGGCAGCTAACGAGGAGGATGGCGGAGTGGCGCATTCTTACGCTGCCGCACGAACGTGGCGGGCGATCCAGTCGTAGACTTCTTTGCGCTTCGATCGATAGTTCAGATAACGGGGATGGTAGGTGCGGAAGGCTAGACTCGGGAGATCGGGCGAAGTCAGTACTGCCTTAAAATTGTCTCCGTGCCTCTCCAAGGAAGGGAACCACTTGTCGAGCAAGCTCTCATAAGCGGGACCGGTATGGAACACCACGACGTGTGGTTCTAGGATTCGAATCTCCTCTGGAAGGATTCTCGTCGAGATCAGGGCGTCTGTTATTGCCAAGGGTGGAATCGAACTGTCCCAATCCATTTTGGAGGCATTGACGGCTACAAAGCCCAATTCGCCCCCCGTTGGATTCAGCTGCCGATAAAGTTCATGGACCGATGTCCAGAACGATCGTTTGCCGCTGTAACAAGTGCCCAGCCTAAAATCACGATACTCGTTCATTAGAGCGCGAACAGCCTGGTTCGGTCCGAGGTTCTTCAAGGGGAGCTCGTCAAACCATCCGTTGGTTTCTTTTCCAACCACGACGAGCCGAATGCGCGCGGTTTCATAGTCCGGATGAACCCATGCTAGATATGGGTTCGACAGATATTTGCCGGACTTCCTCAGTCGCTCAAATGTTGCCCAGTGTCGACAGTAAAGTCGCTCCAATGCTGCGTTTCGTTCGATATAGCTCATTTCCGACTCCAGGACTTCATCGTCTCCATAATCACTTCCTGAGCATTTTGAGAATTTCCCTCGCTGCGTTCGCTCCCGAGCCTCCGGTTAAGCCTGCGCCGGGATGCGTGCCGCTGCCGCATAAATATAAATTATCGATCGGCGTCTTATAGCGCGCCCAATCCAGCAGCGGACGCATGGTGAAGAACTGATCGAGGGCGAGATCGCCGTGGAAAATCTGTCCGCCGGTTAGTCCGTAGACTTCTTCCAAATCCAGCGGAGTGATGATCTGGTGGGTCAGGATCATCTCGGGCAGGTTGGGCGCGTATTGTGCGAGCGTCTGAACCACGGTCTGGCCGAGCGCCTTGCGCTGGGCTTCTCCATTTTGATCCCAACCGCCTTTCAGTTTGTAAGGTGCGTATTGCATGTAGATCGACATCACGTGCTTGCCTTGGGGCGCGAGCGTGGGATCGGTCAACGACGGAATCGCGACTTCGAGATAAGGCTGGCGCGAGAAATTGCCGTACTTGGATTCGTCGAAGGCGCGCTCGAGATAGTCGATCTCGGGGCCGATGTGAATGCGGCCCTTGAGCGCGCTGCTGTCGGCGTTTATCAAGGCGGTGAAATTCGGCAGGCCGGAGAGCGCTAAATTGACCTTGGCGACCGTGCCGTTGCCGCGGTAGTGCTGCAGCTTCTGCACGAAGTCGGGAGAGAGATAAGTGGGGTCGGTAAGCTTGAGCAGGGTGCGTTTGGGGTCGGCGTTGGAAATGACTGCGTTGGCGCTGATTTCTTCGCCGGTTGAGAGCAGCACTCCGGTGGCTGCGCCGTCTTTTACGCGAATCTCGATGACCTCGGCTGCGGTGCGAATCTCGACTCCGGCGGCTTGCGCGGCGGAAGCCATGGCTTGCGTGAGTGCGCCGATTCCGCCGGCTGCGAAGAAGGCGGAACCTGCTGGATGAGGGTCCCCGGCGGCGCGAATCAGCAATTGCAGAGCGCTACCTGCTGACCACGGGCCCAGGAACGTTCCGAAGATTCCGCGAGCGGCAATGACTGCGCGCAACAGTTCGGTTTCGAAATATTCGGCTACCAGATCGGCGACGGCCATCGGTCCCCAGCGCAGGACGCGGTACATATCCCGCTTGCCGAGATTGCGCAGAGCGCGGCCGGTCTTGAGCATGCTCCAGAGATCGCCGCCGCTGGGGTGGTCGATGTCGGGCGGAGTTGTGGCGAGGGCTTCCGCGATTACTTTGCTGATCTTGGCAAGCGATGCGGCGAACTCGGGATACTTGGCCGCGTCTTTTTGCGAGAAGGCGGCGATGGAATGCGCGGATTTGTCGGTGTCTTGATAGAGAGAAAGCGCGCGGCCGTCGAGCGAGAGCGCAGTGACGCAGGTCTCGGGCGTGATGAGCCTGAGGCCATGTTTTTCGAGCTGCATGTCACGGACGATGTCTGCGCGGATGGGGCCGGCGGCGTGTGCGAGCGTGGAGCAACGGAAGCCGGGATGAAATTCGTCGGTGATGGCTGCGCCTCCGACCTGGGATCGGCGCTCGAGGATTAGAGGCTTGAATCCGGCTTTGGCGAGGTAGAACGCGGTGACCAGGCCGTTGTGGCCGCCGCCGATGATGATGGTGTCGCGCGCGCGCGTAGCGGTTGTGTTCATGGAGTGGGCCTCTCGACTGCGCGATCAGAATGCCTTGCGATGGCGGAGTGCGGGATAGAACGTAGGGATCCTTCGACTGCGGTTGTTCTTCGCGCTTGGGGCGCGAAGAACAATCCTCGCTCAGGATGACAGAGTTGGGGATGGGATCGTTGGGGATGACGGAGTTGGGAGTGAGAGAGAGGAGGCATGGCTTACGCAGCGCCTCCGAGGTCTTTCAGCATTTCTAGCGCGGCGAGGCGGCCGGGCGCGCCCATGATGCCGCCGCCGGGGTGTGTGGCGGAGCCGCACATGTAGAGATTTTGGATGGGTGTACGGAAGCGAGCGTATCCGGGCGCGGGACGCAGAAAGAAAAGTTGTTCGAGCGAAAGTTCGCCCTGGAAGATGTTGCCTTCGCTCAAGCCCCACTCGCGTTCGAGATCGAGCGGCGTGATGACTTGGCGGTGCAGGATGATGTCTTTGATGTTGGGCGCGTACTCGGCGATGGTGTTGACGACGGTGTCGCCGAAAGCTTCTTTCTGGTCATCCCAGTTCAAGCCGGGGCGCAGCTTGTAGGGCGCGTACTGCACGAAGCAGGAGAGCACGTGCTTGCCCGGGGGCGCGACGGAAGGATCGGTGAGCGAGGGGATGACCATGTCGATGTACGGGTTACGCGAGAAGTTGCCGTACTTCGCGTCGTCATAGGCGCGCTCCATGTATTCGACTGACGGGGAAATGGAGATGGCGCCGCGCAGATGGGCTCCGGGGCCGGGAATCGCTTTGAAGTTCGGCAGGGCGTCGAGCGCCATGTTCACTTTGCCGGAAGATCCCCGGTATTTGAAGCGGTTGATGTCTTCGAGAAAGTCGGCGGGAAGTTGGTCGGCTTCGATGAACTTGTTGAAGGTGAGGCGCGGATCGACGCTTGAAGAAATTGTTTCGGCGTAGATTTCGTCGCCGTTGGCGAGGACCACGCCTTTGGCCTTGCCGTCTTTGACGATGATTTTCGCGATGGCGGCTTGGGTGCGAATCTCGACGCCGGCTTCGCGGGCGGCGTCGGCGATGGCATTGGAAATTGCGCCGGTGCCGCCGCGTGCGAAGCCCCAGGCGCGGAATGCGCCGTCGATTTCTCCCATGTAGTGATGGAGCAGAACGTAGGCTGTGCCGGGCGAGCGCACGCCCAGGAATGTTCCGATGATGCCGGAGGCGGACATTGTGGCTTTGAGCACATCGGTCTCGAACCATTGGTCGAGAAAGTCAATGGCGCTCATGGTCATGAGCTGGACCTGGTTGTATTTGTCGTAGCTCGACATGCCCTGGAAGCGGCGTCCGATGAAGAGCAGCTTCATCAGTTCGCGCGGGTTGAGAGTGTTCGGGTCGGGCGGCACCATGCTGAGAATTGGCTTCACGAAGCGGCACATGGCTTGCATGGCTTTGCCGAATTCATCGTAGGCCTCGGCGTCCACGCGGGAGTGGCGGGCGATTTCGCGATGCGTTTTGCCGTGGTCGTTCACGCGCCACAGGTAATCGCCGCTGGGCATGGGCGTGAACGTGCCGTCGAGCGGAAGAATTTCGAGACCGTGGCGCGGGAGATCGAGGTCACGAATGATTTCCGGGCGCAGCAGCGAGACCACGTAGGAGCATACGGAAAATTTGAAGCCGGGGAAGACTTCTTCGGTGCAGGCAGCGCCGCCCAGAATGTGGCGGCGTTCGAGGACCAGAACTTTCTTTCCGGCGCGGGCCAGGTAGGCGGCGTTGACCAGGCCATTGTGGCCTCCGCCGATTACGATTACGTCGTATGAAGTAGCCATAAGCTCTTAGCCTTTAGCTGTTAGCTTGCTGATTGAGAATGGGAACGAAGAATACTAGCGCAGTTTGGGGGTGCGCATATTAGAGGCCGCTGGGTAGGACGCCCCAGGTGCGGAGGGCGTTCGACAGGATTGGGATGAGTGAATGCATCGAAGAGTGATTCTATCCGGAACGCTGCGTTTTGTCTGCAAGATTCAAGCCGAGATTAGAGGGAACGGTGATGTCATCCCGAAGCCCCGCGTTTTCTCCGGCGGGGCGAGGGATCTCCCGCTCATCTGCGGTTGCAGGCTTATATTCATTGCCCCATTCTTTGGCCAAGTCCTCCCAACGCGGATTCTTCGATTCGATGAGCTTTATCTTCTTGCTCCGTCGCCAGCCTTTGATCTCCTTTGCGCGGGCGATGGCGGCATCGGGATAGAAGAAGCACTCGTAATAGACGAGTTGAGTCAAGTTGTAGCGGCTGGTAAATCCCGCTATCAATTTGTTCTTGTGCTGCCAAACGCGATGTGGCAGATTGCCGGTGATACCCACATAGAGGACGGCGGGCTTGGGGCCATTCGTCATGATGTAGACGAAGAATTGTTTGGGTGGGCGCATCCGCTCTCTGTTACCGCAATCCGGTTGAGGCTGTCTGTGACGGATGAACATGGAGAGTTGATGCGACGGAGATCCCTCGCCCCGCTGGAGAAAACGCGGGGCTTCGGGATGACGCCGTCGAACAGGGCTCCGGCGTATAATCCGGTTTCGAGCTACTTTTACTGAGGTTACTATCTTGCCTATTGGAACCGCGTTTCACGAGAGAACTTTTCCGCTTTGCCAGAGCTTGAATTACCGCGAGTGGTCGGGATATTACACGGTCAGCGTGTATGAGGTGCATCACGAGCACGAGTACAACGCCATCCGCAATGCGGCGGCGCTCATCGATATTTCTCCGCTTTACAAGTATCTGATTACGGGCAAAGACGCGACGCGCCTGGTGAACCGCGTGATCACGCGTGACATTAATAAGGTGAAAGTGGGGCAGGTGATTTATTGCTGCTGGTGCGATGAAGAGGGCAAGGTGATCGACGACGGCACGATTTCGCGGCTGGAAGAAAATGTTTATCGGTGGACGGCAGCCGATCCGAGCCTGCGCTGGTTTCGGCAAAACGGGCTGAACATGGACGTGCAGGTGGAAGACATTTCCGAGAAAGTTGCGGCGCTGGCGTTGCAAGGACCGACTTCGGCGAAATTGCTGAAATCCGTGGCTGAGGCCGATATTGCGAACTTGAAATATTTCCGCGTGACTCGCGGCAAGATCGCTGGCGTGCCGGTGGACATTTCGCGGACTGGATATACCGGCGATCTGGGATATGAGATTTGGGTGCCGTGGAATGAGGCTGTCAAGGTTTGGGATGCGCTGGCGGAGAAGGGGAAGCAGTTCGATCTGCATGCGGCGGGCATGCTGGCGCTCGATGTGGCGCGCGTGGAAGCTGGACTGCTGCTGATCGAAGTGGATTATTCGAGTTCGAAGAAGGCTTTGATTCCGTCGCAGAAGTATTCGCCGTACGAGCTGGGCTTCGGCAAGATGGTGCATCTGGAGAAAGAAAACTTTATTGGCAAACGGGCGCTGGAGCAGGACTTCATGAATGGCGTGGCGCGGCAACTGGTTGGGGTCGAAGTGGATTGGACCGACGTAGAAGCGCTGTATGAGCGTTATGGGCTGACTCCCGCCGCGCCGAGCCAGGCTTCGCGGGTTGCGGTGCCGTTGTACGCGGGAGAAAAGCAGGTTGGGAAGGCTACGACTACGAGCTGGTCGCCGATCCTTAAGAAGATGATTGCGCTGGCCAGCGTGGAGACTGCGCATGCGAAGCTGGGGACGCAGTTGCAAATGGAGATTACGATTGAGGCGATCCGGCTGAAGACGAATGTGAAGGTGACGGGGCTGCCATTTTTTAATCCGGCGAGGAAGACGGCGACGCCGGTGTAAAATTGCGGATAGGCGTTTCTTTATGCCTACCCATGTCGAGCGACGAACGGTTAATCTTTCGAGCTATCCGGATCTCGTCGTCATCTATCTCGGCATGCGCGTAAATCGGATTGTAGGAATCAAAACCCTCCTGGGATTCGGTCCGAAGATTTCCTCCTCGGTTGACGCCCATCCCGATGGACTGCTTTCGCACGAGAATTTCATCTTTTCTTTTTTTCCGATGCATGTCGGCATGCGCCAATACTGGCGCGATCAGGCGTCGTTGCTGAAGTGGACCCGCTCGGATCCGCACCGGGAGTGGTGGCAAAAGTTCTTAAAGGATTCTGGTGGAACTGGTTTTTGGCACGAAACGTATCTCCGCCATGGAGGCATGGAAGCCATTTACGACGAGATCGTGCCGAAAATCGGATTCATGAGTTTCGCACCCGTGGTTCCTGCTCGTGGCCCAATGTTCGGCGCAGCTTCTCGCGCTCGAATGGAGTTTGCCGCGCCGCCGGTGCTTTCTGAAAAAGAACTCTACGAACTTCCGGAAAGCGGACAGGCGAGATGACGATTCGTCAGGGCATGTTTTCTCGGGCGACTTTTCGTTTTCCACCCAGGTAAATCCAAACCCCAAGCAGCAGGAGCGCGGCTGTCCCTCCGGCAATCTTAAGGAATGCAAGCGGCTTGTTGGGCTCGTCCGGCTGCGGAATCAGAGACAAAGCAATGGTTAGCGTGGTCGTGGCGAATCCCAGTACCGCAACCAACTTGGCAACTGTGCTTCCTCCAGGCACGCGGATCACTTCCGGCCCGGCGGGGTCGCGCTGCAGTTTGATCATGGCGGCGAACAGGTACAGGTAGGGAATGAAGTAGACGATTACGCCCATGCTGACCAGCACGTCGTAGGCTCCTTTGACGGTAGTTCCAGCCTGGCCGAGAAAAATAAAAACTACGCCGAGAAAAAATTGAGTGAGCAGCGCGACCCAGGGAGTTTTCCAGCGCGGATGAAGGGCGCCGAAGACCGGCGGCAGGAAGCGGTCGAGGCCGGCGACGAAGGGCAGGCGCGCGACTGCGGCAAGGTAGGCTCCGGCGGCGCCGATGTTGCTGAGGGCGATCAGGAATGCGGCGACGGGCAGCACTCCGGGAAAACCCACGCGGGATGCGGTTTTCGAGACGGCCTGCACGAGTCCTTGCAGGCTGCTGACCTCGCTTGAGGGCAAGGCCAGCAGTATGGCGGCCGTTCCTACGATGTAACAGAAAGCCACGGTTACCCCGCCGAATAAAAGAGCAAATGGGATCGAGCGGCGGGGATTCTTGATTTCTTCCCCCATGAACGAGGCGGTCTCACATCCGCCGAAGGCGAAGGTCAGCACCGACCAAAAGATGATGTCGTTGAGGTGCGTGCTCGGCGTCATCGAGTGGACGGTGAACTGCGTCGCTGAGCCGTAGCGGCGCCAGGCGATCAATCCCATTACGATGATGATCCCTACGGGAATCCACATGGCGAGTGCGCCGACATTGTGCAGCCACTTCCCGATGTCGAGACCGACGATGTTCATCAGCGTGGCCGCACTGAGCGTTAGCAGAGAAAAGACGATGTAGAAGGTTGCATCGTTCGAAAGATGCGCCCATGCATTCTGGCGCATGAAGAGGATGTTGCTGGCAGCGAAGTAGAGGACGGCAGGGAAGTAAGGGAGATTGCTGGTCCAATAGGTCCAGGCGGACATGAAGCCGGAGAAATCTCCGAAGGCGTGCTTGCTCCAGACGTAGAGGCCGCCCTCGCTGGGATAGCGCGAAGAGAGTTCTAGCACGCAGAGCGCGAGCGGAGTGTAGAAGCAGAGCCAGGCGCCGATCCAGATGACAATGGAACTGGGGCCGGCTGCGGCTGCGGTGGCAATCCAGCGGAGGCTGATGCCGGTGACCACGTAAAACAGAACGAGATCGCGGAAGCCGAGTACGCGCCTGGGACGGTTGGGATCTTCAGCCTCGGCCGAGGGGAGATCAGCGCGGGATGTAGTCATCGAGGAGCGGAACTACGGCGGAGGTAAAAGGGAGAATGCGGCGCTCGGCGGCATCAGGCGTCTCTCCGGGAAACATCGGAGTCACAAACCGCACCAGCGAACCGTCGCTGCGGTTCATGCGAATCGCATCCTTCACGAGATAAAATTTGGCCCAGTACTCGCTGGCCACTCCCCGATCATGAGCCCAGAACCAGTACAAGACCAGGCGACGGTCATCCGCTTTCGAGATGACATAGCGGTTCGCCGGGAATGGCGCGTGACCGGGAAAGGAAAGCGTGACGCGGGTGTTTTCATCGGGGTTCCATCCTGCGCCCGGCAAGCAGTGCTGCGGAGAGTGAGGAGTTTCGCCGGCCCGCTGGCTGGGGAAGTACGCCAGGAACAGATCGACGTAGGGCAACTTTCCGGCCGGATCCTGATAGATGCGTTCCAAGAAATCTCCGGGCCCCAGTACTTCAAGGGTTTTTTCGTCCTGCACAACTTCGGTGCTGTCCCAGTTCGCGAGCTTCGCGGGAAAAGAAGAGAGCGGCGCGTGCGGGGGGATGATTTCGGTGCGACTCCGCGCTTGCAGCAGGAGCGCTGTGAACCCAATCAATGCGGCCGCGAGAGCGAAGCGCAAGACTCCGGAGGTCTTCACGATTTTGTGCTCCCTTCTTGCCAGAAAATACGCACGACGCGATGCAGCAGATAGAGCATCATGAGAGAAACCACAAAGATGAGCCATCCGGAGAATTCGTGAAAGAAGCCCTCGGCCTTCTCCGGGTCCCAGTACTGTACCAGCAAGCCCGTGCCCACAATGCGCAGGCTGTTGGCGGCAACGGCGATTGGAATTGAGGCCAGGGCCAGGAGCACCCGGATGGCGATCTTCCGTTCCATCAAGTAACCGTAAATGATCGCAAGCGTGGCCAGCGACATCAGCGAGCGGATGCCGCTGCAGGCCTCGGCTACTTCCAACGCCATGGTTGGAAGGTGAATTACATTGCCTTCACGGAATACCGGAACGCCCATCCAGGGCAGAGTGGTGCTGGCCACCTTCGATGCCAATAGCTGTAGCGGGAAGGTGATCTGGTTGAAGATGATAGCGGGGATGGGGATCATCAATAGCAGGAACGCCCAGGGAAACAAAAGGACGCGAAAGAAATTCCAGCCGAGAAACAGCACGGTCAAGGCCGCCAGCACAATTAAGAGCGACAAACGCGAGAGGAAAATCTCGGCGCCCATTTGGCCGACGACGAGCAGACATAATCCTGCCAACAAAAGAAACAGGCCCGACCAGGAGGGTCGAGGTCCGATGTTGCTGAGTCGTGGGCGTTCCTGCCAGATTACGAAGGCGGAGAAAAGGGGGACAAAGAAACCGTGGGAGAAGTTGGGGTCGTTCCACCATTGCCTGGCCAGGTGAGCGAGGGTCGGAATGTAGAGCCACAGAAGCAGCGCGACAATTATGCCGGCATGCCACCAGGGGGGGCGAAGTGGCTTAGGGGCAGGCGCTCGCACAGTTTGAGGCTCCGATTGCAGCACCGGGTTCATTCGAACGGATTCCACCCCGCAATATGTCGTCCAGCATAAGCCAAGCGAAGGAAGCCCGCAATTTAAAAGGCCTTGGCCACGCCGTTATCTCGAGCGCTCCGTCCGTGGTATGTACGCCTTTCGTAGAAGAGGGGTTTGGCGAACCGGGAACCCCCCAGGTCGCGCCCGGCAGTTCGGGCCAGACCCTGAAGGGAAGGAGTTTGGGTAATATTTCCTCAGGGGTACGGCCTGGTGGCTTAATCTTGACCGACTTTGGATGGGCAAATACTTTCCCTTTTGTGCGGAAGTGTGCCGGTTAGGGAAAACACGGTTTCTCCCTATCGAGCCTCGTTCTGGCCTGTATACTTTTGAAAACATTACGGTAAACTTGAAATTGGAGAAATGTTGGATGGCCCTTCCCGTGCTCGTTTAGGGTGACCAGGGACCTGTGCGGCATTTGTGGCCTGAGCCGCCAGACGGAGTACGGATGCGACGAGCTATGGAGAACGCTGCCACCGCTATGGTTCACGAGCCGGTAACGCGGATGGATTTCGTAGAGGGCGTGAGTCCAAGCATGCGCAGCCTGGGGACGGTGATGCGCGAGGTCGCGCAGAGCGAGGTTTCGGTACTCTTATTGGCAGAACGGGGTGCGGGTAAGAAGGCCACGGCCCGGCAGGTTCATGAGCTTTCCAGGCGTGGCGACAAGCCGTTCCGTGTGATTTCCTGCGCGACCCTGAAGTCCGATAAGTTTGAAGAATGGGCGGAACTGGCTGGTTTGCCTGGCGAAGGCAGCGTGTATCTGGAGGAGTTGGCGGCACTTGATGCGCAGGGTCAATTATGGCTGCTGCAAGCTTTGACAAAGGGGAACGCGAATGGGGACCGATCTTCAAGCGTGGCCAGACTGATCTGTGGCAGCGCCAGCGATCTGGAAGCCGAAGTGAGAGCGGGCAATCTGCGCGAGGATCTGTATTACAGAATCAGCGGAGTGTGCCTGCGCCTTCCACCGCTGCGCCAGAGGCGGGAAGATATTCCGGTGCTGATGGAGCATTTTCTGCGGAAATACGGGCGAGATTTTCAGCGTACGGTGCCCGCGCTGAGCGAAGAAACGCTGCGCTTGTTTCAGGAGTATTCCTGGCCGGGCAACGTGCGGGAGTTGGAGAATGCCGCGCGGGCGATTGTGGCTCTGGGAGATGAAACCGTCGCAATGGGCGGGTTACGCGCGATGCTTCTGCGCCCCGATTTGGCAGGCAACGGCGGCCGGGTTTCACTAAAGCAGGCGGCGCGCGCCGCTTCCCGGGAGGCGGAGAAGGAGATTATCCTGCGCGCTCTGAACCGCACCCGGTGGAACCGCCGGCGGGCCGCGGCCGAGTTGCAGATCAGTTACAAGGCTTTGCTGTACAAGCTGAAACAGATGGGATGCTCCGAATACGGAGCATCCTAGCTCCGGAGGAGAGAGCGCATGACGAGATTGATCAAGCTGGCGTGCTGGGTGCTGTTGGGTTTCGGGGCCGTCGGCTTGTGGGCTCAGACCGACGGCGACGCGAGTGCGGCCAATCCGGAAAAGGCCGAAGCGTCCCCTGCGCCGGCATCGGGGGCAGCGGTCCCGTCCGATTACGTCATTGGCGCTGACGACACGCTCCACATTACGGTGTGGAAGGAGCCGGATATGAGCGTCACTCTGCCGGTACGGCCCGACGGAAAAATTTCGATGCCGCTGCTGAATGACGTTCAGGCTGCGGGCATGTCCCCTATGCAACTGGGTGCTTCGATCACTGAAAAATTGAAGAAGTACATCGCCGACCCCCGCGTCACCGTAGTTGTGACGGCGATGAACAGCCAGCGCATTTATGTTCTGGGCGAGGTGACGCACAGTGGCGCCATGGCGCTGCTACCGAATATGACGGTGTTGCAGGCATTGTCCAGTGCGGGATTCACGCAGTTTGCCAATCTCAAGGCGATTTACCTGCTGCGCCTGGAGAATGGCCGGCAGACAAAAATTCCGTTCAACTACAAGGACGCGATCAAGGGACGGGGCACGCAACAGAATATTATTCTTAAACCGGGAGACACGCTGGTTGTCCCGTAGCGATCGAGAAAGACCTCGAAGAGGAAATCGGATGAACAAAGGCCACATCATTTTGACCCTTACGCTGGGCCTGTTTGCGGCTAGCGTGGCCTGGGCGCAGGAAGAGCAGAATCAGCCGGCTCCTCCTCCCCCGGTGCCAGCCTTCGGACAGGATAATCCAGCGCCGCCCGTGACTGAGAACCCGCCGATCTCCGCCATCGACCAGCCCGGCTTGGAGCCGCACGCGGCGCCTGAGAGTTTCCTGTTGCCCGGCCTGCATTTCAGCGAGTCCGTAGATTCCAACGTGCAGAACGATTTGGGCGGGTCGTCGGCCGGCACGATCACCAGGGGTTTAGGAAGCCTTACCCTGCAAAAGCTCTGGAAAAACTACGATGTGGCGATGGACTACATCGGGGGCGTTGCGTATGTCAACCATTCGAGCATCGGTCTGGAGCAGCTGCAGCAGTTTGACGTGGACAACCGGATCAACTGGAAGCGCGGTCAACTGGCGGTCCGCGACTCCTTCAGTTATCTTCCCGACGGCACCTTCGGCTACGCGGCCTACGGTGGGGAAGGGGCCTACAATGCGGGTCTCGGCAGTCTGGGAGCAGGCATGCTGGGGGCAGGCGCCTTCGGCGGTCAAGCGGGCGCTTTCTACAGCGGAAGCGGCATCTCGGTGGGTCAGGTGCCGAGACTGTCGAATGTGGGATTGGTCGATGTCGTGGAGGATTTGACGCCGAAATCCTCGGTAACCCTGGCGGCTGGGTATGGGCTGGTGCATTTCTACGGCGATATTTTCTCCATCGCCAATACGGACGAGAACGTCGTTTTCGTGGGCAGTTCTGAGTACACCGCTCAGGTCGCGTATGACCGGATTCTGAATCCGAAAGACCAGGTCGCGCTGAGTTACGGCTACCAGGCATTCGACTTTTCGGTTGTGGGCACCGCGTTCCACGCAAGTGTCATACAGGCGATGTACGGGCATCGTATTTCCGGGCGTATGGACTTTCTGATCGGAGCGGGCCCGCAGTTTACGCATACCAGCGCCAACGAGTTGGTGTGTGACGATCCCTTTGCCTCCTCGGCAGACTGCACGGAAGAAGGGGGAGCATTTGTCCCCGTGTCTGAGAAAGCCAACAAAATCGGCGTCGCGGGCCGCATGTCGCTCCGCTACCGGTTTCCGAAAACTTTGCTTGCGCTCACCTTTCAGCGTTACGACACCGACGGCTCGGGAATTTTCGCGGGTTCGGAAAGCAACATCGCACACCTTGACGCGCGAAGGCCCCTGACCCGGGTCTGGGATATCTTTGCCGACCTCGGCTATTCCAAGAACACCCGGTTGCAGCTTGCCGGGTCAGCGGTCGCTGCCAACAGCCTCAGCTACGGCTTTGCCGGCGTGGGCCTGCACCGGCAGTTCGGGCGCAACCTGCGGGGGTTCGTGAGTTATCAGTTCAACGAACTGGGCTTCGATACTGCTTGTCCCGTGGGCGCTTCGTCCTCGGGCGCATGCAACAACCTGTCGCAGCGGCAGGTAGGTTCGATTGGAATCGATTGGACGCCCCGGCCAATCCGGCTTGACTAAATTTGAGGCCGGCCGACAGGGCTGGCGGAACAGGTACTGAAATGATGCAAAACCGCGAACTAACCATGGACGATTATCTGGCGATGTTGCGCCGCCGGATGAAGGTGATTCTGATTCCGGCGCTGCTGGCGCCGCTTGCCGGATATGGGGTGTCGTGGGTTTTTCCCGCCAAGTACACCTCGCAATCCCTGGTGCTGGTGGAAGCGCCGAAGATTCCCGACGCGGTGGTGCAGCAGGTCTTTACCGAAGATCTGACGCAGCATATCAACACAATTGAGCAGCAGGTGAAGAGCCCGAGCCGGCTGCGGCCGATGGTGGAAAGGCTGGGGCTGGCCAAGGGAAGCCAGAGTGTTGAGGACGTGATCGAGAATATCCAGCTCAACATGACGATCGAGTCGGTGGCCACCGATCTCTCGCAAAGCAGCACCACCAGGAAAAAGCCTGGCCAGAGTGACGCGGTTCCGGCGTTCTCCGTGAAATACACGTCATCGAACGCGCGCGATGCCCAGCAAGTGTGCACCGAGTTGACTTCGATGTTGCTCGAGGAAGATCTGAAATCGAGACAGGACGCGACCCAGGGCACGACGCAGTTCCTCACCAAGCAGGTGGAGGAGGCCAAGCAGAATCTTGACGATCTGGATAAGAAGCTGGCTGCCTTCAAGGATCAGCACATTGGGCAGCTGCCCGGCGACGAAGACAATAATATGAAGATTCTGTCGGGGCTGAGTTCCCAACTCGATGCCAACACGCAGACTTTGAACCGCGCCACCCAGGACAAGGCCTATACCGAATCACTGCTGGCGCAGCAGCTGGCGGCGTGGAAGTCGTCGGAGTCAGCCAGCAATCCGCAGACCCTGCAGCAGCAGCTCTCGCAGTTGCAGGCGCAACTCATCGATCTGCAGGCGCGCTATACCAACGATCACCCAGACGTGATCAAGACCAAGGCGGACATTGCCGAGGTCAAGAAAAGACTGGCCGAGATCAATAACACATCCGCCACAACAAGTAATGCGAACGATAAGGAATCGGCGTCAGAGCCACCCGAGATTCGCCAGCTGCGGCTGCAGATTCACCAGTATGGGGATTTGATTTCCCAGGCATCGCGCGATCAGAAGAAACTGCAGGACGAGATCGCCGTGTATCAGAGCCGCGTGGCCTCGAGCCCCGGGGTAGAGGAAGCCTACAAAGAGCTGGCTCGCGACTACGACAACGCGCAAAAAGTCTACCAGGATGACCTGGCCAAGCAGAGCACCTCGCAGATGGCTACCCAGGCAGAGCAGCAGCAGCAGGGGGAGCAGATGGCGCTGCTGAACCCCGCCAATCTGCCGGATTCGCCGAGTTTTCCGAACCGCCTGTTTTTCGCGGGCGGAGGGTTGGCCGCCGGCCTATTCCTGGGTCTTGGTGTGGCTCTATGGCTGGAGTTGCGCGACACCTGCATTCGTACGGAGGCGGACGCCGAGACCGCTTTGGATCTACCCATCTTGGTTGCCGTTCCCTGGGTGGGGGAGGCAGTGACGGGAAATGGCAGCGGCAACGGCGAAGGGCACTTCTGGAACCGAAAGAAGCAGGCTGAGGCAGGAAAAGAAACGGCCAGAGTTTAAGGCAGAGACGTTCAGGCAAACACTATGTACAAAGCGTTCTATGGCCTGCGGGCCAATCCGTTCAACGTCAACCCCGACCCGCGTTATCTGTTCCTGACGCGGCACACTGAGGAGGCGCTGGCCTGCCTGACTTACGGCATCCAGAGCCGCAAAGGCTTTGTGCTGCTGACCGGGGAAGTGGGGACGGGAAAGACCACGCTCATCAACAAGCTGCTGGAATGGCTGCGGCTGCAACAGGTTGCCACTGCCTTCATCTTCAACTCCCGCCTGAATACGACACAGTTTCTCGATTACATGATGGCCGACTTCGGAATCCCGTGTGACTCGAAGGCCAAGAGCCAGATACTGCTGCGGCTTTACAACTGGCTGCTCGATCGCTACCGCGCGGGCGAGACGGCGGTGCTGATCGTAGATGAAGCGCAGAACCTGACGGACGAGGTGCTGGAAGAAATCCGCATGCTCACCAACCTGGAGACCTTTACGGAGAAGTTGCTCCAGATCGTACTGGTGGGCCAGCCCGAGTTGGAGCAGAAGCTGAAGCAGCCGCAGTTGCGGCAACTGCGGCAAAGGCTGACGCTGCGCGCCAAGACCCATCCCCTGACTCTGGAAGAAACCAAAGCGTATGTGCAGCAACGGCTGCGCATTGCCGGTTCCAATGGCCAGCAAATCTTCGATCCCGAGTCGGTGGTGGCGATCCATCGTTATGCGAGTGGAATTCCGCGGGTGATCAACCTGTTGTGCGAGCACTGCCTGGTGAGTGCGTTCGTGGATCAGCAGAAAGTGATTGCGCCGTCGGTGGTAGACGGCGTGGCCCGGGATTTCGATCTGGGTGACGGTACGGCGGCAGGCGCGATGATTGCACCGCCCCCGACGGCGAGCCGGGAGAGAGTTGACCTGGTGGACGCCCTGCGGTCCCTGGCCACGTTAGCCGACCGCTTGCGTGAAGAAGACGACAAGGACCTCCCCAACGAAAGGAAATTATGAGCAGAATTCACGAAGCGCTGAAAAAGGCGGAACAGGAAAGGGCCACGTCGCAGGGAGGTCCGGCCCAGTCCGTTTTCGCGACGCCGGAGACAGAACTCCCCTCAGCGGCGGAACTGGCGGCCGGATCGGTGGCAGCGGGAGAGTTCACCGGTGGCGTTCCCGTGAATTCCGTTCCCATGAATTCCGCGATGCCGTCTTTCGCCAGTCCCTTCAGCGTTGACGCCTTGCTGGCGCGCTGCCCGCAACTGCAGTGGAAGCCGGATGAGAAGACGATGCTGTTCTTCAACGGCGACGATAATAGCCGTGGCCTGGAAGAATTTCGCACCTTGCGTTCGCGGCTATATCACGCCCGGGAAAAGATGCCTTTGAAGAAGATTTTGGTTACCAGTGCGCTGCCCAAGGAGGGGAAATCCTTCACCTCGGCAAATCTGGCGCAGGTAATGGTGAAGCAGCACGGACGCCGGGTATTGCTGATCGATGCCGACCTGCGCGGTCCGCGGCTGCATACCATGCTGGGCACTACGGCGTCTCCGGGACTTTCCGATTACCTGCAGGGCGGAAACGACGAGTTTTCTATTATGCAGCGCGGGCTCATGGAGAACCTGTTCTTTATTCCCAGCGGGCAGCAGATTTCCGATCCCGCCGAGTTGGTGGCCAACGGGCGGTTGAAAATCCTGCTGCAGAGGGTTGAGGCTCTATTCGACTGGATCATCATCGATTCGCCGCCGGCGGTGCCGGTCTCCGATGCCAGCGTGCTGGCGAAGGCCTGTGATGGTGTTCTAATGGTGGTGCGCTCCAATGCCACGCCTGTGGACATGGCGCGCCGTGCCCGCGAGGAATTTCCGGAACAGGCGCTGGTAGGGATTGTGCTGAATGGGACGGATCACGAATCCGCCCCCTATTCACGCTACTACTACGAGGCGTATGTGAAGAACGTGACCGAGTCCAAGTCCTAGGGGAACGGGAAAACGTGATCCGGCTGTTCAAAGTCTACTATCCGCTGCGCACCCTGATTCTTCTGGTGGGCGAGGCCATGATCGTCTGGCTTTCGTTCCTGCTGGCGACGATGTGGCGGAACCCGGACAGCTGGCTGCTGGGTAACGTGGAAGGCGGATACCTTCAGGTATTGGAGGCGCTCGGTCCGAAGATTCTTGTTGTCACTGCGGTGGTGTTGCTGCTCTCGCACTTATTTGATTTGTACGACTCTTCCAGTTTCAGCGCCAGGGGCGATCACGCCTTCCGGCTTATGCTGGTGCTCGGGGTCGTGGCATTTGCCCTGGCTTTCCTGGATTACGGTTATCCCAACCTTTTGCCTGGGAATGGGTCGGCTTCCTGGGGATTGGTCATCCTCACGGTTACCTTGTTTGGCTGGAGAGCCGCTTATTCATGGATGGTGAAACAACCGTTCCTGCGGGAGCGGGTCTACGTTTTGGGTGCGGGGGAGCAAGCGCAGCGGCTGGTGACCGGTTTGCGCGAGCGCCCCACCCTGGGGATTGAAGTGGTGGGATGGTCGGGGGACGTGGAAGGCGAATTGAGCCGCGACAATGCGGCCGCGCACCTTTTGGGGCTGGCGCGAGGTCGAGGAGTACATCGCGTGATCGTCGCCATGCCGAATCGCCGCGGAACCTTGCCGGTAGAGGAGTTGCTGGATCTGCGCCTCGGCGGCGTGAAGGTGGAAGAGGCGACATCGTGGCTGGAAAGAATCTCAGGAAGGATCGAGGTCGAGCAGTTGTACCCAAGCTGGCTGATCTTCGCCGAAGGCTTCCGCTTCAGCGGTTTTTTCCGGATACTGCGGCGTACGCTTAACTTTTCTGTTGCGCTGGTCGGCCTGGTGGTCTCGCTGCCCCTGCTTCCCTTCATTGTGCTGGCCGTCAAGCTGGATTCTTTAGGCCCAGTGCTGTACCGGCAGAAGCGAGTGGGACGTCGCGGAGCGATTTTTTATTGCTACAAGTTCCGCACCATGCGCGTGGACGCGGAGGCCGATACCGGGGCCACCTGGGCCACGGACGATGATCCCCGGATCACGCGAGTGGGCAGGTTCCTGCGCTCCTCGCGGCTGGATGAGATTCCACAGCTCTGGTGCGTGCTGAAGGGAGACATGCATTTTGTGGGTCCACGGCCGGAGCGGCCGGAATTTGTCGAGTGGCTGAGCCGGGAGATTCCCTATTACGGGGTGCGCCACGTCGTGCGGCCTGGAATCACCGGCTGGGCGCAGGTGCAGTACAAGTACGGGAACACGCTCGAAGACGCCCGCGAAAAGCTGCAATACGATTTGTTCTACATCAAGAACGCCTCGCTCGGTCTGGATTTTGTGATCATGTTCCAGACCATCAAGATCGTGCTGCTGGGACGGGGAGCGCAATGAAATGGATCTTCTGGGGCGCGGCTTTTCTGATTGCCTACACCTACGGGGGTTATGTGGGGTGGCTGTGGCTGCGCGCACGGCTCCGGCCCTGGCCTGTGCTCCGCGCCCGGCCGGAGCCTTACGTTTCAGTCGTGATGGTGGTGCGTAATGAAGAGAGTTGGCTGGAAAGCAAACTGCAGAATCTGTTGAGTCTCGATTATCCTCCGGACCGCTATCAGATTGTCGTGGTTTCTGACGGATCGACCGACCGCACCGAGGCTGTTCTGCACCAGTACGCGTTAGATTCGCGTGTGCAGATACTGATGAATCAGTTGTCCCGGGGGAAAGCCTGCGGGTTGAACGATGCCGTCCCTTTGGCTGCGGGGGAGGTGATTGTTTTCACTGATGTCCGCCAGAAAATTGAAAGCGGCGCGGTGCGCGTGCTGATGGAGAGCTTCGCAGATCCCGAGGTTGGCTGCGTGAGTGGGGCGCTCATGCTGGGCGATCCGGAGTTAGGCGAGGGCGCCGAGGGTTTGGGACTTTATTGGATGATCGAAAAACAAATTCGGGAACTGGAATCGGAGTCGGGTTCCGTCGTAGGCGCCACCGGCGCCCTCTATGCGGTGCGGCGAGAGTTGATCGCCCCGGTGCCGGAAGGAACCATTCTGGATGACGTCTACATTCCGATGCAGGTGGTGCGGCAGGGAAAGCGGGTGATTTTCGATTCGCGGGCGCGGGCCTGGGATAGTCCGGATCTGGGTGCGGACCGGGAGTTCGCTCGGAAGGTTCGCACACTGAGCGGAAACTATCAACTGGTGCAACTGGCTCCGTGGTTGCTGAGTGGCGAGAATCCGATTCGCTTCGAATTCATCAGCCACAAGTTGCTGCGACTGGTTGCCCCATTTGCGCTGGCGGCGGTTCTGCTTGCGTCCTTAATGCTTTCGGACCCGGTCTACCGAATTGCTCTGGCCTTGCAGGTTGTTTTTTACGGCTTGGGTCTGCTGGCTGCGTTACGCTTGAACTGGCGGCCCCTGGCGCGTATGTCAGATGCGGCGCTTACTTTTCTGCTGCTGAACGGCGCCGCGGCAGTGGCTTTCGTGAACTTTGTGACTGGACGAAAACCGGTCTGGATTCGCTGAGCGGAGAGCGTGCCGGCTTTGACATTTGAGATCGGAGAGCGCAGGACATTGACGCCGGCAAAGCTGGTTGCCTGCTTCTTCTGCGTTTGGAGCCGTCTGGAATCGAGAAAGGTCTGTTGAAGATTCTCTGGGCCAAAGCGAACAAGATTCTGCCGGTGCACAGCGGCGGCGATATCCGTTCCTACAACATTGCCCGGCAGCTCGCGGCGGAGCACGAACTGACTTTCTTCTCTTACTACGATGGCGCGCCCGACGCGGAGTACGAAGATGCGTTGCGGGAGCATTTTTCGGAAGCGGTCTGCCTCTGCACCGGAGAGCGGCACGGTACAACGCTGAAGCGCGGCCTGGATTATGTTTCGAGGTTGCCGCGAAATGCTCCGTACGCAGTCAGTCGTTTTGCCTCGCGTGCAGTCAGCCAGCAATTGAAGAACTGGTATTCCGGGCATGCGTTTGACGTCGCGGTTTGCGACTTTCTCGACGCGGCCGTCAACTTTCCGAAGGAACTTGCGATTCCGACGGTCCTCTTTCAGCACAACGTCGAAAGCGAAATCTGGAGACGGCACGCCTCGAACGGATCAGGCGGCCTCAAGAAGCTGGCTTATCGGCTCGAGTTCTCCAAGATGCAGCGCTATGAGCAGCAGATGGTGCGCCGCTTTCACCACATCATCGCGGTTTCAGAGCATGACAAGAAGCTGATGAGCCGATGGGTCGACGCGGAGCGATTGAGCGTGGTGCCGACTGGAGTAGACACGGAACAGTTCCACCCCGGTCCCAGGCCGAAGGGGGAAAAACCTCTGGTTCTTTTTGTGGGGGCGATGGACTGGGAACCGAATGTGGATGCGGCGGAGTACTTCTGCGGGAAAATCTGGCCCGGTGTATTGGCCAGGGTCCCGAGCGCGCGCTTTCGGATTGTGGGGCGGAATCCAGGTGAAAAAGTGCGGCGGCTAGCCAGCAATTCGGTGGAGGTTACGGGCCGTGTGCCGTCGGTGGTCGAACATTTGCGAGAAGCGGCGGTTGTGGTTGTGCCGTTGCGCATCGGAGGCGGAACGCGCATCAAGATTTACGAAGCCATGGCGGTGGGCAAAGCCGTAGTTTCGACCACGGTTGGGGCCGAGGGCCTGGATGTGCATCACGGGCGAGATATCGTGCTTTCTGACTCGCCCGACAACTTTGCGGAATCTGTGGCCACATTGTTGCAGGATGCGGCCTCCCGTGGCCGGCTGGAGCGCGCGGCTGCCGAACTGGCGGCGAACTACGGGTGGCCGCTGATAGGAGTCAAGTTCGCGGAGATCCTTCAAAGAGTGGTTGGGGAATCTTTCAAGCCAGCCCCGGCCTATGCCGAAGCCGCCGAACATGGGAACCAACGCTCCAGGGAAGGACTCTAATGGCAGTTCTTGAAAAGGATGTCCCGCGTAGCCGGTGGTCGCAGAGGTTGGCACTGGAGCGCGAGCCGCTGGCCGGGGCATTCTTCTGGCTGAGTGCTTTTTACCTGGTTTACTGCGCCCGGCCAGAGGACTGGATTCCGGGACTCAAGTACATCCCTCTGGCGAAGATCTCGGGTATTTTTGCGCTTCTCGGGCTGATAGTCAGCGCTGGGCGAACCAAGCGGAAGTTCCGCGACCTGCCCAGGGAGGCGAGTTATTTTCTTGGCATCATTTGCCTGCTTTTCGTTTCCGCGCTGCTTTCTCCGGTGTGGAAAGGCGGAGCATTTTTCAAGACGCTGGATTTTTCCAAGGCGCTGGTGGCGTGGGTGCTGACTTTTATGGTCATCACCAGCTTCGCGAGATTGCGGCGGATTATTTTCATCCAATCGGCTTCAGTGGTGGTGATTGCCATCGTGTCCGTGCTCAAAGGACGCTCCCATCCCCGGCTCGAGGGCGTGATTGGAGGAATCTATTCCAATCCCAATGACCTGGCGTTCGCGATCGTGCTGACCATTCCGTTCTGCCTTGCTTTCTTACTGAATACGCGCAGCATTCCGCGCAAGGCGGCGTGGGGAGGGTCGATGCTGGTATTGTTTACCGCCTTGTTCCTGACCGCCTCGCGCGCGGGATTCATTGACCTGCTGGTCTCGGGTACGGTTTGCCTTTGGTTTTTCGGCATCAAAGGAAAGCGGATTCCTCTGGTTGCGGCCGCCGTTGTGGTTACCCTGGTGGTTGGACTGGCCGCCGGTGGGCGGCTGAAAGATCGCTTCTCGGCTATATCCGGGAAGGATCTCGACAACGCAGTGGACCAGAGCGCCTACGGCTCGTACGAACAGCGCAAGCTGCTTATGATCGAGAGTGTCCGGGGCATCGCGCATTATCCCCTCGGTATTGGCCTGGGAGACTTCCCGAATTATTCAGGCACCTGGCGAGAGGTCCATGTGGCGTATCTCCAAATCGCCGTAGAGGGGGGGATTGGCGCGTTTGTACTCTACTTGCTGTTCTTTGCGCGCGGCTTCGGCAATCTCAAGCGACTGCGTGAAATGCCGGGCAACGATGCTGAAACTGAACTGTTTTCCGGAGCCCTGTACGCGTCCCTGATTGGATTCGTCGTAGGCGGATTTTTCGCGCCGGAGGCCTACCAGTACTTTCCATATTTTGCCGTGGCCTACACTTCAGTGCTGCTGGCAATCGCCAGGGAGAAAGAGCAGGCAGGAATTTCTTCAACGGGATTTCCAAACCAGCCGCAACGGCGCCACAAGAGGCGGACCCGGGCTGGCGAGCTGGCGCCGTCTGGCGGAAGCCTGACCGGACAGTCCAGATTAACTTCTACTCTTCGCGGAAACCAGCGATGACGAAGACGACACAAAAGTCGGGTGCAGGGCCCGCACCGAGCGTTCGCGCGGTGCACCGGGGCGTCGCCCTCAGCGAAAAGATCTCCTACATGAGCCGATGGCTGCCCAGCTATTTCTGGCAAAGTATGGTTCGTCGACGGCCTCAAGGCAAAACCCATCTCATCTTCAGCGTGGCCGACCATTTTGAACCGGCGATCGTACCGCAAGATGGCAAAGCCCGAGCGCCCTACGCCGAGCAAGAGCGCCGTTTGGAGCGCTGGTGCCACGAGTACCCCCGCCGTTTCGAAAAATATCGGGATGCGGAAGGCCGGCCTCTCGTGCACACGTACTTTTACCCGGCGGAGCAATACGATCAACCCCTCGTGGCCCGTTTGGCAGAACATTGCCATACCGGATGGGGAGAAATCGAGATTCATCTGCACCACGGGTTAGACGCTCCGGACTCGGCCGAAAATACCCGCCGTCAGCTCGTCGAGTTTCGCGATCGCCTGGCCGACGGGCACGCTTGCCTTTCGTATTGTGATGAATCATCCCAGCCTCGTTACGCCTTCGTGCACGGAAACTTCGCGCTGGCAAACTCCAACCGCGGACGCCTGTGCGGAGTCGACAACGAGATGCAGATCCTCGCCGAAACGGGTTGCTATGCGGACATGACCCTCCCCACGTCGGCTTTTCATGCCGCCCAGATCGGCAAGATCAACTCCATCTACGAATGCGGATTGCCACTGGAGCAGCGGACGCCGCATCGCACCGGTCGAGATCTGGCGGTGGGTCAGGGGCCGCAGGTTTTCCCGATCGTGGTGCAGGGGCCTTTGATGCTGGACTACGGACGATTCCATATCGACAATGCCGCCCTGACGGGACCGAACCCGGCCACCCTGCATCGATTGAGCCTGTGGAAGCGAGCTGCCATTACCGTAAGCGGCAGACCGGATTGGCTGTTTATAAAACTGCATTGCCATGGCATGGATCCCAGAGACGAAGAGGCGATCCTGGGCGCAGCCATGCTGAACTTTGTGCAAGAGCTGACGGATGGGGCACAAGGGAGAAACGAAGTGGTGCATTTCGTTTCTGCGCGGGAAATGGTGAACATCATTCTGGCGGCTTGCGACGGCAGGGAAGGCACTCCCGGAGACTACCTGGATTATCGTCTGCGGCGAGTGCGCCCGGCATCGTCCCCTTCGCCATATCGACAGACATCCGCAGTAGCGCTGAAAGGATAGCAGATGTGCGGCATCGCTGGAATGGTCGAGACCCATCGCGACGGCGCGGTCGACGTTGCGACCATTCATCAGATGTGTGAAGCCATCGTGCATCGCGGGCCCGATGACGAAGGCATCTTTGTGAAAGCTGGCGTGGGATTGGGCATGCGCCGGCTCAGCATCATCGATCTGGCGGGCGGCCACCAGCCGGTTTTCAACGAAGATAAGACCGTTTGCATTGTTTTTAACGGCGAGATTTACAACTTTCCCGAGTTGCGCTCGCAACTGCTCAGCCGCGGCCATCAGTTTTACACGCACAGCGATACCGAAGTCATCGTTCATCTTTACGAGGAGTATGGAGCGGAGTGCGTGCACAAGCTGCGGGGTATGTTCGCCTTCGCGATTTACGATGAGCGAACCAACCGCCTTCTATTGGTGCGTGACCGCCTCGGCAAGAAGCCACTGCACTACGCGCTGCACAATGGAACTTTGTTCTTTGCTTCGGAGATGAAGGCGATTCTGGCGGTCAGGCCAGAGTTCGCCAAGATCAATCGTCCGGCTCTCCTGCAATACATGTATTTCGGATATATTCCCGACCCCGCGACGGCATTCGAGCCCATCCAGAAATTGCCTCCGGGACACTTGCTGGAGTTTGAAAAGGGTGAAGTGTGCGTCCGCCAGTACTGGGATTTTCCTGAGTACGGAACTTATGAGCCTGCCAGCGAAGAGGAGTTGCTGGAAGAACTCGAATTCCGGTTGGCTGAAGCGGTGCGAATCCGACTGATCGCCGACGTTCCATTGGGAGCCATGCTGAGCGGCGGCACCGATTCTTCGACGGTAGTCGCATTGATGGCGCGTGCCACATCGCAGCCGGTAAAAACCTTTTCCGTAGGATTTCGTCAAGCGGACTTCAACGAGGCGCCCTACGCGCGGTTGGTGGCACAAAAATTTGGCACCGACCATCATGAGTTGATTTTGGATCCCGACCTCGTCGACACGGTCGAGAAGTTGACGCAGTACATGGAGGAGCCCTTTGGTGATTCTTCCATGCTGCCGACTTATTTCATATCCTGCCTGGCGCGGAAGCACGTGAAGGTGGCGCTCTCCGGCGATGGGGGCGACGAAGCCTTTGCCGGCTATGATCGCTACCGCATTCATCTGGAAGACCGGTCTTATAAGTGGATTCCCCGGTGGGTAGGGGTTTGGTATCGCGATCATATTCATCCTCGAATTCCATATGGAGTGCCGGGGCGCAACCTGGCCTACAGCGTTTCATTGCCCTGGGAGGAACGGTACACCGAGGGAATTTCGTTGCAGTCGTTTCAACGTGAGATGGGTGTTCTTTCCGACGACTTCGTCGCGTCGGACCGCGCTCCGCTGAAGAGCTTCCGGGAATATCTGGACAACGCTCCCGCACACGATGCCCTCAGCCGAGTTTTGTATCTGGACAGCAAAACGTATTTGCCCGGCGACATTCTCACCAAAGTGGACCGCATGAGCATGGCGACGTCGCTCGAGGCCAGGGTCCCCTTGCTGGACCACGTGTTTCTCGAATGGGTTACTGCGCTCGGACCGCAGTGGAAGATGCGCCGTGGTTCGCAGAAATTCATTCTCAAAAAGCTGGCGCAGCGGGTTGGCGTTCCGAGCGAGGTTCTCAACCGGCCCAAGCAAGGTTTTTCGCTGCCGCTCGGGCACTGGATGCGTCATGAACTGAAGGATCTCGTGTTGACGACGCTGCTGGATCCGCAAACACTGCAGCGCGGATATTTCAACCCGAATGGCGTGAGGAAGATGCTCGATGAGCATTTCCAAAGCCGCCGGGATCACTCAGCCCGCTTATGGCGGTTTCTCATCTTTGAATTGTGGCACCGGAACTTTCTGGAAAAAGTCGGGAGAGCCAATGAGTCGCTGGCCACCGCTTCCATCGGTCTGAGCGAGAGGGGCCGATGATCTCTCGGCGGATGATCTCCCCGACGAGCCAGGGGAACTCGGAGGAAGCTGCGGTGTACAAAGGCGGTCTCGCAGTCCCAGATGGGAGGTCGAATGCAGAGACTCGAGGCCGCGGCGTGTTTCTAATGACGGACAGCCTGCAGACCGGGGGCAGCGAACGTCAATTTTCAGTGCTGGCGAGGTCGTTGAACCGGGAGACGTTCCGCGTCCACCTGGGCTGCATTCAGCGAACGGGGCCATTTCTCGACGGCCTTGGCGACGTAACGGAATTTCGCCTGGGCGGCAGCTTATATGGCGCACAATCGCTGCGAGCCCGCTGGCGGCTGGCGCGGCATTTGAGGAGAAACGAAGTAAGCATCGCTCACGCCTTCGACTTCTACACCAACCTTGTTCTGATTCCGGCCGCCAGATGGGCGCGAGTGCCCGTGGTGATTGGAAGCCAGCGCCAGCTCGGCGATTTGCTCGGCTGGAAACAAGAGCGCGCTCAGGCGGCGGTGCTTCGCTGGTGCGACGCGGTGGTGTGCAATTCGCGGGCTGCCGCCGCTCGGCTCGTGGAGTTGGGATTGCGCGAAAATCAGCTTACCGTCATCGGCAACGGCTTGCCACCCGAGGCTTTTGAAGATACTCCGCCGGTCCTGCCCCGGTCGGGAGAAGTGCTGCGCGTAGGAATGATCGCGCGAATGAACACGCGCTCCAAGAATCATTCCATGTTTCTTCGTGCGGCCGCCAGGTTGAGTGGTCGTTTTCCGACGCTGCAGTTTGTGGTGATCGGCGACGGCCCGCTGCGTCACGAGTTGGAAAGGGAGGCGGACGACCGTGGGCTTGCGGGGCGAATTCTTTTTCTGGGAGAGCGGAAAGATATCCCGGGAGTATTGGCATCGCTGGACGTTTCGGTGCTGCCTTCAGCATCGGAAAGCCTGTCAAACGTCATCCTCGAGTCCATGGCAGCGGGCGTGCCGGTGGTGGCAAATCGAGTTGGAGGAAATTGTGAACTGGTGGCGGAAGATCGCGGGCTTCTCGTTCCTCCGGACAACGAAGAAGCTCTGACCGACGCCATCGACCGCCTCTTACGGGACGCGCCATTGCGAAGGGCCATGGGACGCAATGCCCGCCAGTTCGCCCGGGCAAACTTTACCGTGGATCAAATACGGGAGCGCCACGAAGCTCTTTATCAGGACTTGCTCGAGAAGAAACAATGGCGTTCGGCCTGAATCGGGGCAAACAAGGCGCTGTGCGGCTGAAGGTGGCGATTGTGGCCGCCTCGTTGCAGTATGTTGGAGGTCAGTCCGTGCAGGCTGACCTGCTGTTGCGTCGTTGGCAGAACGACCCGGAAGTCGAGGCGCGATTTATCCCCATCGATCCTGCCTTTCGGTCCGGGTTAGGCTGGGTGAGGCACATTCCATTTCTGCGTACCCTTGTTCGTCAACCCCTCTACCTGTTGAGCCTGTGGCGGGGCCTTCGAGATGCGGATATAGGGCACATTTTTTCTGCATCGTATTGGTCGTTTATGGTCTCGCCAGCGCCAGCCTGGATGCTTGCCCGGCTACGCGGCAAGAAAACACTGATTCACTATCACAGTGGCGAGGCCCGCGATCACTTGCGGCGATTTCGCAGCGCCCTTCTGGTTCTGAAGCGAGCTGACCGCTTAGTGGTTCCTTCCGGTTACCTGGTTGAGGTGTTCCGGGAGTTTGACCTTAAGGCGCGCGTGATTCCAAACATTGTGGATCTATCGCAGTTCTCGTTTCGAGAGCGGCGGCCCTTGCGTCCCCACCTGGTTTGCACGCGAGGCTTTCATCCCTACTACTGCGTCGATGTCGTAGTGCGGGCGTTTGCCGAAGTGCAGAGGACGTTCCCGGATGCGCGGCTTGATCTGGTCGGCGGCGGGCCGGTCGAGGTAGACATTCGTAATCTGGTGCGGCGGATGAATCTCAAGGGAGTCGATTTCAAAGGTGTCGCCGAGCATAGCAGAATTGGGCGCTTTTACGACGAGGCTGACATCTTCATCAACGCCTCCCGCGTCGACAATATGCCAGTGTCGGTGCTGGAAGCCTTCGCCTCAGGGCTGCCAGTGATCAGCACTGAACCGGAAGCGATGCGTTATCTGGTCGAGCACGAACGCACCGGGTTGCTTTCGACGCCGGGAGACGCAGAGGCGCTGGCGCAGAATGTAATCCGGATCTTGCGGGATTCTGAATTGGCGGAGCGTCTAATTCATAACGCGCGGCAGGAGTTGCAGCGTTACACCTGGCCCGTGGTGCGGGAACAGTGGCTGGAAGTTTATCGAACGCTCTGTCCCATGAAGAAGTGAATGCGGCGAAGAGTTTCTTGCACCGCTTCGTCGCATTGAGTTCTAGTCGGCCGTGACGGCTACCGGCTGGTGCTCTTCCTTCTCCAGACATACTCTTTGCCATAACTCCAGATTCAGCAGACGCCAGATGCGGTCATAATGATCGCGGTATCCTGAGCGATGTTCTTCGAACAAGCGCTCCACGGCGGAGCGCTGGAATAACTGCCGTTCGGTGCTGCGCGGCTCCAGAAGCAGGTTGCGGATTACCTCGAACTGCGGGCCGGCGAGCCAGCGGCTCCAGGGAGTAGGAAAACCCAACTTCGGGCGGTAAAGGATGGAATGCGGCAGAAGGTCTTCGACGGCTTTTTTCAGAATGCGCTTGCCCGCGAAACCTCCGAGTTGCAGGCGCTGCGGAATATTGGTCGCGAATTCAACCAGCGGATGGTCAAGGAAGGGAACCCGGCTCTCGATCGAAGCGGCCATACTCATGTTGTCCTGCTTCATCAGCAGTTCGACGAGGTAAGTCTTGATGTCGGTATAAAGCAGGCGATGCAGCATTTCGCCCGAGGAATGTTCCCAGTATTCCAGCACATGCCGATAGGCCGCGCCTTCGCCGCATTCTTCGCGGACTTCCTTGGTGAGCAACCCAGCTTGATCGCTCTCGCTGAACGCAGAGAAGAAGTTGTCGAAATAAAACGACGGCCACGATGTGCCATCGCGGGCGAGGAATGTGTGAGACAACCTGCGGCGCAGGGCGGCGCTGAGCCATTTTGATTCGGCGGCGGAGCCGCGAATAGCGCCGCGAACTGTTGCGGGGATCATGCGCCGGTAAAGGCGGTCCCAGGCGGCATTCTTGAGAGTGAAGGCGTACCGCGTGTAGCCCGCCAGGGTTTCGTCCGCTCCTTCGCCCGTGAGCACGACTTTCACGCGTTCGTGGGCGAGCTGCGCGACGAAATAGAGAGGAACGCTGGAAGGCCATACGATGGGTTCATCCTCGTGCCAGATGAGATGCGGCAGGCTATCGAAAAAATCCCGCTGGCTGAGAAGAACTTCGTGGTGCACGGAATTCAAATGCTTCGCGACGATTCGAGCGTACGGCAGTTCGCTGTATGCGTCCTCGGTGTAGCCCACAGAGAACGTTTCTACAGGGGCGTGACGGATCTTCGTCATCAAGGCGGCCACAGCGCTGGAATCCACGCCTCCGCTGAGAAAAACGCCGAGCGGCACGTCACTCATCAAGTGACTGCTCACAGCTTGCTCCAGCATCTCCCGGTAGGTCTTGACGTAGTAACTCTCAGGATGTGAGGGATCGTTTGGGGTTAAGGGCAAATCCCAGTAGCGCTCAATCTTGACCTGTCCGTTTGCGTCCACCGCCATCCAGTGACCCGGCATCAGTTTGCGGATTCCGGCATAGAAGGTTTGTTCTCCCGATAGATATCCGAAAGCTAAATATTCCGGGAGGGCGGTGCGATCAAACTCCGCGGTAATTCCGGGGCAGGCTAGAATTACTTTGATCTCGGAGCCGAAAATCAGTTGCTCGGCCGTCAGCCGGTGGTAGAGAGGCTTGATGCCCAGCCGGTCGCGGGCGATGAAGAGGCGCTCGCGGCGGGCATCCCAGATGGCAAAGGCAAACATTCCGCGCAGGTGCTGCACGCAGTCGGGCCCATATTCTTCGTAGAGATGGACGATAGTTTCTGTGTCGCTGTGGGTGCGGTATTGGTGACCACGCGACTGCAGTTTCTCGCGGAGGACAGCATGGTTGTAAATTTCGCCGTTGAATACAATCCAGAGGCTGCCGTCCTCGTTGCTGAGCGGCTGGTGACCCGTTGCCAGATCGACGATGCTGAGGCGCCGCATCCCAAGTCCCACGGGGCCCGAGCTGTAGATTCCATCATCGTCCGGCCCGCGATGGGCCATGGTGGCACACATCCGCCGCAGAGTCTGAGGCTCAACTCTCGCGCCTTCGGCGAACTTGATGACGCCCGTGATGCCACACATTATCGAGAGCTTCCTTTGTCGAGCTCTGCCTTCTTGCGCTGACTTCGACCTGGCGGCGTTAGATCAAATCACCATCTCCGAATCGAGAGCACGCGCAGAAAAAGAATGCATCGCAGCTTCGTCGGAGCAAGCGAGTTGAGGTTGACCGTCTCGATTCGCCCACTCCAGCCATTGTAAGGTGACGCCCTGCGGGACGACGGACTCGGCGTGGAGTTTCGCAAAGCTTCCCTCGCAAAACACCAGATGGGCCACTCGACGCTGCTCCACGCAAAAATAGAAGAATTTCGCGTCGCTGGTCCATGGACCAAAATTCCACGGTACCTTCTGCTCCTGGCGAAAGATCATGCAGTGCTTCGCACGGCCGCATTGGTAGCGGTAAACCACCACCGGCGCCGCAACGTCAACCTGCTGGTGATCCTCACGGAAAAACTCGCCAGTTTCCGCGGTGCTGCCCATCGTGGGTAGGAGCAGTACGGCATTTTCTGCTGGAAGTTCCAGTCGAGCGCTGCAGCGCACGACGGGTGCGCTTAACTTTACGCCGTAAGCTGGCGAGACATGCTCTGAGAGCAGTTCGGACTTCCACCGCGAATCGGTAACGGGAAGAAGGGTCAGTTTCGAGCCTTGCCCAGTGAGTTGGCTCTGTTCCGCGACAACGAAACCATTGCCACGAGGGGAGACTGCGAGGTCTGGAGCAAAGTGCCACGAAGTCTGAAGAAGATGGGTGCCGCTTCCCACGGCGACATCTCGAACCAGCCAAAAGCCGTCGTGCAGGTGAAAAACAAAACGCTGGTGCCGCACCGGCTCTGAGAGCCGCTCATATCCGGAATGCGAACCTGCAAATAAGGCGAAGTGTGGGCCAGGGATCCAAGAGTCGGCCTGAACCCTGGGGATCGAACTCCAGGCGAAGGGACCTTCTGGCTGGGCCTGGTCGAGGCCGTCAACCGCCAGCGTATTGTGAGCGAGCGTACCGCGAAAGATATCCCGCTCATTGCCGGAGCCGATGTAGCAGAAGGTTCCGGCGTCGACCAGCCAGTTGCGGCCGCTGAAAGACAATTTGACGCTCAATGCGTCGGCATGACCGTGGCCGCTGCGCCCGGTGCCTTGGGGTCCAGCGTCGATGATCATTTGCTGAAAAAAAGGCTGAGCGCTTCCTAAAATGTAGAGTCCGCCATCCGGGAAGGCCTGAGATGTCGGCCGGGGGTTAGAGCTGCCTGGCTTCGCCGCAGCTAATAACGCCTGCTGGCCGAACAGCCAGATCGCTTCCTCGGTCAAGGCAGCGTTAGATTGAAGGCTCTCGCCGCGAAAAATGGCGGCGCCGATCGCCAGCGGATCGCTCATGTGCTCAGCGCGGTTGCGTCTGGGATCGAAAACCCTTCCGCCATCGTCATCCCCAAAGCCGTCCGGCGGTCCGCTCTGCCCCAGAGCTCGGATGACTGTGAGCATCTTGCGGAGGACGAGGTCGAATTCCAATGGAATTTCTATCCCGTCGAGCGCGGCCAGCAAGCGCGCGTGCGCGAAGAAATCGAAGGCATACACGTGGTAATACAGCGATTGCTCAAAATATGTGCCGTCCGCTCGCACCTGGCGTGCAGATTCCTCGAGGATGATTTTCCAGCCCTTCTCTTTCCAGCTTTCAGCACCCGATATTTGCGAACAAAGCGTTCCAATAAAGAAAAGAGCAACCGCCTCTCCCAACAGATGCGTGTTGGGAGAGAAGTAAGTAGATAGATAGCGCTCGATATGGCGGCCGTTCAATGCCAATGCGCGCAGCAATTCCTGCTGAAAGCCGGCGGGCACCGCCCGAGACACCGCAAGCATTTGCTGAAGCCAAATCCAGGAGAGACTGCGGAACGCGACTTCCAGGCTGCTGGCCCAATTGTCTCCGAGCGGATACGGATTGGCTTGCTTCCAGGAGTACCATTGCGCAACGATTTCCCGTACATAAGTGTTGTCGTTAGTAAGCAGCCACGCCTTAGCCAGCGTTACCAGATGCTGGTGGCGATTCAGTTCCCAAGTGACTTTGTGATCTCCGACCTGCGAAAAATCGAGGAAGTTGATCTTGAACCAGGGAATCAACGGCGACCGGATACCGTGTACGACGTCGAGATGCCAGTCGATTTCGGCACCGTAATCGAGATCCCGATACCCCAGGAGTTGAAAACGATGGCGGCAAATCTCATTCGCTTCTCGAATAATGTTTTCCGCCTGTTGGGGCAGATGTTCCCGCAGGAGGCTGGCGCGGCGCGGCAATTCAAGGGCTGAAAAGAAAAAGTTTCCCGGAGATCCGGTAGAGCGGTTCAGCCCGTCCCGGCCCGGCTGCAGCCCGATTCCGCACAAGGCGACGTCGAGGCGCTTGGAAAATTCCTGGCGCACGCGGGTCTCGAGTTCGTTCCAACTCATGTTGGACAAACGTGACCAGAATTGTCGTCCCGCGATAGGCACAACCAGAGTTTATCCTCAAGTTCCCGGTATACTCCAATCTGAGATGGCAAGACTGTTGAGAGGCGAAAACTTAGGTCATCTTCGAAGCAAGGGGACAACTGGCATACTGGAAGTTCGCCTTCACAACGTGCGTTGAGGAGCCGCAGAGTGGGTCTTTCGATCAGTGTGTTTGGCATGGGCTATGTGGGTTCGGTCACCGCCGCATGTTTCGCCCATGCAGGCCATCGAGTGATCGGGGTCGATGTCAGTTCCGCGAAGGTAGAGATGCTTTCTGCCGGGCGGAGTCCGATCATAGAAGCTCGAATGAGCGAACTGGTGGCGGAAGCGCATCAGGCCGGAACGCTGCATGCCACCACAAACGCGGTGGAGGCCGTTCAGAATTCTGAGATTTCGTTTGTGTGCGTTGGTACTCCGAGTCGGCGCGGCGGGAAGCTCGATCTGACCTATGTGGAGCGCGTAGTGCACGAAATCGGCGTTGCGCTCGGGCGAAAGAAGTCCCATCATTCGGTCGTGTTGCGTAGTACGGTTTTGCCCGGCACAACCGAGTCGTTAGTCATTCCGACCGTGGAAAAAGCGAGCGGCCGCCGCGCCGGTGCAGACTTTGCCGTGTGCTATAACCCCGAGTTCATGCGCGAAGGAAGCGCTGTAGCCGACTTTCTTCAGCCCCCGTACACCGTGCTCGGCGCGCAGGATCCGAAGCAGCTAGTCAGCGTTCGGGAACTCTATCAATCGACTCCGGGCCCGCTGTTCGAAACCAACATTCCCGTGGCGGAGATGGTGAAATACGTATGCAATGCATTCCACGCGGTGAAGGTCGGTTTCGCCAATGAAGTGGGGACGCTGTGCAAGAACCTGGGAGTGGACACGGAAGCGGTGACCAGGATTTACACTTCCGACACGAAGCTGAATATTTCCCCGGCCTACCTCTCGCCGGGTTTCGCCTTCGGCGGGTCGTGCCTGCCCAAGGATTTGCGTGCTCTGGGTCATCGCGCGAAAGAACTTGACCTGGGGCTGCCCCTTCTGGAGTCGGTTTTGCCGAGCAACGCGCTGCATATCGACCGCGCGGTCGACGCCGTGTTGCGGACCAACAAGAAGAAGATTTCATTTCTGGGATTGAGCTTCAAATCCGGGACTGACGACCTCAGGGAAAGCCCGCAAGTGCAGATGATCAAACGTCTGCTCGGAGAAGGCAGGCAGGTGCGGGTTTGGGATCGGGACGTTTCGCTGGGAAAGCTGGCGGGCTCGAACCGGCAATATATTGAGGAAGTCATTCCGCATATTGGGTCGTTGCTTTCCGCCGATCTTGAAGACGTGGTGCAAGGCGGTGAAGTCGTAGTCATCGCGACCAAGGTCGAGAAGGAGCAACTGTCGCGTTGTCTGAGTCCCGAGCAGATTGTGATCGATCTCATCAATCTGGCAGCGGCTTCGCGCCCGGTTACGACGGCCTCATATGAGGGGATTTGCTGGTAGGTGATTTCGAGGAGTCAGGGCTGCGGAATCGCGAGTCATGAAAGCGAACATCATCGATCCCGAAGCAGTCGACTGGACCCGCTTGGATAGTTTTGCCGACCGCACCGTTTTCCAGACTCGCGAATGGCTGCATTTTGTGCGGGAAACGCAGCGTGCGAAGATCGTCGTCTGCGAAGTGGCCGATGGCGGAGAAACCATCGGTTACTTTAGCGGATTGGTATTCTCCCGCTTCGGCATCCGAATCCTGGGCAGTTCGTTTCCGGGTTGGACCACGCCTTACATGGGATTCAATCTGCTCCCAGGAGCTTCGCGCCATGCTGCCCTGGCGGCCGTGGAACGGACTGCCTGGGACACGCTGAAGTGTCTGCACATGGAAGTTTCCGATCCGCTCTTCACCGAGGATGATGGCAAGGAAATTGGATTTGCCTGCGAATCTTACGCCTCGTATCGCACCGATCTTAGGCAGACGGAAGACCAACTGTTCAGCAATATGGATAGCGCTTGCCGCCGCTGCATTCGAAAAGCCGAGAAGAGCGGTGTCACCATCGAGGAGGCGCACGATCCTGCCTTCGCGGATGAATACTATGAGCAGCTGCAGGATGTATTTGCGAAGCAGGATCTAGTTCCGACGTATGGCCTGGATCGAGTGCAGGCACTCGTTAAGAATCTCGAACCTACGGCACGTATCCTGCTGCTGCGGGCGCGCGATTCCGAAGGGAAGTGCATTGCCACGGGAATTTTTCCCGGCTTCAACAAGATCGCCGAATTCTGGGGTAACGCAAGCTTCCGTTCCAGCCTGAGTCTGCGTCCGAATGAGGCCATCCACTGGTATGCCATGCGGTACTGGAAACGGCGGGGGGCAGAGGTTTACGACTGGGGCGGGGAAGGAAGCTACAAGGAGAAGTACGGCTGCGTTGCGCACCACGTCCCGTGGTTTACGAAGTCGCGTTTCAGCTTCATCTCCACGCTGCGCGAGCAGGCCAAGCAGATGTTCGAAAGAAAACAACGTTTCCAGGGATGGCTGCAGAGCCGCCGAAAATCGGCTGACAGTGACGAGCACGGTTCAGCCGAGGTCTAAGCGCGAGCGCCGACGAGAGCTGCCCTGCGATGGAAGAAACCTACTTGTCGATCAGGATGGCTGAGTAATCGACCATGAGACGCGACAACGGCGTGTTGATTTTAGCCCACTGCTTAAAGTCGTAGTACGTCCCGTAAACCGCCCGCATCCGTTTCGCTGACGGCGAATGCTTTGCATTCGAGTCGTAGGTCGAAGGGGCATACCCTGATTCCTGCATGTAGTCCCCGATTGCATCTTCGAACAAAATCAACTGATCGGGTGGAAATCTATCCTTCCAGCGACCTACGGGCGTAAATTCTCCGCGATCGAGGTCATCCTGGAACGAGGTAAGAGGGCTTCTGACCGAGCCGATGCTGTTTTTCTGAATTCGATCGTAATCCAGATCATGTTGAAGAAATACGGCAAGCCGCTTGAGGCTTTCCGCCGGTTCGTTGACCAGATGTTCGTAACGGGTCTCCATGTAATCCGCGCCCAGCACGGAACCCAGCTTTCGACCTTTGCGGACGATCCACTCCCAGTAGAGTCCGGCAGCGACGAGTGACTTGTCGCGGTCCCAGGGAAGCGGGCGGCTCCAACCCCGCTTGTCCAGCGATAGCGCAATATCGCGAGGATCGCGAATAATGTGAACGATCAGCGCATCGGGGAAGTCCTTCTTGATTCTCAACAAGTGAGGAATATTGGTGGGAGTTGAATCGATCCAGCGATCCACGCCCTGCTTACGCGCGACCGCTTCCATCACGATTCGCAGGAAGTCGCTGCCGCTCCGGCATTCTGACACTGCGGCTGTAATTTCGTCAGCCTGCAAACCCGAAACGTTGAAAGCCTTGCTGCGCAGCCATTCCCGCATCATTCGTTCTCTATTCCTGGCAATGCTGAAGTCACCGTAAATAGGCTCCAGAACATCGAACACATTCATCTGGGTGTGGAACTCGGCGAAGCCGCCGGCAGAAAGCAGCAGGTGATACAGATAGCTGGTGCCTGAGCGCGGGCAACCCACAATGAATACAGGAGGCTTCATGATCATTTGCTTGCCAGAACCCGGGTAGCCGTCGAATTCCCGCTCCTCGCAACACTAAATCATTCTGCGTCAGAGGCTGGGGCGACTTCGAGAGCGGAGAGACTGACGAAACGTCCCACCGGAGTATTCAACTTGAGCCAGAGCTTCGCACTCAGAAAGTGAGGATAGACCGCCGCTAGACACTTCCACCGCAGCCGGGCACGCTGCTGTTCTGCGCTCACGGTCAGCGGATAACCGAATTCCTGCAAGCTCGGCCCGATGAGCGCTTCGAGCGCCACGACCTCCTGATGCGATAATTTTTCCTTCCAACGATTGAGAGGTCTTTGCGCTTCTTTTCCGTCGCTCAGGAACGACGAATTCGATTCGCGGACCCGCCCCAGTGCGGTGCGTTGGATATGGTCGTAATCAAGATCATGATCGAGAAAATCCCCCAGTCGCGCCAGCGCGGCCCGGGGCTGAGTTATGAGTTCTTCGTAGTGAATTTCGATGTAGTCTTCAGGAATCTGGCGGCCGTAGCGCCGGCCGTTATGTACCATCCAATCCCAGTAAAGCGCAGCTTCCAGTAAACCGCGCGATCGGCGAGTCCAGGGGAGAGGGCGGAACTCCCCCATCTTCATTAGCGACAGCGCAATGTCTCGTCCGTCGCGGATAATGTGGACGAACAACGCATCCGGTAAGTCTCTCTTGATCCGAGGCACGTGGAGGACGCTGTCGGGGTCGTAAACAGCCCATCGTTGTGTCCCCTGGCTCTGCGCGATCTCGTCCATGACGATGCGCATGAAGTCGCCGCCGCTGTGGCATTCCGCCAGCAATCTGGAAGAGAGCGGTTCGGCCTGTACGCCGGCGCGCGCGAAGCCCTTGCTCCGCATCCAGGTATCGACGATTTGCTTGCGGTTACGGGGATTTTCAGGAGAGCCGAAACGGGGGATCAGCATTTTATAGATGGGAAGATAACCGCGATAAATCGCAAAGCCGCCAGCCGACAGCAAAGTGTCGTAAAGAAGATTCGTGCCCGAGCGGTGACAACCCATTACGAAGACTGGACGGCGCTTGCGCTCCGTTTTCGCAGCATTGTTGGCTGGGGCGGAGGGGCTGCTGCCCGAGCTTCCAGTCATGAGGTTCGTGCTTGCTGAGGGTTGTAACATCGCCATGATTTTCTACTGCACCTAGAATAGCTCTTCCTCAGCCGGACGAACTGCGATTCAGTAAAGTGTCGCGGACACGATCGTATAGCGAGTTTCCCAGAATCTGCCTCGCCATCTCTCGAAACGTATTTTGAGCGCGCATGCGAGAGAATGAGTTGCCCTCGCAGATTGCGGTCAAGGCCCGCAAGGGCACATTGCGCAGGACCGCGACCCGGCCCAAGGCAAGAAGATCGGTGCTTGCGGAGTTTGCCTCAATACGGCTGGTAGCGAGAGTGCGATACCCTGCCGCGCGGGCAACGCTGACAACCCGCTCATCGCAGCGTCCTCCCGGGCAAGAGAAGTGGTTTACCGGGGCGCCGATGATCTGCTCCAGTTGCAGCTTGGCATCTGAGATTTCGTGCCGCAGGCCGCTCTCGTCGAGATCTGTGAGGTAGGCGTGAGTCATGGAGTGACAGCCGATTTCGAAGCCCTGCCCGCTGAGTTCCCTCAGTTGCGCCGGCGAAAGGTAGCCAGGTTTTCCCAGCCTGCCGCAAGTAATGAAGAAGGTTGCGTTGAAGCCCGCTTGCCTGAGGATGGGAGCTGCTATCAGCAGGTCGGTTTCGCAACCATCATCAAAGGTCATGGCGACATTGCGTCCCTCTGGAAATTGGACAGCCTGGCCGACACTCAGTCCCTGCCAACCGTTCCGCTTCAAATGAGTTACTTGTTCTCGAAAATGGGACTCCGGCAATACGTAGCGAACATATCCAGCTTCGGATTGGCAAAGAGGCCGTCCCGGAAGCTCCAACTCGTGATACATCAGAAAAACGATGGCGTGCTTGGGCATCGAACAATCGCTTTGTCGAAATTCATGTGCTGCGATTCATGCGCCGTTATTCATTCGAACTGATTTTGGCAGACTCTTTCAACGCCGTTTCTATTGAAGCGCTTCCGGCCGCCGGGACGGAAAGCAAGCTGAAGACGATTCCGATCCCATGGGGTTCCAGTTCAATCTCCAGTTCGCAGGTCTTGTGCTTAAGATCGTACAGTGCGACATGGGAGGGTTTGTGCCGATGGTTGTATCCACTCCTGATCCACGCCACATTCTCGATGAACTTTGTGGGCCGGACTCGCGTGAAGCCCACCCACAGCCAGCGTTCGTCTAGCGGAAGCACGCCCCGGCACCATCCCAGAACCTGGCTGGACTGTCCGCTCATCTGATTCAGGTCAATTGTATCTTCGACACGCAGTGTGTCCCGGTTGGCAATAATGATATGGCCATCGACCGTGGTGAAGTAGATTCTGCCGCTGAAGATATAGCCATCGTGCGCCCCCTGAACCGCAATATCGATCCGTGGACCCGGCTTGGTCAGGCAGATCGCGTCCCTCTGCATCAAGCGCGTGACCCAGACTTCGTGGTCGAGTTCAAAGACGTGGTTGGGGTGCGACCTGTGAGGTTTGGTGGTAGGGACCTTGCGATAGTCCGTATGCCGCGAGAACCTCGCCCAGGGATCTTCGCCGAGCACGCTCCATTCCCTGACCAGGTCTCCCGTGGCCGTGATCTCCACCACCATGTCGAGACCGGTCACCACCACAAGAAGAGTTCCGCGGTCGGTGGGGCAAACATGATGTAGATCGTTGAAGCAGGGAAGAGAAATATAGTGCAGGAGGCGAAAGCCGGGAAGCTCGTAGACCATCACCTCCGTCGACGTGCAGGCGTAGAGAGTATTCCCCTGGAGCGTAGCCGACTTGAACAGAATGGCGGGCAGCTCCGGCGCACAGACCCCAGGCGGGGAAGTGTACTCCACGCACACGCGGGATTTGTTTGTTGCCGGATCAAGCTCGATCAATAGGGCTTGCTCGCAAGACTGCCATTCTTCCAGCTTGCGGAAAACTGTACTTCGCAGCCGTCCTCCCACCACATAGAAGCTATTCATCGACGAGGCCTGAATGACGAAACTTCCTCAGTCCGGCTGCCCTGACTTCAGAATCGCGGGTTCGACATGCTCTTTTACTGCGGAAAGAAGATTTTCTCGCAAATGTGGACCCGATGCCAACAGTCCGGAGAGCAACGGATTCCTGTTATTGCAACGCAGCGGAGTGTTCTCGAGAGTGCTGACAAACCCTCCGGCGCTGAGCACCAAAGCCGCCCCTGCCGCCACGTCCCATTCGTTTTTGGGAGTCAGAGTAAACGTTACGTCAGCCAGGCCGGCAGAAACCAGCGCCAGCTTGTACGCGACTGATCCCATAGGCTGAATCTTAAAACCAGAGTGGCAGAACCGCTCCCATTCGCCGCGCTTGACCTCGCTGCGGCTGGCGAGAACCAGTGCGCCCTCTAGGGAAGTACGCTGACTGGACCGTGCAGGCTTGCCGTTGTAGGTAACGCCAGAGCCGATCCAGCCCAGAAAAGTTTCGTCCGTCGCTGGATTGTAGATTCCACCAGCTACGGGACGGCCGTCCTCGACAAATCCGATCGAAACGCAGAACTCCGGGATTCCTTTGACGAATTCGCGGGTGCCGTCGAGCGGATCGACAACCCAGACGCGCGAGCGCTGCAGGCGGATCGGGTCGTCCACGCTTTCTTCCGAGAGCCAACCCTCTCCGTCGCGCAGGAGTTCCTTACGCAGTACGGCATCAAGGGCGCGATCCGCCTCCGTTACCGGATCATGTCCCGCTTTGTATTCCGTCTCGATTGCGCCGGGCGTAAAACGGGCAAAAACCTGACGGGAGGCATTGAGCGCGGCGCCAATCCGTTCAAGTATGTGAGCGTAAGAGTGCGAATCCATATTTTTTCGATCTTCTAATGCGAACATTCCACGACGATCAAGCCACGACCAACAATCCGTAACCATCAAGCCATAAGCATGCGCGCGCCCGTGGCCAGCAGCACGGCGCAAAGAATGCGCCGCAACCAGGGAACCGGGACTCGTGTACTCAGATAAGAACCCAGCAACCCGCCCGGAACCGAACCGATCAAGAGCGCTCCCACCAGGTGCGTGTCAACGTTGTGCATGCGAAAATGCAGAAGACTGGTGACGCCAGTAAGAATCAAGGCATGCACGATGTCGGTACCCACCATCACCTTCGGTTGAAAGCTAAAGAATAGCAAGAGCATCATCATCACAATGCTGCCCGAGCCAACGGAGGTGATGCCCACCAGAAAGCCCGCTATCAAGCCAAGGACAGACATCCCCACAAATGACTTCGCCGTAAGAGGTTTCACAGCGGTATCGGCGGCCCGGTCCTCGATTTTCTTCTGAAAGAACAAGAAGGTCGGAATGCAAATCAGCAGGAATCCGACTGCAATGGTTATGAATTTATTGACACCATTCCCGTACACATTTCGCAGGTGAACTAGGAAGCTCACGCCCAGATAGGAGCCTGGAACACTGCCAACCGCCAGCGCCAGGACTACTTTACGCCGTACCGTGCCTTTGCGCAGGTGGACAATGCTCGCGCCGATCTTGGTAAGAAAGTTGAAGAGTGCATCCGAGCCCACAGCGCGAATCGGAGGTACGCCCAAGCCGAAGATGAGGATGGGGAGCAGCAGAACGCCGCCCCCGACCCCCGTCATTCCAATGAGGGTTCCTACTCCAAAACCCACCAGGCTCTTGATCAGTAGATCCATGACCGTACCGGCTTCAACCCATCACCATTTTCCGACTTGTCGAACGGGCTACAGTGACTCCGCAGCCGTTCCTATGAAGCCTTCTCGCTCCAGATGCAGGATAATCTCCTGCGCGGCCTCTTCTGGGGACAACTCGGCTGTGTTAATGGTGACCTCGGCATCGGAGGGAACTTCATAAGGATCCGAAATTCCCGTGAATTCTTTGAGTATTCCCGCGCGGGCCTTGGCATAAAGGCCTTTGCGATCGCGTTGCTCGCAGACCTCCACCGGGGTGGCGATATGCACAAGAATGAAGCCGCCGTAGGGTTCAATCATCTGGCGGACGTGCTTGCGCGTCGCGTCATAGGGCGCGATGGGTGCGCAAATCGCGATGCCGCCATTCTTTGTGATCTCCGACGCGACGTAACCGATACGGCGGATGTTGATGTCACGGTGCTCCTTGGAAAAGCCGAGCTCGGAAGACAGGTGCTTGCGCACCAGGTCGCCATCGAGCAGCGTGACCGGACGCCCGCCGGTTTCCAGAAACTTGGTCAGGAGGATGTTGGCGATGGTCGATTTGCCGGAACCTGAAAGTCCGGTGAAGAAAATGGTCACGCCCTGCTTGTGGCGGGGCGGGAAGCTGCGGCGCAATTCGGCGACAACTTCCGGATAGGTAAACCAGGCGGGAATCTCTCGGCCCTCGTTCAGCCGTTGCCGAAGCTCAGTGCCGGAGATATTCAATACACGGTCTCCGTTTTTCACTTCGTCATCGGGAACATATTTCCCCTGACCCTCGAGGTACACCATCATGTTGAAGGGAACCATGGTGACGCCGATGTCGGCTTCGTGCTTCCGGAATAGCTCCTGGGCCTCGTAGGGGCCGTAGAAATTCTTGCCGTCGACGTCTTTGCCAGGACCGGCATGGTCGCGGCCCACGATGAAGTGGGTGCAGCCATGATTCTTGCGGATGAGGGCGTGCCAGATGGCCTCGCGTGGTCCTCCCATTCGCATGGCGAGCGGCAGCAGGGAAAGCCGGGCCGTGGACTGGGGAAACTTTGAGAGCAGCAGCTGATAACAGCGCACCCGGGTGTAGTAATCCACATCTCCGGGCTTGGTCATGCCCACTACTGGGTGAATCAGCAGATTGGCCTCAACCTGCTTGGCGGCGCGGAAGGCAAGCTCCACGTGGGCGCGGTGCATGGGATTACGAGTCTGGAAGGCAACCATCCGACGCCAGCCCGCACGCGCAGACTCGGCCCGCACTTCGGCGGGAGTCAAACGCAGATTACGAAAATCGTAGTGGGAGGGAATCTGAAGTCCCTCAAGCTTTCCGCCGACGTACCAGGGGTTCGCTTTGTTGATGGCGTAATCGGCGCCGGGGTGGGCGGCGCTGGTGCTGGCAAAAACCGCCTGGGCTTCGGCCTTGCGGTCGGGCTGCCAGACTTCTTCTACGTCTAACACCGCCAACATCACGCCCTCGGGATCGCGGAGCGCGACTTTGCTGGTGCCGGGTGTTAGTTTCCGGGCGAAGTCCTCGGTCACATCGAGCGTGATGGGCATAGGCCAAAGTAATCCATTGGCCAGCCGCATGTTGTGGCAGACGCCTTCATAGTCGGCGCGTGTCATGAAGCCTCGCAGCGGAGAAAATCCGCCGGTGAGCAGCAACTCGAGATCGCAAAGCTGGCGGCCCGTCAGGTCCCACGATGGCCAGTCTTTGGAATGAGCTTTTAGCTCGGCAATGCGCTCCGGTTGTGCGATGAGTTGGATGAGTTCTCCGCCGTGCGGCGGAATTAGATGGGTGGTTGCGGCTGTCAAAGTCTTACGCCTCCTGGGTGCTGGTATTTGCTTTGTCTACTAGGTCTATCTTCTTTCACTGATTTACATCCAGCGCTATCCGCGACGGGGAATCAACTGCAGATTCTTGAAGGGAGAGGAACACCCCGAATGTTATTCGAAAGAGTAACACCTCTCGGCGGCGATAAGAAAGCTGGATTTATTCTCTGCGAAATAACAGGAGAAGGAAGCAATTGAAAGGCCTTCAGCGTCTTCGGCGTGCCCCGTAAGTCAATGACAATGCGGAGTTTGCAGGAGGAGATAGGGTTGCAGAATTCTGCGCTCTTCAAATGTGAAACAAATTGCGACAATGGCCGTGGCGTTTCTATCCCTTGCTGGATTCCCTTACGACTCGGATTCGCCCGTCTGACCAAAGCGCCGGGACATCTTCGCCTTGAATTGGATTCCGAGCGGCTCCCGCGTCAGAATAAACCAGGTGACACCGATGCCATACGCCGCGATGCCCGCCAGGAGATTCACGATCAGTTGCGGGTACCGATGTGCGTAGAACGACCGTTGCATCAAGAAAAGGACAATCGCCATGGGGATGCAAAACACCACCGGATAGAAGTATGCATCGACAAGGAACTTGCGAACCGGAAGTTCGAGCTGGCGGCACATGTGGCGCGGCAGGAAAAACAGCGCGGTACACAGCAGCGGGATTGCCGTGCCGATCGCATCGCCAACGATTCCCAGCGGCCGAACCAGCACAATACTGAGAATAAGATTGGCAATGCCCTCCATGAGTACGATATACGCCAAAGATCGATGCAGGCTCATTCCAAAAAGAATGCGGTTCGAAGTCGACTGAGCCTGGTACAACGCGGACGGAATCAAAAGTATCATCAGAACGCTGTAACTCGATACGTAACGCGCCCCTACCCAGGCTTCGATCACCGATTTGCCCATCACCACCAGAGCCACGGTCATGGGGAACATGACGAGAGCGCAAGCCCGGTTTCCGGACACGAAGATTTTGCGGAGTTGCGCGTAGTCGCCGGTAGCATGAAAGTGGCTGGACATCGGGGTAAAGATCTGTGCGAGGCTGCTCACCACTTCTCCGGCGTAATCGACCAGCCGCGCGCCGATGGTAAAGTGCGTAATCGCCGCCGCTGAAAGAAAGGTTCCAATGATGACTGCGTCGGTCTTAAACCGAAGGCGTGCGGCCACAATAATCATAAAGGTGACCGAGCCGTAGTTGGCGACCTGCTTCAGCGACTCCCGATCGACGTATTTCCATCCGTAAGGAAGGGCCAACAGGCGCTGTGCGATCACGGCCCGCGCCGCCGAGGCGATCAAAGGCAGAGACACCGTGATCACAGTCACGGTGATAAGTCCAAAGCCGCGCCGAAGAAAATAAACGATGAGGACCGCACGTGCCAACGTAGCGACGATGTTGGTCCAGTTCAGCAGGTAAAACTTCTGCAGTCCTTCCAGGATGCCTCCTCCGATACCCAGAGGAAAGCCCAGAGCGAGGGAGTAACCCACCAGCCAAAATAAAATCCTTCCATCCCTCAGAAAATCAGGCGGGACGTGGAAGAGACGATCCACATAAAAGCCGCCCACTACGGTCGGCACAACCAGGACGAGACCGAGACAACTGTAGGTGAAAAGACTGGTGTTCACGAGGCGGGCGAGTTGGTCTTTATCGCCGGTCGCCTGAAACTTCGATACGTAGCGAACCAGAGAAGAGCGGATTCCGAAGTCGAAGATTCCGTAGTAGCCGGTAAGCGAGAAAATCAGCACCCACAGGCCAAAGGCTTCATCCCCCAAATGGTGCAAGATGAAAGGTGAGAGGAAGAAGCCGACGGCAATATTTACCGCCAGCCCAGCCCAACTCGAGGCGATGTTCTTGAGAGCGCGGATCTTTAGACTCATGCCCTGCGGTTCAATCGATCCAGTTTTCAGGTTGGCACAAAGCGCCGATGCTGTCTAGACTACCAGCCCACGTGGGGCCGACAAGCAAATGCTATTTTGACGCGTGCTAGAATCGGTGCACTCAATACCCCTTCCCTCATGTTCTCGGCCTCCAGAAGAAGATTCCGTGCGCTCTGGTGGTTGCTGGCTGTGTCTGTGGCCATAGTACTTTGCTTGCTGTGCTGGGGCAGCAATCTACTGATAGTGAACGAACCGGCGCCGAAGCATGTCGATGCGGCCATCGTGTTACAAGGTTCGATCATGGGCGAGAAGGCGCGAATCGCCGGAGGGGTCGACCTCCTGCAGCACGGGCTCGCGGACCGGCTTTTGGTGAGCGTTCCCAAAGAATCGTACTGGGGACAATCTGTGCCGCCGCTGGCGCGTGCTTTCATCGAGCGAAACTATGGCAGCGACGCCACCGCCCAGGTGGATTTTTGCCAAACCGGGGCTGAGGTGAACTCCACCCGGCAAGAGGCTCAGGCTGTCAGCGCCTGTGTCGAACAGCATCACTGGCACACAATCGCGATCGTAACCTCGGACTATCACACCCGCCGCGCCGGGTTGCTCTGGAGAAGAACGCTTAAAGAACGCAATCTGGAAGTCAATCTCTGGATCGACGGTGTGACCGATCCCGAGTTTCAACAGCCCTGGTGGCGCCATCGCCAGTCCGCCAAGATTTGGCTCATGGAATCCTCGAAGTTGCTTTGGTCGACGCTGGGTGGCTCGTGAACGTTAGCTAGAGATTACGTGAGGGCTTCCGTCCTCTCACTCCGATAGGATCATTTCCGACTGTAAGATTCTCGAGCCCGCAGCTTTCAAACCAGCGGAAGACCTGTTCGTAGGTGTGCTTGGACTGATACTTGGGGGAATACCAATCGAACGTATCCAGCACTCTGGCTTCGGGGTCGGGGTTACGGTTGACGGGGAAGACATGATGGATAAGACCGGCGACCGGTTTCCCAACGACAGGAATCACGCGCAAACCGCGATCAAGCCAGTAAAAGAAAGGAACAGCCACGCGGAAAAAGCCATGCAGCGCGCGGGGCGGCATGCGGTGGGTAACTTTCCTGTATTGATCGCTGAAGCGGTACCACTTGTTATAGCCACTGTAGAGCCACACCGCGAGCAAGCCACCCGGTTTCAAGTATTGCGGCAGGACCCTAACGGCTTTCTCGCAGTCGGGAGTGTGATGAAGCACTCCCATGCTGTAGATGCAATCGAAGCTTTCGGGCAGGAATGGAAGGGCAAACACATCCGCCTGGAAAGCCACGAAATCCCGGTCCGATAGATTCACTGCTGCAACTTCGGCGGCGGCGCTTAAGTCGACTCCGATCACGCGAGCTCCCCAGCGGGTAGCTACTTCGGCGAAGCGTCCCATTCCGCAGCCTACATCCAGTACGAGCTTTCCTTTAAAGTCTTCGGGCTTCAGTCCGGTCTTCTTTACAAAATCCGGTTCCGAGAGATTGCGGCTGGCGTCATCCAGTTGGGTTTTGGCAAACTGCCGCCACTGGTAGCCAAAGCTATCCGCGTAGTTGCTCGGGTCGACAAAACGGACCACACCGCGCACCTCGGGGAAACTCCGCCCGCAGGATGAGCAGGAATAGCCGTTCTCCCCTCTGACTAGCGAACTCCGGCAGGCCGGACAACAGAGCAGAGTCAGCATGTCGGCTGATATTCGTGACTGAGTCATTTCGCGACTTGCGGACAACGATGCACTCCTGGATAGAGTGGTGACAGCGATCTATGGACCACGTGGCTAGGTTACCGCAAAAGGGTGCTCAGCGTTGATCAACGCGGGAAGTTGGAAGGTCATTACGGCGGATCTCGAAGATGCTCCGCACACAGGCGTGGAGTCGACGGAGTCGACGTTGTTCCATGACCAGTGCGAATCCATGCTCACGGGCGCAGAACAGTTCTTCTCTGAGCATGGTTTCGCTCCGAAGGCATATGAATACTGGCGAAAATGCGACAATCTCCCTACCGCGACCCATGAGTTGGTCTGGGATAAACGCCGTTACCCGCCGATGGTTTCCTACTTAGTTATGAATCGGCTGTAAAGGCTATGCGGCGGAGCTGTTGGGTAATGTCTGAAATGCGGCGCCCTTTTCAGACACTACGAGCTGTTGCGTGCCGCTTGGCAGCCAAAAAAGCTCTCCTGGTGCAGGAGACCATCAAGAGTGGCCTGGCTAGAGTGTGCACTTTTGACCGGAGGATAGCCAGCGCGAATGTTAAGGTCGAGATTGCGGATAGAGTAGCCCGGGATCTTCGGCGCGCCACAGATCGTTCTTTCACATTCGCGAATGTGAACCATCAAAGGAGTTGAGTATGGTCGGCACCTCAGGACAAGCGACTGCGCCTTTCAATGATCGCAACGTCTCCCTGGAGGCGCTCGTAGAGAGTGAGCAGAGATCAAGAACACTTGTGGAAGCGTTGCCCGACGCGATTCTCGTTCATAGCGAAGACAAAATAGTCTTTGTGAATCCATTCTGTGTACGATTACTGGGCGCGGCAGGACCGGAGCAACTCCTCGGTAAGGACATTAACGAGATCGTCAATCCTGACGACCTGCCAGCAATAAGAAATCGAATCCAGGAATGTTACGCGAGCGGAACGGCGTCTCCTCCAATGGAGTCTGTTCTGATCGCCTCTGACGGGTCGTCGGTGCAAATCGAAGCTGTCGCAATCCCAATTTGCTGGAACGGAGCGCCGGCGATCGAGGTGGTTGCGCGCGATATCAGGGATCGGAAACGGGCAGAGCGAGCCGTTCAAGATTGGCAAGAACGCTTGGTATTGGCACAGAAGGCTGGCCTTCGGATTGGACTGTGGGACTGGGACGCAGTGGCCAACACGGTGATCTGGTCGGACGAGAGCTACCGCCAGTTCGGATACACACGCGAAACATTTTCCGGTCGGGTTGAAGATGCGGTTACAAGGATTCACCTGGAAGACCGGCCTAGAGTAGAAGATGCGATCCGA